>WLWD01000244.1_pt1 | contig 337610 bp, 257 predicted proteins | sample 6712731 | NCBI WGS metagenome assembly WLWD01 (sample SAMN12718690, study PRJNA576275) | sponge metagenome | isolation source: marine sponge | host: Mycale hentscheli | place: New Zealand: South Island, Marlborough, Capsize Point | collected 2014-11-01 | reverse complement strand
GAGAATACATCTAGTTTTTGAAGTATTGAGAATTGAATAATCAGGGTTTCGTAGAAACCTGGGATTTCCCACCTTAAGCAAAAGTTCCCTCCCCCCCCCCTCCCAAAGAATTTTTTATTGGCTATAATATTATATTAACTACAAAAAGTGACCATTGCAGTAACATTAAATCATGATCCAGTGGTTATTTTGCTTTAGTTTGTCTTATAATTCAGTAAAATTATTTCTTTCTTTTTTTTTTTCTTTTTTTTTTTTTGAAACATTCAGAGCAATTCTTTAGTCATGTCAAGTTATGTTGTTAGCCGATTTCATAATCTATAATTTTTAAAATCTCTCAGTTGTAGCTATACCAAATTTGCTAGCACAATATCACTTAGAATGTCTACAAAGATTCCTCTGAGGACAGCAGAACTTTTCAGTTCTTATAGGACCTCTTGGAGTGATCTGACTCCATTACCTTTTCCTTTTTGTTTCTTGAAGAAATCTTTTTTGAAAAATAGCCCACTTTGGTAATACAAGCTCTTCTCTTATACTTAGTTTTGGTTACTTTTTTTGCTTTAAAAAAATACTTGGTTTTTACACTCAAAATTCCCCCCCCCCTAAAAAATATTCTGTATGAAACCCTGATAGTGGTGTTGAATCATTGAGAATATGACATGAGATAAAGAGTCTCTCTATCAATCATATGTACTGTATGTATGTTTTCAACGCTAATAGAAATATTCATAATACAGTTACAAGTCACATTCACTCCTCCCAATACTGCAGAATCAAATTAATTCAACAGATATCAGCAACATGGTGGCTGGTGGTCTGATTTTGTTCTACGTATCTTTATTAATAGTTGTGACAAAACTACTTCGAGTGGACCAATGCTGGAGGTTGGAGGGGTCATATTCGACATGGATGGCACTCTTACAGTACCTGTGCTCAACTTTCTTGAAATGAAGAACCGCCTGGGGCTGGCCCCTCACCAGGACATATTGCCCACCGTACAGAAATTCTCTCCTGATAAGCGAGCTAAGGCCATGTCTATCATAGAAGAGTTTGAAGACGAAGGAGTTCGCAATATGAAGGTGGGAAAATGAAGGGAGAATGCCAGATGAAGGGAGCAACTGAGCTAATAGATGTGAAGAATGTTTATTGGGAGCGAGTGAACCAAGCCAGACACTATTAGAGGTGTTCAGTTGAATCTTGGGTGTAGCCAGCTTTGTAGTCGTACTATCCAAGAAATGTGGAGATATAATAGCACAATGGTATATTTTTGTCAAGAAAATTATCCCACTCTTGTTCCACCATTGTTCATATTTTTTTCCTTTCCATTCCTAAATAGCTTAGCCCTGGTATTTTGCCGTGATATTTCCTACAATGTAGCGAGGACGTGAACGAATTATCGTGACCAATCAGATCGCTATGGTATTAATACAATAATAATAATAATGATGATGATGGTATTAATACAATAATAGTAATGATGCTGATGATGATGGTGATAGTAATGATAATGATAGCATAGAAGGTTTGATATATAGTTTGATGATGTATATTATGTCTCATGTGAACTGACTACTGAGTTCACTGTGGTGTGTATATTATGTCTCATGTGAACTGACTACTGAGTTCACTGGTGTGTATATTATGTCTCATGTGAACTGACTACTGAGTTCACTGTGGTGTGTATATTATGTCTCATGTGAACTGACTACTGAGTTCACTGTGATGTGGTATGCTATGTCTCATGTGAACTGACTACTGAGTTCACTGTGGTGTGTATATTATGTCTCATGTGAACTGACTACTGAGTTCACTGTGGTGTGTATATTACATGTATGTCTCATGTGGACTGACTACTGAGTTCACTGTGGTGTGTATATAGTCTCATGTAACTGGACTACTGAGTTCACTGTGGGGTATATTAGTCTCAGTGAACTGACTATGAGTCACTGTGATTTTTTGTGGTATGCTATGTATCATGTGAATGACTACTGAGGTCACTGTGGTGTGTCTATTATTCTCATGTGAATGACTACTGAGTTCACTGTGTGTGTATATATGTCTAATGTGAACTGACTACTGAGTTCACTGTGGTGTGTATATCTGATGTCTCATGTGAACTGACTACTGAGTTCACTAGTTGGTGGATATTATGCTCATGTGAATGACTTACTGAGTCACTGTGGTGTGTATATGAGTTCATGTGAACTGACTACTGCGTTCACTGTGGGTGTATATTATGTCTCATGTGAAACTGATACTGAGTTCAATGCTGTGAAGTGTAATTAGTCTCCCATCGCTGACACCCCCCCCCCTGATACTGAGTTCATAGTGGTCGCTGCACACACATAGCCGACTACACCCATGTGAACTGCACTACTGAGATGCACTGTCCCGCCGCGTGTATATTATGTCTCATGTGAACTGACTACTGAGTTCACTGTGGTGTGTATATTATGTCTCATGTGAACTGACTACTGAGTTCACTGCTGTGGTGTGTATATTATGTCTCATGTGAACTGACTACTGAGTTCACTGTGGTGTGTATATTATGTCTCATGTGAACTGACTACTGAGTTCACTGTGGTGTGTATATTATGTCTGATGTGAACTGACTACTGAGTTCACTGTGGTGTGTATATTATGTCTCATGTGAACTGACTACTGAGTTCACTGTGGTGTGTATATTATGTCTCATGTGAACTGACTACTGAGTTCACTGTGGTGTGTATATTATGTCTCATGTGAACTGACTACTGAGTTCACTGCTGTGGTGTGTATATTATGTCTCATGTGAACTGACTACTGAGTTCACTGGTGTGTATATTACATGTATGTCTCATGTGGACTGACTACTGAGTTCACTGCTGTGGTGTGTATATTATGTCTCATGCGAACTGACTACTGAGTTCACTGTGGTGTGTATATTATGTCTCATGTGAACTGACTACTGAGTTCACTGTGGTGTGTATATTATGTCTCATGTGAACTGACTACTGAGTTCACTGGTGTGTATATTATGTCTCATGTGAACTGACTACTGAGTTCACTGTGGTGTGGTATACTATGTCTCATGTGAACTGACTACTGAGTTCACTGGTGTGTATATTATGTCTCGTGTTGTGTTTAGTTACAGCCTGGTGTGTTAGATCTGATGCACTTTTTAGCAGAAAGAGGCGTGGCTAGGGCACTTATGACCAGGAATTCTACGAAGGCAGCTGAAGCTTTCTTACATCGGCTGAAATCTGATCTGACTAGTAACATATCTCAGTATCCATCACTAGAGGACAGCGAAATATTCTCTCAGGTATGTGTGTACATATGTGTATGTATGTGTGTGTGTATGTATATGTGTATGTATATGTGTGTATGTATGTGTGTATGTATTCAAGAGAGTAATTGTTATTATATTGTGTTATAATTTTGGAGGTTATAACTCGGGACTATGAGCCATGTAAGCCACACCCTTCAGCAGCACTGCACGTGTGCAAGGTGTGGGGGCTTTCTCCCGATCAGGTGGCGATAATTGGTGATGATTTAACGGACATGCTCTGTGGAGTGAGAGCCGGGACAGCTTGTGAGTGCTGGAGAGAGGGAGGGAGGGACACACGTGGAGAGAGGGAGGGAGGGACACACATGGAGAGAGGGAGGGAGGGACACACATGGAGAGAGGGAGGGAGGGACACACATGGAGTGAGAGGGAAGGGAGGGGACCCACGTGGGAGAGAGGAGGGAGGGAGGGACCACGTGGAGAGAGGGAGGAGGGACACACGTGGAGAGAGGAGGGAGGGACACACGTGGAGAGAGGGAGGGGGACACACATGGAGAGAGGGAGGGGAGGGGACACACGTGTGGAGGAGAAAAGGGGGAGGGAGGGAGGGAGGGGGACACACGTGGAGGAGAGGGAGGGCGGGCAAACATGGAGAGAGGAGGAGGGGACACAAGTGGAAGAGGGGCGAGAGGGACGGGAGGGACCCACACGTGGGAGAGAGGGAGGGAGGACACACATGGAGAGAGGAGGGAGGGACACACGTGGAGAGAGGGAGGGAGGGACCAAACGTGAGAGAGGGAGGGAGGGGCACACATGGCAGAGAGGGAGGGGAGGGACACACGTGGAGAGAGGGAGGAGGACACCCATTGGAGAGAGGAGGGAGGGACACACGTGGAGAGAGGGGTAGGGGGGGACACACGTGGGAGAGAGGGAGGGAGGGACACACGTGGAGAGAGGGAGGGAGGGACACACATGGAGAGAGGGAGGGAGGGACACACGTGGAGAGAGGGAGGGAGGGACACACGTGGAGAAAGGGAGGGAGGGACACACGTGGAGAGAGGGAGGGAGGGACACACGTGGAGAGAGGGAGGGAGGGACACACGTGGAGAGAGGGAGGGAGGGACACACATGTGGTTCTGTCCAAAGTTTACATAGTCATGTAGTGTGCATGTCAATTATTCTACTGACTTAGCTCCACCCACATTCAGACATGTCGGGTCGGTACCTTTCCTAATTAATGTCCTGTGGCATGTCTTGTTCTCTAGCCTTGAATAAATTAATCACAGTATCTTGTGAATTAGCACGTGCTAGGCCTGGCATGTGATCCTGTCGTCATAGACATGTGCACAATGTGTAGCTAATGGTGTGTGTGTGTGGAACAAGTCACGCTGGATGTTACAGAATGGAGTTGTATCGCAGTGGCTTAGGAATGGAAGGGGTGGGTGGGGGGACTCAAGGGTTTGGAACCCTCCATTACTTTATTTATAGAGGCAATTTCTCAAAACCACAGAACACATACCTAAGAGACCCTTTACCAAAATATCTTCCTACACCACTATTGAGTGGATCTAGTCTAGACTCTGTGGTCAATTAACTTTGTTATGTCTGTCACATTACAGTCAATATTTTGCTGAAAAACCATCGCAATGAGAAGCAAAAAGACTACAGTAACTTTGCAGTTGATTCTCTGTCAGACATCATAGAACTACTCTCATCTCCTCTCACCGTCATCCCCAAATATGAGGACACATCTTCATGAAGTCGCTCAAGCAGACTTGTGATGATTATTACAATATTGGTGTTATTATTAACAGAATAACATATTTCTTATGGCTTTTTCATCATCAATTTATATTATTAAGCATTCGTTAACAGGTAATGCATTTTCTCTGTGACAAATAATTGTGGTTCTTATGACCCTAATAGAGTTTGTGACTGCTCTCAGAGGTTTGTTTTCTTTATGTTGGCTGTAGTTGGAAGTCTGTTATTGGCTCTAACTTTGGCTGTAACTTCAAACATTTAATACAAGTATAGTAGTAATTTTTATATAGTATGCCTTAGAAGCATGTGAATATCATTCATGTCGAATGCACACATATTGTAGTTAATTGCATGATACCAGCCCCACCCACACTGGCTGTGATTGCAGATCCTGTCGAGGCTGCATTTAAGGTGGGGGCAGAAGAACACCGCCCTCCCTTCCCAGACCTCAGAAAAAATTTTCATCTCACAACTCTGCTGCCGAAGTAGCTTATCTGCTTAAATAAAGTCCAGACACTTGAGGGTAGCTAACATAAACTTCTTTGGTAACATAGCTACTACACACACCATTTTTACATATTTTGTATCATCAATTTCTGTTCGGTCTGTCCTGGCTTTATGAAAATGAAATCTATTTCTCTTACTGTTCATTTAGATACCAGGATTCTTCACGAACCTAACTGACCTCAAGTCACTTCAACAGTCCATAGAGCCTGCACTTGATATTCTCGTACTCATGCACTTCCTGTTGAAAAACACGAAGACCTTTTACTGCAAGAAATTTAATATGTAATGTTGTAAGGCAAAACTTAATGTGTAGCCTTACGAGCACAATCTTAACATGCTCCCCTTCTCTGGGGGTTTCACTGTTTCTGTGTATACTAGTTCACACGATTAATACATGTAATAGTAATCACATACATCTCCATGTGCTATGGTGTATACATACCTTAAAAGGTGAAGTGTTGCAGTCAGAGTACTGTGGTGATTAAATAGCTTCAAAATAAAAAATATATACGTATATACACCATCATTGTTTAAGTTTGCAAATTAAAAAATAGTATTAAAATTATTCATAACTCTCTCGAATATTTTTCTTGGAGTTTCAATAATGCCTCTGCCTCCTTTTGTGGATACCCAGATATCAAAGGCAACCCTGTACACACTTTCTTCTTGTACTCCAAATAGTCTTCTTTGAAGAACAGGATGAGATTTTCCTCTTCATCGTATATCCTTTCCTTGAAGAACACCCATGAGGCTGCAGCATAACTCACTAGACAGACAGGGTTACAGAGAAGCACTTGAGTGCCTACACTCCAAATAAACCAACCAACATATGAGGGATGGCGGAATATACCGTAGATACCAGATGTTACTAGCTCATGGCTGCTCCTCTTATGATACTGTACCAAATGGGTGAAGTTAGAACCAGCAGTTATCATTGAAACCTTCCTTAGTGATTCTCCCAAAACAACCATAATAGCACCAAACATGCTAAAGTAATGGAATGACTTGAGATTGGGAAAAAAGTAAAGTTCAACCCAAAATTCCACCCAGCTCACTATGGCTGCAACCCCATACTCAGTACTATGATTGAGAAGGAAGGAGTCTATACAGAGAGTATGGGGGTTGAAGATGGAAGTAACCATGTACTCGGAGAAGTGGAAGAATGACATGGCCATTGCGTAGAAACCAAACCAGCACAAACTATTCCCTGATAGAAAACTGAGCAGCCCCAGTGCAAACACTGATCCCAGGAAATAGGCACATAGCACTACTTTCATAATGGGAATGGAAAACATCAGAAGAAAAAGCGCAATAAAACAACATACTTCTATAAGAGCTGCTAACCAAATCGAAAAGTAATTGGATAGAACTGCGGCAGCCAAAAGCGATAATACATAGCTGAGAAGAGCGACCCTACCAGGAAATGTCGGCAGATAACCCCGCCAAGCTGAAGCAGGATACATAACCAACCCTTATTTATCCAAAAGTAATCTCTCCTCTCTTACCTTAGTCTCGCAGGGCCAGACCCTTTACCTATCCGCTAATTATATAATGACCACACCCACCCCACCATTACTCGCGCGCGCTTTTCGTCAATTATAGCAGCTGCCCCGCCCACCCACTATATAAGGGTGGAGTTTAGTCACCCGTATCGACCCCGCCTTCAATGAAAGTGAACTTGCGGCGACGTCAGAATCAACAAACTGTATCGGTTTTGTGTAGGGAAGCGTGATTGATCTCACCGAGAAAAAGAAGAGAAAGTTAAGTAATGGCTCACCAGACTGGAATAGAGCGTAAGTATTGGCGTAGTAGGTGTACGAGTGTGTCAACTTCTGGATGAATGCTGTGCTCCTATTGTTGTACATATTTGGCAATGTCTGGGAGATGTAAAAATAACAATGTGCAGTGCAGGAGCGAGACTGCTGGAGTAACGGTCAATAGTGTGTGTTTATGAGGGTATGCAAAGCAATTTGTCCTAGTTATGTTAGTTGAAGAGGCAGTTAATTGCAATGATGCCCTCCTGGTGGATACTGACCTGTCTATTGCAAAGGTCTCCTGGGTTCAGCTCATATTGACAGGTTATGGCTTGATGGTGTAATGTTGTATTCAGAGGTTGGCCACTAACCTAGTCCCCCCTATCCCCCTAGAGAAGGGTATGCATGTGTGAGTACTTGTAAGATAGCGTGTATTTGTAAACTCAGAGTAGCAGTATGTTATGAAGTAACACGATTTCAGTTATTAAATTCATCAAGGACTGTAAAGTATGTTTATGTATGCCAGAGGGGATGGGGGAGGGGTAATTTGTTGAATTCTCCCACCTTTCTAGCACCCTTGCTCATGAAGGAGTATATCAGTCTAGTGGTTATGTATTGAAGAGAAGTGGGCTGACTATTTTAGAGCTTCCCAAAAACCTGTAGGATATGCATTGCATTGTTATTTCCTTGAAAGGAAGAATATTTACAGTGCAGCCTTATTATGTGTGTACATGCACGTGTGTGTGTGTGTGTGTGTGTGTTTGTTCATGTGAGAGTGTATGTAGTGTGCATCACTATTCTGTTAATTGGTATAATTCTATTGAAGTCTCTCCGAAAACACTCTGCTGTCTCTCTCTCTCACTCACTCACTCAGGTCCAGCAAGGGATTTAACACAGACTTGCTCTATCTGTACATCTCACCAACTTCATGTGCTTGCATGGAATTGTTTTTATAACTTGCATTAGAATAGTTTCGACAAAGAGAGTGGATGTGAACTATTTGCTTCACTTAAAAACATAAAACTAGTGGTGTTCTTGAGCACAGATATCGAGTGAGCCTGCCTAGTTAAGTTACATAAAACTACTGTATGTTACATAATTTATTTTAGCTTTAGTTCTTGGATTACAATATTACAATATAGCTATAGGGTGGTGTTTTCTGCCCCCACCTTAGTAATTTCATGAGTAGTGGTAACTTCTGTAGTATCAAATTGAAGCCATTCTACCTCAATTACCAGGAACTCTTGAACAAGCTTTATTTAGTTTATGCTATTGCTATCACAGTATGTAGTTGGCAAGAATGCTCATCTTGATAATTGGTGATTAGGCTGTGCTGGTCATATAAGGTAAACCTGCTGGGGCTGGAGTTGTGTAGTGCCAATGTCTGAGAGGATAGTTTATTCGTGTGTTTATTGTTTCTATAGCTACAGGAAGCTGATTTGTATGGTGTCCACTGTCCAGTACCACAGGACATGAGATGTGAAATACCCCACACTCTTGAATGCTTTCTCTTGGACAAATTAATTGGCGAGCGAGCGTAGCAAGCGAGACAGTTACAGGGGTAACACAATTGAAAATCGGGGATGTTTGTTTATTTATATATATGTTTGGACGTATGTATGTCATTTTGTACTTTGACCCTCCGTATTTTTGTGTTCGCTCCGCATTCGACCCCGTCCCAAACTTCACTAAACAGAATCCTCCGGTTTAGCGACCATTACCTGTATCACCTTAGAAATTGAATTGTTTACCGCTTTGAATTCTTTTGCGGGTGCAGTTAAAATGCAAAAACTTATGGGAGCTCCATTTCTATTCGAGTTAGTCGCTATTTGTCACAGTTGTAATCCCTACTCAACAGCATTAACTTGTAAATTCATTTTCCACTAGACGAACCACGAAGGTAAGTCTTGCGTAGGTATGTTCAGTTGTGTGAAAGTATTGTGCGTTACAACTACTATTAAGAATGTCACAAAGAAAACTTTAAATAACGTGACTTGATTTTGTTGCTTCTTTTTCAATTCAAACAGTTGCGGGGAGCGGTTACTATGGCATTGAATCCCCTTTACCGCATACGTAATTTAAAAACTCGACTTTATTTTAGTATCTTGAGTGTTAGTTGTTAAAATCAATCATTTAACAATAGTGTAGTTTAAGGCTCGCTTGCCATTTGTGCTCAAGCACACCACTAGTTAAGAGTCCATTTAAGCTTAATTATATGGTGTCCATACACGGGACATGAGTTATTAGAACAACTTTAAAACACTTGTATTTCCATTATGTACAGATAATGAGAGTGCATTATTCTGCGTTAGAATTTTTTCAGTCAAGTTTACCACCAGCTACCTTGATATGACGTGTATAATACTAGCATTGTAGGACCTTGAGCTTCTGAGAAATAGTCAAAATCTCTAATTTCACTTCTTATTTCAAAAGTATGTAGTTGTTGTGTCATTCTATGTAGAATAATAGTTTATTGAATTATAACTACTGTACATTCCTGAGAAATGCTGACAGTGCACAGACCTGGCCACCAGGTGATGTGATATGAAACTTGAACCTTCTCAAATATGGCATTAATATTTTGGCTGTGAACTGAAGGGAGAGCCTATTCATAAATGCATGAAGTTTTGAATTATTGTATGGCACAGACTGAGTCCGTTGTGGATGTGTGATGTTGTGCATGGAGTGATTAGATGAGTAAGCACTAATAGATAGGTGTGGCAGTTGCCAATACCTTTACTGGACTTATTGATTATTTGAACCAGTGTGTACAGATATATAATATATTATATATATATATATATATATATAATTTTTACTTGACTTTTTCTCTCTCTGCCATTTTATTTCCCTATGCTGATCAACAAGCTTGTGTTCTATTTGAAGCCCCACGTAATGGCAGGTGTCAGTCTCTATGGTGTTGTTAGACACATGTGTAGAAAACACTGGAAGGTATGCATTCACACAAGAAAATGGAATGTGAATCTACTGCATTTTTAACCTGAGGCATTGGGGAAGCTGAGACCTCAAGCTGTAGCATCTGAGCAGAGCGAGGACGCTACTCTAGGAAGGATTCCTAAACGTTGCCAATTCATGATACCTAAATCTAACTGTTTTAGAGCGTTGAGACGGCTTAAACCTAAAGAAGCAAACAAAATTCATGATGATAAAGCCTATAGTGTAACAGCACGCATCTGACTTACTTGATTTCTAAATATCACATAGCATGAATCTACTTGAATAGATTCACGTAATGGACTAATCAGATGGCTCATGTGACTAGTATGTTCTAGATACATACATATATATATATACTGTATACATTAAGTGCTTATCACTCTAATGTTTGCTTTCCAATGATAGGCAAGCAATCTCCCAAAGTTTATATGTGTGAGTGTTGTTTGTGAAAGTTGTGTGTAGTTGACCAGAGCCAAAGCTGCCAGCTTGTGTCATGTGACTTCACTTTCCTTAATTCACCCTCTATATACAATTCATGGAAGGCTAATATATTGATGGCAGGAAAAATTACCATATCATGATTTCTATTGGTATAGAAAGTTTTATCTGACACTGTCTTTGACATTATAGTGTTTTCACAGAAATGCTCCCATGCCTCCTCATGGAGTTATTGGGTGAGCAAGCAAAGGACTCTAAAAGGGTCCTTGTTGTAGATGTTCAAATTATAAAGAAACTTCAAAAGGAGAGATTTTGTGTACCTTGAACCAAATGTTTGTTTGTATGGAGTTTCCAATAAGTTGTGCACACTCTATTTAAAGAAGAGCTTACTTGAGCAAATCACTTTTAACAAAACTCGGCATACTGAAATCTGCCTAAGCCCCCTATCACATTTGCCTTGGGGCACACGAGCCCTAATTACATATACAGCGTGCCATATGCAGTGCTAGTCCAGTCTGAGGTTACTCACAGCTCCCATGCTTGATCTACTGGTGTATTGGAAGGGGACTAGAGGTGGAGGGGGGGGGGGGGGGGGGAGATTACCTCAATATATCATTCACTGACTCGCATGGCACCTCGTTACCCCTCACCCTCGCACCTACCTCAGCCCCACCCTCCTTACTGGACCTAGTGACAGCAACTTCCTTAACTACATTCAGCTACGTACATACTAGCTCTCATCCCACTAAGTGCTGAAGTTTCAAATGGCATGGCATGACGCGGGAACATGAGGGACTGCTGTTGACATTAGAATGATGCTAGTCATTTCCCATTTGTGTGTGTGTGTGTGTGTGTGTGTGTGTGTGTGTGTGTGTGTGTGTGATTGAGTATTTGTGTGTGGATTGTCCCAGAAGAAAACAGTGGTTATGGTGATACATGTTTTTACCAGATTTTGGGAGCATTGTTCTATTACAGATTTAGATACAAAACGTGACACTATTTGCTGTCTACTTCTTAACACAATCACATGCACACACATTTCACAGCATCTTCGGAGTTGCTGGATTTGTTGACCAAGGCACTGAAAGGCACACTGAGATACGTGCAGGTTCTTATCAAAGATGGTAAGTACAGTACAATAATGTCCATATGTAATGTCATGTGATACCATGTGTACAGAGAAGCTAGTACCTGGCAGCCATTCCACTCCTAATACCACGTGGGAAGATGATATCCTAATACATACATGCATACATACATATATACATACATACATACATACACACACACATGTATGTACTCTTATATCCTTGACTAGATCTCACATATGGATGTCATGCTGCAGCCAGTGTTGAAGGAAAATGAGCCTTGCTACATCTTCTACAGACTAGACACTTATAATGTACAGAACAACTACTTGTGGATATTCATGTCTTACACGCCCGACTTCTCCCAGGTATGAACACATGTATGCACATGCTCTTTGTGATTATAGTCAATATCTGTGAGGTAAAAATGAGGTAGAAATTTCATGGCACAGTGTAAAACGTTATACAATTTGTAGTGTAAAGAGTTGGTAAGCATCACGTGTAAGTGTAAATGCTGACTCGGATATTGTGGCCATGTTGTTGTGTTATAGGTAAGAGAGAAGATGTTGTATTCTGCCACTAAAGCAACTCTGAGGAAGGCATTTGACTCCAGTACTATAGTGGACGACATTGCTGCCACCTCCAAGGTCAGGAATGGATAGACACACCATCTCAGGCATAACTGATCACAGTCTTTCAATCATTATTTTTTATACTGATTTAACTATATATGGAGTTTATGTGCTCTCTCTGTGTGTGTGTGTATGTGTGTGTGTGTGTGTGTGTGTGTAGGATGAGTTGTCACTAGAAGGTTATCGTAAGTTCCTCACCTCGAAAGAAGCAGCTCCACCTCTCACTGAAGCTGAGCAAGAGAGAAAGGAGTATGATGAAAACCAGGTAAGTGATGTGAGAAGATGAATGTTTTGATCTGAAAACGATTTCAACAATAGAATAGCTTACTATTCACCTCATAAACATCTGTTGTGCAACTGCAGACAATGCTGTTTGCTTAAGAATCGTTTAAAGAAAGACGTAGACGTTGATTTTCATTAGTGTGATGTAGGTTTGTGTGTTTGTGTTGTAATGTATGATTGTAGAAACGTACTGAGATAGGTACCACCACACGTCAGTCTCACCTTCATGGGGTAGCGTTTCCCTTGCAAGCTCCTGCCATGGATGCCATCGGTGCATTCGCTGAAGGACAGAGGTCATATGTGCAACTGGTAAGGAATGTCCTAATAGTGGTGTGAATGAAGATATGTACCGGGTTGGTCGAGTCAATATCCTATATCTAATCATTTAGAGACATCTTTTTTGAGATAGTGAGCACACACTTAGTAGTAGTAGTTGTGCTATGACTGATTACATATAGACTCAACATTTATAATGAAATATGTGAATTGCATGTCATACATACTATTTATAGCAGTGGCTGCGGATACTGAGTTAGGCTTAAGTCACAATCAAATACATTCTGTCCCAACATAAATACTACACAAGACAGAAACTGTAAACAACATCTACACAAGTACTCAACCTCAAGTCTAGTCTGTCACTACACAGAAATTCACTGTAACAATCTTTACATGAAGCCTTCTTTGCTGCACCATTTGCTTGAGTCCTTTATGATTCTAAAATCCATTCCACATCAAGTGTGGTTGGTATTGGTTGTCACAAGTAATTAGTAGTTGATAGTGTTTGTTCGTGTGTGGGGTAGTCTGTAGATGTCAAGAAAGAGGAGATTTGTTTGGAGAAGGAGGAGTCAGGCAATATGAGTGGCAGTGATCTGTCATCAGCCATCCCTGACTCAAGTCCACGCTATCATCTCTATCTCTACAAACATTCCCATGAGGGTGACTATCAAGAGGCAGTAGGTAAGGGATGGTGAAACTTATTTATAATCAACTCTTCAGGAGGGCAAATGCTGATGATACCTTACCTAATGAACGAACAGAATCGACTACAGCCAATCTTGATCTGAAATGAATCTTAATTGGGATCTATAAACAGTAAATGGTTGGGTAATGGGCAACCAATTTGTCTAATTGTTTATTTATACTGTTAAATTCTGACACCACCAATACTTAATACTGGGATGCAAAGTTGATCAATCTTCAGAAAATGTAAAATTTCACAGGCTATTAAATTAAAAAATGTGTGTGTGTGTAGTGTTCCTGTATTCTTGTCCTGGTTTCTCTAGTTCCATTAGAGAAAGGATGTTGTATTCATCTTGCAAAGAACCGCTTGTTTGTGCTATTGAACAAGAACTAGGAAAGGCAATCAGTAAAAAAGTAAGTAACTAATTTAATGCCATTGACTTGCTGTTGCATTATTGGCGAGTGAGACACTTTCAGGGATAACACAATTGAAAATTGGGGATGTTTGTTTGTTTATATATATATGTGTGGACATACGTATGTCATTTTGTACTTTGACCCTCGTGTATTTTTGTGTTCAACCCCATCCCAACTTCACTAAACAGAATCCTCCGGTGTAGCGATCATTACCCGTATCATCATAGAAATGTAATTGTTTACCACTTTGAATTCTTTTGCGGGTGCAGTTAAAACTCAAAAAACTTATGGGAGCTCCACTTCTATTCGAGTCGTGGCGGGTGGTAAGTTAATACGCTATTGTCACAGTTATAAGCCTACACAACAGTATTTACTTGAAATTCATTGTCCACTAGACTAACCACGAAGTTAAGTCTGTGCATAGGATGTTTCAGTTGTGGAAAGTATTGGCGTTACAACTACTACTAAGAATACACAAAGAAAAGTTTAAATAACGTGACTTGTTTTTTTGTTTGTTTTTTATTCTGCGGGGAGCGGTTACTATGGCATTGAACCCCTTTACCGTATATACGTAATTTAAAAATTCGACTATATTTTAGTAGCTTGAGTGTTAGCAGTTAAAATCAATCATTTAAGGGTGCTGCGACAACGCCCACGCATATTTTTGTATTAATTAGATTTTGGTTGCTAGGACTAACTAACCTTTTTCTTACTGTTTGTAGGGCTATGGCAAGCAGCAAACCCTGAAGAGCACTGCTAGTCGACCAACTCTATCGAAAAACAGAAGTTGGTACTGTATTTCTTCTCCACTACAAGCTTCTGAAGCCTCAAGTATAAAATTTGAAACTCCTCCGACAGTACCGCTGCTGGCGAGCTGATTCTTCGTCCTCGACCTCATTAGCTGATTGTCTTCAAAAGCTTCGTTTTAGTTTTTCTCTAATCTTTTTTATTTTGTCTAGTTGATTGTGTTCATTTAATTTTTTCGGCAGTGTGCCGGCATTTTTTTTTATTTTTATTTTTTTATTAAAACAAAGGTTTTGTTCCCAAGGTCAAAGTCTACCTGTATATGAAGTTTGGAGTCATTCCCATTTTTAGATTCTGAGGAGTTACATAAAATAGGTTTCAGAACTAAAATAAGACCTCGCGATCTTTAGGAGAAGCTGATTGCTGACAAACCCCGCCCATTACCTGATTGGTTTACTTTTCGCGGGAAAGTAAGTTGCAACAATTGGCAGTCTCTGGGCCACACGCTGGATTTTTCAGTCTCCTGCGATCCTCTCTCTCCCTAGTTGAGAGTCCTAGTGGAGTTCAAAGACGAGGCGATATAGTAGAGATTATTTTTGTAGCCAACTTTTGTTTGTAGTGATTGTAAATAGTGTTCTTTTTTGGCATCCAAAGGTAAACAACTTATTGCCAACTGGATTATACAGTCATTGTTTGAATAAGCGTATACACTAGTGCATCATTTATTTAGAATGTATTCTACTGAGTTCATTGGATGTCTGCATACTCAATATCTTCATTTTATTCTTAGTTTATATTATTATTCAGTATTTAGCTACACAATAGTTATTATAATTCAATCACATAATCAGTTATTATCTGTTGTATTTTATGAAGTTGGTACTTCTGACATAGATATTTTCTACAAGAATAAAAAATACTGAAATATGCAGTCATTAGTGTAACTATTTATTTACCTGTCATAACTTGGAGATATCATGGGGCACTGCTAGTCACAGATCTAGTGGTTTACAAGAAGAACTAAGTACTGATTCAACAAAGCTACAGAGCTACTGAGAAACAAAAAGCAGGCATCTGCACAGAGGCGGAGCCACTTGGTTAGGTTTATCAATTGTGGGCGGGAAGCTTTAGAATTACCCACGTAAGCTAAGTTAGCGGCGGTGTTGTTCAATTATTGCGAGCATCCGGCATTTCTGGTGCACGCGCGTTGCTATGTCGCAGCACCCTTAACAATAGTGTAGTTTAAAGCTCGCTCGACAATTGTGCTTAGTTAGTTAGTTTTTTAGTATATGTGTGTATATACTATATACACAACTTTTTACTTACATCAATAGGACAGTAGTTTTAAAATGCAATCTTTTCAGCCATAGTTCTTGTAGGGTAATTTATGGGGAGAAATTTTTTTAATGATGTTTTTTTGTTTTTTTTAGTTAGTTAGTTTTTTGTTGTTTTTTTCCCTATAAGTAACTAGTGATGTGCTTTTAAATTACTGTATATACAGTAAAGGGGATTCAATGCCATAGTAACCACTTCCCGCAATGTTTAAATAAAAAGCAACAAAATAACAAGTCACTGTATTTAAACGTTTTCTTCGTGATATTCATTAGTTAACTAGTAGTTGTAACGCACAATACTTTCACACTTAACTGAACATACCTACACAACGCTTACCTTCGTGATTAGTCTAGTGGACAATGAATTTTCAAGTAAATACTGTTGCATAGGGCATATAACTATGACAAAAAGCTATTAACTTAGCACCGCCACTAACTATGGAACTCTCGTAAGTTTTTGAGTTTAACTGCACCCTCAAAAGAATTCAAAGCAGTAAACAATTCAATTTCTAGAATGATATGGGTAACGATCGCTAAACCAGAGGATTCTGTTTAGTGAAATTTGGGACGGGGTCGAACGAGTATGTCTCTACACTATGATGATAGATTACTCTCTGTTGGATCAGATGTACAATCAATGTGTGTATTTATAGCCATTAGAATGATGATTATTTGAATTCCAGTTTGTGGTATAATTATGTATTGGCTGCATGTTTTTTACGTTAAAAACTTCAACAACAACATCATCTTTGTTTCACTACGGTAAAGACAAATAACTAGCAATATTTGTGTGCGAGTATGTTACATGTATAATAGTTGAGATTGTGTTGGCAAATTGTGTGTATGTGTGTATGTCAGATTGAGATAAGTGATGGTGGTGACGTATCTGATGATTTTCTTATGGATGAGCTTCATCCAAAGAAGACAATAGTACGCAGCAAGTTTCTGAAGCCCAAAGGTCCAGCAAGAAGACCCAAGTCCCCCAACAAGCCTCCTTCCAGCAACGTTTCTCCCACAAGTGCTAGCCCTCCTTCTAACAACAGTCCAGTAAATGGAGAGGATTGAGGGCGTGCTAACATGGGTTTGGCTGGTTGTCATAGAGACTGAACTGCACTAGTAATTATTTATCTTCTTGTGTTAGTGTGTTTTAATACATGCAAATTGTTATAGAGGCAAGACTGGTTGGTTTGTGTTGTTTGTAACAAAATTTCTGAATTATTTTTTGTTTTCATTAATTTAGTCACTAATGAAGTATTTAATTATTCCATCATTTGGTAGATATGGCTCTGCATTATGTGCAATAATAGACTATTAAGTTATCTTTGCTTTTCTTGTTAAGGCTTCAGCTTATACCCAATCAGTTTTTTCCCCTTTCTTTCTTTTCCTTTATTCTGATTTTTCTGATTTCTTGAGTATTAAGATTTAGTTTTGGGATAGGAACCTCCCATGGGTGCAAGTAATTTGGGTGTTAAAATTATTGGGAACCACATTCTGTTAGAACCATCTCCAAGCCAATATGTTTCTGCAATGTTTATGATACTGTTTGATATACGTTCAACATACTAAACACTTAGAAAAATCTTTGCCAATGTAAAAGTACTTTTATTGGAAATGACTTACATGGCAATGAATATTCATAAGATACAATAAATGCTCATAAAATGCGCGCTGAGGGTTAATAAATTTAATGATGTGTAGTTCATGCTTCTCTGGTTATATAGTGAGTCTGATAGCCAGTTAAATAATATTATATAATGTTTTATTGGTTGTTGTTTTTTGTTTTTTTGTTTGAATTTTTTGAGAATGTGAAAATAATACTTGACATATCAATATGTAGCCTAAATTTTTGGCACTTTCCCCACACTAAACATGGTTTTGTTTGTTTATTTTATATTTTCCTAGGCTATCTTACCTGATGAAAATATCACATGTGCTAGGAGTGATTAAAGTATAAAATAATTCTTGCCAATGATAACAGCATCACCTACCAATTAAATTGGATATACAAACTACTGTGGCTAAGAATCATGATATTATTCCATTGCTATTAGCTGATCATACTCTATTGGGTATGTGAACCGATTACCTCCAGCAGAAATTCTAAGCTAAAAAAGTTCCCCTGCAATGCTGATAATTCAAGGCCACACTGTTTTTACCACTTCAAGAATGATTAAATAACAGCATACACAACATCTAGCCTCTTCAAGGTGGCCACAAGCATCAATGCATAATTCTGTGGTCCAGTAAGTATAAAATACAAAAAAAAACACTTAGAACATAGCTACTGTAGTTTTGGGCAGGGACACTTCGATTGCGTTGTTGTTAGGAGCAGATCGCTACGTTTTAAATCAGTTGGGCGCTACGCAGCCGTCGTGAACTACCATTTTTGGGGGTCCCTCAGGTCTCAAGTAGCGCCCTCGCTGCGATCGGCGGGAACGCTACAACCTATAACCTTTGATACATACCCTAAACGGTAAACTATTACAGTAAACCTACAGTATACTAACGTGGCAACAGCGCAAGGTTTTAGCATAAGGTCCGGATATTTGGCTGATGCAGTATATTCGCGCCTAAAGTAAACACCGTTCCGCACACACGTGGAACGGATCGGGAGCAGGCGCGACGCTCAACACACGCCAGGGGAGAAGTACGCTATCGTCGCTTAGTAATAGTGTTCAAATTGAGAAGCGTTATCTCCTCTTGAAAGATGAATTCTTCATAACCTCTGTTGTTCTCTTGAAATTGTGGTAGAATTGTTATCTCACAGATGAGTGAGGTTGGAGAAGAGGAAAAGGATATTGGGAAGAATCACCCTGATGTATCTAAAAAGACTTCATGCAATAAAAACAGTGTGCCTATTGCTAAACCTGACAATTTAAAGCCACCAGAGATTTCTTTGTCAGCTACTACAGAATATGCTTGCTACAGCCCAGCTTCTCAACATCAATGTTGGGCTGTGGTTACTTCAAAAGCTCCATTTTATGAAGCTAGTTCCCGTGCCAGTGTGGATATTGTTGCTGTAATAGACAGAAGTGGATCAATGACTGGTCATAAATTACTTATGGTCAAGAATACTTTGCTATTTGTTATTGATCAGTGTAAGTTATACATTAACTTTTGGAGTTAAAAAATGATAACAAGAAAACAAAATAATAGAAACCACACAACAACAGCACATCGTCATCATAGTCATCATCGTCATTATCATTATCATCATCATTATTATTTCACCAAGCTTCTATTGATAGTATGTTTAGTTTTTGTATTGCTTATACTGTACTTATAATACTACCATTATTGCTATCATTTTATAGTGAAAAGTGGGGACAGACTATCTCTGGTGGTTTACGATTCATGTGTCGATCTCATATTTGAATTGATGAATATGACTACTGAGAACAAGAGGCGTGCCAAAACATTTGTGGCCTCTATTCGAATCGGTTCTAGCACAAACTTAAGTGGCGGACTAATAAAAGGTAAATATCATACATTTTGTTTAAGAAGTAAGGTATGTTAGTAATCTTAACTATCAAGGTATTGTCTGAATCTCATAAGGCATTTTGGAAAATTATTAAAATCATGTACACTATTGCTGTTGTGAAATAAACTTGATGTTTGGGAATAGTTATGGAATTTTCATAGCAAATTTTGTAAGTTTTTCCGAGTGTCATCTATAAAACAGAATTACAGTATATCCTACAATAGTTAGAGTTATCTTCTTTAGTCCAAGTTTTAATAGCATTACTACTTAATTAAGGCAAGTTAAATAAACTCTCCTGCTGCTGTGATACTAAGACTGTTAATAAAAAGGACCCACATCTCCTCAAAAGCATGTAGTTGGTTTTTAAGAGAAAGTAATAGTATTTCTTCAAATACAATGCAAACTTATGCCTTACATTATTCTTAAATATTGTTATTAGTACAGGCATATAAATTAATACCACAACCTCATACTAATTGCAGAATAGCTAACTCAAATGTGTCACAAAAGGCTGTGTCAAACGATGTGGTTTTTAATGACCTTCCCCATAAAGGATTTCTTATGACTTTTTCCTATGAATGAGGACATATCAAGGAGACAAAATCATTTTATTTGCTTTTGTTGCAATTAGTGTGAAGTAAATTTACAAAATACCTGTACTATTTTCTGTGCCTTTACATTGTAGGAATGCAACAGATAGCTCTAACTGCCAAGGAAGTCAATAGAGCAAAAGTGCAGTCAGTTCTATTGTTTACAGATGGTTTGGCCACCAGGGGTATTACAGATCATGCTGGCATCTTAAAAGAGATGCGGTTGCTGCAGACTCAGGGAATAGGGTCGGTACAAATGCCCAAAGCTTCTGATGATTTAATGTCTTCTATGCTTACACACTCTGGTATTAGAAAAAGTTCAGTTTTAGTACAGCGTGCATTTTCATGGGTCACTGATCAGAGAGCAGTGGGCAAGCCAATCCATCACATTGACTCTGCAGCAGTTGAACCAGAAATACAAAATGGACAGCCAAATTCACCATCTAGACAGCAACCCATACAACGCCCATCCAAATTTCTTTCCTCATTTCACTGGGCTAAGCCCAGACAACCTGATAATTCCACAACCTGGCCCCAAGATACTACATCGTCCCCAATTCCTCAGAGTGTTTGGAATATATGGCATCCAAAAAGCCAAGATTTTCAGTCACTACCGGAGCAAAGACATGTTACATTTGTATCAGTAAGTATCTGATAAATACCTACAAATCTTACATACTGTTTGTAGAATAACTTGCGGATACCTGCTTTTTTTAGCCAACATGTTCAGGAAGTATTGAGAGTAGTGTGGATTTACCTGAACCAGATTTGAAGGTAAACCTTGTTAATGTCTATTGATGATGTGGTATGAATTGTATATTCGTTTGATCAGTTTGATGGTACTGTGTACACATTTGGGTTTGGATCTGACCACTGTGCTCCTATGCTGGAGGCCATTTCTACCCAGGGAGGAGGTGTGTACTACTACATTGACAGCAGTGACAAGGTTTGAGTTTCTAACGACTGTAGCTAGTGAAATTATTGCATCCTAATTCAAAAAAAAAAATTATGGCTATAGCTGTACTTGTTGCTACATAATATTTCTAATTGTGTACAGATTCCACAGTGTTTTGCAGACTGCCTTGGTGGACTACTGAGTGTGGTGGGGCAAAACATGATTCTGAAATTAGAGGTCAGGGGTGACTGCCTGCTTAAACATGTCCATGCAAATAGACCTGTCATTTGGACTGAAATCAACAAAAGGTATTAGTCACAATAGTTTAATATCAGGTTATTCAGAGACTGCAGGCAAATTATACGGTTACACACAGACTAATTGTTGGATATACATTAGGTAGGTGGGCAGCAATTAAAACAGATGGAATGAGTAACTAAACAGGCAGTAGGACAGATAGACACACATATGTAGCTATATATACACACTAATGGACTGACAGATGAACTGACAGATGGAAAGAAACTGATATTATAGTATAGACAGACATAGAGATAAATATAGAGACTGATGAACAGACATATACAGACAGATGAACAGACAGATATACAGACAGATGGACAGACAGACGGACACAGGGCCGTAGCAAAGGGTGCGGCCGGTGCGGCTTTGGCCGCACCACTTTTTTCTCAACTCTAATTTATTATTCAGCGCATGCACAGATACACTTTGGAATACAATGACATGTAAGGTAAGGGTCGGCGACACCGGAGCCACGCGCACCAGTACCGCAAGACCAGTAGGCTTCGAAGCTGATGGGTGCTCTAACCACGGAGGTTCCTGAGAAACCATACCAGCCAAAGGAAGCAAGTCTATGGTCTGCTGCAGTTAATCTTGGTGATGCCAGCTACGAATGCATCCTCCGAAAGATCTTTTAGTGCTTTGAGACGCATAAAGACGTATTTAAGATCTACTATGAAGCAAGAACGTCTTAATTATTATTTTGATGCTTCTTCACATTCATAAAACAATAACAGATGAAATAGATTTAAAGTGTATTGTCAATGAATTTATAGACGAATCCGAACACCGTAGCAATATTTTTTCAAAGTTTTAAGTTCATAGCATTATTGTTTTAAGAACTTTAATCATTTATGTAACAATCTATTGTAATAAAAATTTTGAAAATTGTAATGTTCATAATATTTAAAATTAGAGGTCCTTTTTATTGGTTTTATTGCTGTATCCACTTGTGAATTCAGTGATTAAGCCACTTCCACCTGCAATAAGTTCAAACTTACACCCACAAACTATTAACCACACCCATTTCCAGAGCCGTACCACCCCAAAATTGCTTGCTACGGGCCTGGGACAGACAGACAAACAGACAAATGAACAGACAGACAACCAAACGACAGACAGATGAACAGACAGGTGAACAGACAGATGAACAGGCAGAACAAACAAACAAACATAGAAACAGACAGGAAAATAGACAGACAAACAAAAACAGTCAAATAGACAGAGCAGACAAACAGAGCAGACAGACGAAACAGACAGACGAAGCAGACAGGCAAAGCAAACAGACGAAACAGACAGACGAAACAGACAGATGATGGACAGACAGACAGAAAGGAGGACAGATAACATATACTGACATGACCATTTATATTTACAGCTGCGAAATTAAAATGGGTGATATTCAATCAGAAGAAAGCAGGGATGTAGTGCTAGAACTAGAGCTACCATCTATGCCGTCGGGATCTTCATTAAAGCAGACACCTCTAGTGAAAGCTGAACTAAGCTATTTCAATGTCATCACATCCCAATTTGACACCATGCAGTGCCTCCTACAGACAGACAGATTAGGTATAGTAATATTAATATCCTCATTAATACTCCATTGCTTGTAAATTAATGTTAGATGGAGACCCAGGGAAAAGTAATGTCACAGTTGATTCACACAGGAACAGAATAATGGTAGCTCATTCTCTTAAAGAAGCTGAATCTTTAGCATCTGAAGGTAACTAGTGGCTATTGATATTAAAAAATTGTTATCACTGTTTCATTTGCTTGTTTGTTTGTTTGTTTCTTTGCAAATAAGCTATAACCATCATTAATTTGAAAAATTGAACTTAAAGTAAATTATGTAAACAGTGCAAATCTTCTGTCAAAGGATGTACTTAACAACCTTAAACAAATCATTAACTTATACATCAATTTCATTTGTTATTATTACATTATTAATGTAGATATTTTGCAATTACAATATCAGCATAATGTTATTCACATTAAATGACAATTGCAAACCCATAATGAAAGTCAATAATGTCAAAAAAGAACAAATTATCAAAGACGCTGTGCTTTATCTACAGAAAAATTTGAAGAAGCACGCAGAAGTATTCACCATACTATGACTACTTTGACTTCATCTCCTTCAAGAAATGATGCACTCACTCAGGTAAGTGATGATGAATTAAAAAAAATTTATTAGAATTTATTCAGTTAAAAATACAGAGCTAAGTGATAAGTCTATTCAATATACTTCCAAGTTTGACTGACTATTCCACACAGTGTGCCGCATATGAAATGAATGCTTGAAAACAGCTATCCTTGTGATTCGACTGCTATATGTTGCTACCCATACGCTTGACTACTAGTCTACATTAATGATTTCTTACTCAAGTGTATTGTCGTGTGGTAGTGTGCACCGAATGAACTGCAGTGAAAAGATCTGATAGATAGCTGCCAATGCCAGCCTACCATGATTATTTTTGTGATAATTTCAACAGAGCATTTTTTTGTATTGTATAGTCTCTAATAAAAGATTCTGCCAGAAGCATGAAGGGGCTCGAGAGTTCAAGAACATATTCTACACATGGAAGACATTACCTTTCCAGCAGGTACAATTATAACATCCCCATATGTATGATATAGGTATCACATTCTATATGCATTCTATCTGTTTAGCTGTGGGTTATAGTATTCTTAGATAGTTTTCAATCATAAAAAACAAGTGCATCCTGAATACACAGGTTATCCATGCTATTACTATCTAATTAATAGTAGGCCACCTTTTTTATCATTTGCACTGTGGCAAACATGTATCATTTTCTTGTTAATTCTGTTGGCCAAATTTTGTTCTCAATGTATGGCTTCTCCAAATCTGTTGGATACGGGTATAGAATTTCTACACTAGAATGACCAAAACTCTTCAGTAGTATGGTTTCCATCTAGAAACTATTCTCAAAATGTAAATCCAAACTGTACACACGTGCACTTATCACTTAATTACCAAGCTATTTCGCTGTCCTCATGCTATTTCACCTTTCCCTTGCTATTTCAATTGAACAGTGATTTACCCGTAAATTTTAAATTTCCACTTTTATTACTAGCAAGTACCCCGCCACATAGTGGCGCTTGACGTATTGCTAAGTAAGAATGCAGTAGCACAAATTATCTTGCTCAATTACCATTCTCTAATATTGGTTAAGGTTACTTAAGTTTCACTCTCCTTCTCTCTGAACTGTCTGAGCTTTTCTTGTACCCCACCTCCATTCTACAGCTCTTCTTGAGTCATGGAGTCCCCTTTTCCTTTGTCTATCTCTCCTGCTTCTGAATTTCTGTCCTACCTTGAGAAACTTTTATCTTCTATTTCGTACTTTCATCTTCCTTTGGAAACTAACCTTCTCCACCTTTACTCGTCAATTCCATCTGCTTTTTAGTTACAATCAATCGCTCACCTTTTTGCCTTCTCTTCCCTTACATTTTAAACCTACACCGGCCTTACCTCGCCGATTCCACCCGCTTTTTAGTCACGATTAATCGTCTTTTACCTTCTCTTTCGTACTTTCACCTCCCTTTTTTGAGACCTATGCAGCCTTCCATCGTCTATTGCACCCACTTTTTAGAATTAACACTTTACCTACCTAATGTGGTAAGACGATGCATGAATACACACACCGTCGGTCGTCGTTGGTCGTCGTCGTTACTGACACACAAGCATATTATTATATGATTATTATTATTATTATTTCAGCTTCGAATGACTAAAATATAAATCTTGTCTCTCTTTTTATTCCATAATCAAGGTGGGCTTGAATGCTGTAAGTGCCAAGAGTTCATATTATTAACCCTCAACATGCATGTGTGAGAGGGTTATAGTAGCCATCCTATGTCTGTCTGTCTGTCTGTTTATCACGTTCTGATTTTGGAGATCAACTTGCTTTTGTGAGTAATGCCTCTGTCGTCGCCATAATCATGTGACCAAATAATTTCTTGCTGACCTACAGTAGTATATTGCTTTATGCTGGGAAGTTTACCGAGTGCTGGAAGTGGAGTGAAATTATATACTGGTGAGTGTCTCTGGCCTGTTTAGCTTCTTCTTACAAAGACAACATGTACATCTACCCTTTCATTGCTTGAGCTATATTGATATATACCTGTTTAGCTAGGAATACCTTATTCTTTTGGTCTGAGAAATACTTGTGTTATAGCTAGTAGTGTGTAGTAGTATTGAAGGTCCACACCTGTGGTGCTTCATTGAACTTAAATCCATTATAGTGAACTTTTATCTAATTTTGTAGGTCTCAGTCACATGCCTTTCAAAGAACAAACTATGTTGATCAAGGTGAAAGTAACAGCCTGTATGCAAACACTTCAAAATCAGTTTGCATTGAGAAGGCTAAGAAAAGTTCATCTTCTGCAGCAAACTGAACAACACTCAAGAAATATTTTGCAGTCTTCCATGAGATTTAAAAAAAAATTATTTTGTTCTTTAAAGCTTTGATGATAAAAACAATGGCTTGCGATTAAAAGAATTTAATCTTGAAATTTGCTGGAAGAAAATTTAACTGTATTATCAATAATCCATTTGGGAAAAGCAACATAAATGTGCATTGGAGAACAACTGGCTTAAATTTCTAGTCCCATGGGAGGCCATGTTTATGCCCATGTTGTTATACAACAAGTCCAGCACCATAATCGCTTATGGATTGTGAGCTATCCACAGAAATAATTATAATGGTGATAGAAAATATCCACAAGACTATTGAACAATACTAATGTAAAAAATAATACAGTGTATTGATGAGTTAGTGAAGAAACATTTATAGATGAGTGGCACAGCAATGACACACTCTTGGGGATATAAAAATTTGAGAGAATTGTGGGCATTTATGTACCGTTTCCTTGTTCATACTTGCCAACTTTCCAGAACAAAAAACTGGGATAGACCACACCCACCGATGTGCCAACCAATTAAACTTAATCATTTAATTGATAACAGTATTAAGACAGTGAAATGTTTAATATGCATACTGCATACTTCTTACAGCTAGAAAATTGACTTTTGAAAAGCAAAATTTGACTAGGCCCTGCCAGATAATTAGCCCCTGGCAGATTATGCTCAAATTTTTGCCTATTTTGCTTTTCCTTTATTCTCCAATTTTCCACCTATTTTGCTTTTTATTCTACCTATTTTGCTTTTCAATTTAACCCATTTTTTGTCGTGCCTACATAGCAAATAATTAAAAATTCTCTTGCATAACAACACACAAATTATTACAATAATTTACAAAGATGACAAAAAAAATGTTAGGTTTTTCGATAATTGTACTGCAGCATAACTGACAGTTGAATATAGTCTTCTAGAGCAGACTCCTGTTGAGAGGAGAAGGAATTGTTCAGCAACGAAAAAACACGCTCAGCAGCCGCGGACGAAGGCTGCACTAACAACAATTTCTTGCACGTGCTACTCCATTTTGGCAGTGTTCCCTGGAGGTCACATGCATTAATAGCTAGCTACTACTGCCCTGTAGTGACTATATAGGCTATGGCACAGATATGGCCTTTTGTTAAAGTGCAGTCTTTGCAAAGACTCTTACTACATTTATATAGCTAGGTATTTTTCAGGTAAGTTGAGAAATGGTGCCCATTTTGCTCATTTGATTGGAAAATTTTGCCTATTTTGCTGGCATAATTCCTGTTGCTCACAGGTGCCTATTTTGCTCAAAATTATGCTAGCATAATCTGCCAGGGCCTACAGATAATGCTAGCATTTTTTCTGGAATAATAGACATGAAATAGAATAGTGAAATACTTCTAAAAATAAGGGTATTTAGGAGAATAATAAAGGGTAAATGAGATAATTAGTTCATGTAATCTTTAATTATAAAGAAAATCAATAGTGTCTCTCTCTTTTTTCTTAACAACAGGGACATAAACATTAGAAATGTGGTTATAAGGTAGGTCTTCATTACTTGACTAAAGTAGCTGGGCTTGTGTTGTACTTCCAAAAATGAAAAAATTTTGAAGTATTGGGAGAGCTGTCAGCTCAGCAAGACATCTGGAGAATTATGCTAAATGATTTCTCGAACTTTTTTCAGCTGTTATCTCCAATCTTTGAACATTTTTACAGGGATGTTCAAGGTTTTCATTGAAAGAGTAGCTATAAATTGAATCCTCTATATTGAGTAATTCAGTATAACAGTAAGAGAGACTGATTCTTTTATTCATTCATGTCATAACATACCAACTTTTATATATCTACTGCAGTCATCACTATTTCACTTATTCCTAATTGGAATAATAAGAGAATAATTAGTAAATTTATGGAATAAAATACTATTCTTTTTTAATAATAACACATTTTCTTGGAATAAAAAAAAGAATAATTCTAAAAATTTTGAGCATAATCTGGCAAGCCCTACTTTTGACATTTTAGCGTACCATGCAGCCGTTTCACTTCTTTAGAATATGAAGATTTGTGAATTATTGACTTATTTTCATTACTTTATATTTAAGCTCATGAATAATTAATTTGCCTACGCCCTTGAAATATAATATAGTAGAGCATGTGATAAAATGTACTTGTCTTCACTATTGTTGAAAAGATGGGAAACAGCATGGAATTAACGAGGAAATCACTTTATTTCACCAAGCCAAAAAATGATACCCTTTGACTTGGCTTAGCTGAAACTTCAAGAAACCTTTTTCTAATAAAGGGTCATAGGTTACAGCGAGTTATTTTTCTTCCTGTTACTTATTGTTAATATGAGTGCTTAAAAATAGTTAGTTCAATTAATTAATAATAAATACGGCTAGGCTAGCTTCTTTTTATTTATGCTGAATAACATAATTAGTTGAAGTTATTCACATGCTGCATTGTACTGTACTTTGCTACACAAGTTCCTGAACAGGTACAAGATCACAGCAGTTTGACTCAATGTACTATTACAATGTACTGAATGAACTTGAATTAATGTTTACCAAAGAAATAATGGCTAGTTTTAGTTTTAGAAGTAAAAAAAAAAAGCTGTATTGGTTTTTTATTTTTGTCCATCATCCATGCCATTTCTGTTTTCTCTAAAACAGCTTCTTCTTTTTTTAGTGATAACAAGAAAATAAAGGAATAAACTATTTATTAGGATTCACTATAAGTAAATACATGTAATATAAAAATAATATAATCAAAGTTTTTTTGTTTAACATCAAGCAGTAATAAGATCAAAAAATTATTCTCAATTGTCTTTTCACCACCAGGAAGACTTCTTTGATGTAGCTTCATCTCTGTACCTTGCACGAGACATGTTCATGTAGGCACTTGCTACTGGTTCATCATCATCGTCAAAGTCTTCTACATAGTTTGTCCTCTGCACAGAGTGACTCTGCTGTCTGCAGGGACACAATTGTATAAAATAAAAATAATTGTATCATGAAAAAGACAACAACCGTAAAGGTGTACAGTTATGTTCCCTATAATATTAAAGCTGTTAGAACTTTGGTCGGATTTTAAAATTATATTTAGGAAATCAGATGAGAGCAGCTTTACCACAGTCTGTAGTAGCTAACTTACTTGCTGCGCACATAGTTTTTCCCATAACTCATGAAAGTCTCACGATTGTTCATAGCCTCCATACATTTCTTCAAGTCTGCCATCAAAAGCTGTAAAGACAACCAGTAAAAATCAGGGTGTATAGCAACAAAAGTTATACATAATTTATCCAACATCTCAGTTTACCTTTACAAGTTCTTCATCTTTGGATATTGAAGCTTGAATTCTGTCCAATGTTTTCTGTAGGCATTCTTGTGCACCCTTCAGATTATCTTCAATTTCAAACCATTAGCAGTAATGATTCAGATTAGTACTGTATAAAAAAATACTTACTTTGACTAGCCAGAGATTCTGCATCTTTAAGAGCTGCTGCTGTGAGCACTCTGTTTCTTTGTACATCCACTGTGACACTGCCAGGACCCTGTTTATCCGCTGGAAGAGAAATAAAAATGAAATGAATTATAATTAAATGTTGATTAGTGTTTTACTTGTTCTGTTTGTAGTAATAGAGCATTGCAAAGTATCGAACTGAGATGTGATAACATTGAAGTACGCTAATTCTGCTTTCAATAGAAGAATATCCTTTCCTGTGGACACAGCTGGTAGCTCCATCTCCAACACTAAGTCTCTACTCTCCTCTGATTGAATGTCTCCCATGGGCACCTCACAGCTGCAATAGGCAATAATTAACATTATTCTCACTAAAATGTCTCCAGTTTATTTATATGTAGCGGTTGCCTTAGAGAAAAATCTTACCACTTTTCAGGTGTTGTCCAGTTTATGCTCCTGCTTGTGTGAATCTTCTTTATTTGAACATTCCCTTGTGCTTCAAGCTTCACACTCACATTCTGCCCCACTACACTCAACAGACCTCCAAGACAGTCTGCAAATGATTCTGGAATCTAGGAATAGTTACAGTGCAGGTTTAAACGAACAAATAACAAACCTGATAATGTTGCTTACCTTCTCATTAGTGTCAATGTAGTAGTATACACCTCCTCCCTGAGTAGAGATGGCCTCCAGCATGTCTGCATCATGATCTGATCCAAACCCAAATGTGTACACAGTTCCATCAAACTAAATAAAAAAAATAAATAAATAAGTAAGTAGACACACAAACAAACAAACAAATTAAAAAATAAGCAACTAAATAAATAAACAAGTAGACTTACTGCAATAGGATAACCAAATAAATATTTAATGTGATTAAATTATATTATCTATGAAACCATTATATCAATGAAACAATGAAGCACCAAGGTGCGAACCCTCAGCGCTACTATACACTAGCAAGCTATGACAAAATCAATTCTTGGAGCGGAAAAAAAAGTCTTTGGCTATTCCTAATCAGGTATCAATATGGCTCAAGCAATGAAAATAGTAGATATAGATAATTGCTGTCTAAAAGAAGTAGCTAAACATGCAGGAGACTCTCACTGGTATATAGCTTCAAAGTAAAACTCCTGAATTCCAGCACTCATTAACAAGCAAAAACTACCATGGGCAGAAAAAGAAATTAATTGCTCATGTGAATGCAATGTGATGATAGGGGGCGTTACCTACAAATTTTTAGGGCAGCTTGCTTTTTCTCAAAAATCAGCCTGAAACTCGAAAAAGTGGCATAATAAAAAAAGTCTTATATTGTCGTTCTAAGTAAGTCTATGCCGAAATCTGCAGTTAATTTCCATAAATAATTACACAAATACATAAAATATAGGCAAATTACTTTTTTTGATGAAGAATTACTCTTATCAACTGTGGATGCTGAAGCACCTTGTTCTTCCTGTTCTTCTTTTTGTTGTGAATTTTGGTCCATAGTGGTAGAAGGTTTCTTACCCCAGCTAAACAAAAAATTGAAAAACCCACTTCCACTAGAAGCACTAGCAGGAGGTGCTTTTCTAGGAGTGTGCTTTGAGGACAACGTATGCAAGTTTAAACCTTCATTCTGCATTTTCTTCATCTGTTCCAGGATGCCTGGTTTGTTGGTGATGCCATGATTGGCTAGTCCGTCTGTGAGCAGCAGTACAGACTGGACTTGGGACCTTTCCTCTCCATATGTAGAAGCTACTTGCTCCATTCCTGATTAACATAAAATAATGGATACTATAATAAATATAAGTATGTTTATATAGAAATATACTTGAACACCAGTGGTGCAAACTTGCATTGCTAGTTGTTTATAAAGTGATAAAGCTATTACAAACAAAACAATTGCAGAGATTGAAGGAACAAAAAAAAACAAAAAAAAACATGAAGATAGAGAGACAGACAACACTTCTGATCAAAGATATTTGAGCCCACCACATCCTGCTCTATTCCCCATAGCTACATAGCTGAGCCACAACATGTAAATACCAACAATCTATAATTAAATACCTCAGTAGCTAATTTGTCTTTGACTTAGGACAATATAACTTGGTAGCTTTCTAACTTTAGGAAGCTTGTTGACAGACTAAATGAGTGAATAATGAAGCAATTTTTCCCCTGATTGCAAGTAAAAGTTACTGTGTGAACTATCTGCAACTAGATATTGTGCAAGGATACATCATCTTTCAGCTATCTTCACAGAGAAGCATGTAGCTCAAACCCTCAGTAATTCTATTGCTTGCTTTGATTGAGCCTTATGACTTTAAATAGAGTATTCCATATAAATTAACTGTCAATATTCAAGTATTCATCACCAGCACAAAAGGTCATTCACAATAAATAGTCTTGTTAGGGATCATTAGTTAGAAGCTATCAAAACATTCATCAGTGTGGATTGTGGAACCATAACAAACCTTTAAGAAGTCCTCCACAAAGATTAGTACTAGATCCTTCTCGAATTGATGACACATATGTTCTAGCTCTCTCTTTGTTCTCTTTATTCATCTTCATGAGTCCAAACACCAACTCCACATTAGTATCATAAACAACCAGGGAGATCCTGTCTGTATCTTTTACTGTGAAAAAAAAGTACAGTGGCCAGATGAATATTTAGAGATTTTGATGAGAATCGAAAGAAATATTGTTCACTATTTTAATAGGCACAGCTCCTACATACAAAATTAATACTATTTCTGTCAACTTACACTGATCTATTACAAACTCTAATGTCTTCCTAACCAGAGCTATCTTCTGTCCACTCATTGAGCCACTCTTGTCTATCACTGCCACTATATCTACATCAGCTCGTGCACTTGGTTCATAGTATGGAGCTTTAAAGGTTGTGATGGCCCAACATTCTTGCTTGCTACCTGGTTTGTAGCTGGCATATTCAGTATTTCCTGACAGTGAGACAGAAGTACTGGTATCTTCTGGACGGCTTGTCTGCTGTGGTTTCGTGTTTGCAGTAACCTCCTTCTCTCCAGAGTCTTCAGAAGATTCCTTAGATTTTACTACTTCGGACTCTGGTTCTGGAATGTTAACACCACTATTTTCGTTCCCATTTGACTCGTCGTCACTACAGTGAGAAGATGAAGTTTTTCTTTCCTCAACGCTAGCCATTCAATACACTCGCACAGTCAGTATACACAAGAGTTGACCAGCTCACACACCCTTTCCCGTTGCCACAGAGAAGCTGCGTCACCCTAATTACCCCAAATCATTGCGTCATACGAAACGTCGCGCTATTACGTCACCAAAACGAATAATTAACCCAAGACCTTTTATGGGGCTTATCGTTTCTGGCTAGTTTAGCTTCTTCTCTTGTGAACAGTGAAGACAGCGTTTCCATGGTTCCATGTACCTTCATTCATTATATAGCTACAGATTGCTTGTTCTTTTGGAAGAAGATTATATTGCAATTAATACCAATAGCTGGGTATAGTCTCGCGTAGCCAAACCCTTGATTGGGTAAAGGGTCTGGCTACGCGAGACTAAGCTAGGTAGTGTTTAAAGCGCTGAGCGTTCACACCTTTGGTGCTTCATTGAAACTAGTACACAAACTGAAACAAACAAATAAAGATATAAATATATATAATAATAAATAAATAAAGAAATTTGAATTTTTAACTCAAATTAATATTATGTCTGAGTTATAATAATAATAATAATACATTATTATTATTATTATTATTATTATATAGAATTGTTAAATAGTATGAAACAGTATTTTTATCAGATTTTTTTATTTTCATGAGAATAATTCCAGCTTTAACCTTTATTATTTTATGTGATTCATGTCAGTGCTATTTTGCCTTGGTATTGTCATTGTTCGTTTTTGCTTTTGACAAGAGAAAATTCTGCATCATTGTGAGAAACATTTTGTTCACTAGTAATTATTCATATAAATTATGGATTACTAACAGTAAGGTTTGTAATTTCTTCTAAATACTGTATAAAACAATGAAAACCAGCTAGTGTACAAAAATTTTAATTGCATAAAAATAGCTAAATTATAGCAATATACACATTATCTATATAGTTACACACTTTTAATGTTTCTTGACTTTGGACTTCATACGATATGCTCTCTTTGAGACATTTCCATATCCAAATGCCTCCAGTCTTTTCCCCTTGCCTCCGTAGACAAAGTTTGTTCTTTGAACACTATGAGTTTGATGTCTAATTAAAGGAATTAAAACAATCCACAATAAATACACTTAGAGAGTGCTAACTGAGACCACGAATTTGATTTTGGGGGGAAATCACTGCTCTAATGCTGGAATTATTAGCAACAAACATTCATTTTGCAGTTCATTCAAACAAGCGATGCTGCACATGGATTATCATGTTCACATTCTAGTATTGACTACCTTCATAAACTTCTTGCTTACTTGCTGCGCATGTAGTTCTTTCCGTGAGATTTGAAAGATTCCCTAGTATTCATGGAGTTTAAACACTTGTCAAGGTCCAGCAAAAGGAGCTGTAAAATATATATATATATATATATATATATATTACACTTTTTTAGAAGCAATGTATGCTTACTTTAACAAGACCTTCTTCTTTGGATAATGAGGCCGTTAATGAAGCTATTGCATCCTTTAATATCTTCTGAGCTTCAGCAATTTTGTCTATACAGATTTACAACACAATCAAGTTTGCTTATGATAACACTGCATTGTATGCATTAAAAAAGAATGTATGTACGTATATTCTGTATACTTACTACTGTCTCCAAGCTCTTCTGCTCTTTTAATTGCATTAGTTACAAGCACTCTGTTTTTCTGAATGTCCACTGTCATATTGCCCTGACCACCATTACCAGCTGTATATACACAACTGAAGAGATCAATTCTAATGAAATAGTATAGTATAAACATACCCATTCTGTTAGTCACAAGCTTGCATTCCACATTCTCATGCTGGGAAGTGATGACATTGAAGTAGGAAACTTGAACATTAACTAGAGCATTATTTTTATAAGCCCTGCCATAAGGCATGGGTGGCAGCTCAAGTTCCAGAACAAGATCTCTACTTTCTTCTGACTGAATATCGCCCATAGCAACTTCACAGCTGAAAAAAAATACCAATTAAAAATTTTTAATAAGGCATGTAGCTAAGTTCCATTTTACTAACTGGCATATCTCATCATCTGAACCCTTTATTGTGTAATTGGTGAACAAGTGAGATAATGATAAATGTAGCAATACTAGCTGTTGAGCAATTTATTAAAATGTAGTTAAATTGAAACAGATGAGAATATTTTAGACTTGAAGTCCTTCATTAGCTTACAATAGATTTAACAACAGATACAATACAAGAAAATTCAGCTGATGAAGGACTACAAGCCCAAAATGTTCTGTGTATCTGCTTCAAGTTAACTTACACATTATAATCATTGTGTATTGCTGTATATCATTCATCAACATAGTAATTAGCCTATAAACTCTACAAGTGAAATAATATTTTGTACTACCAAATTTATACTGTTAAAAAAAATAGTGAGGAACTTAATAAGAATACTGTACATGCTTAGTTGTATAGCTAGCTAAATTGATTGCCATACTTTTTATGAGGAGTTCTCCAGCATACGCTTCTACTCGTGTGAACCTTCTTTATAATGTTATTTTCTTGTGCTTCAAGCTTCACACTCACATTCTGTCCCATCACGCTCAATAGACCTCCAATACAGTCTGCAAACGTTTCTGGGATCTAAAAAACAAACAAATAACACAACAAACACTTAGCATATTGCCTAATTACTGTCTTGTAAGCTGTGAACTCGTAAAATTGAACACTTTTCAACTTAAATTGTACCTTCTCAAAGGAGTCGATGTAATAATACATACCACCTCCCTGGGTAGAAATTGCTTCCAGCATACTGGCGTCATGATCTGATCCAAACCCAAATGTGTACACAGTTCCATCAAACTGCACCACAATAAAGAATAAATCCAATCTCAACTAGTACTGACTATACTAGCAATAAATGTCTCATCATATCTGTAGCCATTATTATGTAATAACTATTCAAATCTCAATGTACTTATTAATTATACATCATACTTATATTTTAAAATTCACTTTCTACACTTTAAAAATCGCCACTTCTAAATTACTACATATAAAAAATAATTGCCTTAGCAAATAATGCAGAAGCTAACTGTACCTTACAACTGGAATTAGCTGTGTCATCAGCACATGGTTGGTCATTTGATATGCAAGGACTAAAAACTGGCCCAAAAATTGGTTTTGTAGATGGAAAATTCTTCGCAGGAGATATTACTCGTGCTTGGTTAGGTATTTGCCCAGCTATATTTCTAGACACTTGCTGTTTGGTGCCTCGTACTGATGATGTTTTTTGTTTTTGCTGTAGTCTCAATGATCTTCTGACAGGTACTTGAGAAGAGTGGGTTTGTCTAGCTCTTTGCAATGTTGGTGGGAATGCCCTTCTTGGTTGGGACATTGTTTGCCTGATAGGTGGTCTTGACACTTGGTATCTAGATGGTGCTTGGAATCTAGGTGGTGCTTGGTATCTAGATGGTGTTTGGTAAGACTGTACATTACCAAAACTCCAGTCAGAAAATGAAGAACTACTGGATGTAGAAACTGCTCCTATGCCTTTGTCTTGCATTACTTTCATCTGCTCGACTATTTCTGCTGTAGATCTGATGCCATAATTGGCAAGTCCATCAGTAAGTAGAAGTACTGACTGAACCTGGGATTTCTCCTCAGCATTAGTAACAGCTATTTGCTCCATTCCTACAAAACAGAAATATGTAGCAATAATAATATTCATTATGGTATGAAGTGACCATTGCAACCTTTCCTCAATCCTCCAAACAAATTGGTGGTTGTTCCATCATGAATTGAAGATACAAATGTTCTAGCTTTCTCTTTATTCTCCTTATTCATCTTCATGAGTCCAAACAACAAAGTCACATTAGTGTCATATACAACCAGGGAGAGTCGATCAGTATCTTTCACTGGAAATACAAAATTATTATGATTGCTTATAGGTTACTTTCAATTTGTGAGGTTGTACACAAGACATAGCTAGCTAATAAAGGCCAAATAAACCATTAGGCCAGCTATTATAAAATATGTGTATCTTACATTGGTCAATGACAAAAAGCAAAGTTTTTCTAACAAGCGATATCTTCTCTCCTCTCATAGACGAACTCTTATCGATTACTGCCACTATGTCCACACTGGAACGGGCACTGGATTCATAATAAGGTGCCTTCAGGCTTGTCAAAGCCCAGCAGTGATGTTTTTTTGTAGGGCCATAACAAAAATATTCTGTAGATGCTGCCAAAGACACCGAAGAGCCATCGGTGTTTTGCGGAACACCTTGATCCTCCTTAGCCGCTACCTTATCCTTAGGTTTTGTTTTCTGATAATTTTTGGGTGAGGACTGAAACTTCACAGATTTTTTCTTCCCATTCTGCGGTCTTCGCCGCTGCAGACAAGATTTCTTGCTCCGCACTCCTCGTCTCTTCTTCATCTCGGACTACTGCCGCCGCGGGATGGAGCTCACGGATAATTAAGGCCGAAAACTGCGCAAACAAAAAGAGTGCGTGGGTGTACCTTGCCACACCCTTCTTAAATGCTAATTGATTGAGAGTAGACTCTGCGCAGGCGTGTAAGCTACACGTGTACTTGGCTGCCGCGCGTGTTACACAGGCGGATTCTAAGTGGTTGAGCATCCAAGCAATAACTACTATAATCCATAAAAGTAATTTATAGTCCTTGATGCTATAGTAAATACCTGTATTATGATGTTACTATGTTAATGAACTGACTGTGTGCTTGGCTTAGCATTATACACTTGAGAAATGCATACACTATACCAACATCTCTGTTGTCACTTCAGTTACACAGGTGTATTATATACTCTGAAGGACCAGCACAAGAATACTTTTATTGGAAGAAATAAGAATAATAGTTCGGTGATGTAACATAATTACAATATTGTTCATTACATGGCCTTAGGTAACATATGTGATAGTATAATAGTACATAGTTATTTCCACATATACGTATATGTATATTATATATACGTGTGTATACATATAAACAATAAATTATACAACTCTACAATGAATGAAGAACATAATAATAATAGTAATATAATAATATCTATTATTATTATGTTAAGTATAGATTCAAAGTCATTTATTCATTATTGTAATTTTCCAGTGAGCCATTTTGTGTAACCACAGATACAAAATCTTAGTTTTTGCTCTTTTCTCCATGAAGCACGAAGATCATTTATATCATATTAATGTGATCACAGAATTTTAGTTTTTTTGTACTGTAGGTAGTATTGGGGGATTTCTGAGGGATGTGAGCTACTCCAGTATGATATGACGGTCGAATATCCGGAGACATTTTTTTGCTGTCTTGAGAGTTGAGTTATTCTGATGAGTGGCATACCAAAATTAATGGGAAAGTCACTCATTATTTCAGCTAGCTTGCACGCTATTGTTGATGGACTGAAACACCTTCCTTAAGCAACATCATGGCTCCTTTAGGGTGAAGAAGTAGCCATAGGATTAACAGTTGTGTGGACTGAATAGAATACTGCTTTTGTCGTTCATTCTAAATAACTATCTTTCACAACTCTAATATTATATCATCACTTGATCGTTTATTAGCTATTCCCGTCGTTATCACCTCAATCGGATAGTTTAGGTAGTTCCAATTATCCCCAGCGCAGTTGGCTCTACCAACATATGATACCATCCTTGTTTTAGCTCCTTTGTAACTTCTGGCATACAAAATTTAAAATTTAATCTAGAGAATAGTATTAAGAATTGACAAATTGACTACAACTAAATATAATGGCTAATAAACTACATGTTGTTGGGTAAACTAAAATAAAACACTCATTGCTGTCCAATTACTTCTTCCTAGCCTTTACGCGGTAAGCTGCCTTGGATTTATTTCCATATCCAAATTCTTCTAATGATTGGTCTTCCTCCTCATAGACAAAATTGGATCTTTGCACTGCATGACTCTGCATTCTGGATGGACAGAAAATAAATTAAATATAGTGCACAAATATGGCACAACACAGTCAGCCACTATTAGTTCATTCTAGTTCATTTTTCACTTTATTATAATATTGCTGTTGTTGTTTTTTAATTGCTTTTCAAGATCCCAACAAATAGTGACTGTAAAACAGCAGTTAAAATATCTAATTAGTGTTTCAAATTTATATTTAACCATACTAGCAAGTACCCACCACACAGTGGTGCTAGATCTATTGCAAAGTAAGAATGCAGTAGCACAAGTTACCTTGCTCAGTTATCATTATCTACCATTAGTTACGGTTATATAAGTTTCCCTCTCTTGCTCTCTTTTTACTGAACTATCTCAGCTTTCTTATCTCCCACCTTTCCTTTCTTCAGCTCTTTTCTACCTCTGCTGCTTCTAAATTCTCTCTCCTACTATCATGATTGCGGACTTGAGTTTTGTGAAACATTTGCCTTCTTTTTGGTACTTTCTCCTTCCTTTTTGAAACCGACACCACCTCTACTGTCGATTCCACCCGCGTTTTAGTTACAATTAGCTAATGACTTGCCCTTTTTCCTTCTCTTCCATTCTCTTTTAAACCTACGCTCCCTACCTCGCCAATTCCAACCGCTTTTTTACAATTAATCGCCTTTTGCCTCCCACTATTACACCTGCTCTTTGGTTACAATTATTCACTTTCTACTGAATGTAATGACGCTTTACCAATTCATGAAATGACGTTGCTTTAACAATCAGGAACTATTCATGAATACACACACCGTCGGTCATCGTCACCGTTACTGACACAAAAGTGTATTATTATAATGATGTAAGGTTAATTTCAGTTGGCTATAATCAAGCTGAACAGCTGCTGATCTAGTTGGATTTGAGTTAGCCACTAAAGTTTTTGCACAACATATCTACAAGTGTCAGTATGCTACGGCCACTTACTTGCTGCGCATATACTTCTTTCCATGGGAGCTGAAGGATTCACGTGTCTTCATAGCATCTATACATTTGTTTAAGTCCAGCAATAGGAGCTACACACAACATGGATCAAATAACAAGCCAGTATCTATTACAAACATGAAGCCTTACCTTCACCAATCCCTCTTCATTTGATATAGAAGCTTGCAGAGTAGACACACATGCCTTCAATAAATCTTGTGCTTCTTTTAGTTTATCTAATCAATGAATGAAATAGTATAAGAAATGAGATCAACTTCTCAATAACGTGTAGCTAAACCAATTCCTGAACAATACCATAAAAAAGTTATAATAGCATACTTTGGTTTCCAAGCACTTCAGCATTCTTGAGTGCTTCAGTAGCTAGTACCCTATTCCTCTGCATATCCACGGTCTTGTTTCCAGGACCACGATCCCCATCTGTGACAAAAAAAAACATTGAGAAAAGCAAAATAAAAGCAAATACGTTCATATGCTAACAATGTCCTTCTAACCTGTTCTGTTTGTAGTGAGCAGACATTCAATCGTGTCAAACTGAGAGGTAATGACATTGAAGTATGAAACTTCTGCCTTCAATAGAACTACATTTTCTGATGATGTCCCCGAGGGTAGAGCTGGTAGTTCAAGCTCGAGCACTATGTCTCTGCACTCTTCTGACTGTATGTCTCCCAAGGGAATGTCACAACTGAGGAAAAACACCCATAAAAAGAACAATCAGACTATGCACTTATGCACTGAAAAATTAATCTATGTGCTATCTAAAAGACAGTGGTACACTGTTGGCACCAATATACTTTATGAACTCCATATTACCTCTTGTTAGTTGTGTTCCAGTTTATGCTTTTGCTTGTGTGAACCTTCTGTAATATTACATCTCCCTCGGCTTCAAGCTTTACACTCACATTCTGTCCCATCACACTCAATAGGCCTCCAAGACAGTCTGCAAAAGACTCTGGAATCTTAAAAAACGAACACATAACAAATACAATATTTAATGACATTCCTAGATTTCTTAAATCCTGAAAATGTACAGTAGCCATAGCACTTTCCTAATATCCTCTTAAAATTAAATTTCATGCTAAGTCAATTATCACAACTACATAATACATTTTTGTTATTTGTTCAGTAAATTTGAGGAAAATCTGAAATATTGTGAAATAGTCCGGCAGCCAGTAGATACAACCTTGCTTTGGTGTCCGGCAGCCAGTAGATACAACCTTGCTTTGGAGTCTATAGTAGTTCTTTTTGCTGATTATATTAGTCAAGGGTTCCAATATTAAGAATAACTTTACTGGACCTCAGTCAGCATTGAGCATTTTCAATTATAAACAAAAGTTGACAATGCTAATTAACAGTTTGTGGTTTTAAGGTATTTTTGTCATATCTCAACTTTGGTACTATCTAAATAAAAAGTTAACATACCATTGAATAGCTCTCTATGTTGCCAACATTTTGATACTAAAATTAACACTTAAAAAACAAGTTATTAAGGAGTGAATTAATGGTTGTGGTTTTAAGGTATTTCCGTCATATCTCAGCTTTGGTATATCAGAAGTTGATAGCTACATCATTGGATAGATTCCAAAATCACTAAAACTTTGACACTAAAATTTATACTAAATGCAAGGACTGAATAAGTCATGCCTAAGAAAATAACATATTTAATGTTAATTGATTGTGTTCTAATTTTGTATGCAGCTATTACGTAATATACAACTAATTGATGGCCATAGATAAATATTGCTGGAATTTTTTGGGAAATATAGGCACATAGAAGCAATAAGAAATATGCTAGAAATATAGGCAACTTTATTAGATTAGCATCAATTAGTAATGATTAACTAATGTGGAATGTGTGAAATTATATTAATGCTCTCAAACACAATCAAGAAAGAGTACTAAAAGACCACGTTTCAGCTTCAGTTATGCTGCAATGTAACCATTTCTTTTTTTGTAATTCACAATACATAGCTAATTATCACAGGAATTTTGGCCAAGCAATAAATGAGAAATGTAGCACATTTTGAAGAAATAATAGGTCAAGTTTGGGAGTATTGGAGAAATGATTTTAGGCAAGAAAAAAAGCAATATTTATCTATGCCTACTGATTGATATGTTGCCTTTTACACTTTTCTCAATAAATTGTACTAATAGCCTATAGCTTTGGGTTATCATTAAATTGAAAGAAGCAAAAAAACTCTAAGCAATAGGCAGCCACAGTAGACATAGCTAACCTTGCTTTGCTGGTCTATATTAAAAATAAAAAAATAAAAAAATAAAAAAAGCCATTCATTAACATGTTACTAAGGAGAATTTCACCACCACATAATAGTAATGCATATTAACCCTCAGTGATCATGTTTATGAGGTTTACAGTAGTCATCCAGTCATTCATTCTGTCAACAGAATTTCAGAAAGACAGCAACCACCCAGTATCGAAATCTATGGGTGATGTACATTACCAATTCAATTCCAAATGCTCTCAATATGCTTCAGAAGGGTGAACTGGCTCATACATCATTAGGGTAATTGTGGTAAAGCTTGCCTAGTTTTTGGCATAGTGCTTCTACAACTAATGCTGAAAGTTCACACCTATGTTGCTCTATTCATGATGTTGATATTTGTTTATTGTAACATGCAGTTAAGTTCTGACAAGTACAGAACATGGTACAAACTAGTTTTGCACGATTACATCCACATTGTGAAGACTTGAAATGGGTTTCACTTGAGCTGGTACACCTGATCACCTGTAGGATGTCACTGGGAGCTAGGGGAATGTCAGATGGTATTGCTATTGGCTGCAATGACTTCATATTCTATTCTTGATCCATCCATAATATGTGGGCTCTAACTTCATGAGGATAAAGTTGCAAAGTTTTGGCTTCCTGATTTGAGCACTCCATACATCAACTTTTGTTTTGGACAACATGGATGTAGTGGTTGGCTGTCCATAACATCAGCTGTCACTTGAGCATCACATCAGACTAATCTGCTTGAATGTCGCCAATCATATATGAGTAATTTTTTCTGTCAGCATTATCCCTTTCCCTATAGGAAAAAGGAAAATGCTGAAAGAAAAATTACATTAGAAAGTCCATTGCATGCTGCCACGGTGTCACACCCAGATAGAGCATGACCAGCTATTAGTGATGGAATAATCATGATGCTTCACCACAGTAGCTTGTATATTAATACTTTTCTTTCTTTGATACTTGATGCCATTATCATTGGTATTTGTAAGAAGTAATGATAAAGTCGTATAACATACACATCTATATTATCGGTAAGAATAGTCACATGCTTATTCTCATTGACTGCAACCCGGTATTGCTTGCTATACTACGATATTATTAGCTTCTTCATGAGTAATGGCAATATCATGTCATACAATGACAACCTAAAATCACAAACTGAAAGTGCATTTTACATTTAAATTCTTTAAATAGATGGTCTTGAGAAGCAAAAGGCACACAAAAACCTACTATAGACAACAAAGCAAGGTTGTAGCAAAACAGTGGATTTGGCTGCTGGACTAAAAGGCATAATATGGCTGGCTACATACCAAGGAGTAAACTTGTTTACTGATAAACTACCAACCAACAACTTCGGTATTTACAAGTATTGTGCAGATTGTTGTTGTTGTATTTTATACAGCCAATTCAACTTGAATGCTCGAACCAAGTTTGAAGTAAGCATCAAAATCAAGTTGGAAAAAATACTACAACAATTGAGCTTAGCTATAGGCACATCTTGTTGTTTACTGTAGATCGAAGAATTTTGCTGAGTTGTAACATTGGACTAGAGCGCTGGTATAATTAAACAACAAACCGTGTTATAAACATACAAGCATGAGGTGTGTCAGAATTTGTCTTGTCATTCCTGGTGTGTGTGTGTGTGTGTGTGTGTGTGTGTGTGTGTGTGTGTGTGTGCGCGCGCGCGCGTGTCAGTCATCAGCCACACAGACCTTAAAAAAAGATACCCTTATTTAAACACTCATCTAATAGCTAAGAGTATGTTGGTTTTAAAGTGATGCAGATTTATTTTTCTGAAAGTAAATCAAAATATCTCCTACTGACATCAGCCTCAATATAAGGAAGGCAAAACTTTCTTCCACCAGCTTCAGTTCATGCTGGATGACAATAGCACACTTCCACCAGTTAATTTCAAACTGATGGTACATTTATTGGAAGCAGAAATAGAAAGAGATTTGTTATGGGTGCTAAGGCCACGGATTACTCCATACAAACACTAGTAGTAGTAGTAGTAGTAGTAGTAGTATACATACATTTAAATATTTGCTGCACATACAGTATGCTGACTGCCTCACCTTCTCATTAGTGTCAATGTAGTAGTATACACCTCCTCCCTGAGTAGAGATAGCCTCCAGCATGTCTGCATCATGATCTGATCCAAACCCAAATGTGTACACAGTTCCATCAAACTAGAGAGGAATAATAACACTGTTTCACTACACTGGGGGGAAAAATCATGTTCAGTCATTTTAGTGGAACTTGAAACAGGTTGTTCAAATCATATGGACAGTCTAAACTAGTGTAAACATTTTCTATATTTGTCATGTATAAGTTCCTTACTATGTTTTAGCTTTTGTTTACTTTTATGTGCAAGCATCATAGTGACCTACCAGTATTATAAGGCACTATTTCTACTCAACGGTTAAAGGTAAACGGTTACATTGGATTATTACGCAAAAAGCAAATATGCTTTTGACTTCACATTGCCACTTAAAGATGAGTAAACTTCGATTTCATTAATGCTACTTTAGATTACACTTGGGCTTACTAGTGGTAATAAACATTGACTAAAAATGGTGCCCTCTTAATATCACTGTCAAGTATTCTACTAGTGAGCTTCTGATGAAAGAGTATAAATTGAAGTGGTTGTGATCTAGTCATTACAGTTTGTTAATATTAGATGCAAGTGTTCCTTAATAGTACTACTAGAAGTAGCCAATTATGTTTGGTTACTAATTTTTGTTTGTATTGTTTAATTTCTATAAATTAAACATTTTAAAAATTGAGTGTGACATGATGGCTACGAATAGGCTAGTTAATTTTTACGAGCCACATGCAGGTGAAAATAAATCCTGTGCGCAATACAGCGTGAGACAAAGGTGAAATGGTGTGAGTTATCTCACGGAACAAACCTAAAAATACTATTGTGAAGCTACATAGCAGAGAATATATACAGATTAGTATCATGAATCTGCTGCGTTTATAGGAGTCTGAGGCCTTGTACTGTGGTGTCAGACAGTAGTGAGGATGCCCTCATGGCCAAGGATTTTTAAGCGCTGCCAATTCCCGATACCAAAACATAACTTTTTTAGAAAGTAGCAAAGGATAAAACCTAAAGAATCAAACTAAAATGTTTGTGATGGTAAAGCCTAAAGTGTAGCAACAAGTGTCTGATTTACTCGATTCTTAACACTGCAGCGCATGAAACTACTTGAATAGATTCATGTAACAGGTACTCGAAAGTGGCTGTCTGTCTATCTATCTAATCTATATATCAATCAAGTAATTTTTAAAAAATCCCAGATCTTCTTGGCATATATATATATTTATATATATATATATATATATATATATATATATACACACGAGACCTGAAAGCTGAAATATTTATTATATTGGACCTATGGGGGGGGGGGGGGGGGGGGGGGGGGGGGGTGGGGGTTAACCCTAAATAGAGAATGCTATTCCACTCTTTGATAAAATAGCTCACTTTGTAGCCTGCAGTGGCACTGTCCCTCACAGGTTCTTGAGGTGGAGCAGCCTGCAGTGGAGGTGGAGGAGGAGGAGGAGCAGCCTGCAGCTGTGGAGGAGGTGGAGGAGGAGGGGCAGCCTGCAGTTGTGGAGGAGGAGGAGGAGGGGCAGCCTGCAGTTGTGGAGGAGATTGAGGAGCCTGCTGTTGCAGCTGAGGAGGGGGTGGGGCAGCCTGCTGTTGCAGCTGTGGAAGGGGTGGAGGAGCCTGCTGCTGCATTTGAGGGATATTTCGTTGCATCTGTTGAACAAGGATATTTTGCTGCATCTGCTGTGGAGGCTCACTGCGATTAGGAGTCCTGGGACGTCCCCTAGATGGGTTCATGCGCCTCCGGCTGCTTCCTTGACCTTCCATCTGAACAGCACCAAGACCTTTGTCCTGCATGTTTTTCATCTGTTCCAGGATGCCTGTTTTGTCAGTGATGCCATGATTGGCTAGTCCGTCTGTGAGTAGCAGTACAGACTGGACTTGGGCCTTCTCCCCACCTTGAGTAAGAGCCACTTGCTCCATTCCTGCAGCAAGATAAACAAATAAATAGACTGCCATTTTGCCACTGAAAAGTAGACCCAACACATCCTGGCAATACTCAAGACAATGAACTCAGAAACTCTGCAGATACCCAAACAACACGCATGCGCGAGAGGGTTATAGTAGTCGTCCTGTCTGTGTGACTGTCACGCTCTGATTTTGGAGATCACTGATATTGATTTAGGTATGTACTCAGAATGATGATTTAAGACCTTTATAGTACCTTTATAGTGCTACTTTATAGTACCTTTATAGTGCTACTTTATAGTACCTTTATAGTACCTTTATAGTGCTACTTTATAGTACCTTTATAGTGCTACTTTATAGTACCTTTATAGTGCTACTTTATAGTGCTACTTTATAGTACCTTTATAGTGCTACTTTATAGTACCTTTATAGTACCTTTATAGTGCTACTTTATAGTGCTACTTTATAGTACCTTTATAGTGCTACTTTATAGTACCTTTATAGTGCTACTTTATAGTACCTTTATAGTGCTCCTTTATAGTGCTACTTTATAGTGCTACTTTATAGTACCTTTATAGTACCTTTATAGTGCTACTTTATAGTACCTTTATAGTACCTTTATAGTACCTTTATAGTGCTACATTATAGTACCTTTATAGTACCTTTATAGTGCTACTTTATAGTACCTTTATAGTACCTTTATAGTGCTACTTTATAGTACCTTTATAGTACCTTTATAGTACCTTTATAGTCCTACTTTATAGTACCTTTATAGTACCTTTATAGTACCTTTATAGTACCTTTATAGTGCTACTTTATAGTACCTTTATAGTACCTTTATAGTACCTTTATAGTGCTACTTTATTTATCTTGGGCTGATTTTTTAAGAAAACGCAAAGCTGGGCAAGGTCCCATTTTGTCACGTCGTAATTACATGAGCTAATAATTTCTTGCAGTGTGGAGTTTTGCTCTATGCTGAGAACCAAGTGTTTGAATTGGAGTTTCACGCTGTAACTAACGGTGAGTGTCCCTTGCACGTTTAGCTTCTCATGAAAACAGCGTTTATTACATCTACTATTTTCATAGCACAGTTATATTGATAGCTGATTGGTCTGAGAAATGATTTAATAGTGAGCCACTAGTGCATTTACTTAACTTAATTGTATTGGCTGTTAGAACAAGAAAATTTGCTATTATTTCAGATTTTGGTGGAATATAATGTGGGTAGAAAATCCTGGAGCAGATAATCGTTGTTCTCATACAAGTCAAAGATGTAATCAACACAACTGGAATGCGTATGAAAGTGCTTACAAAATAAAATTGCTGTAAACTTTACCTTTAAATAAACCACCACTGAGGTTTGTGGTAGAGCCTTCTCGAATAGACGATACGTATGCTCTAGCTCTCTCCCTGTTCTCCTCATTCATCTTCATGAGTCCAAACACCAAGGTCACATTAGTGTCGTACACAACCAGAGAAATCCTGTCAGTATCCTTCACTATGAAGTAAAGATACATTAGGAAATGATGTCAAACATATACCAATTCAAGTTTTCAAATGACTAGCAAATCAGTAGAACTGGTCTAATTCCAAAATCTGCCAGAAAAGCATTGAAATAGTAAAGTTATTACTTGCGGTTTCAATTTCATTAACAAGTATCATCAATTGCTCATGTCATGTGATCTGCACTTGAGAAATCTGTTTATAATTTTGGCAATGACGCCATAATTTTATACAGTATAGCAATACACAACTACCTGGCTTCATTTATGGAGACCAACATGCAACTCTACACAACTGCTCTATGTGACGACTCAAAATAAATTGATGAATTAGAAACCACACCCAACTACACATAATCAAGGCAATCCCATCACATATAAAAGGAGAGTAAAATATTATAGAGCAGCCAATTTGAAATACTGAACTATATACTATTAGCTGAAGGTAATAATAATTAATAAGAGATTACATAATTATTGTTACTACTACTACTACTACTACTACTACTACTACTACCACTACTACTTTTTTACTACTACTACCTTTTTACTACTACTTTTTTTACTACTACTACCTTTTACTACTACTACTACTACTACTTTTTTACTACTACTACCTTTTTACTACTACTACTACTACTTTTTTTACTACTACTACTACTACTACTATCAAACTATTGAGGTAAGTAGCTTGATTCATATTAATAGATTTATCATCATGCTACCTTTATTCCAATGCAGAAAGTTTCTAAACAAATAGTTTGCTCAGTGCAGCAATTGTGTCATATAGCTGCAGTAACAATAGGCAAGAGTGATAGTGGACAAGCTTAGAATTCATTATTATACATGGTACAGGTCATCTGTAAAATTTTTTTATCAATCCTAATTTAGTGCTTCTTGAAGAAAATTAATTGGCGAGCGAGCATAGCGAGCGAGACACTTACAGGAGTAACACAATTGAAAATCGGGGATGTTTGTTTATTTGTATATATGTATGGACGTATGTATGTCATTTTGTACTTTGACCCTCGCATTTTTGTGTTAGTTATGTGGTTGACCCCGTCCCAAATTGCACTAAACAGAATCCTCTGGTTTAACGATCAGTACCCGTATCACCCTTGAAATTGAATTGTTTACCGTTTTGAATTCTTTTGCGGGTGCAGTTCAAACTTGAAAACTTAAGGGACTTCCATTTCTATTCGAGTTAGTGGCGGTGGTAAGTCAATGCGCTCTTTGTCATGGTTATAGCCGTGCGCAACAGTATTTACTTGAAAATACATTGTCCACTAGACTACCGCGAAGGTAAGTCTGTGTAGGTGCATGTCCAGTTGTGTCAAAGCATTGTGTGTTACAACCACTACTTAGCTAAAGAATATCACAAAGAAAACTTTTAAATGACATGTATTGTTTTGTTGTTGTTTTTTTCCTTCAATTCAAGCAGTTGCAGAGAGTTACTATGGCACTGAAATCCCTTTACCGTGTATGCGAAATTTAAAAACTGGACCTTATTTTCAGTAACTTCAGTGTTAGAAGTCAAAATCATTCATATAAAAATAGTATAGTCTTTAGGCTCGCTCGCCATTTGTGCTCAAGCACATCACTAGTGTTAACTCATTGCATGAGCTCTTGTTACACACAAACTAAATGTGCTAGAGAACTGATAGAAACTAAACCATTTGGTTCAATTTATAATAATGTACTAAGAGTCAATTTAGCAAACCACATCCCTCAGGCTTGATGCCAAGCCCTCGTCTTGCTTTCTGAATCTACTCTACACTTTGTACTGGCTTGTAACCTAAATATATATATATATATATATATATATATATACTCACTACTTAGCTAACCAGCATAGAGTGGTGAGCAGCTCAAAATTAATAGGAGTTCAGGTCATCAAACAATTAGTTTTTGAGCACATCAGCTGTTAAGTTATAGTAGATTTGATAGAGTATTGCTGAATTAGCTTATAATAATGCTAAGCTATATAACTCACATTGGTCAATCACAAACAGCAGTGTCTCCCTGACGAGAGCTATCTTTCTACCCCCCATTGAACCACTTTTGTCTATAACTGCCACAAGGTCCACACTGGATCGCACACTAGGCTCATAAAATGGTGCCTTAAAGCTAGTGACACCCCAGCACGTCTGTACGGTTGCTGGACTGTAGCAAGCATACTCCGTAGCAGCGATAAGCGCAACTTTTGTGTCTCCGATATCAACAGGCTGACTGTCCAGAGCCTCTGAGGCCTTTTCGCCAGGAGTATCTGTACTAACGGAGTCTACAGTAGCCCGGTCCAGCGTCTCTGGCCCCACAGGTTCGAGAGAAGCCATGGTAAATATGACGAAGCAATTTTTGCTACTACCAGATTATATAGAAAGATCACATAATGCCACGCCTTCTTTGAGAAATGGAGGCGGGGAATCTGCGAATCCGCGCGTGCGTGCTCTAATTCCTAAGTAGCTGAACAACAAGGTGTTGAGTACTTTTCTATAAACAACTAGATGACAGTAAAAATAAAACGTATGGTCAAAACTAACACAATAAATTGTTTGAAATCAGTTTATGTAGACTAAGTCACTAAAAACTCAAATTGTTAATTCTTCTTAGAGTCAGGTTTAGGAGGCCCTAGCTGTTTCTCATAAGTAATCCCTTGGATCTGTTTTCGGATACTGGCTTCCAAGTTTTTCTTCTTAAGACGATCACCTTTGATAGCCTTTTGAGTAGCAACCAATGCATCTTCGCTACTTGATAAACTTTTCACGTACTTGGCTGCATCCTTTTCATGACCATCCAGGCTAGATATCAACCCCTGCAAGTGTGTCTGGTTCGACTTTATTTCACGAATTTCCGATTCCTTGTCGTATATTTCTCGCTCAATTTCAGCTACTTGCAGCTTTAGATCAAACACTTTCTTTATTTGGGTCTGAATATCTCTTGATATTATTCCCTTGGAAACCCAATCAGTTAAATTATCATCAGTAACGTCATATCTAATGCCATGCTCTTTCATGTCATTGTTTTCTTCACGTACCACAAAAGTCTTCTTCTCAGTGTTGTGAGGGACAATAAAGCGAAACTGATAGAAGCGATCAGTGATGTCCACAGGCTCCCCTTCTTCTTCACCTTCTTCTTGTGCGAGGTCGTAATCCTCCAAGAAGAAATGATTCAGAAGAAAATCCAAGTCATTTTTGCTCTTGTTTTTTATCTTGTAAATGGTGACTTCTTGGTGAACTCTGATAATTTTCACGATCCCATCTTCTATGCTTACCTGATGTGGTTTCAAAAGCGAACTAGTTGTTGCTCTTGTTACCTCACAATCCAATTCGACTGCAAATGGAATTGGAGGTGACTCGTCTCCAGGGTGAAGTGTTGGCAGAGTGCTTTGACCTAAGATGACTTTATCGCTTGAGATTGTCATTGGGCCGCCCTCCAGTGTACGTCCCGTGGCATTCTCAAACAAGATGGCTTGCAATGGATTCCCCTTACGGATGCTTTCATCATAGAGCACAACCTTCTGGCCTTCAACTTCTACTTGCAGCAATGGGACAATGGCTTTCTGCTTCCTCTTGGCAGTGACATGCATAGGAATTTCATAATATGACAAATTTTCTTGTGCAGCCATCACAAACCTCTGCATGGTAGCATCGTCATCCATCTTGCGCTTAGCACCTGACATTGCAGACATGTGCAATGTGGAATTGTTGACAATGGAATAATCTGATAAAACTCTTCCTTCCTCCACAGATTTGCCAGCAAAAACGAGATTGAATGACGTAAATGGAACCTGCAACTTCTTTGCCACCTTGTGCTTCACACTAATGATGGAATCTTTAGAATTTACTCGAACATTAACCATTGAACCACTCAAGGACTTGATTTTTAGCTGCCATTCACCTTCGTCTTTGTCAGCACGTGTTGACTCGACAGCTGGAGCTCCAACAACCAGAGTCAGAGTGATGTCGTCCCAGTCTTCATCCAGAATATTTTGCACAATAGCCATTCCATCAAGATGGAAAGAGCTTGGGCTATTAGACAGCTTCATACGATACGAACTCTTCCATTCCGTCACCTGAAAACCATACCTTACTTTCAGTTGTAGTGGTGACTCCACATCACTATAGAACATGCTCAGCTTGTGAAGATCATTCATAGTGCTCATTTGCTTCAAATCAAGTGAAAAAGTAAGGTCTTGAGAAGTCTGAGGATCCAAGACATCGTAACTACTAATGGAGTTGATAGGAAAGGTATAAATCTTCATACCTTCTGAAAGAACGCTAATATGCGGGATCTTATCATCACGATTCCTCACATGCAGGTCATCAAAACCAAGAACTTTACCACTAACAAACTTATGGGTATCAGATTCATTATAAGTGAAAGACATTTGTCGACCCATTTGAGATTTCAAGAGATTCACCATGAATTTTTCACTCTTTAACTCAATAGTTGGAGTGGGCTTGGTAGCTTCATATGCTACATTGTCAACTTTTGAACCACCTTCTCCCAGAAACTGAATGGTTTCCAAAACGCTCTTCATTAGATTGGAAGAAAAGAAAAGATCAATGCTACCATGCCCTTGAATAGTAGCCTCCCTCTCAAAGACTGCGTACCCATTGTCATAAAGGGTTACACCTTTAATCACCATTCCACGTTGAACTTCAGCAGATTCAGCCATTGCAGACAGAGTGGTACGCAACGAAACCCTAGATAGCTCCCTTCAACGCACGACCGATAAGCCGCACGATCTCCTGCACAATCTACCTACCTCTTCTGCTGACAACCTCCCAATTGTAACATCAGTGGGCGGGGGGTGGGGCGGGAGGTGTTGAGCTCTGAACAAGATCGCGCCCGTGCGAATAGCTCACTCTCTCGTAGTAGTAAGATAGAGACTATCTAGTCTTTGGCCACCTTCCGTTCGTGTCGTGGTTACTGGTTAGGTATTTTTCGTTGTTCTTTCCGGGTGAAGTTGTAAGGGATTAAAGCGACGTCGGTGATGTATTCGGATAGAGAACCGTTGAGACGGTAGGATCAGATTAATACCTTTTACCGAGTAGCTATAATTTTAATGTGGAGTGAGGGCTTTAATTGGAATATATTGTTTACATTATTGACTGAAATATATCTGGTCATTTTTAAGAACAAAAGATAGTCTTAGAGAATTATTCTGGTATCTGTGACAAAAAAAAATCTTAGTTTATTATTACTGTAGCTTGTACCCATTCAGGGACCCATACCACAGCTGTTCCAAGTCCCACCTTCAGTAGAATAGTACTGTTTCCTTGTGATGTAAAGGGGTCACACTAAATATGACTAAGCACTTGAAAATAATGCTTTGTTTAGAGTCATTTGCTACACCTACACAACTGTTTGACTTGTTAGTTGAAACAGGGTGATCCAGGCAAATGGCACTAAAATAATCTTATTCATTAGTTCCATACATTAAAAAAAAATTTTTTTTTTATCAAGTCCAAAGTTTGATGCTACTTTTAAAGCTTGAAATTTTACATTGTGCAATGGAAATGACTGGCAGACAGAACCGGGTGACTACTCCTGCACATGCATGGTGAGGGTTACCAACTTAGGTAAATATTTTACACTTTTGTGTTGGACCCACCGGGGATGAGTGTAGCATCAACATGATTTTTCATTCATGCATAGTGATGTCATAACAACTAGACGGGTGAATTATCACAACATTCATATTTTAAGAATTAGGTCAAATGCATAGCGAGTAGTCTGGTAAGCCTACTATAATTTGCTTTTCTGAGATATGGGCACCTTCAGGTCCCAAGGTGCCCAAATAAGAGGGGATTGAATAGGCTACACTGTTGAGTTCTGGAGTGCACATGCATGTGAGGGTTGCTGTCATTCATTCATTTGGTTATGCTAACTTCTCATGAAGGTTGACTGTATATCACGCCTGCTTCAATAGTGTCTGGTATTTAATTGGAACCAACTAATTTGTGTTAGTAAGATAACACTCATGTCAACAAGGGTTTCTCTGGTTATACGTATCTGCTGTATGAATAATGATGTGCACATGGTGAAATATAGGAGTAGTGTGTGCAGTAGTACTTCACATGTACGTATGTATGTACGTAGTTGAGTTGTAGTACTCGTGTCTCTGTCTGTCAGCAGCAAGGCTTTTTGTAGTCACGTTAAAAAAAATTGTTTAGCTGTATTAAGCTAAATCACTTAAAAGTGTAAAAAACAATTTACCGATCTTATTTCTAACTTTGTCAGAGTACTTCAAAATAGTACCAAATAATGCTGCAGCGAAGCTCCATCACATTTATAATTATTCAATTTCCTTTCGATATAATTATGAGTCTTATTTTTTTTCTTTTTTTTTTCTTTACGAAATAATAGTGATGGCAACCGTTTATGATGCAGGGTTTCATACGGATGGGACAGGCCCTATAATCTCCCCCTCCCCCCAGAATTTTTTTTGGAAGTTAATGCAATCCCCAGCAAAAAGTCCTTCATGAAACCCTGTAAATGAACTTTGTGTTAAATGTAATTTCATATCATATTATAGTAGCAAGGAATTGTAATGGTAGCTTACATGACTGTGGCTATGATGTGTATTTTATTTGTTTCAGGGATAGCTCAGAGCGTCGTAGGCGTAGATCCCATTCCAGATCACGTAGCAGGGAACGTGAATGGGACCGTGGCCGGTCACGATGGGATCATGACAGATTTAGAGATCTGGACCATGATCAATATCGAGATAGCCAAGATCACTTGCTTGATTATGATCGAGATCGATTGAGGGATATTGATGAAAGAATCAAATATGAACGAGGCAGACTACGAGACTATGATGACTTATTGCGGCAATTAGATCATGACAGATATCGAGATCTTGACCGACTGAGAGATAGAGATTTAGATCGAAGCAGAGATTTGGATCGGGACAGAGATTATGACAGAAGTGGGCATCAGCGTAGCAGAAGTCGCAGTCGGAGCAGAGATAGGGTAGGGATGCATTAAAATAGGAGTGCCAATTAAGCATTGTTGTGATTATGAGATTGTGAGGTTTCAACAATTACTGGATAATTAAGAGTCATGAATAGCTTTTATGAACTACTTACGTAGCTAGCAGTTCAAACTATGGTTTGTGGATTTAATGACTAGCTCCCCGATCTCACCCTCAGAGATAATGCATTGTCTTTTTCCATAATGCTAAAGAGCAATGGTGAAAAGTACGTGTATGTATGACTATACCATGAATGCAAGTAAGGTAAGAGTAACAGTAACTATTCTTTTCAGGGTTTCGTACAGAGGGGGAATAATCGGGGGATATCCCCCTCCCAAGCAAAAGTCCCCCCACCCCCGTACATATGTATATGAAACCCGAGAGTGTCTTGCATTCTTTGCTTGAATTGTGAGTGCATGACTTGGGATGATGGAGCTCTTATAGTCACACTATGAGATTAAAATAAAGGTAGTTTATCTGTTCAATGTTGGTTCGTGTGTGTGTGTTATATCAGTCAAACAGTACTAGGTTGCAGGTGTGGAGTATATATAGTGGGGTTAAATTTGACATAATAATGGTGCTGTGTGTTTATGTATATATTCAGGATAGCAGAAGAGGCCGAAACAGCCTAGACAGCAAGAGACCAGGAGGCAAACTGTGAGTGAGAGGTGGTCAAGTATTTTTATTTAATAAATGCTGCATCTTGTTCTCAGTTATTCATTTACCTTACACTGATCCCTTTTGCATACACTTCAAAAAAGGTCAGTGGAATGTGCAAGTTAATGGTCATATGACCTTAGCAGCTCACCTATAGTCATGGCACTAAATTAGTATGGAGGGGTGGTTGTAAGGGAAGTCTGGTTAGAGTGTGAATTTTACTAAATGCCTAATATGTGTGTTGTGTATTCATGATACTCAATATGTTAGAGTATTCATTGATTTGAATGGTATGTGGGAGTTTATTTAAATTATAATAAATATGGGTACTACTCCCCCCTTGGGACGTGTGTGTTTGTGTATTGGAGCAACATAGTATCTGACTGAAATTTGATATGGGCATTAAATTGTTGGCACACCCAGTAAGATCAATATGAAAAAAAAAAATGGTCTCAGCGATCCTAAATCACATGTCAAATTCCATGTACATGGTGAAATTGGTGGTTGTCCGTTTTTAGTTTTGTTTTTTTAATTATTTCTCTTCCTTATCCCCAGATATACTTTGGTACAAGCTGATATTTTTTATTCACTGAATATAATTGTTTTGGGAATTTTTCTTTTATTTAGTGAGATGGAGATAACACCTGTTATTATGATTCGTGAAGTGAACCCTGACGTGACTAAAGAACATGTACGTATGTGTTGGGTGTATGGGCATCAGGTGTTGTAATGTGTGTGACTCACAGCTTTCTGAGGTCGTATAATCAACCTATCTGATAAGATTATCCTAACAGGATTGGGATGTTCATACAATTGTTCGTGTAATTAAATTAAAAGCCAAACAATCAAAAGAACAAATTCTTGCTGCTACATTTAATTAAGTACCCAATAGTGTTATTCGCTATGGACACAAAATTAGTCAACTTTCCTTTTTTCTTTGATGTTAGGGATGGTGGACTTACCAACTTCTAATTCTTTGGAAGTACAGATTCAGTAGATCCTCCCTTCTTCAACGCTTGCCTAATTTCAGGCTTAGTGTTGATAAAAAGAACATTTCTCTTCTATCTTTTTAGTTCAATTCTGTGGTTGTAATAGCAAAAAAAATTTCTTTCTAACAGCCAACATTATGTTATTGTCCCCTTTGTTTAGATTGTGGATGCACTGGGTTCAGCTTATTCTAATGTCAAGGACATTCGCTGTGTCCAGAGACATTCAGGTATGTAAGGTTATAACAGTAAGCGATTCACTTATTGTACAGTATCTTTGATTAAATCCCGGTGAAAGTATTTGTTGGAACTGTATGTCCAAATTATAGATGGAATGTTGATATTTTAACCCTTACCGTAGCGGCTGCGGAAATCGATCATTTAAAAATATCATAAAAGGTACAATATTAGAGCTATGCGTGACATACGGTAGTAAAAAGATGCCTAAAAGACTGCTCTTTCTGATAGGTCAATTAAAAATAGCAACGAACTTCATTTGTAGTGGACCCTTTACCGATTTTTCAGACCGTTTGATTAGAGCTTATGGCTTCTTGTTTTACAAACTTCCAGGCTACTGAGCTTCTGGAAAACAGCGAGTTTAGTCGTTTTAGGGAAGAACAAAGTAAGGACCGATAGTTGGCTACCATGTAGCCATTTTACATAGGGTTAGAGCTGTAGAAAGTAATGATGAAGCCTCAGGGAAGCCTGTATAATCAAGCAGTGCTAAGTCCAGTAGGAATGGAAGTCTACCTACTAAGCACTTTAATCACATATAAATACATATATGATTTAAAAAGTAAAGAGAATAGATTCTTTTTCATGAAAATTGGTTTAAAAATTCAAACAACAAAAGAATAACCTTGTGTAAAACCTTGGTACTTAGTTTCTAGGGAACTAAAACCACATTACCATGTCCATTAGGTCCACAGCTTTCTGTTAATATATAGTTGTTAGGCGTTTACGAAAATAATATCAAGATATATTACAATTTGTAATATTGATTTGCCTGTTCAAAATTCCTGGAAATATAAATAAATAGTGAAAGGGTTAAGGTCATTTACACTATTGTTTCTGAAAGTATTTACAACAAATATTGCGAAGTGAACGAAAGATTGTTGATTTAATGCAGGATTATTGTGTCTAATTGTGAGATGTTCTAATTTATTTTCCTCTTCCCAATTTAGTAAAGATGGACACATAATAATATAGTATATGGACCTGAAGTCATTTGCTTTGCTGACTGGCCTATTACTATGTTTATTGTTTTTATTATTATTATTACAGTTGTTGTTATTAAATTCATAGTTAATTTATGAGTGTTGTATGATTTATCAGGATCTAGAGGATTTGCCATGCTGGAGTTCAAGACATCTGCAGATGCCACTGATTGGATGGAAAAGAATAGGGTAAGTCAAGAATTCAGGAAATGTACTAACATAGGTGTTAGTGATTATTTCCTTATTGAGCATGCATGGAAAGGATTGTAATAACCCTAACAAAAATGTTGTATGCATGCTGCACACATTCGTGCTGCCTTACTGCACTCATCATGTACATATGCAGCACATGTGCTGCAGCGTAATGCTGCTATCAAGCATGTATGCTGCATACAGAAAAATTGAAACAGCACCTCACATGTGCCACATATGTGCATATGAGGAACGCTTGTGTGCACAAAAAAGCATGCCACATGTGTGCATTCTCTTGTATGCTATACATGCGCAGTGGCATGTATGCCACTCATGAGTTGTGCACCCTTCTACTTGCATGCTGCATGGCACAATAGCAACATGCACATACCGTATATCACTTTTATTTCGATGCTGATATAATTTCGAAATGTGCATAGTATACGAAATTAAATTATACGGAAAATTTAAGTTATGAAATATTTTCTTATGAATATTTGGATATATGAATAATTGTGACCGTCTATGGGAAAATCGGGCACAACGCAACGCGGCATGCGTAGACGTCGCAAAAAGATCGATTTAGTTCTTAAAATTGTATTAAATAAGCCTAACGAAGGGAATGGTTAGGTGATATATAGCGGGAATGGCTAAAGCTACGGCGATAAAACTTGGAGAGCTTAATATCTGCTTGCCGAGGAGTGTGTAAGTGCAGAAATAATTTTTTCGTCGGGGCCGCGTTGTGCCCGATTTTCCCGTAGAGGGTCACAATTAAGGAACGAAAAATTGCATGCCACGTGCTCTAGTAGAGCATTTTTCTCTCAAGAAGGAAGACATGTCTCTACACCGGTACTTCGCGCGCAGGGAGGGTCTTCCTGAAGCAAATGGAGATCTATCAGCAAGTGTTCCATCTAGAGCTATTGCACTTGCCAACAGTGAGGTGCTTAAGGGTGCCCGCACACCGCCTACGCAATTTTTTGTTGATGGTTGCTATGCACGATTACTACTATTGTATACTTACAGGGGCTTCTCCACTACAACACAAGGACAAAGTACCTGCCGAAGGAGCCGCTCACTAATTTTAGAGCGAATCTGGAGGAAATATCGGGGCCTGGTTATAAAACTTTGGGGCACTTTTTTGGAGCGGTGCGGTAAGTTGGAGCTCCGCAATTTGGTGCACTACTAGCCGAGCCGATACTCTACTGCAAGACAGCGAGTTCTTATCCATTTCAATATTACTTAATGATATATTCGCAATTTTTTCTATTTATAAGATATTGAAAAATTCTCGCTGTAGTGCAGTTCATTTTTTTTTTGTTTACCCGTGTATAAAATTTTTGTGCCGTTCTCATTATTAGATTCCAAGAAAAACTGACCCAAAATTTGGAACTTTAATTCCACTCGCAATTCTTAAGAAATAGCCCCACCCCCATATCTCGTAATGCGAGTACGCGAGCAATTTTTTTTTCAATTAGTTTGTATTGGTTCTAAAAAGAGCCCGCCTATATCAAGAGTAAACAAACATCAATACAACAATAACAAGAGAGTTAGAAGAGAGAGCAGTTTATTGGAGATAGCCAAAGGTGAAGGTATTAGATTTGCGCAGCTTGGGAAGTCTTCGCTCCACAGAAATCGAGCCTGGTGGATCCATCCACTTGAGTTCAGGAGCGCATAGTCCGGAGAACGGCTACTGGTGGAGAGGCAGCCTGGTGCAACTTGCTGCGTGAGCTCAGACGACGTATGGAGAGTTGCTGTAAACGAATAAAAGACAACAAGAAGCTAAACTAAAACACCACAACTTCGTAAAGTATACGTCTGCTACTAATGCGCGATTGTTTCTGCTCGCGTATTATCGAATGGTGGGGTATTGGCGGGGAATAAATTAATGTCCGGATCTACAGGCGGTGCGCGTTGCTATGTGCGGGCACCCTTAAGGCTCCAACTCAGCCATTTCATGCACGCACGCATGGTTAGATCAGAAATTTTAGTGTAAAACAAATTTCGTGGGAAAAAAATTTCGAATAAATCTTAATTTCCGAAATTAAAATGTAATGAAATATTAAAAAATGAAATTTAATTGAACGAAATTAAACAGAAATACGGTAAGTGTTTGATATGCATGTGGCATAGTAGCAATATGCACATGTGTATTTGACATGCATGTGGCAGAGTAGCAACATGAACATGTGTATTTGACATGCATGTGGCATAGTAGCGACATGAACATGTGTATTTGACATGCATGTGACATAGTAACAACATGCACATGTGTACTTGACATGCATGTGGCAGAGTAGCAACATGCACACATCTACTTGACATTCATGTGGCATAGTAGAGACATGCACATGTGTATTTGACATGCATGTGACGTAGTAGCAACAGGCATATGTGTACTTGACATGCATGTGGCATAGTAGTGACATGCACATGTGTGTTTTGACATGCATGTGGCATAGTAGCAACATGCACATGTGCACCTAACATGCATGTGGCACATAAAATTTCACTTGGTAATACCCGTGAAACACTCCAGTATCTAATGACAAGTGTACAAAGAGAGCTACATATCTTACTTCTATTCCTGTGTAGATGGTCACATATACACACATTAATCCTGCGGCATGTACCCTATAACTCCCAAGTTCACTGCCAGTCCCCCATGCCCTGGCTGTGAACCATCTTATTCCATTAATTATACATGCCTACTTACCTGTCATCCATCAACTCTCACCCCATTGATAGCCACAGCTCTAGTAGCTGAGTTGTTTGGCACAGGTGGGGCAAGCCCCTTTAATTCCGGCACCCACGTTTTCATGGTAAGCAGGCTAGCTGTTTACCGGAGGTTAAAATAATAATAGTAATAAATAAATAATAAAGACCCCTTCCCCATTTCCTATTTATCAGGTAAGGTGTGGGTGGGGAATTACAACGCTCTCCCTCTAGTTCCTAACCTGAACACATGCGCTTTTGTTCGCTCTACATACATGGGGCCCCTTGCTCGTATAACCGTACCACCCCTTACCTGACTAACCCCTTACCCAACCGACCACTCTGGTACTCTCCCTGGTATTAACCCCGCCTAGCCTTCTGCTAAGCTGTCATGCGTGCACACACACACACACACACACACACTTAACAAGTACAGTTGTATCGTTACCCAAAAGACTCATTCGTTACATGATTCATCACTGCAACACATTTCATTTCACAATTTTGAAAGTCCTATATAACTAGTAAGCATCTCTACACTTCTGTGTATTAATATTGATGAGTGAAACAAGCGAGATTTTGTAAGAGGTACGTGATTTGAGATTCCATGTTTATTTAATTTTTGCTTAAATATAGCATGTGCAGCCCACCTCTACTCGAGTAAGTTATGTAAAACGCTCCCTTGCTGTGTGGTGGCTGGTATCGAGCGCAGATTAATTACTTTTAAGTGGCTTCTGTGTAGCGGACTACAGTGAGCCCATGGAAAAATACTACCACAGTACCAGGTGCACTTTGACTTCAGTGTGCTGCTACACACTACACTTTGACTCAAGAACTAGAGATATGATCAAAAGCTCAAAGCTCTCTTTAGTTTAGCCTATTAATCTATACATTTATTTTTTTTTGAGAATGTAATATTATATAGTAAATCCTTAAAATAAGCTGGGCTACGTATCTTGTTAGCCGTTTTTTTCTGAAGCACACTAGTTTTTATTAATTTTATTATATCAATTTTATTAGCTTAGCATCTATTCTACTAACCTGATAAAATGTTTATATACTTGTACTATTGCCTTTTCTAGGATATTTTCAAATTGATGGGAGAAGCTGTAAGTCTTGAATATTGCCGCCAACGCAGAGGTGGTAATAGTCGATCTAGGGGAGATCAGGACTGGCTGTGTTATAAGGTGAGGCATGGTTGTGTCTGCTGGAAGATGCCATAATAATGTTGTTCACCATGACAAATATCTGTGTTCACATTTTGTAGTTAGGTAGTTGTGACATGGATTGCTATTGTATGAACTTTATGTGTTGTGTTTATTTACAGTGTGAGGCTACTAATTTTTTTCGTCGTCGAGTGTGTCTGAACTGTGACACTACAAGAGCAGGTATGATTGTATTATAGTGTTTGAGTTTGATTACTCTCAGCGCACATACGCAAGGGGGTTATAGTAGTCGTCCTATCTGTCTTTCTGTCAGTGAGATATGACAATTAACCATTGATGTGATTTTCACCTTGAGATAACAGTTTGTTAATGTCTATGACTCACACACTTGCAAACACTTAAACTCACAAATACATATGTATAGACACTATGAGGGTGTGTAACTGTAGGCCATTTAGCCCTCGTGTCAATTCATACGTGTGAATTGTGCATACAGCTAGTTACTGTATATAGTAATATGAAATTAGCAAGCTTATTCAATCATTAAAAGGATGTATTTATGCACACTGGGGAAAATATTTAGAACAATTTAGTGGATAGTCAGTAAAATATATTTTCTTTTAGAATCAGATGCTATTAAAGAGGACTATAAAACTCTGAGAGGTGGCATGAAGAGTGAAGTGGATATAGCAGAAGAGAGCAAAGTTCCTCCCTCCAATGGTATGGTGGTTTGCTAGCAAAGCAGGATATCAAGGGGTGTCAGTTCAACAGGGACTAAGCATACACATGTATGTATTCTTACAGTGAATACACCGAGTGGTTGTTAGGTTTTGTTCTGTTAGAGGTCTAATCTAGCAGCTGAGAGTATTGCTTAGTTTAGTAAAATTTGCAATTTTATGTTGTAGTTAATTAGATGTAGTTCTCTTGTGACTTAAATGGCAAAAATATATATATGTTAGTCGTAACACTATGAACTGAGCAACAGTATTCTCACTTATGAATGTGCCATAACCTTTAAAAAAAGGAAAAAAGGATATGGTTACACCATGGATTTTATGATGGGTTGTCTTTATAGGAGGTACGTGCACAGCAAATCTACATAATCAGTTATTTTGTTTTATCTCTTTTATGAGGTTGATGATTGTCTTGTATTAGAAAGATTGTATCTCTATATTATGAACCTTTTGATAAACTTCCCTTGCAGTGCTGATTTTCAAGGGCCTTGATGTGAAATCCGATGAGATATCGGTAAGATTGTTCATACATATGTAGTGTACCCCGTGGAAACTCAGTTTTGTGAATGTGTTACACTACTACAGGTCCGTAGATCAGTCAGGGACATTTGTGCCTTGCCACTTAAAGCTGTCAGGCTTATCAAAGACAGGAATACAGATATTTCTCGGGGCTTCTGCTTTGTAGAGCTGGAGTCAGTTGAAGTGAGTCATAATTCATTAACGATTAATTGAAACAAGTGAAACATTAATAAGAGATTAATGTATCAATAAATTATACTCGTGGTATGCTTCAACATGGATGGTGAATGAGCTACTAGCCTGGCCCTGCTAACTTCATAAGAAAGATTTTATAAATATAATGTATAGCTTTATTCACGAGTAATGATCTATATGCTAATCAACGGAGAGGTTAGTATAAGTATACAGCATTAGTCATGTTCTGTCTGGTAAAGGGTTTAAATTACAGACACTTGTAGTTTGAAGATTCATCTGGTATAGGGTTTAATGGCAACAACGTACATTCAGAAACTTTGGTGTCTTAATAAAGTAGGCAGTTGTAGTAGCTATGTGAGCAGTAAGCCAAAGTAAACCACAATGCTGTATGATCAAGTGTAGGCCAGAATTGTTTTGTTGCTCTTATCTTTATTATATAGATTGAAATAGGTACCATGTGCAATTAACCGATTACACGCGAATAATTTTAATTGCGCCTTACATAATGCGGTCACGGGCGCACGCGAGACACAGAGGATTGATTGCTTGGTGGGAGGGTGACACTAAGCGAGAAAAAGAAGACGAACGTTTGAAGATTGCCTCGGGGACAGTAACGATAGAGTACGCTCTAGGCTATTGGGTAAGCATAAATTTGACGCTAAGGAGCTGCTCCCGACTTAAAAATAACAAAGTACTCGCACCGTTTGGCAAAAACTTTTATGGCATCACACTGAGGCTCTTAGTAAGCACACTAGTAAGGTTGGAAGTATGATTTCATGACTGAAGCAGTTTACTACTCGATCATAGAGGTAAGAGAAAGTGTTTTTGCACACATCTGTAGGGTGTGGTTTATTTTGAACTGAGCAATCTGTTATAAATTTTGTGAACAGAGAAGCTTGTATGAAAACAGGTACATCACAAAAATGATAGAATATTTGAGTGTATTCAGTTTGGTACTCCAAGGTGTCTTTACTTTTGATGTGCTGGTAGGCTGCATTGTTGACAGAATAGTTGGTGATCTTACTATCAAGTGCAACTGGTCATGGCATAATAGAAGTATATGTCAGAGGGCTCCCTCCAGTCTGCAATTGTGATTGGTGGCTTCCTTGACTCCACAAGGCTGTAGGGCGAAATGGACGCGAAGACACATTTTTGACGCATTTTCGCGTCCTCCGCGGTTATCGATTTTTCTCAATTGACGCGTATTTGCGTCTTCCGCTATTAATCGGTTAAAGGGACCATGCATAAGTACATTTTTAGATCAATAACTTGCATATTATTTTTTATTTTGCTTGGCCCAAAAGCGATAAAACAGATTTATGAAGGGTTTTTTGTTTTGTTTTTAACTAATTTGTTTATTGAGTTGGGGGGGGGGGGGGGGGGGGACACTGATTTTCGAATGCTAAGAAAACTAGGAACAGATTTTGCAGTGATCATAGTAAATATTGATTTACGTAGCGGCTACAACATACACACAACTAATAAACATAACTATATGGTAGAATATCACACTTTTTACTGATTTGTTATTTCATGTGAATGAAGATGTATTATTGTCATCACCAACATATCACCATTTGTGACCGTCTATAGGAAAACCAGGCACAACGCGGCACCCTTCGAAAAAAAATTTTTTTGCACTTACGGAGTTGTCGGCGTCCAGATATTGAGCTCTCCAAGTTTTATCGTCGTAGCTTAAGTCGTTCCCGCTATAATAGACCTAACCGTTCCCTTCCGTCGGCTTGAAACAATACGTTTTTAAGAAATCGATCGATCTTTTCTCGATATTACGCACGCCGCGTTGTGCCCGGTTTTCCTGTAGACGGTCACATTTTATGTACACAATACTTATTTCATCAATTTTTGAGATTTTTTTCTAGGACACTTAAATTGTTGTCTGTTCTTTTTCTTATCTTTAAGCTAACAGTAAGCACCAAAAAAGTTCCAGATTCCGTCTGTAATGCAGCTATAAACTGTAATTGTTTACCATACCATAGTTATTATGTTGCGGTCAGTATCATTTAGACTAGACAACCAACACAGCTTACTAAAACGTTTAAAACAGTTAGCTTTTCTGTCAATTCAGTACTGTTTTCTATCATGTACTAACAGGTCTCTATATCTATGTTTGTATTGTTATCTCGTGTTTGAGTTAAAGTATCACACTGAGTTATGTACGTAGATCCTGTTATACGTACGTACATATGTAGTTCGGAATTGGTTATTATTTTAGATTATTCTGTCTGTCTGTGTGTGTGTGTGTGTGTGTGTAGGATGCTACTGAATTACTTCAAATCATCAGAACACAATATCCAGCATTTTTTGTTGATGGTCGTCGAGGTAAACAGTTGCACTGTTTTCCAAGATTTTGTGCTATTTTGAGAGACCATTTACTAAAGGACCCTATTTGTAATTTTAACCTACTCTTCTATGTACCCAAACTGATTTTGTCCTCTTTGCTATTATCATGCATGTATATCCCGTTGTTTATAACTTTTGTATTAATCACAAATTTAGGGTTCAATGACGAGATAAACATGTAGAGTGAAGGTATAAAAGCAATTATGTGAAAAACTTGTATGTAACTTAGCAGTTGCAGTCTTGAGTAGATCAATTGTTGTAATTTATTTCCGAAAAATTTTTATTTATGATTTTTACGAGTAAAACCAAGGTAATTCTTAGTATATTCCTCACGAGTCAAGACATAAAGAAGCACATCACTATGCAAGACATTTCTCTAAATATTGGGTGCGATATCTTTTTTTTTTTTTTCTTTTTTTTTTTTGAAGTTGCATACTGCCTGCGCTACTACTGCTGGTCTATACGTTCAATCCTTTAAAAATTACAGAAAAAAGCTTAACAAGTTTTGTTTATTATTTACTTATTTATTTATTATTTTCGGCTTCACCAGTTTGTCTGAGAAGCATGGGTATAGACTAGAAGGAAGAAATAGGGGCAGTTCTCCTCTACGGGCACTCTATGAAGCGGATGATGATTATGCGATTAGTCATGTATGATAATTTTATCCTTGTTGTTTACTTACTTGTGTAGTGGTGGCAAGTTTTGGCCGTAATCAAGTATCCAACATGAAAGCTTCTGCTGCTATTGCCCAGGCACAGTGGTCCCTGGTAAGACATAAAGTATCTCCGCAGCGTCTTCATTATACATATGTCAGTTTTTTTAGTAATATATGTAATACATTCATATTCATTTGCGGTGACTGACTTTCTTCCGTCAAGGCAAAAGGCGTGTGCAGTGGGCTTTATTTGCTCGTTTCAGTCTACAATTCGTATGCTTTCATATCTGATGTAATCTTGGTTGTCTCCTGTTACTTTTATTTCAGACTTCCAGTTCTGTGAAGAATGCTGCACTTGACAACAAGGACAAGGTAAAATTTTAAACTTCAGACATCTTCTTTGGGATACTTCGATTATCAAGATAACTAGTTTTTGTTGTTGTTGTTTTAATCATACAAATTATTTTACTTTGGACACACCATATTTTTGGGGGTACGAGAACACTTGTATAAAACTGCAGGAATATGCAGAATGTAGTTTCTGACTTGATTTTACCTAACTTTTTGTCCCTATGTCCACTATCTTGTTAACCCATCAATCCTGTTCTCTCAACTAACAAGGACATTATCGTGTTGTCTACCTAATAATATATTTCTAACCCTGTCCTTTTCTTTTCTTTGCAGGCTTCTACTAGCTCAGGTATGTTATTGCTACTGAGGGCTAATGACTCCCGGGGTCCATTGAAGCATATCTCCAACACATCCATCTTACTGTTTCATCTAACATGGTGCTTTTAGTCTAACTGACATCAAAAGTGTTTTAATGTATATAAGGTAGATATTTTTGTTTTTATTATTTCCAGCATTTTTGTATTGTGTATGATTTTAACTCGAGTTTTATTTTGTCTTCACATGCTTGTCCTGGTGTCTGTGTTGATGTGATGGAATGTGTTTATTCTGCTCTCGTTGGTCTTCACAGATGGTATGAAAACATTCAAACTTTGACTTTTGAAGTTGTGTTTGTAATGGAAGATTTAAACACTATTGTAGTCATTGTACACAACTAATGTTGATTTTACTTGCACAGTCATTTAATTATGCTAACCCTACATATAGTGTGCATTTTTGTGTATTGCATAGCTGCTTATCCTTCTACATACTCCTATGATGAATCATCTGGGTTCTATTACGATTCTGCCACTGGTCTATACTACGACCCCAAAACTCAGGTAATTTCTTTATAGTTATTGATTGTTGTTGTTTTGTGTTGTTGTTTTTTTAATTGTGTTGACATTTTAAATCCCGCAATATTGAGTGTCAAAATATCTCTACTTTTTGTACTTTGGCTGCTGATCAGTACTATTGTACTACTTATCACACATTACAATTGTTTACTTCCAGCAGTTCATACCTTGTGTTGTTGCGTATGTTTGTAGTACCATTACAATGGTGAGACTGGTCTCTACTGCTACTATGATGCTACCAAATTAATGTACATATCTGTGGACAAAGATGGGTAAGTACACACTCAAACTTTGATGGTTGTCATGATACGAAGTTTGGTGTTATGGAACTCTTCCAGTTGTCAATAAGTGTCCAGATTACTTTTTCACAGTAAATATTTTATGCCCATCCAAATCATTGTTTTTAGAGCAGATGGCACACAGTAAAATCATTGTTTTTAGAGCAGATGGCACACAGTATATTTTTGAAATGTTACCTTATTTAAATTTTATCTAATATATTTTAGTGGCAAGCAAGTCATGAACAAAAATAAAATAATAAAATAAAATAAAAGCATGGGTTTATTGCCATATTAACTTGAGAGCACAGATATGTTGTTGCTTTGACCCTTAGCTAGCATGCGCGAGAGGGTTATAGTAGTCGTCCTGTCTGTTTGTCTGTCACACTCTGACTTTGGAGATTACTGACTATTAACCATTAGTTTAGGTATGTATGCGTAGGTACTAGCTTTTATTGGTAACACTCCGTATCATCACGTATTAATCATGTGAGCAATAATTTCTTATGGCTCAAATCTTGGCTGAGGTAGTTTGCTTTTAATGCTGCTGGTGAGTTAACAGAGTTGCTGAAAGTGGACATTCGCGTTGAAAATATATACCAGTGAGTCCCTCTGGCCTGTTTAGCTTCTTCATTTATATAGACAGCGTTTACATGTACTGTTTTCATTGCTCAAACTATATCAATGGCTGATTAGTATATCCAATTATTCTTTTGGTCTGAGATTACCAGCTAGTGTATACGTAGTAGCACTGGTACTTCATATGTTAGCTTTTTAGCCACTTCTATTCCTTTGTTCATTCTCATTTCTTGGCCTCTTTTAGCAATCCAATAAACAGCAATGAGACAAAAGGTGAGAATTCTTTTTTCATTGTTACTATGTTAGTGATTGTATGCAATTTGACTGCATGTAGGTTCGAAAACCAAGAAGAGTGAGAAGGGTGACGCCAGTACTAGCAAGCCACCTTCAGCCAAGCAGGTATAGTATGAATATTGGCAATGGTTTACTTATGAAGTTTAGTAAAGTCAATGGTAAGCACAATAATTTTCTTTAGCTTTTATGTCCACTGCAGCAGCAGTGATGAAAAACTTAAAAACTCAAATCTTAGCTATCCTTGTTACCAAACATATTTATACTACGTAACTGACTATTTAAAGGATGGAATTTTTTTGTGTTTTAATAAGCTTGGAATAATGTACGTGTATTCAGGTGTTATGAAGGAGGGAAAATTCACTTTCTTATGTGTTTTCAGTTTTGTGTGTCAATAGTATATGTGCATATCATTTACTGGAAGACTTCTCCCTATGCCTAGCACTACGTATGTGTTCATTTTAATCCATTATATTGGGGTTGGCGTCACTCTGCTTACTTTAGTTACTAAGTGCACCAACCTCATTACTATTACCATGTATGTAGATTGCCAAAGATATGGAGCGGTGGTCCAAGAAAGTGAATGCAGCCAAGTCAGCTCAGCAACAGCAGCTTCATGCAGTCATAGAACAGGAGCGCGGTAGCATTGGAGAGGAAACTGGCTCTTTGCCCTCCTCTTCTTCAGGACTGACTCAGACCAGGTCTCTAGACCCAGTGAGAACCTCGGATTACCAAAAAAATGAAGCACCTCTTTCAGCAGTAATAAACATGGTGAGGCTGCAGGGGGGGGGGGGGGGGGAGATCTGACGTTAATGACAGGGAGGGCCCAAGTATATTTAGGTCAAAATTGTCAAAAAAAATTATTGAAATATTAAGAGGAGATTGTAAATGATTTGGACATTGGTTTATGAACGAAGAGCACAAGTTAATGTGCAGTTGTCCTGTGGACTGAATTGCCTCAGGGATTTCTACAGAATTTTTTTGCTAGGGGAGGGGAGATTTTGTAAAGCCAAAAAAAAAAACTGACAAGCTTCATAATTAGTGTCTTAAATGCACATAAAGTGAAAGTGAAAGGACTAGAACTAGTAAGTGTTGATTTTGAAGGAGTGTTAGACATTTTTACACAAACTAACCTTGAGTAAGGCCATACTTTTTTGCATCTTATACTGATAAGCCGGGATAAAAAAAAAATTGGGGGGGAGGGGTGGGGGAGAATATCAGGGCTACCATATCTGTATGAAACCCTAAAATTATTTGAACATTACAAATTTTCACAATAAACTTAGTTGGGAGGATGTTTGTTGTTGTTGTTGTTTTGTTTTGTTTTTTGTTGTTGTTTGTTTTTAGTTAATAGTTTTTGTCTTAAATGTGCTTTAAAAATAAAATTCTTGCTGGAATATTTCAGAAAAGTAAAATATTCATCATTTATTCATGTTACTGAACTGATCCTCGTAAATATGACAATGAAAGAGTTGAACATTGTTATGCTTATTAAAGTTAGAAAGATATTTGTCAGTGAGGATGCTTTGATATTTCATGAGCAGGCTAATTTATTTTCAATTGCATGCGGCTCGTTAAGATAAAGCTTGCAAGTGAAATGCCTACCATACTATGTTGTGAGATATCTATGTAACAAGTTTTTTCTACTGGAGATATCTTAAACTGAACTTGTAGCTTCTCGATGACAAGGTCTAGATAGTTTTACATAGTGCCTCCAGCATTTTTTGTTTTTGTATTTGCTGTTGTTGTTGTTTGTTTGTTTTTGTTGTTGTTTTTTGTACATGAGGAACTATTTTAAGCTATTTTGTTACACTACAAAGATTGATATACTAGGGATATTTTTAGACGAGTTTGCTGTAGCTAAAATAGATATGTGTGAAATGAAATGGGTTGTGAGGATCTTCTATTATTATTGTTGTTGTTAACTCATTAGATTGAGGGTCAGACTGGCCTAAGCCTGCAGATGGGAGACAATGAGGGCCCTGTGCTGCAACCTGTTCCATTACCCGAAGTAGATCCTGAAGGATCAATTCATATTGACTGGAAGCACATGGCCTGCCTTTTGTGCAAGAGAAAATTTGCTTCCAAAGAAATGCTCCTCAAACATCAGCAGTTTTCTGAGCTACATAAGGTAACTAATTAGTGTGTAACTTATTTAAGGCACTATTACAGTGTTCATGCACTAAAGGTGGATGGATGGCTGCCATAGAGCTATTGGTAGTAGTATTGTCTGGTGGCCAAATCAACTTAATGTATGGAAGCAAGAAATGGCTGTAGGGTCTATGACTATAAAATTTCCTCGGAAGTGTTCTTTACTTAGTTGATAATATGTGACGATCTGGCATTGTTATTATCTGGCTAATTGTCACATGAGTTTTAAAGTTACAGAGCTTATAAATTTCATTTTGTTGAGTGTCAAAATCAGGATCATTCTGTAACTAATGATAATATTAATTAAGGAGCTGTGACTGTGTTGGTGTTATGAGTAGTTCCTCTCAGTGACAATAGTAACTCGTCCAAGTCATTATTAAATACTTTGGATATTCCATTTAGCTTCTTTTAGTTGTGTTTTTGTTTGTTTGTGTTTTGTTTTTTTTTGTTGTTTTTTTTTCGTTTTTTCTTTTTTCTTTTAATTCAGCAAGAGATAATGTAATGGAAGGTTTGTCATAATATAAAATATATAATTATTTTAAATAAAGACCAAATAAGTGATTGTTACACAATGGATGCAGAAGTGTATTCAAGGACAAGGTCCTAGTATTAACCTTGCTTCTATCATGGTGCTTAAAGTAACCAAGAGCTTCAGTATTGCTATTGGTATTCTACCACCTAGTGAAATTATCTAATATTTAAATGTGTATGTGTGTTATTTAATACAGACCAACCTTGCCAAGTTGAAGGATGTTGGGGGTGGTGGAGGTGAATCATCAGAGGTCAGCAATTAATTTATTATTGGAATGTTTTTAGTATTTTTAGTTAACCAGTAATTAGATGTTTGGCTGGAGAGAAAAACTGAATTTTAAGTGAATTGACTTGTAATTGATATACGTACATATTACAATTTTGGCTTCCACCAAAGTAAAATCTTGTTTGATGTGAGTGTGTCTGTATGTCAGGAAGCTCCACAATTTACATGAAATATTTTTATAAATACATATTACAGATTAAGTACCGAGACAGAGCTAAAGAAAGACGACAAAAATTTGGCACTCCAGCTGTGATACCAGGGTGGAAAAAGCGCCTGGAGAGGGAGCTTGTCAAAGAACCTATTCCGTGAGCATGGTTACTCATTTCTGGTTGTTATGTCTGGCTAGCATAGCATCGGAATCCAGTTTCAGTGTTTGTATTTGAGTCTTCACATGGCAGTAAATAAGTCATACAGTGTGTATCAAACAGAGCGAAGTCTTGTGTGGAATAGGGAAGTCATACATGTAATGTGTCCAACAGAGTTTCCTTGTCAACATTAATTACTATCAGGGTTTCATACAGGATTTTTTTTTTGGGGGGGGGGGGGGGGGGGGGGGGAGAGAGAGAGAGAGCAGAGTTTAGGAAGGAGGGGGGAACCATGTGTAGCAAAATATGTGTTTGACCACACACCACTTTTGCTGAACCCACACCCATCTGATTAAAAATCGTTTCAGGTCTAGAATTACAGTAATAACATCACATAACCACAAAATACCATTAAGTGGGGGGGGGGGGGGAAATCCCAGGGCGCCCCTACCTCTGTATGAAACCCTGACTATTGGTGTGCTTGAGTTGGTGTCAAGTACTTTGCAATTGCATTATGGCAATTATACATTGTATTGCTGTAAATGCAATGAGTGACTCGGAGCTCAATGCATCTCCAATGTATTTAAATTCTAGCAATGTACATGCATGTAATTCCTATGGGAAGGGAAAAATCGCAGTAATGATATTGCATTGGAGGCACTCTGTGTGTGTGTGTGTGTGTGAGGGAGAGAGAGAGAGAGAGACACCAGATAATGTATGTGATGTATGATGTACGAGTATAACACTGTCATGTTTTCCACAATATGAATATTGTATTTGCAATTGCTATTACTTTTGGAGTATTTGATTCCAAACTCTGTCATAATGTATATCTATATTATATACGTGTATATACTGCATTTCCTTAAATCACACACAGTCTAGTCAAGGGCATGTTTTATGTTTGGTTCACCTACATTCATCTTTATTTTAGCAATACATTCTGTAGTTTCTCACCTCTAGTTTTCTTGAAGCTCAAGTGCTCAAGTGTAGTGTTATTAAGTAACAAGTTAAAATAATAAAAGTTCAGGATTTTAGGTCTGGTGGTGCTGTGAGGAAAGGACTACTGCGAGTTCTTAGCCCGGCTCCAGGAGCTTTGCTTGCATGGCTCATAATGCCTGTTTAATGTTCGCTCATCGTGGCCCTGCCAAGTGCACATGACCCACTAGCGCAACAAGAAAATTGGCATTGTGGGTGTGTGCTTGATATAGTTAACACTAGTAATACTTTTTGTTGATTTGTGTTTTGTTGTTATTGTTTTTGTGGTGGTTGTTGTGTAATTTCTTATGTGTCTGAAGGTATGAATAATGTGTGTGTGTGTGTTTCCTCAGCTATGAAGAGCCAACCAGAGAAGGGATAACAGAAGACAATGTTGGTAACAGGCTACTGCAGGTGAGTGTACAACAACATGGAGAATAAATAAACATGCAGCATTGCAGGCTTAGAGGGATAAGACTGCTGTTAATGTCATGACTGGTTATTTCCAATTAACAACTAGAATTAGGACTGGCTGGGAATAAAAAGAAATATTGAAGACACCACTAATCTACATCTGTTAATGCAACCATATTGCTATTCAAATACCCCAAACCATTGCTTTTTCAGGAGGTATCTGGTTAAATAGATCGCTTAGTAAATGGTGTTAGTTAAAATGTTGTCATAGTGTATCAATGTATGAAATGATATGGAGCAATTTACAGAGAGTTAAAGTTGAATTATACATAAATACTTATATACATTAGTGCAAATATTTTGGGTTAGAATTTCTTTACTGCCAATTAATAAAATAAAAATCAGGCTATGACAGTGTGTTCTTTCTCACTTCGGTCTTTCCTTTGTTGTGATTGTGACAGCAGAAATTTATTTGTACTTATAGGCTATGGGGTGGAGTGCTGGCGAAGGTTTGGGGAGAGAGAAACAAGGCATAGTTGATCCTATACAGGTGAGTAGTTGTAGTATGTCACTACACCAACTTCTAATCTCTATTATGTTAAATAAACGAGTTTGTATTTTGTGAAGGGCCTAAGCAAGCCACATTTTCAAACCCTTAAGGCTTCCATGCTTACAACTTTCCAGCTGCAGCAATCAGTATATTGTGCTGTCTTCTCTTATATTTGGTCCTGAATTTCACAGCTATTGTGAACTACAATAGATTAAAAGAATTTTGTATGACCAAGTGAAGTCACGATGTCTTGTAATGAAAAGCTGGCTATGCTTTGCCAGTGGAATAGCAACACAAGCGTGAAATAGTTTTTTTGAAAGTTAAGTATGCATGACAGTATTATCCTAACAACTAGATCTCTAAAAGAATCTCGTCGTGTGTGTGAGCACACGGCTGTGCCATAATTTGAAAGAGTTATGGCAGTAGGTTTTAGGTTTCCTGCATTCATTTTTCTATAATATCAAGTCTCTAGGTAGCACTTTTGTATAGATAATTTTCTTTTTCAAATAATTTCTTCACTACTCTCATGTGTTTGGAAGTACAATTATGATAATATGATACAGCGGCTTGAGCCCTCCATTAATTTCTACCATTGACACCTAAGCATTGTCAGGTATGGTAATTATTGGAGGAATTTTGCCAGAACTCGAATCTAGGTTAACCGTAAAAATCACTTGGATTATTGCTGGTACACACACACGCACACACACACACACACACACACACACACACACACACCAAATTGGTGTTACCAATTTTGGCTACACTTCCACTCAAATAGAAGGAGAGAGAGTGCTGCGACTGATTTTGTGGTATCAGAAGGATATAAGTTACTCTGCAGCCATTAATAAAAACTCCAATAATATGCGGTACTTGAAATATAACGAATCTTTAGTAATTCAAAGCGCTCACCCAAGAAGACATTTTTTGGATGCATTTTGCACTATACGTGTACTTTTTTCATTGTTCATTACTATGTGATTTTTGCAGGCTGAGCGTCGAGTGGCCAGTGCAGGTCTTGGAGCTACAGGCAGTAGATTGCCAAATTCCAGTCTCTACAGCTCTGCAGGCTCCTATAGGGAGACTCTGAAGTCGCTCACTAGATCCAGATATGAAGATACCTACAAATATTGAACTTACTGCTGTTTTTATTAATCATGTACTTCTTATGCTGAATTAATTGAAGGGAGAACTTATGTATTCAATCATGATGATACTTAATGAACTAACCTGGGCTGTTATTGTTGTTATAGCTATGTATCTCTTGGTAAATGGGGTGTTAAGGACAGTTTAAATAAGATAGGATTACTTCTTTGATTGGTTATATTCTAGGCTCCAGTATTGTACCATTTGAAACTTATGCTTGAAGTTGGTTCCAATAAATTTAGGAATTACATAATACTGTAATGTTCACCATATACAATAGTTTACCACAAGGTATGAGATCTAGAGTAGAGAAAACAATCCATCAGCTTGGAACCTCCTACTACCTAGTGAGTTACCCTGATAAAGTATTACCACAGTGATTTCCTCAGGAATATTAAAGTTTGACTAAAATGCATTCATACTTACTTGATTAAAATGCATTCATACTTACTACAATGCAATTGCCAATGAACTTTCGAACCGGTACTCCGTCAGGGGGTCAGGGTTGCAGTGGCAACCTATTAAAGTCATTCAGAAGGTAATTATTGTGGCTTGTTTCCGGAGTTAACCCTAAATAAGCTGAGCTTGCCTCGTTTCCCGCGAAGTTCGCGCTGGAGAAGAACTTTTCTATTCTCTTCTGGGTTTGGCTGTAACCGGGAACGAGTAAGTAGTTCGGAGGAATTATTATATTGTATTCCAGGTAGCTAGAGTTCGAGCATAAGAATTTTAGTGTGGAATATTGAGACTTAAATTTTGGCTTTTTGTAGGTATATACGTGTGTGTGTATATCATCCAATGATTGCTCCTGATTATTTAAAAAACAAAAAACAAAAACTTAATGGCTTTTGGGGAAAGGTTGCATGGCTGATGCCACCCACAAGATCCTCAGAAGTAAATAAAAAAGAAAGAAAGGGGGGTGACAACAGAAGTGATAGTTACTAGATCAAACCCTTCAAAGATCCATTCTACAGCAATTATGGTTGTTCTTTGTGTGCAGGGATTTTGGAGTTGTTTGAAGTAGCAATGCCAAACATCAAATCTAAAGTCTCTCAACTCAATAGGAGACCTAATTCCAAGAAAAAGAGTGCTCAAAGTAAAACGTTGAAAGGGAAAAAAGAAGATGATTCGCAGTTAAATTTACGCTCTGGGAGAAAAGTTCGCTACTGTTGCAGATTGGTTGCAGAGCACAAGAACCAAGCTGATACTAATGCTTTGTTAACTCCCGTGCCAGCTGAGGATGAGGTAGAAAAATCTGCTCAAGATTTTAAGTGTACTTGTAGTCCTGATGATGTTCCAGATACAGAACCATTGGTTGCAGAGCACAAGAACCAAGCTGATACTGATGCTTTGTTAACTGCCGTGCCAGCTGAGGATGAGGTGGAAAAATCTGCTCAAGACTGTAAGTGTGCTTTTAGTCCTGATAATGTTCCAGATACAGGACCTTCTTGTACTGCTTCGCTCTCTACTGGAAAATCGAAAAGAAAACGGGCTCGTTTGGATGATGAAGACGACGATTCAGAAGCACCACCATTAAAAAGGTTCAAGAAATTTTGTTGCCAGGTTGGTAGAGGAATGAAAAATGCTATGATGGATATTTGCAGTAGTACCAAAGATGCAGTAACTAACCCAACGAAACTAGCCAAAGAAATTAAGGCTTATTCTGAAGAAATGAAAGATGATTTCACTGATGCAGCAGGAGAATTTTCTGATTTGATTCTAATACCTACATCTAAAAAGAAACTTGAAGAATCGGAGCAGTTAGTTTTAAAAGGTATGTATGATAAATAATTAATTTGAATTATAACTAAATTATAATAATTAGGCTTCATCTTAATGGCTTGGGTGAAGCCACTAAAACAGTTCAGTATTTAGAGTAAAATAGTTGCAAGTATGTTGCTGTATATTAATCTTGCTATTAAAATGGTGTAATGTATAAATTATTGATTTTATCAATGCCGGGCATAATTATACATATACACAGCAAGCCGAGTATATTACGCATGCACCAGAAAGGTGCCGTCACAAAGGAATGCCTGGGTGATGTTAGTAGTGCACTCCAGCTGAATAGTTGCATGTTGGCTCGAAATGACACCCATTTTGCAACAAATAGTGCTTATGCAATATAGCTCCTCCCTCAGGGATGGGATGGACAATCCCACATGGGACCATGGGATGGGATGGGCAATTTGCGGCATTTCTGGACATCCCTCATACAATACAGCTTTTTATTGCACGCATAGGGGGTTTGCATAAAAGAACTATGAATATAAGTGGTATGCTTACATGTACACAAATGGAGAACAAGCCACCCTCTACTAGAATAAATAAATTTTGCTGATGTTTGTGCCTGTTCATAAAACAATCACATAAACAAAATGCTACATTTTGTCATTTATTTACTTACCTGAAGTCAATGCTTTAGCACCTATGCATGAAATTAAGTATGAAATTACAATGTATTCAGTCTTTTTTTTTTCTTCTAAAGAGTACAAGTACAAGCCATTAACAACAGTACCAAATTTTCCCTTGTGTTTGTACTTTCTGTAGTATTAGTTACTCTTAATATGTGAAGTACCAGCAACTCTCTAAGTGACAGACTCTCAGCTGCTAAAATAAGAGTTTTAAATATTCAGGTAAAAAGTCTTCAATGCCATCATAGTAATCACTCGCTGTGACTTGAAGAAAGCAAACATTTAAAAAATAGTAATAAAGATTTAAGTCTAGTCCTATAACAAGAGTCTGCTGTAGTACCAGTAGAAGCCAAGGGTTTGCCTAAACAGTTATATTTTATGAAATAAAAACACTGTGTGTGTGTTTGTTTTTTGTTTTAATCACATACCATCCATGCTTCACTCTTGCTCTACTCTCAACCTCTCTCTTGACTAGTGTTAAGAACATAGCTGGTGTAGTTTTTTATAAACGTGACAGAGGGACTTTAAATCCCTTCTTGACTAGTGTTTAGAACATAGCTTATGTGGAGTCCCTCCAATTGTGATGTTATGAATGGTCACTAAGTTCAAAATTGTCACAAGATGCGCTCCACCATCGATGGTGTTATTAGGAGCAGTTTCTATGTTCTAAATTAATAGGTGCTTTGCAGCTGTCGTGAACTACCGTATTTCCCTCTGCGGCAGCACCTAACTGTTGTATATATACTAGCAAGTTACCCCAGCGTATAATGGCGCTTATGTACTAACTCATGCAAATTAAGGATGCAATAGCATTGCATATTCTTATCCATTGTTATCATCCTGATGGATTTAGTTATATCAATTTTCCCTTTCCTGCTGTCTTTCTTCGTGATTTATCTCAGCCTTTGTTATCTCCTCCTTTCCATTCTTCAGTTCTTTCTTCTTGAGTCATGGAGTCAGTTTTCTATCTCTCCTGCTTCTCAGTTCATCTGTCCTTCTATCACAATTGTCGACCTAGGCTTAGTGAAACATTTGCATTCCATTTTGAAACTTCTCAGTCTTTCTTTGGCCCGCTTTTTAACTGCGATAGTCATCGTTTCCTTAATTGCCTTTTCGTGTCCTTAAGGGTGGCCGCACACAGCCTACGCAATTTTTTGTTGTTGATGGTTGCTATGCATGATTACTACTATTACGTTTTACAGGGGCTTCTCCACTGCAACACAACACAAAGTACCTGCCGAAGGCGCTCCTCACTAATTTTGGAGTGAATCATTAAGGCCCGGTTATAAACTTTATAGCATTTTTTTGGAACAGTGCAGTAAGTTGGAGCTCTACAATTTGGTGCACTACTAGCAGAGCCTATACTCTACTGCAAGACAACAAGTTCTCTTTCATTTCAACATTACATTATGATTTATTTGCTTTTGAAAAATTCAAGTGGTACAGTTCGTTTTTTGTTTAGGTTTACCCATGTGTAAAAAAAATTGTTGTTCTCATCATTATTAGATTCCAAGAATGACAGATACAAATTTGGAACTTCTATTCCACTCGCAATTTCTTATGAAATAACCCCGCCCCTTATTTCTCCTACTACTAGTACTTGAGCAACTTTTTTTCAGTTCGTTTATAATGGTTCTAAAAAGAGTCTGCCTATATCAAGAGTAAACAAACACCAATGCAACAATACCAAGAGAGTCAAAAGAGAGGGCAATTTCTTGGAGATAGCCCGATGAAGTCTTCACTCCTCAGAAGTCGAGCCTGATAGATCCATCCGCTCAAGCTCAGATGTGCAGAGCCTGGAGAATGGCTACAGGAGGAGAGGGAGCCTGGCACACCTTGCCGCGTGAGCTCAGATGAGGACTACTATATGGAGTGTTGCTGTAAACGTCTATGAGGTGCTACAGCACTAATGGCAAAGAGCTAGCCAAGATAGTATATTACGTAGCTAGTCACATGCGAGCACACTTTGGTCTGTTACGTGAATCTGTGTAATTAGAATCATGGCCAATGGCATTAAGAAATCGAGTGAATTGAACACTTTCACAATTTTGTTTCTTTGTATTAGGTTGTAGTTGTTGCTTCATTCTAAAACTGAATTGGCAATGTTTAGGAATCTTTTGCCTCGACAGCTCAATACCTCAGATTCCTAAAATGCTGCACATTCAAAATATTTTAATCTAATCTAACTTTTATATATCATTTACATTTTCAAAAAAAATCATATAATTGAGGCTAGAGGAGACACAATTGATCAGAGCTACATGTGTAGTTAGCATTGCTCAAAAGTCATGAAATTTAACAGCACGCTGAAGTCAAAGTGCACTTGACACTTTGCTAGAGTGGTGTCATCTTACAGTGCCTCTCATGGACAGCTATGTGGTATTAGTTGACAAAGTAAAAAAAAATTGAAGTGTTTAAGTCTTTCCCAAGGATAGCTGCTGTTCAAGGCACAAAAATTATTACCCAATGATCAACAATATTGCACATACTCACAATTCGTTTATTTTCTGAACACTTTATTGACTTACATAATTTGTGAATGCACTTAAAATTATACCTAAATAAGAGTCTTAATTCATTTGGGTCACACAAATAATAAGATGTCATCCCAATAGTGAGTGGGTGGAAGTGGTGTGTAATGTATATTTTAAGAAAAAGACAACACCATTATAACTATCATCTTATAATATTTTCAGATACAAAAAGTAAAGGAAGAGTTGAAGATGTAGTAGTGGAAGAAAATGATAAGAAAAAGGTGATTATCCATACCATAACATTTGAATCTATTGATACTGGTCAACCATCTCAGATTCCCTTAGTTTTAATACATGGTTATGCTGGAGGCCTTGTATGCTTCCATAAAAATTTTGACAGTCTTTGCAAAAAACGAAAGGTTTATGCGATTGATTTACCAGGATTTGCACTCAGCTCAAGAATAAAATTTCCTAACAAGCATATTGATTGCAAGGATAGAATGGTGATGTTAGTTGAAAAATGGAGAGAAGCAATGAATTTAGAAAGATTTATACTCCTTGGGCATAGTTTTGGAGGCTATATTTCAGCAAATTATACTATTAAGTATAAGGAGCATGTGAGGCACCTCATCCTGGCAGAGTCATGGGGCATTCTAGGAAGAACAGAAGACACAAGACAACTTTCAAATTTCGAAAAAGTTGTCATTATGCTTGAGCTGAATCCTTATGAGTTTATTAGGAAATCTATGGCTATTGGTGAGTTTTATTTCTAGTTATAATATGCTAATGTTTTTAATGCATTCAATCATTATAATAATGATATAAGTAGTCGCAATAGTCGAACATTATTTAAATATTTGACCACAACTATGCTGCAAGTGGTAGGAGTCACACTAAGCCTAAACCTTCTCTACTATACATCTGCAACTCTTACCACCCTGATTCATGGTGGATATTTGAAATGGAGCTGAAACTATCATTACAGACAGCCTTCGGGGTTTGCATAAATTATTTCCTTCCATAGCTTATCTTAAAAATGTTCCCAGACAACTCCCCTTATCAGTTTTAGGCCCTGTAGTTTTATAGCTACTTTTCTCTGCAGCTACTCAGCCTCCTCCCCTACCATATATTTGATTTTTTTTCAGTTCAACTAATATACTTTTTATGTTAAATTTGAGTAATATATGGAATTTAATAGAATTTCAGTGCTTGAGAACTTTAACTGTATTTCTGACAATTCAAGGATTCAGAAACTAATTTGATTAACTTATGTTCATTTATTTATAGAGAGTCTAACTAAACTAAAGAACTATTGTATTATTGTGGGGTATAAATTTAGTTAACAAGGCTTCATATGTAGCTTAATTTTACCTAATTTTCATAATTTGTTCAATTGCATACTATTTACGTTATGTCTACAGGATACTACTTACATGAGAAATGTATGCCTAAGAATATCAGGAATGCTTATGGAGAGAAAATTATTCCTTACTTTTACCATGCTAATTCACAACCAGAACCAACGTAAGTACATAATTATTTCTATACTAGTGATATGCTTCAGCACAAGTGGCGAGCGAGCTGGTCTGACTGAAATTTAAATTTGAATGCTAGCTGCTAATAATTTTTGTTAGTTAAATATTTTTGTTTAGTTTATTGCTTTTCTTTATCAACACATAACGCTTTTATGCATACTTGTTCACTGGATATACTAGCACAAGACCTGTGTTGTATTCTCTTCATGACTAGACTATTGGACAAAGGATTTTCAAGGGGTAAGCAATCTAATTTCGGAGGAACAAGTAAGGATAGATAAACTAACAGTTTTTCGTTAAGCTTGTCGCCTTTCCAAAGTACGCTTCGTTCCAAATGCTCTATTGTACCAGAGCTCTAGTAGATACAGCATTACGTTATAGTCTCTTAATGACTTGACTATTGGACTTTGGATTTTCAAGTAAGAACAAATCTGTTACGTAAGGCGTATAGCTGTGATGAACAGTGTATTGACGAAGTAAGTTACCAATGCTGCTAAAAATTAATAAACTCGGCTAAATTTGGAAGACTTAACTGCGAACGTTCCTCCCATTCTGTCTCCGTAGCTCTTTGCCGTTTTTTTTTTCCAGTCTTTTCTCCCGAATTCCTTGCGCCTGTGCTAATATTTACATTTTAAAGTAGCCTCCGGGGGTGGACATGCATTGACCTCTTTGAACTTTGCCATATATATATATATATACCAAAATCTCAATTGAGACTCGTTAGTGAGAGTCTCGCTTCGCTCGCCCAATTAAAATAACTTTAAATATTGATATGATTGGCTTTTTTATGGTATGCCTATGATCATACTAAATTTAATTTAAGGATTCAACTTCACAGTTTGTAGTGCACTACATTAATAACCTTATGTATATAAATACGTAATATGGGTTTTTGTTGGAGTTAATGTTGTTTAACTTGTAAATGATCATGGCATTGGCTCCAACTATCCTGGAATGTCCTGGACAGTCCCTGATTTGTTAAATTTGTCCCTAGTCCTGGAAAATATCCCTATTTGTCCCAGAAATTTCATTATTTCACTTTGACTGCTAATAGGTAAAAGGTCTCACTGTGGAGGTGTCTAAACAAGGTTTGTAGCTTATTGAGTGATTGCTACAGTCCTCTGTGGCCTAAAAAAGTGAGAAGGCAATGCCATTTTGATAGCAACTGGCAACGTTCTGATTTTGGAGATACTGACAATTAACTGCTGGTTTAGGTATCAACTTACTCTGAACAATGGCTTGAGACCTTTTTGTGCTACTTTTTCGAATTTCAGGCTGATTTTTTTTTTAAAAGAAAGCTGTCCACTGCGCATAGGTTCAATATTTTGTAGGTAATGCCCCCTATCACCACATCACAATCACATGAGCAAATAATTCTCTTTTTCTGCTGTGGTAGTTTTTGCTTAATACTGAAAAGTTGGTGAATGCTGGAATTCAGGTTTTTACGTTGAAACTATTTACTGGTGAGAGTCTCCTGCATGTTTAGCTACTTCTTTTAGACAGCTTTCATTGCTTGAGCCGTAGTATTGATACCTGATTAGGAATAGCCCAACACATTTTTTTTTTTAAGTCGGAGAATTGATTTTGTTATAGCTGGCTAGTGTATAGTAGCGCTGCATAATCAAATATATATTGACTAATAATTATGGGTTAAAATTTAGATGTTTGCTAAGTAATTACTGGTGGATGTGGCTATGGTTTCTGAAGCTCCTCTGGAAAGCTCTTTAAGAAACTCTATTACAACTTCTTAATTACTCTGATCTAACAGCTGTGCTGGGAAAGGACCTGGTAGCTATTTGTCCATGCACCTTTTTCTTCTGAGGGATCTTGGATTTCTAGTCTATATAGAGAATATCTATAGGATGAAAGGTTGGTGGTACCTTTAGATTATACGAAGTTGAACTCTAACAGCAATATTAGAAGGGAAAGAAAACTTTGATTACATGTCTGAACTTCAGGTAACTAAAGTCAGTCAGTAGGTTCACGTCAAATTTATATATTTTTTTAAATAATATAACTTAAATTATTAATAATAACAATAGCTGTAAACACAATTCAATACAATGCAATAAGCAAACATAAATAAAACATTAAAAAGTACATGGTGCCATCACACTGCCCCTGATGGAGGCAGAGTTGCCTCTCTGAATTTCAATAGAAAGACGCTGCAGCAGGTAGGTGATAGCATGCTCATCGCCTGTGTGCCTCATCACTCTGCTCCAAAGCTCCTCTAATAACATCTTAGATTGTGGCCCAAAAACACCAGATGTCTCGATGGCTACTGTCACTCGATGTCTCGATGGCTACTGTCACAAAGAGGCGAGTAACTAGCAAACCACTGTACTTTGCACACTTTCTGTCCTCGGCATGGGCTGCCACCTCACCAGCTGCTGTTGTTGCCTGACTTATGTAAGATGGGGCAAAGGTGTCAGGACATGTGGTATCCCATACAAGGAGTTTCCCACACTTCCATGGCACTGTTGTCACTCCATCTGGCCTCATCTCATTGGAACTGTGCAAGCCTTAGGGTTCCAATCTAGATGGCACATGAGCTGAGGAGAGGATCCTTTTTATGATCTTGTTTGTGGCCCCTTGTCACTGCAGCTGAGCGAGTGATGGCCCAATGTATCCACTTCACTGCCATAATGATGGTAAGAATGAATGTCCGTCATAGACAGGAATGCCCAGGCATAAGCCAATACCAATCCTGACACTGACATCATCCAGTCTAAGACCAAGGGATGTAGCAGGGAGTACATGTACCTTTTTAAGCTTCAATTCAGAAATAGAAGACCATAGCACTTATCAGCGAGTGCACAAAATATTATGCCTGGGTTGATAAAAAGGCTAAGTCAACAACAATATTGGGTATCGACATGTCATTACTTTTAGAAATGTAATGCTTATTTTTAAAATGTAAGTTAACTATGATATTTAAAATAATCTATATAGCTAGGTTAGCTTACTCACCATAGTGCTGAAGACAAACTAGTCTTGGTTGTATTGTTGTAGAGGAAAAAAGGCATTTACTGTGATAATGTGCTGAAGAACACCATTTTTAACCATTTGTTGTTATTGTTGTAGAGGGGAAAAGGCATTTGCTGTGATAAGTGATGATTATCTGTGGCCACATGAACCACTCAAAGAGTACTTGTCAAAGCTAGATCACTCCGTACCAATTACTTTACTTTATGGTGAAGATTCTCAATTCAAAAATGATGGAGGTAAAGATATAAAAGGGAAAAGAAAGAATGTCTACTTGCCAGCTGCCCTAAGAACTGGCCACCATATTCAAGCAGAAGATCATGAAGGATTTAACACAAAAGTCAATGAAATCTGTGACATGGTGGATGATGGTTCTGATAGAAAATAACTGAACTAGCTTTAGTTCCTAACCTGCTGTTCAAACCACGTTCTTGTAATTATCCCCTGAAAGTTTGTTAGCTAACTCTAATAAATTCCACATAACTAAATTTTATGTAGCTAACTTCAAATTTTTTCTTCTTTATTAATGTTTGTTGTTTTTAATCAATTTGTAGTACACAAGTAGTCACATAGCAGTTGTTTTGTATTCTGTATTTTTTAACTCAATTTGTTAAATAATTTCAATGGTTTTATATTTGCACAGCTAAAATTGAAATTGCTCTGAAACGGGTGCATAGAATGACTTGTATCAGCTAATTAAAATTGAGATAAGCTGAGGTCATGGTTGGCTGAGACTCTTCAATTTGGGGTGGGGGTAAGGGACTAGAAGTATAAACCAGGTCCTACAAGTATAAATCGGGTCCTGCAATAAAATATTTCTGCCAGGTAAATTATAAAACAACAAAGTGTCATTTATAGTTCTGTTTTCTTTAATGCTGCCACAGCTAAAGCAATCAAGATGCAGAAATTTTTTTTAATTTTTTATTCTATTATTGGTCGAGGTTATCGACTAGATTCTTCCGAAATTGCACTTGTAAATAGTTTCTGCCGTAAAGTTGAGACAGCTAAAGCAATCAATCATAGTGATCCTATTGGGATTCTAATGAAAGTTTTGAAAGGGTTCAGCCCCCCCCCCCCCCCCCCCCACACACACACACACACTCCACCACTCCCCTTTCCTTGACTTTGGGGAGGCTCTAGCCCTTTCAGTCCACACCCTCACTCACAATTGTGGTGAACAGCCTCAGCAGGTGTAACTCCCTCTAACTACAAAAATAAATAAATGGTCCTCTACTGGAGATTATGTTAGACAGATCTGCTTATATAGGAGCATGATGGTTGGTTATTCATTATGTTCAATGAATCCAGATTTATCAAATTATTGCAAGCTCCAATGAAAAATTTAAAATGATACAGAAATGTAGTAGTGGCTATAAATATTGATGTCATATTGCTCTATGCTTGTAACAGGCAAAAATTAAAACAACGTGGTTCGCTGATGTACCCCAAATGTGAGAGATCTTGTGTATATTTGATCCACAAAAAAATAAATAAATAAAAATACTATAGGCTTGTTGCAATGTTCCCTTGATGACTATTACTAGGGTGAACATACAGACTAAGCTGCTAATCACTGTAGCTAAAAACAGTTGATAAGATTTTTTTTCATTCTCAATTTGCTAGCCTACCAATGGCCTGTCCTGTCCGTAACATACAAATGCTCCTGGAGTAGAACACAGTAACGAAACCCAGTCAGACTCCATCGACTGTTTGGCGTAACTCAAAGCCTGTGAAGGGCGAACACCGGGTTTCCTCAATTTGTCATAGAAATGTTTGCAGAATTCAGCAGCAGACTCATCACTAACATTCCACAGGGTAGCAATGACAGTCTCAGTGCCAGCAGCTAGAAATGGTTCAGCTAAGTTTGACAAGGACTCCTGAGCATGTGAAGCTCCAGCTGCAGAAACACACGTTGAAAGAAACACAAGCCGAGTACCTCTCAGCTTCATGGAATACACTGCCAAGGCAGGCAGCATACCCATTCCTGCTTCTGGTACCAGTTTATGAAACTCCTGCTTGACAAATGTATTGCAGCCAGCTAGGAGAATAGCGGAATCCAAATCAGAATAAAAGTTTCCTCTAAATGTTAACTTTTGACTTTCACTTGAAGCATGAGAGGAAATATGCAGTACTAATGGACAGTTAACACCCATAATGTTAGACAATGTGGCCTCATCCCCAAGAAACATCCTCACGGGAAAACCGCTATCTTCAAGGCAAAAGGAAGTAAAGTCAGCTTCCTCTTTTGAGTGTGGCATTTCTTTTGCCAACTTAATTTCACCAGAGATGTTAAATACTTTACAAAAAGCTTCAACCAATCCACTAAAAGAAAATTGATCAACAGCTTTGTGTAGGTTGAAATTCGGACTTGCAAATATGCAGCATTCTTTTGGTGTGGGAGGCTCAGCTGAGGAGCGAACAAGCTGATCTGTGATAGCTTGACGAATTAACTCGCGACTCGAGGACAAAATACTAACTCCCATTTTATCTGAAAGAAGTATTTTTGGAACACCAATATCATCATTGCTTAGAGGAAGGGAGTCTAGAGGAAACTGAGATATATCTCTGTCAGGGCTTATATAAAGATGAGTGATCCTTCCGGAAGTCAAGATATCATGCAAAGGCTGAGGAAAGAGAACTTGTGCCACGAGAAACATGTCAAATTTAATTTTACCTTCCACAGCTCCTTTATCGCTCCTCATTCCACTGAAAAAAGCCGACCAAATGTTTGCTATCCTGTGCAATGCTTTAAAGTCTATGGCATATACAACAGGTAGCCCAGCCTTTTCAAAGAAGACACAATACGCATCAAGCATTGAATTCTCTCTCAAAGTGGAGAAGAAGATGTAATCTAGGACAGCTTCACCTTCTTCCAGACATTCTTGGATAGAAGTGTAAGTCTGTTGGCTAAGAATATCAAGTGTTGGCATAGCCAGCCTAAGTGAAAGTTCCTTCTCCTTGTCCATGTGTTCCAATATAATATCTTCTATTGCCTCACATTTTTCCATGCTTGCATTAGAGAATGCCTTCATCTTCACGTACCTCTGAAAGAAATCATAGAGTATAGATCCCATACCTTGACGCATTAACAGAATGCGAAACTCTGAAAAGAGACACTTCCAACGGATCAAGACATCTGCAAAGACAACTGGATTGTCCTCAATGAAAATAGAGGCAGTTGAAAGTACGAGTTGTCGAATGGGAACAATAGTGGAAGAGCACTCATCAAATCTGATGGCACTTGTTTGTAAAAGATGGCCTAATACTTTGAAGAAAGCTTGTTCTCCTTTCTTGAAGGTGTAATCAAACGACTCCTGATCATCAAGGTCATGGAAAATTCCTGGAAATATGAAAATATGCTATTTAAAAAAGATACAGCTGCAAAACCTTATTTAACAAGGTAAGTGGTCCTACCAAACTGTATGAAAAATTACTAATTTCAAGTTAACAAATTCAATAATCCAAATATGAACTTTGGTTAGAAACAAAGAATGGTAACAATCAGCTACTTTATATCATATTCCCTTGTGTGAGCAATATTTCATATTCTGCATAACTGTACTTCTTAGTAAACATTTAAAGCATGCAATCAACTAATGAGGCAAGTCAGCAGAACTTGATGCTCAGCAGTATAGTAATATGCATAGAATTTATGGTGCTGGGGTTGATTGGGGACATGGTCAAGCATATGGGGTTGATTGGGGACATGGTCAAGTGTATTCTTATTATACTGTGCTTACAGGTTGCTGGGACTGATCAATGTTAAGTACTGTAATAGTACACTATAAATAAGTCTAATTTTGCATTCTAACATAGCTATGCATTTAGCTACCTGACATAGTGATGAATTCTTCTACTTCTTCCATGGTTAAACATTTTATCGATTCCATTTTTTTGAGCCTGTGCAATATAAACAACTTGACTTCTGCAGGCCTTTGTTTTACCATCACTCTAGCCACCTCAGTGCTCATTTTGCTTCCCTCTGGAGGAGCAGGTGCAAAACTGCCAGGAAGTAGAACATTATGTTTGATATTATGCAGGGCTTGCTTGGCAGTCTCCTCATCTTTTGTTGAGAGATGTTCAGGAAAAGCAGTGAGAGCTGTCTCAACTTTACAGCAGAAACTATTTACAAGTGCAATTTCTGAAGAATCTAGTCGATAACCTCGACCAATGAAAGAATCAAGTATTGCACATAATCGACCAACATACATGCCATGATAGTCCTCATGGAAAAGAACAGAATTATTTTCAAAAAATGGTAAAAGAAATCGATTCATAAATTCTGCAGACTGATGACCAGCATTAGAATTACTGAGAATATTGGTGCGATTTATGACCACTAATACAACTAATCCCATGATAGGCCTAAGAAGAGGATATAGAGCTGGGTCGACATCATGCTTTAAGTAATTGACTAGAGCTTTGGTTTTTTGTTCCATCTTCTCCTCGAGTTCTTTCTTATTTGCGATACCAAGCGATGGGTATGGGTAAATGTCAAAGGAAAGATGTTTAGCCCACTCTTTAATAGCTTCACTCACAGGCTCACCAAAACTATGCAAAACTTTTTCCATCTCTTCTGAGCAACAGAATAAACATTGCTGCATGACCTCCTGGCTAAGAGGCTGTTCTCCATCTAGAGACCGCATCAAGTGGAAAATAACATTCAAATATTCTTTGGAGAGCACAAATATGCCTCTTGGAAGTTCAATAGAACCCTCTGGAAGTTTGTAAAGCTCCTGGTTTGCTTTAAACCAACGTGTTACAAACTCTCTCTTCATCTTTCCTTCCCCTGTGACTTTAAACCCATCTGTGGCAGCGGCCATCACTTCTGATTGCAAGTCACTATGGCCTTCTAGGGCACATATTTTACGCCAGTACCCTTTGGCCCACTGAGGCTTCAGCTGGATGCATCTGTTGGCGTCTTCCAGTGCTTTCTTCCAATCGCCAAGTCTAGCATAAGACACACTTCGATTACTGTACAGAATAGCGTTGTCTTTGTCGTGATCTATTGCTCGGGAGTATTGTTCAATTGCTTCGGAGAACTCAGTGAGTTTAAAGAAACTGTTGCCCTTAGCTTTGTAATCTTCAGAAAGAGTAAAAGATTCCATGGCCTATTATATTAGCCACTCCCCTTAAACTCAAAAATGTCCACACGTAAGAAATGTTGTGGTGAGGGGATTTTATTTGTCTCGCATATTAGAGCACACCCGGTTCAGGAATATTGCCTAGTTCGGGAAGTAGAAATCAAGGGAATGTACGTAGTCCTGGAAGTACGTTACATTCCAAATAAACTCCACCCATTCATGAGCCACGCCTACTGTCATCATACTACTGGCTCCGTGCTCCTTCTGTGGGTTTAATGGCTCGTCGATCTTTTGTCCTGCAGCCTCTAAAATGGACTTCTAGACCTGCTTTCGGTGCTCCTAGCAGGAAGAATTTGCACCAAGGCTTGAATATCTCAGGAACTTCATTAGACCAGACAGAGAGTAGTGAAAATATTCCTAATCCTAATCCCTCAGCATCTGTTGCATCGAGGTCTGCAGATGTGCTGGAGAATGAAATGCAACCAGTTTTAGAGGAGCCTACTATGTACTCCATAGAGTCAAAATCATCTACCATAGGTTGGGCGGCAATAAGAAAGAAAATGCTATCTGCAGTTACTGAAGCAGAGGGAATGCCTACTGATCAAACTTGCACACTTTGCCAAGAAAATTATGCCCTGATAAGATGCTTGCAATGTGGACCTCAGTATTACTACTGTCAGACTTGCATGGATTCTTTGCATTCCCGGTTTAGTATCTTACATGCTGCGGAGAAATGGATGGTAAGTGATTATGATTTGTGTTGTGTTGTTTAATACCGTCAGTTTAATTTGAGCCAGGTCGATGGCAAAAGTAAATATATGCAAGTTTCTCTTAAACGTAGAGGTTGCGTTTATAAGTTAATGCTATTCTCTGTACGCAATATCTGTGGCCTCGTTTACCACATTCTGAACTCCTTCCGGACGTCCATGTATGAATCGTGTGTGTGTGTGTGTGTGTGTGTGTGTGCAAATACCAATTTCAGGATAGTATCTAGTAGTACTCTGACGATATGCTGCACCCTGTGCAGTTGAATTGAGCTGCATCAATGGTAAACAGTACTCTCTTCTTTCTCTTTTTATAGCTCACAAATATTTGGTTTTCCCTTCTGTTAAGGTACTTGTGACTTATTTCTTAATTATGTGACATTGTTTCTAAGTGTTTTGTGTGATACGTTACTGTAATGCATTCTAAAATGGTCTCTGGGTAGTTGGTGACTAAAACTGACTGATTTTCAGAGCCTTGTACAATAAAAAAAATTTCGGGCTGAATGACACTCCAAGGTAAGCGTTTCAGTAGCCATATTTAAAAAAAAGTTAAGTACCACTGCTTCCATTTCAAGTTGTTGTTTTTTTATTACAGGAAGTACTGCATCACATCAACGTATAAGCAAAAATCTAGAACGTTATATTGGATAATCGTTTTTTTAATTGGAGAAGTGTGGATGAACGGCGAGTGCCATATGGCACTGATGCTGGTGAATGGGTTAATAAGTGGTACACTTCACGGGCAACACAATTTAAAATCAGGATGTTTGGATGTACATATTGTGGACCACCGCTGCCGCCAGTTGTGGGGGGTTGCGGTTGAGAATTAGAGTTTTTACGTCGATTCCAGCCGCACCGGGTATTACGATAAGCTGCCACCAAGTTCCGTGGCTCCTTCCTAGCGGCGTTGTTGTTAGCTACCCTTTACAAGCCACCAACCGATCAGTGAGAGTTTAGGCGTTTTAATCCAAACACACACAAACAGTAACAAGAAAGACAGAATTAATAGAACAAAGACAAAACTAAATTAACAGACACGTGCTCCCACTTTATTTAGGAGCACCAAAACAATCTAAACCATGCACACCTCACATGACTATACTTTGCACACGACACAATGACACAGCACAATACTACCTCTCATGGCTATAACACTCTAAATAATGCACACACATAATGACTACAACTTTGCAAACGGCACACAGTCAAATGTTCTTTATCTCTTCTCCTCTTTCTTCTTCTCTCTACTGCTCTCCAGCCCCACACATGTGTATTTGTACTTTGACCCTCACTTTTATGTGATGTTTAAACAACCCTGGTTACGTCATAAAAAATCTGTTGGTTTGTCAATCCACACCTGTAGCCAAGAAAATTATTTTATTTTATTTTTTAGTTTCGACATCTGAATAATATGGGATGCAAACAAATATTAACCTGCAGCGCACATGCACGATAAGGTTGTAGTAGTTGTCCTGTCTATTTGTGTTGTGTTTGTTAGAGAATACTGCCAATTATCCATTGATTTACGTCCAAACTGTAACCATTCAACCTACCTGGGCACAACTCCATTGTTTTTTTAATATGTAGAAAAGTACTGCAGTGTTAATTACGTTTACATGTGGTAATATTGTCACTCAGTGTGTTGTGCAAATTGTTCCTTTTTTATGACAACCAGGCAATTTCCCTTCCCCCCCCCCCCCCAAAGGTGCTTGCCCAGTACATCTCTTGCAAAGAATAGACCCAGTCACTGTCGCTTCTGAAGTTAATGTCACTGAAAACGTAGTCAAACTTGATAGCTTTGCTATAGAAATATTTTGTTGTGATGGAAATGTAAATAGAATTTAAAAAAATTTGTTTAATTTAGGGAGACCACTATGTACCATTGCTGCAGACTCACCAATTTGATGTACGCCCTGCTCATATTTGTTCTAGCAGGAGGATAACTTCTCTTACTTGTGTGGATGAATATGGTAAGAATCCTTCTGTTTTTCTACATCTGTAACTTTTGCCAATATTGTAGTTCTTGCCATACTTTTGTTATTAGCACAAAAAAAAAAAATAGACAATGACTTAACAAGTTAGTGAATGCCTTTCTCCTGGGAGATACAGGAGATTTATTTCAATTAATATTTAGTATAATTGTAAGGAAATTATTTCATGCACACGAGGTCTTTTCATGAGCTAAAGGAGAGTGAATTCCCTAATGCATAGCTCATTGCATATTTCATCAATCACTATGTTACCTACCAACAGAAAGCGAAAATATAATAATTTCACTTGTGATGGCACAGAATTGTGTAATGGCAAAGAGTTAACTTACAATTATAAGCTGAATCAAAGCATATACCCTATTTTTCTATGCAATAAGAATATTATAATGCTTCACCAACTTTATGTAATTCAATGAGGCTGCAAAAAAATACAAATTGTTGAGACCACATAACAATAAGTTAGTAGACATGTGAGCAAGTCACATGTACCATATATATAAAATTAATAAATACCTCAGAATCTCGACTGACTTCACCGTACAGTGTCTTCCTCACTTTACTTGTTCATCCATTACAAATGCCATATGGTATTAAGCTTTACTATTGATGACGGCTTTTCCCAGTCATATGATTATCTGGTATTCAAATTATTTAATGCCGCTGTTTCAGTTTAGAAAGACATCATTATACAAGAAAGCGTCAAGCGTTTTGATTTGTGAAGGCTATTAAGACCAAAGCCAGCACTGAGGGTTAATACCAAGTAATTTTCTCACTTAAAAGTCTGACAGCAAAAGCATGGTTTTAATTAATTGGATACTAATTAAGTTAATTGAGTGAGTTAATGTTTGTAATTAATTATAGGTGCATACCATTTAAATTAATAAATATGTAGTCTCTGAGACAATCTCAATTGCCAGCAACTATTTTGTATCATAGGTGGAATGAGGATATAGACCTGCATTACTAGACAATGGTTCACATTAAGTTGGCTAATGTAGTTTTGATAGCAGTTCCTTAAAATGTCTGCGATTGTTTTTGTTTTTTGTTGTTGTTTTTAAAGTCAACAGTTGCAATGAGTGGTTACTATGGCATTGAAAAGTCTTTGCTGTATTTACATAATTAAAAAACTTGACTTTTTTAGTAGCTGGAATGTTAGGAGTAAAAATTAAGTTGTTTTTTTTTTAACTAACTAGGAAATCTCGCTTGCCATTTGTGCTCAAGTACACCACTAGTTATATATATATATTTATTCCACTCTAGATATCTTCACAATGATATTTTTTGGTACATGACCCATGCATTTCACGCTGTTATTTCATGCTGTACTGTGCAAGCTCATTATACCCTGCTCAACAGGGGTTAGAGCAGCTGCTAAAATATCAGCTGGGGGTGTGGGTAGCCCCTACAACCAACTTAACACTGTGAGTTACTCTACCTGTGAGTTCCTACCTGTGGGTTACCCTACCTCTAGTACTGACTACGGTAGTGAAGATATCTAGTGTTAGTGAAGATATCTAGTGTGGTAAACCACTTATTACACTTGTCAGAGTTTTATGGCGAAATATTTCACTCTCAGGCTTTATTTTCACTCTCCTAAATTATACCTGCTCGTGAAATATCTCTTGCCATATCACACTCTGACTCATGTAATAAGTATTATATATATATATATATATATTATATATATATATATCCCAAACTTATTTGTATGCAGCTTCGCTCGCTTTAATTATGAAGCTTTGTAGAACTGAAGTTATTGAGTTTACTGTCTGGTGGTACATGTTTAGGAACACACCATTCCATAGATTTCACTTGCTGCAGTTGTGAGCCTCTTCCAGTGACATTAGCCAGAGCAAAGTTGTGGCCAGCCACACCCCACCACCCTCAACTTGTTTTTACGTTTGGCCTTTTGGACTGGGCGGAGGCACTAATGCTAGAAGCACATGTGTCCATCAATAATTTCTGTAGATCCCTCGCCTTTAGATGCCAAATTGATTCATTGAAGGTGATGTTGGAACTTTGTTTTGTTGCTATCACAGTAAAAATGTAATATTTTTACAAGCTTCTCAAATGTTTTATTATTATTTTTAGAAAAGAAATATTTATAAGTCAATGATAGATTCTTTTGAAGAGTTCAGGTAGGTGGAAGGGAGTATGAGAATGAATCAAATTTAATATTATAACATGCAGATACTTAAAACATGAATTGCGACACTTGAATTATATATCATCTGAATTGGATTTGGGTAATGTCTGTCCAGCTTGTCCCAAGGTTTGTGTAGTTTTTTTTCATTACCAGAAATATAGAGCTTGTAATGTATGTGTGTTAGAATGATGGCAAAGTTGTCTACGCTATGGATGGTTTATTTGGATTGCCGAGGAAGAAGTCTGCAGGACACAGTCATCGTGAACCACTTCATGGACATTTATGGTTTTCAAATCAATTGGAAGTAGATGAATTTGTTGCTGAATATCAACACACTACAGGAAGGAATGATGTAAGAAATTATTTATTTAGTTACATTACAAGTATGAATCCTTGTTCAGGATTGCAGCAATTTTGTGGCTGGCAGTGCTCTGAGAAGTAAAAGCAGGTTTAGGGCACTGGATGAGACCGCTATTTTTGGATGTGCATGCCGCCATGAATTTCCTATGAAGTTTATCAATTTGAAGCATGGAGAAAGGTGAACACATACTCTCTTTTTTTTCACATGTGAAATACTTGCAATGTTGTAGGCTTGGATATGCAGTGTATATGCTGGACAAGATTATTGAAGCTAATGAATCCACTAGCAATAAACTATATGTGATGTATGATATTGCGTGTAGTCTTCAAAGTCATTTGAAAGTAAGTGAAATTTGTATGATCTTTATTTTGATAATTTGGTTTCATTATTAGTCATCTCATCGGCGGGATATATTGGAAAAAACTACTTTGTGTTTGCCCACATTCCATTCCTTTGGCCACAAAGTATCTTGTCAGGTGAGTTTTATATCAATACTTTCAATGCCATAGCTACCATTTGCCGGAACTGTTCGACTTAAACATAAAACAAATAAAAAAACAATAGGCATTTCTGCTCACACTGCCGTAAAAGCTGTGTAAAGGCATTTTATATTTTTATTTGCTACTAAAACATTTACGTTGTGCTATTCTTTAGCTAAGCAGTAGCTGTAACGCACAACACTTTCACACATTCATGTTTACTGAACATACCAAGACTTACCTTCATGTTAAACAATTGAATGATGTGGGCAAAGATTGATACATCATAGGATTCTGTTTAGGGAGTGTGGGACAGGGTCGGCCTCCTAGCAAATACAAGAACACGAGGGTCAAAGTACAAATGACATACGTACGTCCAAACATATAAACCAACAAGTATCTCCAATTTTGAATTGTGCTACCCCTGTACGTGTCTCACTCGCTTCACTTTCACTTCACTTGCTCACCAATAAGTATATTCCAAAAATCAATGAAGCTAACTTATTTACATTTTAAGTTAGGATGCTTAGTGTGTAAATTATAATAGTTGCAGTTTGGTCCAAGGCGATGCTCGGGTATTGGTCTCAGTGACGGGGAAACCATGGAGCGTTTATGGTCATATTTGAGAGGATTTAATCGGATGACTAAAGAGATGAGACCTTCTCATCGTACAGATGTCTTGGCCCATGGACTTGTGTATTATGGCATAATGACAAAATCAAAGCTTGGTGAGCAAATCAAATAAATGGGTATGTCATGAATTTTTGTCCCACATTGAGAACCAGGTTTTTTTTTTAATTATGACTGGATGAAAGAATGACCCCCATTTCCATAGCATAAAATATTAATATATCTGTAGACCAAAGATAGGCTGTTGAAGGAATATGTGGGTGTGTGTGTTATATGTGTGTGTGTGTGCTAACAAAGACATCAAAAAATTATTTTATACAGCTAATCTTTTGCTTATACGGTGGGAAAGAGCGAAAAAAGTTGCACAAATTTCAGAGGAGACATTAAATGAGCTGCTTCCAGAGGGTGAATGTGATAATTGGGCCATTGTTCAGATGTGGCTATCAGAAGAAGTCAAGTCGTATGAGTGTGCTACTTCCATAGCAGCAAGTACGAGTATAATAGGAAGTATGGCTATTGTGACAAGTTATTTTGTCTTGTATGTAGGACCAAACCAGTGGAAGACTATGTATTATCACACACTTCATACTTACTACGACTTACGGTGAATTATACCCATATTATATTTTGTATGGTATTACAGTAGGATGTTTTTTTATTGGTGAGTGAGCGAAGTGAGTATGACATTCTCAGGTGCGACACAATTGAGATTCTGTGAACTTTAAATAAATAAAAATTAATTTGTATTGTACGTGTGAGGTTGATAAAACATTTTTCACTTGCTTTTGATATAGATTTTTAAGTTATAAGCTAGACTTGCTTGCTTATCATTTGTGCTGTAGTTTTTAATTAAAAATTGTTAATTTCATGAATTAAATTTCAGGACCAGGGTCTTGTCAGATGATGTCAAGTCTACTACACAAATGGAACTGGCAAGGTTAGTTAATCAATAGAGTTGACGTATACTATTGAACACATTAATTTTATGTGTATACGTATTAATGTATATGTGTGTATGGGTGTTGGCGATGTGTGTGTATGTATGTGTGTATGGGTGTTGGTGATGTGTGTGTATGTGTGTATGGGTGTTGGTGATGTGTGTGTATGTATGTGTGTATGGGTGTTGGCGATGTGTGTGTATGTGTGTATGGGTGTTGGTGATGTGTGTGTATGTGTGTATGGGTGTTGGTGATGTGTGTGTATGTATGTGTGTATGGGTGTTGGTGATGTGTGTGTATGTGTGTATGGGTGTTTGTTTACGTTGGTTTGTGTCATGTGTGTAGGGGGAGTGGTTTGATGTGGTTGGATTTGTTATGTTTTTGTGTGCTGTTTTGTATGTCTTTGTGGTGTATTGGTTGTTTGTGACTGTGTGTGGTGTATTTGTGGTATGGGTGTTGTGCTCTTTGTGTGTCTGTTGTTTCTGTGTGGTTGTTGGTGCTTTGTGTTGTATTTTTGTACTTGGTTGTTTGTGATTTTTGTGTATTTTATTTGTTTTTGTGTTTGTGGGGGGGGTTTTTTCGTTTGTTTGTATTTTGTCTTGGTTTGGTGCTGTGTTGTCTGTCTATTTTGTCAGGTGTTGTGTTGATGGGTGTGTAGGTTGTGTGTATGGTTGTTGGCGGTGTGTTTTCTGTGTGTATGTGGTGTTTTAGTGCTGTTGTTTGTCTGCTTGGTGTCTGGGTGTTGCGATTTGTAATGTATGTTTGTCGGGGTGTTGTGCTGGTTTCTGTGTGTATGCTGGGTGTTGTGCTGTTGTTGTGTCTGTGTGGCTGGGGTGTTGGTCTGGTGTGTGTCTGTGTGTCTTGTTGTTGGTGCGGTGTGGGGTCTGTCTGTGTTTTCTGGGTGTTGCGCTGTGTTGTCTGTGTGTCTGGGTTTTTGGTGCTTTGGTGTGTCCTGTGGGTGTCTGGGTGTTGGTGCTGTGGTGTGTCTTTGTGTCTGGTGTTGGTCTGTGTGTTTCATTGGTGTGTGCTGGATGTTCGCGCGGTGTGTGTTCTGTGTGTCCTGGTGGTTTGTGCTGTGTTTGTCTGGTGTTGTCTGGGTGTTGGTGCTGTGTGTTGTCTTCTGTGTGTCTGGTGTTGGCGCTCTTTTTGTGTGTGTGTATGGGTGTTGGCGGTGTGTGTGTATGTGTGTATGGGTGTTGGCGATGTGTGGTGTATGGGTGTTGGCGATGTGTGTGTATGTGTGTGTGTATGGGTGTTGGCGGTGTGTGTGTATGTGTGTATGGGTGTTGGTGATGTGTGTGTATGTGTGTATGGGTGTTGGCGGTGTGTGTGTATGTGTGTATGGGTGTTGGCGATGTGTGTGTATGGGTGTTGGCGGTGTGTGTGTATGTGTGTGGGTGTTGGCGATGTGTGTGTATGGGTGTTGGTGATGTGTGTGTATGTGTTTGCATTAAGTACTGAGAAGAAACTGAAGGAAATAGAACAGAATCATTGTATCTCTCTAAGATGGAAACCGTCCGACAGAGAATATCAGGAGATGGAACAAGCATTGCTAGGAGAAAAGAAAGAACAGTTGCTGTTAGCAATTTGGAAAGCTGCTAAAAGAAGGGCATTCTTGCTTAAATTAAAAGCCAAGTATGCCGGTAGGTGTCTGTTAGTGGCAAGTATAAGTGAAACGAGCAAAATGCTCTCAAATGTAATGTAATTTGAGATTATTTATTTGTTAGATTCTTTATATTATATGTGAGATGTTTATTTGCACATGCACATTTTTAAGCTGGTAAAGTATTTCAAAATTTTTATGCAGATTTTTAGCCACTCATCTAGCATTCATCAATTTTACTGAACAAAATTACGTTATGCAAGCCACTCGTCATGTTTGCTGTTGTACATCACTACCTAGTATATTATGTTTTTGTTGTGTTGTTGCTAGCATTTTCTTTCATGTATTGTAGATGGCCAAAAGATTGCAAAGCGACTTGCAAAACAGATAACAAAAGAAACTAAAACTATAAAGGATATGCTCTTAGAACACAACATCACCTTCAGCACTGCAACTGGTGATCTTCCTCTTTCATTGGCATTAAATCTGGAGTACCTATCTAACTTGCTGTCTGTGGTCCATTCTTCTCCTGAAGCGAATCGAAAGCATACCATAATTGAAGAATATTTGTTGATGATGAGAAGTCATGAAGAGATGGAACTTATATCAAAAGAAGTACAAAATAGTATTCACTATTATTCTTGTAAGCTCAATATTATTGAAGCTGAAATTCGCAAACAATCAGAATTTGGACAATCTGCCTATGCCATGGGTGCCAAATGTTTACTGACTAGTTTCTTTCAAAGAATCAGGAAACTTCAGCAAGCTATGGAGTCAACTGACAGAGCTATAAAGGCATCACGTGTCAAGGAAGTGATTACCAGCAGTGACTCAGAGTCAGACATTGATTCAGATATAGATGAACAATAATTTATTTTTTTTGATAATTTGTAATGTTATCTATCACAGTTTATTCAATAATCATTCCCTCACTTTCAATTGAAGAAATTTATCATAGCTAATACCCACCTCAGTCGGTCAGCTTGGATAGCATAATACGTAGTTTTTAGCAGTCAGATAACATATCCCCATTTCTATGATTGTTTGCTGGCTATTCTCCCAACTCAGGTAGTCTGCTACTTCACACTACCGGCTTTTCTTTGTAAAGAATCTTGGTAAATTGCTTGTGCTGAAGAATGAGTTTTTTGTTTTGTTTTTTGTGGGGAATGACTAAAAAAAAAATACAAAGTACATACAAAACAAACAGGACTCATGCTCCATGTGGCAATCAGCATAAGTACAACAAGAAAGCAGTTTCATACAGTGTGTGAGTTAATCACTTCAACAACCATAACCATTACTACAACTACCATCACAGCTCCAACCATCTACTTAAGCTCTGGAGCAGACTGGTGCTATATTTGCAAGTTTATATGGCACTGCAAAACCACACCTTAGCATAAAGTTCATCACCAGACTTGGTTTGCATAATGAGCCACTAAATCCATAGTCTCGTTACAGTTCATTAACATTTGAACACATTGTCATCATATCCAGAAAAATGATTCTTTTACAACAGGGTGCAGTAATGCTGGGATAGTGTATGTCATCTTCTATTTGTCCACAATTATAATTATTATTGTATACCCGATATACTACTATAGTATTGTTTATCCCACCACCCACATGTTTATTGAATTAAAATCAATTTATTTAATAATAACATTTGACAATATTATAATTCATAATGATGACACAAGCACTCAGTTCAAAACATGAATGAATCACTGTTTCTTGTTAGCATAGTAGTCGCCAAACAAAGGCTTACACTTTTTACAAAGCCATTTTTTGCTTCGATATTCGCTGACATTAGCAATATTAACACACACATTGTGGAACCACCCAGAACAAGCCACACACTCAATCATATCATCAATGTCACTGTTGTATGGCATACGACAATCGCAAAAAATGTCTATTTTAGTGGTAAAAGTAATAGCTTTACCAAAAGGAATTCTCCTCTCCTTTAGAATAGGAAAACGTTGCAATTTTCCATTCTTCAAACAAGTAGATAAATGTGATCTCATTTTCTTCACATTCCATATAACTTTTACTGGATTATATCCATATGCTAACTCTGTCATGTTAGCAATGCAAAACAGACCACAATCGAACTTGTTGGTTTGCTTCATAATGTTCATGATGTCGACTCTGATATCTTTAGAAGTGGGCCGAAGGAATGAACACACCTGTTGCATTGTGTTAGAGTCAATATCTTCTGAGAGCAAGCTATCATAGATCATCACTCTGCTTGATGAACTTCTTCCCGAATTGACATCAATATTGGACACCAAAATCCAATGGTTTCCTTTAATATGTAATATCTGTAGATACTTAAAATTCCAAGGAAGCACTTTAAAGGTAAATTTTGTTCCAAGAAGTGGACTTTGTAGGCCATGAATATCAAATGTATGCTTCAGTAGTTGTTGAGAGGCAAAAATGATATTGTCATTGAGCCACTGGTGATTTTCCAGAACAATGTGGTCAGATTTTAACAACCCCAGGCTTGATATCCACATATTGCTGTCGGACTGAGGCATCTCCATTGGTTCTGAAACTACAGATGAATGTGTAATGGTAGTTGTTGAATCTGTACATGTTGAAAGCATTTCTTCAGAATGTGAGTCAAACACTTGCATGGGAGAAGTGGGTGGAATTATAATAGGCTTAATGCTTGTTGATGAAGTTGTAGATACACATGGACGTAAACATGAAGCCAGTTTATGATATGAAGATGATTGTGGGGTTACCAATGACTGTGAGCAAGTATACGGTTGCAGATATGTAGACGATGGGTCTGTAGACAATTGTGGGTGTTCAGAAAACTGTGAAGATGTACACAATGTGTACAATGGAGAGGGTGCAGATGATTGTGGGTGTGTAGACAGTTGTGGACACATAGTTAATTGAAGATGGGCAGCAGCCGGTTGAGAAAACTGTGGGCTTGTTTGAGGTTGTGGGTGTGAAGACGACCGTGGGCGTGAACTTGAGGATGAGTGTGTAGGTAGTGGTTGGCATGTATATGATGGGTGTGCAGCTGAGGGTAACTTGGTAGCTTTCAATGGCGGTGTAGATGACGATGGGTGTGCAGCTGAGGGTAACTTGGTAGCTTTCAATGGCGGTGTAGATGACGATGGGTGTGCAACTGAGGGTAACGTAGTAGCTTTCAATGCATTGTAGATGAACAATGGGTGTGCAGCCTGAGGGTACTTGGTAGGCTTTTCAATGCGGTCCTAGATTACGTGGGTGTGCAACTGGGGTAACGTTGGTCGCTTCACTGGCGGTTAAAGATGACGATGGTGTGCAGCTGAGGGTAACTTGGTAGCTTTCAATGGCCGTGTAGATGACGATGGGTGTGCAGCTGAGGGTAACTTGGTAGCTTTCAATGGCGGAGTAGATGACGATGGGTGTGCAGCTGAGGGTAACTTGGTAGCTTTCAATGGCGGTGTAGATGACGATGGGTGTGCAACTGAGGGTAACTTGGTAGCTTTCAATGGCGGTGTAGATGACGATGGGTGTGCAACTGAGGGTAACTTGGTAGCTTTCAATGGCGGTGTAGATGACGATAGGTGTGCAACTGAGGGTAACTTGGTAGCTTTCAATGGCGGTGTAGATGACGATGGGTGTGCAACTGAGGGTAACTTGGTAGCTTTCAATGGCGGTGTAGATGCCGATGGGTGTGCAGCTGAGGGTAACTTGGTAGCTTTCAATGGCGGTGTAGATGCCGATGGGTGTGCAGCTGAGGGTAACTTGGTAGCTTTCAATGGCGGTGCTGGAGTTGTGATTGCAGAACATCTGGAACACAGTACCGGATTTGAAGTGTCCGCTTCCACGTCTACAGGTAGTGCTACAAATATACAGAAAGTATGAGTTACAGAATGAAATCTAAATGTTGCACAATTATACCATTGAGCATAGCAGCTCGGATAGACTCTACAAAAGGTCTCTCCATCAAATGTGCCAAGTCTGTTGTGTATGACGTCTGTAAATCATCTTCAAAATGTCCAATTGCAAGGACTTGGTAGCCAAGTTTTTGTAAAGCCTGAATCTGAAATCATATCATAATAGTTGTAATAAAAACTTTACACATTGCATAATCACAATTGGGAGAGGGGGGGGGGGTGGAGGAGGGATAGGCGAAGTCCCAGTGTTTTTCCTCCTCTGTATCAAACACTGCCTATTATAATTTCAACACTTCAGTCATTAATGTCACCTTATGGAAGTTAACTGAAATGACATAATAATACTTGCTTTATGCAAACCGCTCAGTTTTGAGAAACTAAACCTTTGCATAGGTTAGGGTCATCAAACAGTAGCTAAACATGTTCCACAATACATACAAACTAGTAATATCATAATGTAACTTTAAGGGGCACATTTGCCTTCTTAGGCAAAATGCAATGATTCCTTGCCAGTTATGAAGAATTGCACACACCTGGTGTGAACTGTTCTAGACAATATTTAGATACTATACATACATATAGCCCATGAAGACCTTTCCTCACAGCAAGTGGTGTGGGCACCTAAGTTCCATCTGGACCATTGCTGTTTCATGAGAAAAGGTTCTGAATTTGCACCCCAGAAAATGTCAGGCACCCAATCACAGCTGGGTGGACTGGTGGGAGGCAGAGGAAGAAAAACCATATGGAAGTTGCCACACACACACACACACACACACACACACACGTGTGTTCAGATTCGTCTTTTGCTAATTATAAGATTGAACTAACATTCAACTCTGTCTCAAGTCAGCAAGGGTAGCGGGGAGCTTTTACCAGTTCCCTAAGCATCGCGAACGGTTGAGAGTGGCAAAGAACTGGTGGCAGCGTTACTTCTGGAGGACTGGATCACCGAGGAACGCTCTTATCAGCGTTGTTTGGCCCAGGTCTCCATCTATTCCTGCTTCTGCGAAGAAGTGTCTCTACAAGAATTTAATGCTTAAAGGGTTGGTCCTAACTAAAAGAACATTCAAGTATCTCGGACAAATCTAAGACCAGGAGCTGACCAATCATGTAACTGAATTTGCAAAGGCAAGTGACTAAACAATGATAATACTCATATTAGAAATTCCTTCGCTGAGCATTGTATGCAACAATTAGATTACAGTGTGATTGGGTCTTCTTCCTCAGAAACGAAGTCATTGACAGTGAAAAGGGATTTATTTCTATGACTTACAGTTTGAGTAGCGTTTAAATTTCATGAGGTGAAGCCAAGTTATATTGGGCTACTCAAACTATAATGCATGTTAACCTTATGTAGTCATAAGTTGACTACTATAGCAAAACTGGTAGGCGGCACTGGGCTGGTCATTTTTTGGTTGTTCACAATATTTGACATCAGTAGTGATATTTTACATGGCCAAGAGCAACTGTGAATTACAGGATAAATTTCATCTTAGATCAATATATTTTCTACAAAAACGTAAATGTGTGTAGGTATTATTATGTAATTTGAGTAATGCATGTATTCGGCGAGCGAGCGAAGCAAGCGAGATACAATCAGGGTAACACTATTAAAAATCGGGGATATTTGTTCATATATTATAATATGTTTGGACATATACATGTAATTTTTGTACTTTGACCCTGGCTTTTCTGTGTTGCTCGGTAGTTGACTTTGTCTCAAACGTCATTGAACAGAATCTTCTGGATTATAGACCTTTTACTCATATCATGTTTAGTGTATAGGTATCCTGGCTCTGCCAGGTGTGCATGACCTGCTAGCCACAGCAACAGAATTTGCAATTTGTATTGTCTGTGTATGTGTGTATGTATGTGTGTGTGTGTAGTGAGTGTGTGTGTGTGGACTTCACATCTGGATATTTACACACTATAGCTATACATTTCGTTAAGTATGATAATAAATACCCTGTCTGCATCATTCGTAAGCTATTTTTTTATTTGTCACACCACATTTTGCATAACCGTATCAACATGGCATTGTCTTAGTGGCAAATAGAAACCTTTGTTTCCTAATAACAAGTTAATTGTAAGTGGAACACAGAGCTAGCTACAACTACAATCAGTGCTTACTCTGTTCAATTATATTCTGAATATGACTAATTAAATGTAAATGAAGACTGCTAGGTTGTACCAGTGGATTGCAAAGAGCTTATGCTATGTACACAACTGTGTTGTATGTTGTCTGACATGCACACTACATTTCTCCTGGAATGAACAAGTGCTGTGGTGTTTGTAAAACATAGTAAAGAGTGAAATTAGGGATATGCTTTACTATTAATACCAAATCAACTGCAGTTTTGCCTTCTTATTATCATAATCTAACCTGCTCGATTACACTTATTCTTTGTGAAGTTGTCTGTGTAGCAAACATGGAAAGAATGGCCATTAACTCCTTTCAATTCTTCCTGTCTTTACACCAGCATATGCACTAAACTGTATTTTTGGTGGTTACATAATTTGTACGTGTTATTTCATGGCATAAGGCGATATTTTGTGATGATAGAATGTATCGGGTAGAACAGCAGATGAAATACACCATTAGTAAAGCAAAACAATTTTCTACTTGGAGAGTTATGTATTAGCCATACGCAAGCATGTACACTTTCAACTAACACAGGAATAACAATCAGCAAAGACAAAGTTGCTATGAAGTACAAGAAAAACGTGAACAAGCTGTAGCTCTTGAGGTTTGGTTAAAATAGCTTACAAAAAATGGGCATGAAAGGTAAAGACCGTAAGATGCCTAATGATGCTCAAGTAAATGTATGTCTGCAAGTGACCACTGTATAAACAAGCACACCTGATGTTGCAAACATGTACTTGTTGTTCCATACAATTAAGAACTCACCTGCAATCCTATTTTGTCAAATAATTTAGCACCTTCACGTTTTACTGCCTTTATACTCAAGGTGATTTCAGTCTCCTCAGGAATGCTCTCCTTCAAAATTTTGTGATCATCTTCTCCCATCTTTCTGTATACTTCAGCAGCCCTAATATTAAATGCTGCTGCTCCATTCTTTCTTGCTTCTTTACCAGCTAAAAAATCATACATTAGGTTAACATTATAATTGCTTTTAAAGTACATCTTACAATAAATAGCTACCCAAGTAAACCATGGCTGTATTTATTGAAAATATTTGACATTGCCAGATTGTATGACAATAAGCCTACTAATCTGTCTTAAGAACCAGTGGTGCGAACCTTCAGCACACTCAATCAAATCACATGCGCACAGAGGTTAGTAATTTACTCCATCTCCACACATGCCTTTGAGTGAGGAAATTAACATTTATTTATAAAGAAAACTGGGAAAGTATGTATTTTTGGCAAAAAATGAGGGTACTTATCAAGGCTATAAATACTTGGTTTAATTTTAATCTTTTAAAAAGGACTGGATAACCTGCCCTAAATAGATACATATATTGTAATGTCAAGTTACCTGCACTAGCTCCATACTGTTTCAAAAATGCCTGCCACACATTCTGCCGTTGCATTGTCTTCGTTGGTAAGCGAATGTTTTGCGACCTTCGAGAGTGGCGAATTTTGTGGCTCTTTTTTAAAATCCATCTCTGTACAGCATGTGACATTGAAATATTTTTAATTAAATTTATTATCTTGGACAAGAAGCATATGTAAAAGGTAACACTATACTGTAGCTCTTATTTAGATATAACTCATTCTTCGTTGGTCCAGGACTTCAAAAGTATTTAGAAACACTCGGAATATACAGCACATTGTCATGTTTGAATTCACAAATTAGTAAATTAAACTGGAGTGGCAATGCCAACCCAAGCACTAGCTCAACCAGCCATAAAATAGCTCAGTAACACCTGACAGGACGTCACAATTGTCCCAACAAAAATCATTGTATTAATGCTGCGATTCCCAACAACAACTGAGTTTTATTTACACATTTCCTTTTTCATCCAGGAATGTGAAAGGTAATCATAAGTTGGTGTGAATAAAAAAATATAACTAGATAGGTGATTAATAGCACAGCTATAGACAACCAGAAACTTTCAAACCTCACAAAACCCTGGATGTTTATACTGCTGAGTAGTACTACAGTGGAGCAATATTGTACTCAACTGCCACCAATATACGAACACCTTTCGGTGTGAACTGTAAATACCTCTCCCTGGGGAGGAGCCATAATATATTGGATTGAAAGTCCAACTTATATCCAATTTTATATCTTAGCTTATTCTTTCACCACGGGATGTGAGAAATTTTCATTCTTAGTTTAATGATGGACAATTTAGGGGGCATGTCCAAAATATTCGTCATTAAGACGCTAGGGGGGAAGGTGGTTTGTGATGTTAAGGTTTTGAGGGCATTATTTCGATACGAGCTACTAAGAAGAAAATGTCCATTCCACCCTAGTTTAAATACGAGTACTTCGTGGTAGCCTCGTTATCGCCTAGTCTGGCATAGTCGACCCTGTACCTTCCTATATAGGGGGAAGGAAAGGGTCTGGTGAGAGCTCCACATTGGATTCGTACTCACCTACGTACGTGACGTCAACATTAAGGGCCATGTAAAGTTTGCGTTTTAGTGAGCGTTTTTGTCGTATCGTACGTGCACACTCACAGCTCTACTGTATTATGGATGAAACCAACACAGCACTTTGCTTGTTATAATAAACGTTTTCTAAGAACAGAAATCAGAATTGGTGTCTGATTTGTGGGAGGCAATGGTTTAATTAAATCCCCCCCAAAAACATTATCATCATCACCATCGTTATTTATCATTATTATTATTATTATTGTTGTTTAACTACAATTGGTAAATAAATAGTACATTTACAGAACTAAGATTAAATTTTGGAAGGATGTAGGTGAAATTGATGATATTCAATGCAAATTCTTCAGGTTGAATAAGCTGCAGATGGGTCCAAGGATTTTTCTGGCTCACTTGCTGTATTGCATAAAAATATTGCTCACACACCAGTCTGTAATAACTGTACACATGTCTCTTTCACACACACCCACACACACACACACACACACACACACAGTGATCTCACCAACTTGGCAAACTCTGTTAAGCCACAAGTAAATCTAGCTCCTCTAAATCTCATACTATTTCCATACATTCTTTTTCAACTCCAACAAATCCAGTTTCAGCTCCAATACATTTGATTACGACTCCAGTCCCGTCAATAACACCATCAATGCATCCAACTTTAATATTTTACCTCTGTATTATTGACCAACAACACTTACTTCTACAGCAACACCAGCACAAAAATATATTTCAATCCTAGCTAGCACCATAAGGAGGTAAAAAACTTTCATTTACAATAGCTTTAACAGCTTGATGCTGATCATGCATTGCTGAAAGCAATCCCACTCCCTGTTCAGTAGTTTTTGGTCTTGATCATAGTCCTAGAATAGATTGGCCTGCGCTGCATAAAAACACGAGTTAAATTTGAGTGCATGAGTACAATCTCAATGGAATGCCACTAATTATCAATACTGCGATCCGATTGGGCGCAACTAGGTAACTCGGGTATGAATCTGATGTGGAGCTCTCACCAGACCCTTTCTTTCCCCCACGCCCATATATAAAGGAAGGTAAAGGGTCGGCTATGCCAGACTAGTTTCTGCCACTGTAAAAAGAAACACGCCCTGTGATGTTAAAATAAACTGCAATAAACGCCAGATGGAGGGGGGGGAGGGGCTAGTAATGATGAGTGGGTGGAGTTTATTTGGAATGTAACGCACTTCCAGGACTACGTACATTCCCTTGATTTCTACTTCCTGAACTAGGCAGTATTCCTGAACCGGGAAAGAAACATGCCCTGTGATGTTAAAAGGGGAGGGGGGGGGGGGGCAAATGACGTCAATTTTCACAAAATAATTGGGCATGCCCCCTTGTATCTTAACCCCCTCAGTTATATCTGATTACATTTATCATCAAGAAGGACTAACCTTAACACAATCCTCTGAAAGATTACTATCTCTTGAGACAGCAGCTATCATAGCTGCATATGATCTTCCAACTCCAACCATACCAAACTTATAGTACGTATTCAGTAAGGCTATTTGAGTAGGAGTATGCCTGATTCTCTTTTTCTGGCTGCCTATTTCTTTGTCACTTTCGCAAGATGAAACATCTTCATTATCGAGCTCATAATCCATCTTCAATCAACGGCTCCAGTGGCTAGCTAGCTTCTAGCTGCACACACACCTGTTTTTTATTGTGCTCGCGCGCGTGCTACAATAAACGACACAGATGGATGGGGGGGGGAGGGGCAAGTAATGGTGAGTGGGTGGAGTTTATTTGGAATGTAACGTACTTCCAGGACTACGTACATTCCCTTGATTTCTACTTCCCGAACTAGGCAATATTCCTGAACCGGGTGCCCAAACTTCACTAAACAGAATCCTCTGGTTTATCGATCAGTACCCGTATCACCCTAGAAATTGAATTGCTTACCGTTTTGAATTCTTTTACGGGTCCAGTTAAAATTGAAAACTTACGGGACTTCCATTTCTATTCGAGTTAGTGACGGTGGTAAGTCAATGCGCTCTTTGGCATGGGTATAAGCCGTGCGCAACAGTATTTACTTGAAAATACATTGTCCACTAGACTACCGCTAAGGTAAGTCTGTGTAGGTGCATGTCCAGTTGTGTCAAAACATTGTGTGTTACAACCACTACTTAGCTAAAGAATATCACGTTTAAATAACGTGTATTGTTTTGTTGTTGTTTTTTTCCTTCAATTCAAGCAGTTGCAGAGAGTTGTTACTATGGCACTGAAATCCCTTTACCGTGTATGCGAAATTTAAAAACTTGACCTTATTTTCAGTAGCTTCAGTGTTAGAAGTCAAAATCATTCATATAAAATAGTATAGTCTTTAGGCTCGCTCGCGTGCTCAAGCACCTAGTTAAAATTACTATGTATGTATTATTTCTTTTTATAGTGTACTTTTTACTCCAGTTCCAGTATGACCTTATTTGGTCATATCACTAATGGGTTTGTGGTAATAACACCACCTCTCACAATAAAGCAGCTTCCCTAGATACATCCAAAGAAAGTTAGATATGATTTATAAGAAAAACTGTATTCTTGCCAATTAACAAATCCAGTCTTGGCTTCACAAAGATGTTGAAAAACCACATACACACATCCACACACATGTACACACACACACACACACACACACACACACACACACACACACTCAGTGGGCTCCAATGAAATATCCTAATGGTATTTTCCCCTTTCCTTCTCCCAGTAGCTTTTTTGAGGGACTTTTCATATTTTCTCTTTCCTCTCTTTGTTTCTGTTTTGTATTAGCAATGCATGTATTTCAAACTTTGTAATCATAAATTTTGCTAGTATTTAATCCTTTCACCACCAAGTTTATGATGACCAGTTTGGTAACATGAAAATTTAAAAAAAAATTTTTTTTTATTGTTGTTTTTTACTCAGACATTCAGCAAGAGATATAATTTAAAAGCAAGTACAGACATAATTATTTACTATGACATAAAAAAAAAGTTCATTGTCTGCACAAAGAATAGTTAAAAATAATTCGGACTTGCCGTTACCAATGGTACTAATTGAAACTATTTCTGACAGTCTCAGAGCTGCTTTAGGTTTCTGGCAAAGTCCATACACGACTTATTCATCTTCTATGTGATGGAGTCTGAGCTTCTGTTCCTAGCTCATAGTACTATAAAACATTTCAAGTGCACAGACAACTCAACAGTTAGCATTCCAGCAGCCATATTTCTTAATTGTAAAAATCACAATTCATGTGCTATCAGACTTGCTGTTTGTCCACTCTTTTCCATTTCAGCATACTTGCACATTAAAGGGTAACTGCCACCGGTTTTTTTATTTTTATTTTTTTGAGTCATTCAGTAGATAATAACACAGTATCACTCCAAAAAAAATTTGACAGTGTTTGGTCAAGTAGTTCCTGAGTTATGGGCCTTTGAAAATGCACCCTACTCCCACGCTAATTAAGTAGGCCAATTGGTTGAATACGTCACAAGTTCCGCGCGGATCAGCGTGCTTGTGTAAACTTCAGCGTGCTTATGTAAACTTCGAGGTTTTGAGCCAGATAGGATGGCAACCTATACCTCAGGCAGTGATAACAGCAGAAGTGATACTTCCTCCTACAGTGGGAGTGATGGTAGCATTTCAACTACTGATTCTGAAGAACACACTAGTGATAGCTCTTCTGGATCTTCCATTGAACCTTATAGATTTGAACCAAGTGCTTCAAATTCTTCAGACAGCAGCAGTTCTGCTGAAGAGGATGATCCAGACAGGCTTTTAGACTTGTCTTGGTAAGAGAGTGATAGCTACCAAGTTCAGTGTGTGTGTAAAATCGTGTGTATTCGTCAATATAATTATAGGTGTGATTGTGAATGCTGCCAGATAATGCCAACCAGCTTAGAGTGTGTTTGCTGCAAAGAAATCAACAAAGTGGTAGCAAAAATGGGAGAGACTGAGGATGAACCTGCAAGTTGCATAACCAGACATCCAGGATTTGAGGGCGTGTGTCTGAACGTATGGGTACTGCAAGCAGCATACTATCAATATCGACAGGAACATGGAATGGACTCTCTCCCAGCATCAATGCACGAGTATGCATATAATATGTAATAATAATAGTAATAATAATAATGAAAATGATAATAATAATATAAAAAAAATAATAATAACATTTTTTCACTACTCTGTTTTATTATTTTTTAAGGAAATACAGATATATTGCATACAGGCAACTGACTCGATGGTGCTGGGGATGGCTTGGCCGTAATGTCAGGGTTGTATTACCTGCTTGTGCTGTCAAGAAAATAAGAGAGACATTTCCATCTGATAATTACACAGGATTTCATCCAACAATATTATAACCAATATATTACACACACACACAATTATTTTGAATCTGGTCTGATGTTCAGCAATTGCCTTCTGTTTTTCAGGTTTTTCCAAACTATCACAGAGTGCAGGTGGTGGTAACATCATAACTGATACTTCACATTCTTTCAGCATAACATCCCATAGTGCACAAAAGAGGTCTTGCACATACCCTATAAATATTTAAGCCATTGGGTATATAAGAGCAGAAATTAGTGATATATAGTTTATTTACCGTAAGTAGATTTTTCCACGATTTTTCTGACAATGTGTCCACCAGATTTGTACTTGGGATACAAAACAATATATTTTCTCCCCTTGCTTAGTTTTTGCCTGTCCTCTGCGGCTGTTTTCGTTGTAGTGTAGGACTGCCAACTTTAGCCTGGTAATGTCATAATTCAGGATTGCATATCTTCATTGAATTGCAGCATCATTAGGCTCGGATTCCTTAAACTCACTCTACATCATTCACGTTTTTCAAAAGCAGACCGCTTCTTTGGTGGCAGACATTCCCCTTCTGCTTTCCTTTTTCCACACACAGGCTTGCAGAACAGTGTGGGTACTGCATCAGGCTTAAGACTAGCTCTCTTCTTGCCCAACCCCAGTGATTGGGAAAGGATAATCAGCTATAAAACATGATGGCTCGAAAAGCTGACTACACAGCACAGAGTATGCAGTGGGTTCCCATTTGTCTCTATGCCTTTTCACCTGATCTACCCATTTTTTCCTCAGAGCACTGTTGCTGGGAAACTTGTGCAGACTTACTCCACTGGTTACTGTTATTGCAGCCTGCAGCAACACAAGTCTTGACCATATTTCCACAAGTAGCAGTAGTGGCAATCAGATAAGATTAGCAGACTGAGCACTAAACCTCGAAGTTTACACAAGCACGCTGATCCGCACGCACGGTACTCAACTTGTGACGTAATCAACCAATTGGCCTACTTAATTAGCGTGGGAGTAGGGTGCATTTTCAAAGGCCCATAACTCAGGAACTACTTGACCAAACACTGTCAAATTTTTTTTGGAGTGATACTATGGAAGGCCGTTTGTTTCAAAATTAATTTCCGGAATTGGCGATAAATACGTAAAAAAATACCGACCCGATAAAAATATCGGTTCGGTTTCTGGAAGAATCGGCTTGGTTTTAAAAAAATAATCGACGCGGTAAAAAAATAATCGACGCGGTAAGGTTAGAGGGAGAAAAAATCAGCTCGGTTTTTGTGGAGACAAAATTTGCAGGGAAAAGCGATGAGATGTGAGAATAATATAATGGTTTGACAACTGATAGACTTGAAACCCTTTACCTGTTCGCACAATTGTATATGTACATTGTTTAATGGACTTGGATAAGGAAAATAATTGAAATGTTTTGTTTTTGACTGTGAAACCCTTTACCTATTTGCAGTTGAAGTTTACATGTAGCTTCTCATTTGCAAAACTATTCTCTTGATACCTTTGTAATGAAACAAATTCAGAAAATTGATAAAATGAAGCACATAAATTATGATTTATGTTTACAGACAAGACATTTTGATTGCCATCAGTAATGAACTTAATGCGGTTATTGTTCACATAAAATTGATGCATGTTTGGTAATTTGTGTCATTCTCAGTTTTTATACCATTTTACACTAATGACAACCAAAGTATGACTCCCACCCTATTCCTCACCAGTTGATTGTCATTAGCAAGACAATTAAATCAAGTTTTTACTACTTACTGTAGTAATGCAGCAGTAAGGGCACATTGCTTGGCAATGCCAATTATTTTTTCTCCAGGAGTTGGGTACTTTAGGTACTTACAATAAAAAAGATGGCCTGATGCTTACTGTGGCTGTAAGCCTCCTTAGTAATACTCATTTATTGTTACATCATAGTATGTTGTTTAGGATTAACATTTTTTGTATGTAAATCAGATACTATTTATTTTTCTAAACTTAAATTTTAGTTTTGGTCGTGCAACGGAGTAAATAGACGAATGTTGTTTTAGTTAACTAAATTGAAAAACAAAAATCTCTTAGTTTTGGGGTATTTTAATTTTGGTAAGCAAAACTAAATCTAAGCTGTAAAGAACGTAAACTAAATTGCTACTTTAGAAGACGGCAAATCTTGATTAAAACCAAAACTTCCAGAGCAGTGGATGAAAAATAAGAGCAACTAAAACAGCACGTGTTTTGTTGTCAATTCACCTATTAGTGTGATTATTGAGTGGAGAAATACTAGCCATTTAGCTGTAAAACATTAAAGTAGATACTTTTCTTTATAGTATATTCAATAAGATATGTAATTACTGAAAAGTACACAAGTTACAGACACAATAGATATAGAAGAAATTGAGAAACCACACAAGATAGCTACTAGCTAGCTAATTTAATTGACCTTCAAACTAACCAATTATTTTACATGAAAAAAAATGAAACTGACTACATTTTCAGGTAAAATTAAAAGGAAAAAAACACTGAAACTAAGCCGTCAATTTTTTTACTTAGTAACTAGCTATAAAGAACTATAAAAACTAAAAATGTGTGGAATCTCTATACCAAAACAACACTAGCTATAGCTAATAGCTTTAGACTTCAGTTAGCTATGTAGTTAAAAAAAATTTAGCCAAGTATGAGGTTTTTATTTTTATTTTTTTATTTTTATTTTTTATAAATTCAAAAAATGGAGAGTCTAGCTAGCCATTTTTTACTTGGATATTGTAATGGGCTGCCAGGTTGATTTTACTTCTGACTCTTCATTGGTGTGTAAGAAAATGGGGGGGAGGGGGGAGGGGGGTAGGTGGGGCTCCAAGGGCATGTGTTTTATAGTTTATGTGAGAAATCACGTTTGATTGCACCCACCCCAAAATTATTAATGCAGTAGTAGTTAAATTCTGCAATAAGCTGCTCCCCCCCTTCCCTCCCTTAGTCCATTCATAATTCCATTATTGTAATACAGGCATGCTTACAAATTGTGCATATATGTGAGCCTGGGTTGTTTGTTTCTGTGTGTGTGTGTGTGTGTGTGTGTGTGTGTGTGTGTGTGTGTGTGTGTGTGTGTGTGTGTGTGTGTGTGTGTATGTGTGTGGCTGTGTGGTGTAGTGGTTGTGTCCTGGGGTCAGGGCCTCAGGTCCCCTAGTTCAAGCCCAACTCTCTGGCATTTTTTCCATCTGATTTTCTTTCTGCCTCCTACCAGCCCCACCAGTCCACCCAGCTGTGATTGGTTACCTGGCATTTGCTGGGGTGCAAACTCAAGGCCTTTTCTCATGAACAGCAATGGTCCAGGTGGGACTTCTGGTGCCCACACCACTTGCTGTGAGGAAAGGCCTGCCTGCTTGCATGGCTCACAGTGCCTGCTTAGTGCACAGGCATCCTGGCTCTGCCCTAGCGGCAGCAAGAGAATTTGCATTTTGCATTTGCATTTTTTTTTTTTGTGTGTGTGTGTGCGCGCTGAGAGCTGTATTAACGCGAGTGTCGTGGGCAGAAGGGATGGCTCTTAAAACGAGTTTCTGTTAGGGCTAAGGGCGGTGAATAATGTCTAGTGTGTGTGTGTGTGTGTGTGTGTGTGTGTGTGTAGTGGTTGGTCCCCCCCCATCCCCCGGCCCAGGTCCTGAGTTCAAGCCCACAGGCAATTTTTCCATCTGATTTTCCATCTGCCTCCCACCAGCCCCACCAGCCCCACCAGCCCCACCGGTCCACCCAGCTGTGATTGGGTACCTGGCATTTGCTGGGGTGCTAATTCAAGGCCTTTCCTCATGCAACAGCAATGGTCCAGGTGGGACTTCGGTGCCCACACCACTTGCTGTGAGGAAAGGCGCCTGTTCTCCTGGAGTTCCTAGCCCCGCTCCAGGAGCTTTACTTGCACGGCTCACAGTGTCTGCTTAGTGCACAGGCATCCTGGCTCTGCCAGGTGCGGAGTGACCGCCTAGCGGCAGCAAGAGAATTTGCATTGTGTGTGTGTGTGTGTGTGTGTGTGTGTGTGTGTGTGTGTGTGTGTGTGTGTGTGTGTGTGTGTGTGTGTGTGTGTGTGTAACAATTCTGATTACTTTTAACTAATCCCCCTCTTCTTTTGGGAGATGGAAAGAGGAAGAGGGGGAGTTTTAGAATAACAATGGGACCCCTTCACATTGGATACTTATTTGTAATTTAGAGAACAATAAAAAAAAATCTAGGATTAAAAGGTAGATAATGCTAGTGCTTTGATGTGCCAATGATCTTCCTTGAATTTGTTACCTTGGTATGGTACTGGGCTAGCTCGTTTTTTTTAATTTTTGTTGTTGTTGTTATTGTTTTACTTAGTTTGGGTTCTTACTTTTGTTGTTCATTCCTAGGTTATTTGTTCCTTCATTTATTAGCTAATTCATTATTTTATTAAATAAGTTCTATCTCTCGTTCATTTGTTCATTCATCCGTTCTTCTTCACACCTCCTGCTCCACCGTACTTCTACCGTACAGTGTAGTTTATAACTACCCTAACTACCGTCATCGGAGGGTTTGGGCACCTTGAGTGCGAGTGCGCGTGCGCGCAGAGAGCCGTATTAAAGCGAGTGTCGTGTCGTGGGCAGAAGGGATGGCTCTTAAAACGCGTTTCTGTTAGGGCTAAGGGCGGTGAATATTGTCTAGTCCATTTGAGGAAGAAACTGAAGTAAGTACCCTACTTTATATTTGTTGTTTTATAAATGTAGCGTTTTGAACTTTAGCAGCAAAAGATTAAATAGATATTTAGATAGTTATTTCTACTATTTGTCTATTTTTAACTGCACTATAATGTGTGTTACGGCAGATTGATGAAATCCTCTTGGAATTGGGGTTTTCTGAAGAAACTAGGATGAAGTTTAAGGAAGAAAAGGTACTGATTAGAATTTATCAAGCATTAGTTAATTGATTAATTTTATTCCAAACAACTCATTTTCACAATTTTAACATCCAATGATTCAGTCATTCTACTGAAATAATAATAATGATAGCAACTTGCTATTATGTATAACATGCAGGCTTTTATGGAGGCTTTCCACAACTAGTACCTTGCATATAGATCAAGGATCACATTTCCATCCAGGTTTCCATTTTTGGCTTGAAATGACTTAAATTAAAACTTTATATATTAGCTGTGTTTATGTCATTGGCCATCACTTATTTGTATTTGTACTGAAAAATTGGCTACTCTATAAATATTGGATATCAGATGATTAAGTGCACTATACTATGAGGCACAGTCATATTCATCTACTGTATCAGTTAGCACAAGTCTGATCTAGTCTAACCCTTAACGAAACTTTATTGCACTAGAGAAGTAAAGGGTCTGTGATGTCTAAGTTGTGCTGGAATGTAAGACAAGTTTTTGCAGTATGTAAGCATGTTGGAGTGGAAGGATATAGCATAGCATAGGGACTCTTAACACAACTACTCTATCAGGAAGCAAGAATTAGTATACAGTTGCTAATAATGGGCCAGTATGTGCCTCCATTTCCTACAAGTAGTAATTTTGACATTGGCACTCAAATTAATCACTCTGTGGGATATTGGTGCATTTAATTGACCATCTGCCCAAAATTGAGCAGCAGGAACTAATTAGGTGTGGCACCCCTTCCTGGAGTTTATCCTGCATTTACAAACACAATATAGCTTGAATTGTAAGTACCAAGCTTCCTCAATCTGTGTAATTCCACCCACACATAATACACATGTTTTTAATTTAATGTACTTGACATAACTGATTATGATAAACATAGTTTCCAACAGCTTCAAATATGATATAGTATCAAACATTTGAAATAATTATTTGAATGCCTGTCATACTTTCTCAAACTTTTGCACGTAGGTGTAGAAGAAAGGATTCAAATGCTTGTTAATATGAGCTTAAAAAGGCTCTGGTATGTGGCTCTTACACCTCTGCATTGTGTAGTGGGTTCACTCCACTGAGGGTTAAACATACATGAGTGAAGTACAGAATTGTGCATTTTTGACAGTGAAGTCAAAAATTTAGCACTGAATGTGACATTTAATGTAAATATATTGAGGCATGTACAAAAATCAAATAACTATCATACAAATAGTTGTTGTTGTTTTTTGTGGCATAAAACTGCAGTGAAGCAATTACAACTGAATTTTTTTTTCTTTTCTTTTTTTAGAAATCCCAGATGGGTGTAAATATATTTGTTACACATACTCAACTTTAGCTTTCTATAATTATGTTTTGTGGTAGATTTTCACATCGACTGTCTCGCTTTTGACTGATCAAGATCTCAGTGCTCTAGGAGTGACTAAAGTTGGTGATAGAGCTATCTTACGAAAGCAATGTCGAGATTCCATCCACAGTAAGAATCCATAGTATAAAGAATTTTTTGTAGCTGCTGTGGTTGATTATTGGTAATGGGAAAATGTTGTTGTTTTCACATGTAATAGCTCTCAATTAATGCATTAGAATGTCAGTGGCACTAATGATTGCTGCACAGACTGTTGGTGGTTTTTACCACTTAACCATAATATTTTCAGGGTTATATCCTGGAACTTTTCTGAAATTGCAGAGTAGGTTGTGAAGTTGATCTAATGAGGTGTGTGTGCTGAGGCCAACACAATGGGGGAGTGAGGAAGGATTCTAGTAGGGTCGCTCCCTACCCCCTCAACCAAGTTTATGAAAAATTATTTGCACAAGATAACAATACAGGAAATTATGTTAGTGCACCCAATTTGTGCCCTTTCTTTTCCAAATTATATTTTTTAATAAACTTTTAAGATATGCTTTTGCATAGATTATCTCTGTCTCCCCCTCAGCTACTGGTAGCATGATAATAATGGCATAGTATATGGCTGAGACTGTTGTGTGCAGTGCAGAGATCATTCTTGTTGGAGAATGAAACCGAAACTTTTGAGCATATATATTAGGGATTACTGTTTCACAGTTTTGTCTCTTGCACAGTTTTGTCTGCAAGTGACAGTTAGTGAGCTGACCTGACTTCCAACTTATCTGCAACTACTATACAGTGAGGCACATAGGGCAGTTGATGAGAGTTAGCATGTCCATTGTAATTCTGTACTTGAGTCTTCTGGTGTCTGATGACATAGATCTTGGATGATTCCTTATTGTGGGTAGGTTCTGGGTGGACCTTATAAACCTTCTGAAGGATGAGTGCTGAGAGTTGTAGATTGATAGTCTATGGTTGGCCAGTGGCTTATAGAGGTGGTGCCAGCACCTAGCCATGATCTACCACTGTGGGAAACCTGGTCCCAGGCTGAATGGCCAGCACACAGTTGCCCTGGAGAGCAGCCTTCTGGTGTTATTTATAAATATTAAATCAGGTAAATTCACCTTGTAGCCTCTGCCTTATTTTGTGTAGTTCAAATCTGTTTGACACACAAAATCTAAATTGGATTCAGATTGATTAATGTCTGGTTTTAAGTAATGAAATGTTTAAAAATAAATGTTTAAATTATTACATTTGAGTATTTTCTGAAACTTTGGCAGGATAGCTATGAAGCCTTAAACAAGTTTCGACAAAGTAAATAGTGAACCAGCATCCTGCACTCCCCATGTATTTTATGCACATGGACACAAAGTAGTGGACAACTTTAATATGTGACAGTACCTGGGAAAAGGGACCAATATGTAAAATCAAAAATGTACAGTAGGTCTGAACAACAGACAAAAAAATATTTTTTATGGATTTTATTAGCCCACTGGTATCTCCTATCCTTTAGCTACACTGATACCAAATTAGAGTAGCTGAAAGGTTGTGTGTTTTTTTTTTGTTTGTTTTTTAACCTTCCCTCAGCACTCCCTGCATGGAATCTATCCTGCTAGTAATTGAAACCCTGGGAGTTCAATTTGTTGCCTAGCAACAAATTACCTGGTTTTGGAAGGGGGGGGGGGTTCAATTTGTTGCCTAGCAACAAATTACCTGGACACTCACTCTGCTAGGAAGGGTCTGGTTACTCCACCCAACCCCAAATAAGAAGTTTTAAAATTTCAGTTTTCTCAAATTAACTGTGCTCAAGTTGGTTAGATTGCAGCTGGTAACCAAACTTGGTATCAAAATGCTCATAGGAAAAGCTTTTAATGCTTAAATTTAAGTCTTTATAAGATACTGAGCCAAAATAGTATGGCATGGTGTAATTTTTTATCACTGGCATAAAATACAGGCTCTATCAGCCGTGCATATCAGTTAACATTAACTGAGCAACCAGCATGTACAAGAAGTGGCTTTATAACTGTTTTGAGCCTGTGGTATTACTGTTAACAGAGGTAGGGGAAATATTATGCACAGCTTTTTACGGCTGTAGGAATTTGTTCAGACTGAATTCTTATTACTATTGTCTTGTTACATTAAATTCTTGGCAAAGCCAAATTAATAACAGCTTAACTGAACTTCTAAAAAATAATCCCTAAGCAACCACCTCAATACTAAAGTGGGTGTGATGATTTCTGCAAGCAGCAATGAAACTGAAAAACGTGTGTGGAAACTCATCCCATCCCTGAAATGGAAAGTGTTGCTGCTACACAAAGAAATGTTCCGGTGTTTTTTTTTTGTTTTTTTTTTGTTTGTCTCCCAACAAGCTTGCTGCTTTATTTCTGAAATAAATAACTGTTTCGAGTTAAATTCACTAGTGCAATACCTTATGTATTTGCGCCAATAATAATATTTATTTGGACTTACTTAATAGGAAGAACATAGTTTTTAAGTGTATAATTTTATTAAGAGTTGTCTAGTCCATCTACCAGACTTAAGATTCATTTGATACGTTTAAATCATATCCATTGGATAACATAACACACTGATTATTACTGAGACGAGTAAATAAAACATTTGTTAATATGGACAAAACTGTCACTAGAACTATAGCCACTCGTACAGTAACTCAATTATCAGAATAACTTTATGCCTCGAAACACACCTTACTAGTGAAACTTCTTAAAGTTATAGTGTGGACCAACAATAAGCAAATGTTATACTCTGACAGCCTTGCCTACCTCTTCTCCCCCCTGTAGAAAACACCAATGTCTATAGTAGGCTTGTTACTGGTTTAATAATCTACAATACTTACTGGAAAGATTGTAAGTACAAATGATATGACATTATGTGTCACTTTTAATATTTTAGGTAAGAACATTAATACAGAGGTTAAAAAGGTTATGGGTCCTTCTAATTTTCTAATTAATTATGATTCTACAATGAGGAGCATGTCGAGTACATCTATTCCCAGAAAGCCAAAAAGATATTCAAAATCTTCTATTGCTGCAATGAAATATCCACAACACAAAAAAGGACGCATGTCAAGCACGTGTTATTTTCAAAAAAAGGTTGTTATCTTCCGCTTTATGCCAGCTCAACCAAAATCTTTTACAAGGTCTGAAAAGTTAATATTGGTTACAGGGCTACTTCCTTCTTTGCCTATCGATGCATCCGAAAAAGATATTCGTGGGGAAATTTGTGATGTCATCAAATCTACAGATGAATTTAAGGATGTAACACCAGAAGATTTTGAATTTATAAATATGTGTGGAAAACAAGGTACCATTCCTCAATGCAAGGAGGGATTCGAGTGGAATGGTCGTTCAGTTAAAGAGCTTGCTGGATCTGGTAGTGTTTATGTGAGATTGTTACGAAACTTTGAAGTGGTAAGTAGTGGAACTGATGACGAAAAGTTTAGCGATTCTGGAGATTTGCCCTACATTAACATTAAACCAGCTACTACTAAAGGTTTAGCTAATTCTTCAGCAAGTGTTTCTCCTTCGATAGGTGTTTTAAACTCTAAAGATCCAAATCATTCTGACTTCAGCAGTTCTTACGAGATGAATTCTTTGTCATCAGCAACAGATAGCAGTATTCAGGGTGATTCAGCATCTTCAGCAATTTATATAGTAGATGATAATGCAGACTTTAAGGAATTTCATGACTGCGAAAAAAATTCTCCAGTTGAAGACTTCACTAAACTGAAAGAAATGTTCACTTCCTTGAGTGACAAACAATTGCAATATGTATATGATATTTCTCGAAAATCAGCTTCAGATGCAATAGACACTTTGATTGACGGTCCATCTGTCACTTCATTGTGTGGTCTGCTTCCGTAAGCATCAAGTGCTGGTACAAGATGATGAATGGCCGGTTGTCAAATTGAGTAATGATGATGATGAAGAAGATTGGGTGGAAGCTGCATTTTGCTTTTATAAGCAATCTAAGTTTAACAGAAGTGCTGGTGTTCTATATCTGTTTGTGGTCAACCAGCTGTGGATACTGGGGGATTAAGAAGACAATTTTTTTCAATTATTTTCAATAAAATGGCCAATTCTTTTACCATGATGTCGAGAAATATTTTTGAAGGTCCACCCAATAGACTTCGTCCAGCTTATAAAGCATCTCTGTTGTCATCTGGTATGTTGAAAAATGTTGGTACGATGGTAGCTCATAGTATCTTAATGGATGGGCAAGGCTTTCCATTTTTGGCTGATTATTGTTACTACTATATTGCTGGATGCTATGATCTCTCAGTAACTTGCATTACAGAGGAAGATATTGGAGTTAGAGTTAAAACTGTTATCAATGAGGTAAGATGTACAACCACGTTTAGCAACGAAAAAGTACGATGTGTGTGATATACATGTTTGTAGCTAGCAGACAGAATTTTTTAAAAGTATGAGTGAGCATCTGCTAGTTTATTAAGGAACAAACACATTCAAATACACTTATTAATTAGATTGGGTGAAGCAATATTACCCAAATAACATAATTTAGAAAAAAATAAGTGACATAAGTATTGGTTAAGACCACTATCAGCTGGAGATATACAATTTTGTATTTTAGGCTTTGTGGGAGTGATTGTGGTTATACTATTGTTTACAGTTTAAATCAGTCATGGATTTTTCTTCATATGAGTGTCCCGATGAGTTGATGGAACTAATTCAAGAGAGTGGCTGCGACTTACCTTTCAATGTAAATTAAAAATTATACTGTTCATTTGTGTAGTAGTACTTTCAATTCATGCTATTGAGAGAATATAATTTTATATCATTTTGCAACAATGCATTCCATTTATGAATTAGATGACAAACAAGGCAGCCATCATCCAGTGTATTGTGCTACACAATGCATTAAACAAGCTGAGAGTACATTTAGATACATTTTCTGCGGGACTGGAAGTGATGGGTGTGAAGGAGTTGATCACGCTTTTTCCCAACGTGATGAAGCCATTGTTTGTTTATGGAGTGACTAGAGCACATGATGTGGTTCGTATGTTGCGACCTCATCCTGCCAAGATGAATAAAGAAGAACTCAGAGTATGGCAGTTTCTGTTGGAATTCATTAATGGAGCCAATGAAGAAGGTACTTAGTGATAGTGGTTAATGTTAAGGTTAATACGATCTCAAAGTTGATAACTTTCAGATTTTGATACCTAATGCCCATTGATACAATACACCATGAATCCCAGGAATTTCAAAGATTGCTTCTGAAAGCTCGATTACATGCATATATGGCCTTGCATGCATTTCTAATGTTCAGTTATCTCTTTGTAAGAACAGCTACATTTCTATTGGGATTATGAAACACCATTTACTTTATATTAGCTTGTTTTTTGTTTTTTTTTGTCTAGATTTGAATGCAGTTGTGCAATTCATTACTGGATCTCAAAGTACAGCTGGTTCTATCATGGTGTCATTTTCTAGGGATGTCGATGCTATTTCAGCAAATACTTGTGGTCGACAACTAACACTGTCAACTCACATTCCGGATCAAACTCTTTTCAATACTGCTCTAAAAATGGTTATCAGTGAAAATTCGTTTACAATGGTGTAGTAATTATTATACATGAATTTTTTCATTTGCTCCAGATATTATTGAGAAGTATCAGTCTAAACTATATATGTGTTATTGAACATGGCATGTTAAAATTGCAGGCAATTCTCTAATGTAGGATGATTTTGAGTGGGGGAAGGAGGTAAATTCTGAGTGATCTATTATGAAGCATGGGGACTGGGAATTCTTGCCTAGTGTGTACTTCTTAAATGCATTTTACATGTTCTTTCATTAGTACTAAAAACAAAATAAGACAAGGACAAGATAAAGTGTGACTACAGGATGTACTTATAAGTCCCTGTCCTAAACATCCACCAAAACTGGGGGGGTGGATGTCTACCTCTCATTCAAATTCATTACAGTACCCATGGGTAGAATCCTCCAGAATAGCTCGCTATTCTTCTAATTCGATCCCACAGAATCATTTTTCATACAGTAATCAAGTCTAGATCCTATCAATGCTGTGTGTGTGCCAAAGTACTTTTGATTGAAGATGACCATTAGGGATAGTATCTATATAGTAATACTCTGATGGTACGCTTTACCTTGTACAGTATTTAGCAGCGTCAATGACAAGCCGCCGTATTTTGTGTGCGTGTTTCTGTTAGCTTATCTGTTACGGTTGCTCTGGACTTATTTCTTAGTTTTACGGCGCTGTTGGAGTAAATTGCTTTAATGTGTAAAACAAACTGCGGGCCTCTATTTTCCACTTGTCGTTAAAAATGCTACTGCTATGCCATTCATTTAAGCGACCTCGTTAAAAACAAACAAACTTTTGTGGTTATTGGAATTTTCCAGCAGTAACCTCAACATATAACATTTTTGTGGCAAATTGTGGGAATTGATGACATGAAAATGGCTCATTCAGTGGAGTGCAAAGTACATATGAAATTATGACTGTATAGAAACCATGCTTTGAAACACTTCTCTGCAATCTACATAGTGTTGATAGCCAAAGTCCTCGAATAGTGTCTCTGTGTCAACGAACTGATAAAAATGATCTTGACTTATAGATGGTGGGCATAGAGTGACTGGAACATTCACTGTGCCGAATTCTTCTTCTGCAACTGGCCCATCATAATCAATTCCATACTCAGAAATCTTGTCATTAGATAAAACTAAATCTGCATCTTTTATAAGTGAGTTAATCATGATCTGTTGTGGTGACCAATTTTTTTCTGTCCGTACAGGATGCAAATTCCATGCACTTGCAAATTGAGTCAGGCTTTTTTTAATGCGTGGTAAAAAGATGGAATGTAAAACAAACAGATCAAAATCATCACATGGATCAAGGACTCCCGTAGCTTCCATTGCATAAAATAGTTCATGGTAAGTAGAACAGACACATCTATAGACATCACGCCACAACCGCTCAATGCGTTGATTATGAACTGATGAACCAGCTATGTGGCTTCCTCTTTCCAAACCCCTTACAGCTATCATATACTGACAGACTAGAATGTTCTCACCACCTTTGTCTGAGCGGACACGGCTTGGTAATCCATACTCTTTCACAGCTGCTAAGAAAAGTTTGTATACTGTGTAAGAGAAATTGTTATCAGCACATGACAAATATGTAATCATACGTGAATAACCATCTATGCCCCCATGTATTACAAACCGCCATCTAATAAGGCTATGATGGCCATCAATGTGCCACAAGCTATTACTGTGCTTCACAGAGTATGTACGCCGAGTAATAACCTGGTGCCACCTAATCAATCGTCTCAAAGGGTCAACCCGCAAAATACTTTCACGTAACCTATATCTCGGAATGTATATACCACGGCTTTTTAAAAATCCACTAATTAGTTGCTGCCCACAATTAGGATATTGTTCTTGTATGGTTGTCAAGACATTGTCTAATTGCTCATCTGAAATATCAGTATACTTGAGTATTTGATAGCCCGCATCTCTCAGTCTTCTCCAAACAGTTGTTCGACTTGTTTCCAATGCATTTGCTACCTCTGTCCAAGTATATCCCGATGTTCTCATTAATTCGATCATTTCAAAATTTAGAATGATGGTTGGTCGGCCTACGCTCCCAGAATGGTGTAAAGAATAAGGAAGTACATTAACTGGTGGAATTGTTGTGTCATTAAAGCCATAGATCATAAGACGCAAGTAATGAACAAGGTTTTTCCACATATCTTCAAGAATAGAAAATTCAGTTCCATAAGTAGATGAAGATAATAGTTGAATGCCTTCCTCTAAAATAACTAGCATAGCTTCTAATTGGTTTATTAGATTCTGAGACAATTGTTCTTGCCCAGCTTGGCAGCGCTCACAATCACCAATTAATGCCTGGTACTCCACTACAAAAGCCTGTGGTATTATCTAGACACAAACAATATACGTGAACAAACCGGTCTTCTTAACTGTCCATGATTCTACACATAGTCTGCCCACAAACTAGCCATTTATAAAGCAACAAAACAAGGGCAAGTTCAGGAGTTAGATTTATCACAATCTAGCTATATATTTCTGAAATAGAGCAAACTGACTTAAACTAGGGCCAATTCAATTAATTTAACAAAAAATTAAGTAGCTAAATAACGCAATGCTGCAATGACTGAGAAGATAACTTACCCTAGAGACATGTCTCACTCTGGACTAGCAATCCTTTCAGAAATGCGCGCGTAAGGAGGCAGTCTCTAGTCGCTACTTTTATCGTGCTTTTACGTGAGGGCTCTGCTTTACAATTGTTTGTCATGCGCACATCGTTGTGGGGAGGTGCCACACAACATCAAAAGAAAATGTGAATTATTAGCTGCATTTCTTATGTTTATTTACAGCTATTCGTTAATTTTATTTTTATTAATTTTGACTAAATTTTATGCATAATTGAGCTATGTGATTTATGTAAAATAAACCTGATTGAGCTTTTGCTAACAGTAGCTACTCATTTTAATCTATCTCACAGGAGAGAAAAGTGCTCTCATTATCTCATAAGAAGAAGATGCATCTACTTTGTTCTCAAGAGTAGCTATAGGGCACAGCCACCAGGTTCAGAAGAGTGTATAGGAGAGGACATGGCTTCCTTGTTCTTCAGAGGAGGGAGTAGCTAGTTCTCTGGCTTTCCTAAGAATTCATACCTCTGCAGAAGGGAAGGAAACCACATCCTGGTTTGTTAGTTTTTGTTTTGTATTCAAATGAGAGTTTGAAGAAAAGGCACAACTCCTTGGGGAGAGATGCACCCTAGCTTATTATGATAATATCAACCAATTCAGAACCTTTGATTTGGTTCATTCCATATTGTTATGGCCCTGCTATGGAACTATAATTAGCTAAGTGTATAACTATTCTATAGGAATGTTTTAGAATAAGTGTACAAAAATTATCAACCCTGGTGCTTCTACCCTACAGAATAGCTCTCTTGGTAAAACACTTAAAATGTGAATACTGCAATTATACTTGCCATATTTGCACAGGTACATGTTGTTTATGTAATAACCTGGGATCAATTAGCTATAATAGCAAACTTTTATTGAAATAACAAAACTGACCACCAGTATTTATACAAATAACTAGTGTATATATAAACTAGGTGACATCACTACAGTAGTTGAAATTTGAAATGATGCAACTAGTATAGGCCCTTTTGAAAAATGCTTTGGACAAACTGTACGTTGCAGTTAGTAAACTGTACGGTTGCAGTTAGTAAACTGTACGTTTGCAGTTAGTAAACAATCTACATGTCTACATGTCTGTATAATTGTGCAAACAGGTAAAGGGTATCCAAGTCCATTAAACAATGTACATATACAATTGTGCGAACAGGTAAAGGGTTTCAAGTCTATCAGTTGTCAAACCATTATATTATTCTCACATCTCATCGCTTTTCCCTGCAAATTTTGTCTCCACAAAAACCGAGCTGATTTTTTCTCCCTCTAACCTTACCGCGTCGATTATTTTTTTACCGCGTCGATTATTTTTTTAAAACCAAGCCGATTCTTCCAGAAACCGAACCGATATTTTTATCGGGTCGGTATTTTTTTACGTATTTATCGCCAATTCCGGAAATTAATTTTGAAACAAATGGCCCACCATAGTACCGGAGCTGCCAGCTCTGCAATCTATTCACGCGTCGCGTGGCCAGCTCTAAATTTCTACGCGGATCAATTAACTTTGGCGCCAAAAAATCTACAGGTTACCGAGGACAAACGGGTCCCCGAGCTATAACTGTATTTTGTTTACAAATGGGCTCTTTTTAGAGCTACCACTAGTCAATTGATTATGCTCTCTTACCAATAAATTGCGCGTCCCCGGAGCTCAACGTTATGGGGGCGGGGTAAATTAGCGAATCGGTAGTCAACTTGAAAATATAAATCGATATTTCGTGGAATTGAATCCAAATTTTGCGCACAAGTAGCATACCCCCCTTAAAAGTTACAGAGAGATTTTTTTAGAATAACGCAGGAGTAAAACGGCACGAAAATTTTACTATTTACAAAAAAGAATATAGATATTTATTAGAAATATGGCTCTAATGTTGCGAAGAAGCCCGCTAGCTACCCCTGGAAAAAAAAGAGAGCACGCTAGTTCCTTCGGCCGCTTCGAAATAACACCAAATAGTAGCAGTGTGCAGAGCTGTATCGCGGTCCCCAGAGGGGTCTTCATTCTTCATATTTGGCTTGCTAGAGTCATCTGTTGGTGCTCATTCCATCTGTAACAACAAAGTAAGCCCACAGTACACAGAAAAAGAAATATAAAGACATAGCAAAAACTATCAATTTGCGGTTACGCCTTCGGTTTCCGGTGGCAGGGCACTCTTAACGCTTTTCCAGTTTAACTGTTTAATGATCAACTGCTTACTAACTGTAAAAAAAGCTACACACAAAGTCCTCACTACCAATAATAAATATTATTTGAAATTGGAACTGAAAGGAATGTGGTCTATTGATAATGGGCATGGTTTAAGTGTGCATTACTAAAATGGGTGTGATTTTGGGTGTGGCTCACTAAGATGGGTGTGGTTTTACCTGTACCTAAAATTAGTTTCATAAACTTGGCAACTATGCCAATGTTACTCCAATGAAATTACCATTCTCGCTCCATATCATAAAAAAACATAAGTTACGTCACACATTGATTTTCAGAAATAAAAACAAAACAAAACAAAAAACACAGCAAATCATCGCCCCAATTTTATTCAAGACAGCATTAATTAGAATGACACCATAGATAAAAGTTAACACGGATGCTTTTGCTTTCATTGTAGCTGTGGTAGCACTTGTGAGTATTTTGAATGAGAAACTGAAAAATTACTGCCATGGCCAAAGAGACACACAAAATATTTTTTTTAGTTGTTACTGTTATCCTTCAACATGCATTTTTATTATCTCAAAAATAAATTTTCTAGTGTGCTACCAAAAAAACAAACAAACAACAATTGGGAATAATACCTTCTTATAGATTTGTGTTACAGACAAAATAATCTCTATTATAATTCAGGTAACCTCTGCTTATCCCCACAGGAAATTTAGAAATACCTAGCAAAAAATAATTCAGTAGTCAACTACTCACCTCCACGCTGAAGCCTATGTACCATAGGAACGCATCCACTCCACCCATATTGATGCAACACATTCGCACAGCAGTCTCGCGGGGCCGGTCTTTTTACTAACCCTGAACCTTCCCCCGCGCGTCATGTTAGGGTAGTTAGCTTATAGGGGTCCGAATTTTAGTCTCACCCGACCCTCACCTTTGACCTATAGAGCGCGGCCGATCAAACAAACTTTGAACCTTAAGCACGTGCGCATGCGCAAATGGACGACCATTGACCATGCATTGCTTCGGGGCTGACCATTTCTGAGCCAACAGACCCACCTCAATCATGCTGAAGTACATGATCACTTGGAAAAATAGCTGTGGGTACACATCAATATTTTGCAACTGTAGTTTTTTTAATAATTGGCGAGCGAGCGTAGCGAGCGAGACAGTATTATGGGTGGATAATGCAAAATCGGGTATATGTTATTGGCGAGCGAGCGTAGCGAGCGAGACACTTACAGGGGTAAAAATGAAAAAATCGGGGATGTTTGTTTATTTGTATATATGTATGGACGTACGTAAGGCATTTTTGTACTTTGACCCTCGCGTTTTTGTGTTAGTTTGGTTGTCGACCCCGTCCCAAATTGCACTAAACAGAATCCTCTGGTTTATCGATCAGTACCCGTATCACCCTAGAAATTGAATTGTTTCCCGTTTTGAATTCTTTTGCGGGTGCAGTTAAAACTTAAGAATCTTCCATTTCTATTCGAGTTAGTGGCGGTGGTAAGTCAATGCGCTCTTTGTCATGGTTATAAGCCGTGCGAAACAGTATTTACTTGAAAATACATTGTCCACTAGACTACCGCTAAGGTAAGTCTGTGTAGGTGCATGTCCAGTTGTGTCAAAGCATTGTGTGTTACAACCACTAAGCTAAAGAATATCACAAAGAAACTTTTAAATAACGTGTATTGTTTTGTTGTTGTTTTTTTCCTTCCAAGCAGTTGCAGAGAGTTGTTACTATGGCACTGAAATCCCTTTACCCTGTATGCTAAATTAAAAAACTGGACCTTATTTCCAGTAGCTTCAGTGTTAGAAGTCAAAATCAATAGTATAGTCTTTAGGCTCGCTCGCCATTTGTGCTCAAGCACATCACTAGTATATATGTATGTATGTATGGATGGTACGTATGCTCTTTAAACGCGCGCGCGGGGAACTTTTTTCTCCTAAAAACACGGCTATTTAAGCTTGACTCCAGTTTATTCTGAAACTACAGCATTAAGCAAACCTTACTTTATACTTGAGCTCCAAAGTATGAGAAAATTCCTACTAAAACGCTTGTTTTCAAGACACAAAAAGTTGATTCGACAGTTACTATGGTATTGAAGACCCTTTTCCAGACTTAATTTCAAAACTTCGCCGTTTTATGGGGGGATACGGAGTGCCGGTTGTTGGTTGTCAAGAGCCGTTAGTAGTCAGAATGCCGTAGTATTAATGCTATGGAAGCTACTACTTCTAGAGGGAAGCTGAGATAAGTACGCAATTCCATATTTGTTAGCTAAATATGCAAAATTAACTCTGGCCTTTCTTTATTGTAGCTAAGAGCTTGTCAACAGTGACTGGTAAATTCAAATAGTCAGATTGGCTCAAATTTGGTACTACAAAAGTTACCACTGCTCAAGAAAATGAGGTAAGAAAGTAATTTTGTATTTGTGTGCTAAAATTGATTGTCTTTTGTTTTTGTAGGTGAGAGCTTGTTGTCAAGAACTCAAGGTAATTCAGATGGTCAAAGTAACTTCAATTTGATACTACAGAAGTTATCAATACTCAAGAATGAGGTAAGTAGTAATTCCATATTTGTTGGCTAAAATTACAAATAATAACACTGGTTTATTTTTTATCGTAGCTTAGAGCTTGTTCAAGAGTTACTGGTGATTGAGATTATCAGAATGGTTGATGTTTGATACTACAAAAGTTACCATTAATAAGGTAAGAGAGTGATTTTGTATTTGTTTGCTGAAATCAAATGTCATAACTGCTATTATAGTGTTTGCATGAAGTAAGCTAAAACATAGTAACATTTTATGTTACCTAACTATCAGGCTCCCTCGCCATTTGTGCTCAAGCACACCACTAGTTTATATATATATGGACGTACGTATGTCATTTTGTACTTTGACCCTCCGTATTTCTGTGTTCGCTCCGCGTTCGACCCCGTCCCAAACTTCACTAAACAGAATCCTCCGGTTTAGCGACCATTACCCGTATCACCTTAGAAATTGAATTGTTTACGGCTTTGAATTGTTTTACGGGTGCAGTTAAAACTCAAAAACTTATGGCAGCTCCATTTCTATTCGAGTTAGTGGCGGTGGTAAGTTAATACGCTACTTGTCACAGTTATATGCCCTACTCAACAGTATCTACTTAAAAATTCATTGTCTACTAGACTTACCACGAAGGTAAGTCTTGTGTAGGTATGTTCAGTTGTGTCAAAGTATTGTGCGTTACAACTACTATTAAGAATATCACAAAGAAAATTTTAAATAACGTGATTTGATTTTGTTGCTTTTTCAATTCAAACTGTTGCGGGAACCCTTACTATGACACTGAAACCCCTTTACCGCATACGTAATTTAATAACTCGACTTTATTTTAGTAGCTTGAGTGTTATTTTTTAAAATCAAATTTAACAATAGTGTAGTTTAAGGCTCGCTCGCCATTTGTGCTCAAGCACATCACTAGTTTATTTAGATATATGTATGGACGTATGTTCAGGCTTGAGTCTTCGCCCCATGCACATTGCGTTATTGTTGAAGTTCGTCGATGTTCGTCATTCGTCGAAGTTCGTCGATGTTCGCCCGTTCTTCAAAACTTGTTTATATTGCTATGACATTTTAGTTTTGTTTCATTATTAATCTTTCACTCTTTTCACTACTTGTGTGCTTCACTTGCAGCTCATCTATATCAGAACTTTGTATCTTCTTTAACTACATTGGTATTTCACTATTTCTTATTTGTTAATCTTGTTATTCCTTTACAATCAAGGTTTACATTGGCGATACTGTCTCGTAGGCAAGACAGTATCAAAGAAGGGTCTAAGTTTGACTATATGGCAGCAGAGATTTACGACCTCTTGCCTACGTATTGGTTGGGAAAGAGGCGGGGACACGTTCAACTTAGAAGATCTCGCCCTTTACTTAGGACTTCGTCGTTCAAACGCTCGCTAGTGAGTCTTGCCTCGGTCAGGTTGGCTACGAGCCTGCTTGTTCGAGGTCTGTGAATACTTCACCGGGATAAAGCCTTCATCTTGCTAGGCAGTCCCGTTCAGACGTATGTATGTCATTTTGTACTTTGACCCTCCGTATTTTTGTGTTCGCTCCGCGTTCGACCCCGTCCCAAACTTCACTAAACAGAATCCTCCGGTTTAGCGACCATTACCCGTATCACCTTAGAAATTGTTTACGGCTTTGAATTGTTTTGCGGGTGCAGTTAAAATCAAAATCTTATGGGAGCTCCATTTCTATTCGAGTTAGTGGCGGTGGTAAATTAATGTGCTATTTGTCACTGTTATAAGCCCTACTCAACAGTATTTACTTAAAAATGCATTGTCCACTAGACGAACCACGAAGGTAAGTCTTGCGTAGGTATGTTCAGTTGTGTGAAAGTATTGTGTGTTACAACTACTATTAAGAATATCACAAAGAAATTTTAAATAACGTGATTTGATTTTGTTGCTTCTTTTTCAATTCAAACTGTTGCGGTATGACATTGAAACCCCTTTACCTCATACGTAATTTAAAAACTCGACTTTATTTTAATAGCTTGAGTGTTAGTTGTTAAAATCAATCATTTAACAATAGTGTAGTTTAAGGCTCGCTCGCCATTTGTGCTCAAGCACACCACTAGTAATAGCTACTTGTTCACATTACAATCAAAGGGTGTGGCTTCAATTTTGGACGTGACTGCTTATTCTAAAAGTTGAAGCTAATGTTATACTGTGTGTGACACATATTCTTAAGTCGACAGACCACAACTCCATAAAGTTAATGGAGCAATCTACATGTGTATGTATCTAGAGTATCTAGTAGCGACAGTGAGAGCAGCATACAAGTACTTTTCCTGGGTCCATGTATCTCACTCGCCTCCTCTGCATCTCCTCTCCCCCGGCCTCCCTTCCCCACCCATATTTGTTCATAGAATGTTTCTCCAATTTTGTTAGAGTAAATCATAGCATTGTATTACTAGTTAAATACAACTTCAGTACGATCAACGTTACGGCTCAAGGCAGCACTAAGAGGTCACTAACTGAAGGAACCTTGAGTACTATGTTAGTTAGTCAACTTTATTCTGAAATTAAGGCAGACTGCTCGTAAGCTAGTATAACATTCCCAATGCCATTGACAAAATACTAATGAACTTTTCCATAAAAATAAAATACTGTAAATTTCCAGTACGAAGACGCTTTTAAAGAGTTGGATTATGACAGTGTCAGTGATAGGTTTAATTGTCCTCAATACTCCAGTAGATTTTCCTTCAAACAAGGATTGAATTGTCACTGGAAACGTCCACAGCAATTCCTTGGACACTCTTTCATCTCCAACCTGTAACAAAGAAGGGAAAGTAATCACATGTTACCAATTTTTGGTGTTCCTTTCAGGAACACAATGCTGTTTTCACTACAGTACAGTACAGCAGTTGATGTTACACTGCTTATCTCTACTCGATAAATGTCTCAATAATAACCTTTATAGGAATGCTTAATTAGAAAACTAAAATATACATTATGACTGTAAGAACGTAAAAAAAAGAAAAGAAAAAGAAAAGTACCTCTTACTAAGATGAGTGAAAGAGACCACAATGGCACTTTATATACTGTACACTTATGTATATGTAAGTGTATACAATATATGAGTTTGTACACGAGGAAGCCAGGTGTGATGAGCCCCACAACAAAAACTTTCAATTTGTACAGACATAGCAGCAAAAGCTCTACAATTTACTCATGGGCTGATACACAATTTGTAATCATTGAAACTATCATTTCTCAATGATTTTACATGCCACAGTTGTTCATGTATGTGCATGTGATACAGAGAGTACCAGTACTTATGATTGCAACATTGTGCTCGCATCTATCAGGGGAATCCTGTACAAATGGCATAAAAATGTTGGATGGCTTCACTAAACTTTGCTCTAATTACAAAAAAGGGGGTGTTGCTTGCCAGTCAGAAAGCATTCAGATGGACTCCTTTTGTTACAAACAGTGTAAAAGTAGTAAATGTAAGAGCAAATGCAAACAGTGGTATAGGAAGATGATTCGGTATGGGTGGGCTCGAAGGGCAAGTTTTTTTTTTGTGGTGGTTTGCAGGTGTTCATGCGAGAAATCACATTGATCCTGGCATATACGCACTACACTAAGCAGACAGAGTAACTATAGTGCAGTGAAGACCCACTAGTGGGTATGGTAACGTCAGTGTGGGCGGCATGATGAAGGGTGAGCAGAGAGAGATAAAGAAAGAGATGAAGAGAAAGATAAAGAAGAAAGAAGAAGATGAATGAAGAAGATGAATGAACTGTGTGTGTCATGAAAGTCAATTATATGTGTATTTATTATTAGCAGTGTGTCATTATTATTGTATGTATTCTAAAGTGTATGTATGCGCATGTCATGATTATGTGTGTTAGTTCTGTCCGGATGTTCCGTGACCACTCCCTCATTTTGTGTGCGCGTGCGTGTCCTCGGCTACATAACCTTAGACACGCATGCGTATCATTAGTTCCCCATAGTTTTAGTCTTAACCCCAAACTGATCGAGAGCTCAGGGAAGGGCGGACATAGCTACAAGGAACTCTGGTGGCAGCGAGTTACCAGAGTGGACGAGTAAGCTGAGTGACGACTTTACCGTTTCTTGTCGTTGGTGACTGTGCTGAGCTGGGCTGTGTCGAGCCGCAACCCATAATTGGCGACCGTGGTACCTACCCCCCCACAATTGGCGGCAGCGGTGGGATAATCCGAATCTTTCCTACGTCTCGAAGTGCTTTTTTTTGCTACCTAGTGCCGCTACCTGGACTACCACTTCCGATTTAACACTCGGGTGGACCGTCTACGCTGGTGCTCTTGGAAGTCTACGTTCATGTCTCTGTGTCGCAGCAACTACCGATTTAACACTCGGAAGTCTCTCGGCGGCCTGACTCGTCTACTTACCTCTCTCTCGGACGCCATTATCAAGCTCCTCTATTCCCATTGAACGCTCACCACACGTGGATCACCTACGCGGGGAAAAAATTTATTTTCCCTCATTACCGAACTTGCTAAGTTGAAGTGTCATTTTTTTGTTGTCACTTGTGGTTGTAGTGGTGTTGATTGTTTGCTTCATACTGAGTTGTTGTGGTGCAATTAGTGGCATTGTTGTTGGCTTGTTCTTCATTAGGCCTTGAGTTCAGTCATCTGTTGTTGTTAGTGTTCACTCTGTCGTGAATATTTCCTGTAATTGCTTGCGTGCCGTGTTAATATTTTTATTCTTTCGTGTGTGTGTGTGTGCTGTAGGTCAGTGTGTCCTTCAGTGCACCTTGGATGAACAGGAGAGAGTGGTTGGATAGGAAGTGCAAGAGCAATTTGCGTTCCAGGGATACGGCAGATAGTACAGCTGCGCCCTCCTCACCCGGCAGTTCCATTGGTGGTATTTCAGATACAACTTTATTACCAGCTAGTTCTGTATATAGTAGTAGTGTTCGCACACTTAGATCTCCGTGTTCAGTGGGTCATACACCTTTTGTGTCTGATCAGTCCCCTCCTGAGTTGAGTTCACCTTTTAGTCTTAAAGCCACACCTGCGTTAGATACCAGGGAGGGTTCAGAGTTCATTGCTTCCATCTTAGAAAAGATTGCTTTGGAGACCGATACAACTCTTGAGTACCCTAGAATGTCAGATGATGCGACAGCGGCCCATGAAGCCTCGGCTGATGAGTTACATACCAGTGGTTACCCCGGCTATGGAAGCCATGCTAACGAGGTTGGTTTGTAAAATTGAAGAAAGCCGTGATAGATCTGGTGGTGATAGAAGGGAGGATAGTCTGACTCGACGTATGGATGCCTTGGCTCCTCACAAGGAAGGCCATGACATTTCTAAATACATTAAGAAGTTAGAGGATGATCTTAAAGATTTAGGTTGTCCCCGTGTGCGCTGGAAAATGGTGTTATTTCAGAAATTACAGTCTAAATCTGCTTCTGGCATTGCTGCTTCAGTTGACCGAGACCGTACTTCGTATGACCAGCTAAAAGCTTTGCTCATTTGTGCTCTAGGCACCAGTCTCACTACTTTAGGTGCTAAGCTAACTACAGAATTTTCCAGTACTACCCGTACTATGTCTCCTCAGGACTCTTATCTGCACCTCAAAGCTCTCATAGACTCTATTTTGATGCAATGCAATACCGTAGACGATTTGGCTCTCTTCTTTGCTCGAGCCACTTACAGGGCATCTCGCCCTCCGACTCAGAGATGTATGATGGACCAGTGGACCATCAAATCGTTTAATGATTTGCAATCATTTGCTTTGTCACTCAATACAGCTGAGCCAGACAAATCTAGCAGTGGTAATAGTCATAGTAGGCAATATAGAGGTTCTCTTAGTAGTAGTAGTACTTCAACTTATGAGTGTTTTAAGTGCCATAAATTTGGCCATAGGGCCTTTGAGTGTAGAAGTAATGTGACTAACCCTGGAGCCAGAGCCCCTCCCATTGTCTGCTTCACCTGTCATGAAGTGGGACACAAGTCTCCTGACTGTCCCACTAAAAGGAATGACAGCAGCAGCAACTCTGCCGACACCAGGTCTGAGAGTGGGAGAAAGTTAAATGTCAAGAAGAGCAGAACCTATAACACTAGCTGGGTGGCTGTCAGGGATGGTTCTAGATTTGTTGAAGGTTTTGTGAATGGTACTAAATGCAAAATTGTCCCCGACACTGGTGCCGAAATAACTATTGTACCAGGTAGCCTGGTATATGATGACCAACTGTGTGAGGAAACTGTTCAGGTCAGAGGTTGGGATAGTAACCCTGTAACTCTAAATACAGCAGTGGTTGACTTTAGAATTGATGGCAAGTCCTTTCAGTGTAAAGTTGCTGTAGCTCTTGCTGATTGTTTGTGTGGGTCTGTTTTATTCTCTGTCCCCATGGATTCAGATAAGGCCGCACAGCTCCTGCTGGATGCTGCCTCAGAGAATGACTTGTTAACCTCTGGGGCAGGGCACTCTGGTGATACCCCAGACATCCAGCCATCCACTCAGGTGGATGCCTGCTCTGGTGGAGTTTCGGTGGAGGCCCCAGAAACCTCCACTGATCTGTCCACTACCCAGGAGGTAGCACAAGTAAATGCAGTAACAAGGTCAATGTCCAATAAGACGAGGAGAAGGAAAAACAAATACCAGTCACAAAGTGTTGTTGAAGCTGATCCCCTACCCTTTGACAACGAGTTTGCCAGGTTAGCTAATATTGATCTCTCATATTCACCCCCTGATTCAGGTGTTGGGTCTAGTAGTTTGGATTCTTCTGGAGCAGAGCTTCTGACAGGTGCTGACGTAAATTGGGGTGGGGCTGGTGTTGCAGGCAGTGCTGACAGTGAAGGGCCCCAAGGTGTTGCAGATATTCCCCAACCTAGCCAGTCTACTGACTCAGTAAATTCCTCCTCAGATGTTTCTGTTGATGTGAATGACCCAATTCCTAATTTGGACATATCAAGTCCAGTGTTGTCAAATTCTTCCAGTGTTGACAAACTTAAAGCAGCAATAGCAATTGATGTCACCTTACATTCTTGCAGAGAATTAGAAGCTAGAAGTGAGAATGGTTATTCCTATGACCCTAATGGTATCCTAATCCATACGGTTTTGATTGAAAATGTCCCAATATATAGAGTAGTTGTCCCAATGAGTTACAGACGTAAGATCCTTACATTAGCTCATGATAAGACCTCCCACACAGGAGTTAGAGGCATGAGGCATTTGCTAGGTCGTCACTTTACCTGGCCCGGCATTCATTCCTCCATTGTAAATTTTGTCAAGTCGTGTGAGGTATGTCTAAAAGTCAATGCAGCAGGCAACAAGAAATCCCACATGATTGAGAGGCGTATTGTGAGTGTTCCGTTTGAAAGTGTAGCTGTTGATCTTGTGGGACCTCTGCCTAAGGCCAGAAGAGGAGTTAAATACCTCTTCACCTACGTGTGCTTAGCCACTAGGTGGCCAGAGGCAGTGCCCATGAGGACGGCAGCTGCAGCTGAGGCAGTTCAGTGTTTTACAGATATTATCAGCAGGACTGGCATACCACTTAGAGTTCTGTCTGATAGGGGCACCATCTTTCTGAGCAAACTGATGTCTGGCTTATGTGAGACGCTAGGCATAGACCAAGTGGCTTCTTCCCCCTACAGGCCACAAAGTAACGGTGTAGTTGAAAGACTACATGGGACGTTAAAGCCCATGTTGGCCAAAGCCATTGAATCAGACATTGACTGGGCTGATTTTCTTCCTCTTGCCCTTTTTGCTATCAGGCAAATACCAAATAGAGATTTAGGTGTGTCTCCCCATTGTTTAGTGTACGGTAAAAATGTAGTAGGACCTCTTGATATACTGTACAATGGGTGGGTCAATAAAGAGTTTGAACCTATGGAGGTTGATGAGTGGTTGGTCACCTTAAATGACAGGCTAGCCATCCTGAATGACTTAGTAGTAGCCAATCAGTCCAAAGCCAGTGAAAAAAGAAAGGAAGTCTATGATAGAAACAAAACAGATGAAGTGCTAGAGGTTGGCACACAGGTATTAATGCGAATTCCCGGCATGAAGGCTGCCCTACAGGCAGCTTGGGAGGGTCCCTATACCATTCTTAATAGGTCTTCCCGGGTGTCCTACCAAATATCCAAAGGTGAGGGTCACCCCACAAGGTTAGCACACCGTGACAATCTGAAGGTGTACACCCCTAGGCCACTTGCAGTCAATGCTATAACATTGGTGGCTGAGGAGCAGGGCATTGCTCCTGATCTGTTAGCCTCTAAGGCTTCCCTGAGTGATGAGGTGTGCCCAGGTTATAGAGCAGATGATCTTTCCAATGCCCTTAGTAGTGTGTCTGAACACTTTAGCGATATCCCAGGTCTTTGCAGGACAGGTACCTGCCGGATTTGTCTGGTAGGCGGCGCTGTCCCTGTAAATCTCCCTCCTAGGCAGATCCCTGGAGGTATTAGACAGGCAGTTAAGGATGAAATAGATAAACTGCTTGCCCAAGGTATAATTGTCAAATCGGAATCTGCCTGGGCCAGCCCACTTGTCCCTGTTAGAAAAAGGGATGGTAGTGTCAGGATTTGCGTCGACTTCAGACAACTTAATGTCCTTACTCCCTTGAGAAGGTACTGGCTACCCTCATTGACTGAAATTCTTGAGCAGGTCGGGCCAAGTATGTGTTTGTCCACCTTAGACTTGACTGCTGGCTTCCACCAGTTGGAAATGGAGCCGGAGTCAAGTGAGCTCACCACATTTGTATGCCCATTTGGTCGCTTTCGGTATGTCAGGATGCCCTTTGGGTTAAAGAACGCTCCTGCCATCTTTCAGGCAGTGGTAGAGAATGTTCTGAAGCCAGTGAGTGCTTTTAGCAAAAACTACGTGGATGACGTTGTCATTTATAGCAGTACATGGCAGGAACACTTAGATCATTTGAAACGGGTCATTTGTTGCCTTGGTAAGGCTGGTCTCACTATTAAACGTAAGAAGTGCACATTTGGGAGAAAGCACTTATTGTATTTAGGACATAGAATTGGTGGTGGTACCTTAGCTGTGCCACAGATGAGAACACAAGCCCTTGCAAATTTTGCCAAGCCCAAGACCAAAAAGCAGCTGAGATCCTTCCTAGGATCGGCCTCATACTATCGTAGCTTTATCCCAGGTTTTGCAGATTGCTCGAGCCTTCTGACTCCAGCTACTTCTCTCAAGAGTCCACTCCGGGTTGCCTGGACGGATGCCATGACCGAGGCATTTGTAAGTTAAAACAGTTGTTGTGTGATTCTTGTGTTTTGGTCATTCCCACCCCAGATGACACTTTCATTCTATATACTGACGCCTCTGGCTCTGGTGTTGGAGGTTGCCTACATGTTTATCGAGATGGGAAAGAGCTACCTGCTGGTTTCTTCTCAAGACAGCTCCGAGGAGCCGAGAAAAACTACAGCGTGACAGAGCTTGAGAGCCTTGCGATAATTTCAGCACTCAAGCACTTTGAGTATTTTGTCTACACAAAGCAAGTGAAGGTCGTCACGGATCATAAGCCGTGTCTGGCCCTGATGGATGGCTCCACCCTCAACAAAAGATTGCTGAGATTTGCTCTGCTTCTCCAACAATTTTCTCTCTCCTTGGAATACCGGCCCGGAAAGAGCCATGAAAACGCCGATGCTATGAGCAGGCAGTCCTGGGAAGCAGACACAGACACCCAGACAGAAGCCGCCTCTGGTTTATCAGCTTTGCCTTCTGGCCAAAGCTTGGCGGGGGGGGAGTTGTGGGCGGCATGATGAAGGGTGAGCAGAGAGAGATAAAGAAAGAGATGAAGAGAAAGATAAAGAAGAAAGAAGAAGATGAATGAAGAAGATGAATGAACTGTGTGTGTCATAAAAGTCAATTATGTGTATTTATTATTAGCAGTGTGTCATTATTATTGTATGTATTCTAAAGTGTATGTATGCGCATGTCATGATTATGTGTGTGTTAGTTCTGTCCGGATGTTCCGTGACCACTCCCTCATTTTGTGTGCGCGTGCGTGTCCTCGGCTACATAACCTTAGACACGCATGCGTATCATCAGTTCCCCATACATAGTTTTAGTCTTAACCCCAAACTGATCGAGAGCTCAGGGAAGGGCGGACATAACTACAAGGAACTCTGGTGGCAGCGAGTTACCAGAGTGTACGAGTAAGCTGAGTGACGACTTTACCGTTTCTTGTCGTTGGTGACTGTGCTGAGCTGGGCTGTGTCGGGCCGCAACCCACAATTGGCGACCGTGGTACCTACCTCCCCACATGAATATTATAGACAAAAATGGTGTGATTAGCTACAACAGTTTCTTTTCTGAAATTTCTTTGAACATTTTCTTCCTGACTTGAAAAATGTCTTTCATCAATAGTTTGTCAAACATAAATTGATCATCATATAATGTGCATTTAAAGTACCTGTGAGAAAATGAAATCCAAACCAAATGCTTGGTATCGTGCATACTATAGAAGAATAAAAGGAATTATTCAACAATAGTGTTAAACTTCAAATTCACTTACCATGCACATGAAAACTCCACAATCATAGCAATTTGACTGTAAAGGGATATCCTAATTTAGGAAAGTACAAAAATTGTATTAAACAATTGCGGTATAAACGGTAGAAAAATTTATTTACTTTGGGATGCAAGAATTTCCAACTTGATAAATCGATGGTCGGCAAAACGTGACTGAGGTAGCCCCTAATCAACCAATAATAATAATAAGTAAGTGATGGTTGATCTCTTGATGTAACTTACTTGATATGCCTTAAACATGTAGTTCCATCTCCTTGAAGGAAATCATAATACCTCAATTCCTGCTTAACAAAGTCAACCACAGCCAGACACCAGTGATTACCTCTATGTACCGGAACTATCAGTTTCTTGAAGTCAGCGAGGGTAATCTACACAATTTAAAGTCTAAATTATCAATATTTCATATTTCATAAAACGAATATTGATTCAAACGGGTCTGTGGGGGAAGTGTTTACGATCGACACCAAAAGGTGTTCTGATGGCACATAATTGGTGGTTTGTTGAGTACGGACTGCGTCATGTGGAAGCATAATAATAAAATGTGTGAGGCTTGGATGATGACGACAGAGTTTTATCACACATTTTAAATTTGCTCTTCCTCAGACCCACTTGAATGAGAATGTTGAAATTCAAATTTTAATTGTCATTTTTTCACATGGAATCACTGAACATAATTAATATATTACTTTGATCCAAGAGGCCACTTCCTTTCTACCCGATGTATGCAGCTTGGTGTAAAAGAAGCAGGATGTACAGTAAACACTGTTTATGACCTTTCTGTTAACTTCTTCCATTACCAGAAAAACATATGCATCTATAATCTAAGATAAGCAAATGTCAACATTTCATTCTTACCAGCAGTAAATATACTAAGTTACCTTATCATTGAGCCAATTGTCACCTTCAAGTGTTTTCAAATCTTGAGGAAACACTTGACAATGATTAATGCAAGAAACGGCTTTAGTATTCTCCTGTGAAAAAAAAAACTACTAATATTTAATTAAATCGTCAAGTTTCTGCATGAATACTCATCACAGTAATGGTTATAAAAACGTACATCAACTTACCTTTTGTACAGCGACTTGAGTGTAATTGCTGTATTGTAGAAGTGTTTTAAGAGTATTCTATTATTGCGAAATTAAACAATAAATAGCTACCAATAATACTGGGGATATTTACTTGTTTTAATGATGCAGTACACTTCCTTGTGATACACTTTCTCTTCTTTTTTCCAGGGCCGCCAAACTTTTTCTTATCCATGTAATATATGCATGATCCACAATCAGCTGCCAAACATCCCTCACATTTCATGCAACCTCTTTCTGTGTCACCACAATAGATCACGAGTATAAATACAAAATATTAAACCATTTCTATAGTAAAATTTACTTGGATAGTCCAGACTTTTCGACTCTTGGCTAACAGTCATGGTGGATATTTCATTCTAGAAAACATAATAAATCATTGTAACATACAATACAATAAAACCATTTCTTTTGTAAAGAAATGACCTTTTGTAAGCTACATAAGCTATCATAGAGAGCAACAAAATATGCTTATATAATTTCTAACCTTATCAGATGATTGGGAATGGCAAAAGTAATCAGGTGTAGGACTGGTATCACAGTCACCTATTTAAAATACGGGTAATCACGATTAATGGCCTTAATTTTTATACCAACTACCTGGTCTTGATCCTTCATGATCTGATATACAGTTGTGCAATGATTGACTTTTGCAATCCTGTGTGGCATCTTAAGAGGAGAAAATTAGATGTAAAATATATTTAACAACGTATTTTCCAACTGTCTTACTGGGAAGGTCTAGCTTAATCCCATCACTGTCAATTTCAGGGTCACTTTCACGTTTGTTGCCTTGAAACCCCAGCTCAGCATCTGCTGTTATGACAAAATAAGTTCAAACTGTAGTTTAGTAAAATTTACTGTTTGTATAGTGTGTGGTCTTACATGCCTTTTGAAACTTTTTTTTGTCATTAATAATGAATACCAAGAAAAAAATTAATATATAAACAATGTTATTGTTAATCATACTTGTTATGTCCACCATCTTCTCTGTAGTTATTTCAACATTATCGGCCAGAGATGCATGATTCCCATTAGTGACTACAATACAGAGAAAGAGACTTTGTGATTAATAATGCAAAGATTCCACAGGCTCTACCTAAATATAACTTTATTAACACTTTTTTCGTAAATCATGTTGTACTTTAAATTGCATGGCTTTGTAATTGTATTAGTATAATTGTGCACCTGATCAGCACAATTGCGCATTGAAACTCAAAATGTAGTTCATTTTATACATGGTGTGTCCAATTAACCTAGCTGGACCCAACATTAAACAAAACACCAACACTAAGTACCTTCAATATCATTTGATGGACACTTTCTCCCACTCTTTTTGTCTCTCCTACATCTAGTGTTTCTCCTTAATTGCGACAGATTTCTTCCACTGGCTTTGGTTGGTATTGTCATACCCAAATACATTCTAGCTGCCATCATATGGTAGCATTCACTGGATGCTGGACAACTACATGATTCTTTGGGGAAAAGAGTGACAACACGAGGAATTCCAGACGCTCCTTTCACATTAAACACATGAAGCTTGCCATCAAATGTGATTAAGTCACTTAGCACGATTTGGCGAGCTCTTGCTTCCATAGACATAGAGTCTGATTTGATGATTGACTTAGCCATCGATTCAGTCTGGTCAGTTTCTCCCTACAGATACAAAAGGGTAACAACTTGTTTGTGTTAAAAAAATATTGATTATCATAACTTACATGTTCATCAGGCTCTACATTGTGACCTTCCTTAATTAACTTCACAATATCTTTGGGAGAACTGCCATTATATGATTCTACAAAATCTTCACGAAGGTGACGAAACTGTGTTAATAACGAGTATTCTCCAAGTTCCGCTAGCCCCGCTTTATCTCATTTAAGTAATGTTGAAAGTAACACTTCTGACTTTGACCACTAGTCATTTAGCTTTAAGGATATAACCTGTTATGACTGTTGTCATAGATATCTTTATACCACTGGTCATTTATCTTCAGGCACAAAACATGTTTGTTTGGTTTTCATAGTTACTTGCTTGTATTGTATTCTAATAAGATAACCTAAAACTGAGAGTGTTTTTCAATAAGTAATAAACTTGAAGTTGAAACAACGACAGTACCACACAATCAAGTGGGGCTTCTTTCCATTCCTGAATATCCTTTATGACCCTGGCTAGGGCTAGGGCTAGGGCTAGGGGCTAGGAAAGAATTGTGCTCATTAAATAATATATATATATTTATTGCAGCCTTGATATTTTTGCTTGAGTATTCCGCATCACGCGAGCATTCTGTATTCTCCCATATTGTACGCTTGTTATTGAACGCTCTAAGTAGTGCACAGCGAGTAAACATGTTTCCCATTTATTATACGATGAGTGTGATAAGTGTCAGGGTCTCTCGCGAACTGGAGCATTCAATAACAAGCATACAATATGGGAGAATACAGAACGCTCGCATGATGCGGAAATATTCAAGCAAAAATATTAGGGCTGCAATAAATATATATATATGTATATAAATTTGATACCATCAAACTTTGCTTACCTATTGAACCCTTCTGATTGATTATTTGTCACTCCACTATAAGGATTGTATACTTGATTGGCCTCCAACACCCAACGTCCAATAGATTTGTCTACAAAATTGTGAACTTCTTTACAAAAATACTCTGCAAATGAAGCATCCCAGTCCACCTTAAGGCTTTCCATAGCTTGTCGTAATCAGCAGCATTATTCGAATGAAAGAGTCTTTTGATATCTGCAATGTAAACTGCTATATCAGACGATGGTGCCCCATGTTTATGACACCACATACGAATGTCTCGAAACAAATGGTTCCAGCATAGCAACAAAGACATGTGTGGCAGTTCAGTTTGAATTGCATTAATAATTGCCCTTTCCTTGTCCACAACAATGGGTAAACTTGATTTCTTCAATGCTGGAATTTTTTTAATGCATTCTTTCAACATTTCTTGATGTGTAGCACCATACTTGCGTTCATGTATCATATAAGCAACAGGAACACAAGGTTTTTGATCAAATATGCCATAGCGGACAATGAGAGGTGAAACATAAAAATCTCCCAATTGAAATGTTGTGTCATAAGACAACAGTTGAAATGTGTTTGGAAGCATAAGAAGTGCATTTATATCCTCTGTGAGCTCATCCAGACCACAAATGCATATTAAATCGGGAAATGTAGTGATTTTCCAAACAAAATTAGGAAGATCATAAGCAATCTCATGAAGATTATATAAGGAATCCCGAGATAGTCGGCTAGAATTTAGTGCTTTAAATCTCAAGTTTCGTAATTGTTTCAGATTTCTCGGTGTCATCACAGGTGCCAATTTAGGGCTGCAACATTTGTTTGCTATTTCTTTTTTAAAAACAACATTAGGCTTCTTCTCATTAACGAGACTTTCACATGTTTTCATGTACGAAGGACAGGTGCGGAAGAATGATTTTTGGCTCTCTGTAGAATTTCGGTGTGAAAAATCATTCATTATGCTGTCGTTGCCCATATAATGAATTAAAGTGATATCCTTTCTTCCTATTAAAATAAAAATATATATTATGTTTGTTGTGTAAGTAATCTGGAGATAATATTTTTTAGTATATGTTGGGAATCTGAAGGAGAAGTAAAGTATCCTTCACTGTCATTTTGACCTAGTGCAGCATCCAGTTGTAATGAAATTCAATCATAAAACATATCTTAAAATAAAAGATTGAAAGAAAGAACCAATACTGCTTGGTCTAATAAAATTAAGGAATAATTTTCCCAATTTACCAAACAATAAACATACAAATAAACTGATTCCAGCCTAATATATAATATAGTTACTAAAATACTCATCACAATATATCAAACATTAATCAAATTCAATATACACTTTATTTTCATACCGATCAACTGATAGGCATTTCTCTGAAAATCTTTGTTTATGCCATTTTCTGTATCTGCCACGAAATACAATTTTCGAACGATACACTTTCCTCTTGGCAACTTTGTAACTCCTTGATTTTTCCATCTGTACTGATCACATCTCCAATCATCTGAAAATTAGGGAAGTTAAAAATGCATGCATAAGAGTATATTGGGTGTATAATGCTGTCATCATTTAGAAGGTAACACTTTTAGTAGCATGAAAACCAAAAATTGATCCTTACTTATGGGATAGTTAAAATAAAGCAGGAGCTGGAGAGATTCTATTGGTTAAACAAAAAATGTAGTACAAGAGAAGCAGCTGTTGATTGTAAACTAATGTACATACATTTGTGAAGAAGATTCTGAAGAAAATATTGGGGTGCAAGCAGGGAAATTTCCTATTTCTCATCCAGGAAGTAATAAAAATTTTATGCGGGCAGGCGCTAAAATTACAAAACACAGCTGTATAAAAGTCTGAGATGTTGTCAACTCTAGCAGTCAAAAGATGTCCCTTTCCTCGTTTGATGCTATTGCTAGCTTTTTTCCAGTAACATTTGAAAAAGATCTGGTGAAGTTAGAATATCGTCAGTTTGCTATTGATGATACTATTGACCCTAGCATTGACAGTGATGCAATCAATTTCTGGATATTAATTTGCAAGATGAAGTCGCCAATGGGAAACCTTCTGTACAAAAATCTTGCCACTTTAGCCTTGCAACTCATATCTACTCCTGTGTCTAATGCAGACAGTGAGCGAGTGTTCAGTCTTGTTCGAAGAATAAAAACTGAATATAGATCATCACTTTCCACAGAAACCTTGTCTGCATTAATTGGATGTCATTTGAACAACACTCTCTCTTGTTGTGAACCAACCGAATTTGAGGAGGCACTGTTGAGTAAGGCCAAGACATGCACTATGGAACGCAATTTATCCTACAAAAAGTAGTCCCAACTTAGCTATCGTTCATTAGCTAGGGTCATAAAGGATATTTGGCATTAAAAATGAATTGTTTGGTATAAATAATCAAATTGGTATAACATGAACTATAACCAGCAAGAAAAAACTTTAAAACAGATCCTAAATAGCTAAAAATAATGAGAGATTTGCTAGAATAGCTATAGCCAACTTTGTCTGTAATTCTTTTTTTCACTACTTGAGTTGGGTCTTTTTTTAGTTTTTTGTAAGTCGGTGGCTGAAGGAGCATATAACATTTGTCCATATAATCACTTTTGTCTAGTACAACTGAAAAAACAAAAGCAAACCATATTAAGAAATTTGACTGGTTAGTAAAAAAGCAATCAACAGATACTGAAAAGAATGAGACAAAGGCAACCAAAAACAACTGGGTAATTAACAAATCTAGCACTGCCTTACTGCCGGAAGAGAAAGGAGTATTGGAATTAGGTCTCAATTTTGCCCCTACTCCAAAAAGGGTTCCAGTTATTGACATACTAGCTGGTGTAGAAGTAGCCACAAGGAGAGCAAAACTTCAAGTGGAAGTTTCAGAGGAGCTAAGAGCTAGGATATGTTCAGTAATCAAGAACACTAAGGTCAGTCAAAACAACATGAAGCCTTCTCAACACCAAGCCATTGCATCTTTGAAAAGAAATGATACCATAGTGATAGTAAAAGCAGACAAAGGCAATGCTACAGTTGTACTAGACAAAAGTGATTATATGGACAAATGTTATATGCTCCTTCAGCCACCGACTTACAAAAAACTAAAAAAAGACCCAACTCAAGTAGTGAAAAAAAGAATTACAGATTTGCTCAAAGAATTGAAGGCAGCCAAACACATAAACATGGCCATGTTCAATAAGCTCAAACCTACAAATTGTTTTGCTCCTAAATTTTATGGTTTGCCAAAAGTGCACAAACCAGACTTTCCACTAAGACCTATTGTTTCGGCGATAACTTCTCCAACATTTTCGCTATCAAAGTTCATTGCATCTATCATTTCTCCATTAGCAGGCAAGACAAATTCTTATGTAAAGAATTCGTCTCATTTCAAATTGATGATTTCAGAAGAAACTATTGGTTTTGATGAAATTATGGTGAGTTTCGATGTGAAATCTCTTTTTACAAATGTTCCATTACCTGAAGCACTGGATGTCATTAAGGATAAATTGGTGAAAGATGAAAATTTGGATGATAGAACAACACTGAATGCTGAACAAATAACAAATTTACTAAAAGTCTGCCTAAGGACAACATATTTTGTGTTTAACAAGGAGTATTATGAACAGCAGAATGGAGCAGCTATGGGTTCACCAGTGTCACCAATAGTAGCAAACCTATTTATGGAACATTTTGAAGAGACAGCATTGGACACAAGATTCAGATTTTGGAAAAGATATGTCGATGATATTTTTTGCATCATTAAAAGTGAGTTTTTGGATGAATCACTTCTTTTTCTAAACTCACTATTTCCTTCTATCCAATTAACTTCTGAAGTAGAAACAAACGGTAGTTTACCTTTTCTGGATGTGTTGGTCAGTAGGTTTGATGATGGCACAATGAAGACTAGTGTTCACAGAAAATCAACACACACAGATAGGTATATATCTTACAATTCCAACCATGCCCCACATGTGAAGAAAGGTATTGTAAAATGTTTACTAAGAAGAAGTTACAATCTATCGAGTGAATCCTCCTTAAAGAATGAGATAGACCATGTTAGAAGTGTTTTGTCAATGAATGGTTATCCTAGAAGTATCGTGGATAAAGTGAAAAGTGAGCTAAAGAAGAAAAAGAAGCAGGTTGACACAACTACCCTCAATGAAGATCCTGTAGCAACAGCAGTTATTCCATATGTTTCGACAATGAGTGAGAGAATAAGAAAGATACTCTGGGATTATGGAATAAGGACTTCTTTCAAAACCAAAACCACTTTGTCAAATATTCTCACAAAAGTAAAAGATCCTACTTCAAATGAGAACAAAGTAGGAGCTGTGTACAAAGTCATGTGTGAATGTGGAGATTTCTATATAGGTGAATCAGGAAGAGCGCTAGGCATTAGAATTAAAGAACACAAATCAGCCTGTGAACATGGATATTCCACCAAATCACCACTGGCAGAACATGTATGGCAAGAAGGGAGTCATGTGATTCTTTGGAATCAAGTAAAACTTTTGGATTTTTCGCAAGGCATGGTTGAGAGAAGAGTAAAAGAAGCCATCTACATAAATATGTCACCCAACAACTTAACCATGAATAGGGACTCTGGAATGGAGCTTTCCCCTTTAGTATTGAGAGCAGCTAGAGGCCACTCACATAAATAAACAAGAATAAACCTTAGGCAATATATTGCATTTTGTCAAGCATCACCCTTAGGCTAATTATAGCATTTTTGTTTTTTGATTTTTATAAATCAGCCCTGATGATGGCAGAAGCAGTCTGCTGAAACATGTTGGCATTAAAAATGAATTGTTTGGTATAAAAAATCATATTTAGGATCTGACCAGGCCTTATCTATGCCTAACACACTCCCCACCAGCATTTCATACAGGATTTTCTGGGAGATGGGGAAAAACCCAAATATTAAAACTACACTGAATAGATTGTGTGATTCCTAAGAAATTTTTTTTAACATTAACAGAAGTTTATCAGAGGAACAACAAAAAACTTTATCAAGATTGTCTCAGTTGAAATTGAGCAATATAAATATACAAATACTATAAATGTTCAATGGGGAGGGAATAATTTTTTCTGGGGGAGGAAAGTTTCTCTGGAGGGGGAAAATTACAAGGCATCCCCCCACTCTATATGAAACCCTTCCCATTATATATGCTGAGATTCATGTCCTGCAATAATCTAATATAAAAAGACAACTCGTGACCATTAGGCATTGCAATAAATGAATGGCTCAAGCTCCCTCTCTTTGAGGAGTTGTCTAGCCAAGAAATCTAGTGAATAATTATTTCTACAGTAGCCACAATGCAGTAGGCAAGTGCTTTGGCCCTCTTGGGCTGTGTTGCCATGCTCGTTAATTTTTATGGTCTCGTTAATTTATTCATTTATTTTGCTAGTTACTTTATATATCACCCAATTACTGTACCAACTTTTATTTAATTATAAAACCTCTATTTAATGCATTTTTTACAATGCATTTATACAAAAAAGTATGATAACATCAATACACGAATCATTAAAAAAAAAAGTTTACTGACACACTTGACAACACCACGTAGTGTCCAATTCCTTTAATTGTTCATCAGTTATGGAATCATGGCAGCATGCTACATGAAACCATTTGAAGCTACTGCTGCATTCAATCATTGGAACATCCTTAAGTTCAGGCATTCTGCAATAGCAGTGTATTGCAATGTCATCAGTTGAACTCTGGATGTTGTTTTTAATCAATGTTGCTATGTTTTGGCGCGTTTTGAGCGGGAAACCTGTGGTTTTTTCTATTCCCATAGACTTTTGTATTGAGTTTTGGAATAGCACTTTCTCTCCGGTTTTGGAGATTACTGAGGGAATATTTTTAACCGCTTAGGCGCGAGCTTTCCAATGGTGCAAACCCCGGATGCGTAGCTGCTTCCGCTCTAAATTTATTCAAGTTTTTCTTGCGGCCAACTCAACTTGGACGTACGAACATTCTCCTTCACATGCACACAGAGCCGTACATTCAAGTTCAGCTTTCTTGCACTTGCAGCGTGTCAAACAACCCTTCTTGTATTTGCATGATAGCAGTTCATAGCAGGCTTTGGAAGCTTCAGGTAACATTGTCCATATTGGTTCATAGAGACCATCATCTGTTTTAGTCCAGCCCCAGCTTGTTGGGGAAGGCAGTGAACGAGTTGTTCGCAGTGTTTGACCCCAAACATGACCTCCCTGGTAAACTGCTCTCTTCACATGTTGTTTTAGTGCTGCCTTGGTCGGTGGAATCTGCTTCACGTTTGACTTTCTTGCAAAGAGCTTTCGTCTGGCCTCATTAATGTCTGTGCACATGTTGGTCCTGTCATATATCAAGATAACAAACCTCTCGATTGAATGCAAAACATCTTCTGGTATTTCACTTGGTGCACAAGACAATTGTAGTAGAGCATCTGTGAGTTCTGGATACACCTTCCAGATATTCCAGGCAGTCTTCTTTCCATGACTAACAAAGCTGGACACAGTGTCACAACCAGTGGGTGTGTGGAACATTGGGAGTGCCTGTGTCTTCTCTGGTCCAAGGATACTTGCTATTGTGTGTGCCGCCAGGTACCTCAAATTCTTGCCAGTTCCAAATTTTAGCCAGAGTTCATCTTCTGGACCTAGATTTTGTGCTATATGTACAGCCACAACATCTGTGTCCACAGTCCGGATAATTATCTTGTGATGATTGTGATGTGCTGCATGGGCTATATGCAACATCATGCGGCTATCAGCTTCTTCATGGCTGCACGGCGAGAGAGAGTCGATATCATCAATAGGAGGATTGCTCAGAACTGATTCTCCCTTAGTAATAACAAGCTGCTTGTCCTTTTGGTTGAACAACTCAAACAGAGCATCAGACAAGAAGTCAAACAATTCAGTCTTGTTACTATCCACACGAAGGAAGTTTTTCCAGTTTCCTGGTATGGTTGCTCCAGCCACTACACGTCTTCTCACTCCCTTCCCATGCTTCGCTCTGGCTGTCCCTTTCAGGGAATCTTCTTTGTAGTGATCCCACACTAAGTCCACACGTGATACATTGAGAATTTCTGAGCAAATGTATGGGATAAAGATCTGGCTGGCATATTCTTTAAAGTTCTTAGCAGATTCAGGTTTTAGCATCTGGACAATGGCTGCCCCATCAAGAACCAAACTGCTTGCTGCAGGAGCTTCAGATTGAGCCTCAGAGTGATCATTGAAGCATGTGAGGAGGTCGCTTTTGGTACCTAAGTAGAGGTCTTTTCCATCAGAGAGTGATGGAGGGCATGTCTGATTCTCGTGGCAAAAAACTCCTCGAGATTTCCCTCTCTAGTCTGGCACCCGATGTAGAGCCGCGAAAAGAGTCCCATGTCAGATTTTAGTGAGGCCATCTGCTGCTTCTCTTTGCTCACAGTTTTTTTGGCAGAGCTAGTGAACACCTTCAGCTTATTGAATGACATCGTCAATGGATTTCGTTCTCTCTACAAGACATTCTTTAACCCTTTCGTTCCGGATCCCGCTTTAAAGCGGGTTAAGACCGATTGACTTCTCCGAATTTTTAAAAATAGTTACTTTATAGCTAGAACCTTCAGATTGCATACACAGGTGCCAAATGCATTGGAGAAGCATCTAAAATAGCTTTCAGCCTGGACTGCTTCGACAGTACCTCACAGCAGTTGCGTTTATTTCTTCCTCGGCAAAAAACAACAACATCGGTTCTCCGTCGAATTTTTTAAAAAGTTACCGTCTTCACAGCATCTTCATTTATGGATCCAGTCATCTCCAGAGCTTTGTAGAAGCAGCAAAAAATTGCTTGAGCTCAGTAGCCTTCCATAACACATTGAAACAACCGCTTCTTTGCCGACCAAGACTTTGCGGTTTGACTTACTGTCTTCTCCATTTTTTATAAAATCGCCAGTTCAACTGGGGACCTCCCTATTACGTACAGTCTTAGGTAATGCTTATTACATCATAGGAAAAAAGTGAGCGTGTCGTGTGACCTCGGTAACTATGCAAAAAAAAATTTTTTTCAAAGTCATTTTTTGGAAGATGGCGTCTACAAGTTACAATGCGGTGCAAGTTTTAGACTTGCTTGATGTTGACTCTAGCGACTCAGGATCAAGCGGAGAGAAGGGAGACTACATCTAGGGCTATAGGAGGCCCTGTATCAGGGTTGGTGGACCAGACCCCGTCAACTCTGATACTGAAAATGGGAGTCAAGAAGATGATCGAGGTAAGCTTGTCTTTCTCTTGTCTTTCTCTTGAAAAATAGCAAGCTTCTGTTGTGGCAAGGACTTATTTATAGCTATATTGAGATAGAGTAAGCTGTTTAGCTATAATATATATATATTTCATTGAGTTTTGAGATTTGAAAGTGGCTTGTGGTTTTTTGAACAAATTCAAATTTTCAAAAAAATTAAAAAAGTTTTTACCACATATACTACTAGGACCAGATGTGAATGCAGTCACCGACCCAGATTACGCAGATGAGGGGACAGGAGCAGAGTCTTCCAGTGATGAAGGAGAGGATACCAGACCTGAGTCTTCCAATGATGAAACACGAATAGGCAGCAGGTTCCAGTGATGAAGAAGAGGAAGTGGCTCCTCCTGCTCCGAGTTCTGGACGTCCTCGCGGTCGGAGAAGGCGGGAATTGAAAAACAAGAGTCTGGTGGATGAGGTAGGGGGAGAGTGGAAGAAAGATGACAACACACTCATTGATATTCCATAATCTTTTGTGTAAAGGACCACAAACTTTGATATTTATGGCTGCTCTCCCCCCTCCCCCTCCCTGAACATCCCAAAAGTAATATGTATTGTTATTGTCGTTGTCGTTGTCTGTGTTTTTGTGGTGTTGTAGTGGAGGTGGAGCTGCACACTCGATGTATATGTGTGTGCGTGGAGTTGAAATGTTATTCTGGCGCTTCCAGATCTAACCGGGGAGGGAACGAACTCGGGGGGGGGGGGGGGGGGGGCTTTTCCAATCGGGGCTACTATGCCCATGTAAGTTGAATTTCATGTATGTGTGTGTGTGTGTGTACACCAGTCAATTTATATTATACATTTATTTTTATGATCTGTATTCACCTGTATCTTCTTTTTTCTAGTGTGTGTGTGTGCATTTGTGGAATGAGAGAGAGCATCCGTGGACAAACAGTATGTGGCGCTTCCGTATACAACCTGGGAGGGAACTCTGGATCTTTTTGGATCGTGACTACTATGCCCATGTAAGTTGAATTTCATGTGTGTGTGTGTGTGTGTGTGGTGTGTACACCAGTCAATTTATGTATAATAAAATATACATTTATTTTTATGATCTGTATTCACCTGTAGCTTCTTTTTTCTTGTGTGTGTGTGTGTGTGTGTGTGTGTGTGCGTGTGCGTGCATTTGTGGAAAGAGAGAGAGAGCAACCATGAACAAACAGTATGTGGCGTTTCCGGATCCAACCTGAGAGAGAACAAACTCGGTGGTCTTTTTCGGTCTGTGACATCATCCATGCCTGGTAAGTTGAATTTCATTTTTTCAACTTACTGATATTTGGGTGTCCAGCTAGGGCTGGGGGGGGTTTATGGTACAAGAATGTCAGTGAAAAGTAATGACGGGGGAGGGGGGGGTTATGGTACAAGAATGTCAGTGAAAAGTAATGATGGGGGAGGGGGGGTTATGGTACAAGAATGTCAGTGAAAAGTAATGACGGGGGAGGGGGGGGCAATTCAGCGAGGCCAGCTGTTATGTTACAAATATCATTGTTGTCTTGTGTTTTTTTGGTATTGTATGGAGGTTCCGGATCCTATGGGAGGGATCGTTCAGTCTGTGACACCATCCATGCCGGGTAAGTTGAATTCCACGTGTGTGCTTGTACTGCTTTTCATTTTCAAAGTACACTTTATCAATACATGTTTCTCTCATGTACAGTGTAGAGTATACATACCAGGGTTCATACAGTGGGAGGCATGGCTGTGTTCCCCCCTAGAATTTTGGGAGTTGAATAGAAATGAACATTTAGGAAGCATTTATTTTTAGTCTGATATTGTATTCCATTATGTTCCTATCATGACTGAGCCATTTAGTGCATAGGACCGAACACTGATTATCAGTGTGAAGTATAGACTCGTATGCAAAGATGTGCATCAAAGTAGTGTAGGTTCCAAAAAATGGGTGTGGCAAAGTACACTCGGAGCCCCACCCCAAACAAAAATCCTGTATGAAACCGCATACAATACATCATAAAGTTGCAATTATATAGAATCATGAATAATTTGTTGTTTGTATTACAAATATCTTTGTTGTTTGTGTTTTTGTGTATATGAAATTGTTTTGTAGTGGAGCTCGACGTTCGATGGCATACGTTCCTTGTGGACACTCATAGATGTCTCCTACATGATCACAATCAGCACCACACACAACAAACAACATATTTTATTGTTGAACTAATATAATATTGGTATAAAATGCATCAAACAATATTATTTCTATTTTATTTTATTTTTTTATTGATGGGAAAAGTGGATTTTTTGGGGGGGGAAAAATTTTTTTTTTGGAAGTATTAGTAGATGGCTTAAATATTATTCAATTTTCTCAATCAAAAAATGAGGGGAATCCCAAACTCTTGGTCTATTTAGTGATATATGGTTGCTATGGGGTTTTCCCAGCCAGCATCGAGTTAAAAAAATAAAACGGCAATGCTCTATTCCGCGGTAGAAAATTAGATTTTTCCGCGCGCGTCAAAACAATTCAGGAACGAGAGGGTTAGTGAAACCTTTGAATTTATCTTGGCCAATCTTTTTCACATTCTGAACAGTCTTCACTGCTGTAAGATCTGCAATCTCCTTCGTATCAAGTACGAGTAGATCTGTGCTTTCTTCTTCAAAGGGGTTACCAAGGTCTTCAAATGCACTGACAAGAGAACGCACATCCTTAGCAAATGAAGCCTTAGCAAATGAAGCCTGGACACTTGATGTTTGGTCGTGATGACGTGTGTCCACTTTTCTCCCCCAGTGATGGTGTTCATCATGGAACTCTTCTATTACCCTGGCAACTTCTGGTCCTGCTACCATCCAACGCCGAAAAGCTCTCGGATTGTCAGTGAGACCAACAGCTCAAGTTCAGTTAGGGCATCAAGATATATTGTGAAGGATAACTGCCGCAGAGAACATAGACCAGTAAGCACAATTCTAAATCTATCACAATTTCCCAGTACTGAAATTGGGGGCATATTTGATTCCTCTGATTGCACCACTCCTTGAACTCCACAATGCCCTGTTCATCTCCTGCTTCACAGTAACGATCATAAGCATGATGTTTGAGGATGTATAATGCGGCAACAGTAACTTGATGGGCTCTTCTTGTACGAGCAACATGTGCAGCTTGTAAGAAAGAGTCGGCTGTTCCTTGAGTTGTGATACCTGCTTGTACTAGTGCTTGCACCCACCCACTTCCTTTCAACCAGTCCCCAAGAGTTTTCAGAGCTGCCATCTCAATGTGGAGACCACCAAACATGATCACAAACTTATTCTCTCCATACTCCTCGGGCCACTTCCACTGTATTTGCTTCGCTAAGGCATATAGTGGCTGATCAAATGTGACTACTGGTGTCTGCCCGGTATTCAGATGTTCTACTGCATTGTTGATCACATCCATGGAGTGCTTGATCATTGCCACTGTGTGAGCACTTTCAGGGAGTAGGTATGAGGGGCAGATCACACGATCTTCTGTTGGCTGTTGACTAGCATGATATGCAGCCCAAGATGAATCTTCCAAAGTCTCAGTTTCACTCTCCATGACAAACCTCACATGATCAAGCCAGAGATATTCTTTCTTAACATGCTGCTTGAAAGTGTCCCTGTTGAGGGATTTGATGCTAGTGGCTGGGACGGATGATTTCTTGATACTGCCGGAAACAGGGGGGACATCAGTGTAAAAATGTGGCAAGAAATCTACTGATTTAGAACCAGTGCGCTCAGATCCACCAGCAGTGATATTTCAATTCACTCCTTCACCTTCTAATGTGGAATGCTGGAACAGAGAAATGCCAGTTCCATGAAAAGACTCCTTTGATGTTGTTGAACTGGGATTGTGATCTATGTTATCAACAGCAGCAGTTGTAAACACATTGCCATGCAGCTTGGGAGGGCAGACAACTTGCTCCCTGCTAAACTGTTCACAAATATTACTTCTCATTTGAGCTGTGAGACGAAGAATGCAGTCATAAGAGACACTCAAGTCAAGGTGGAAAAGCCTGTCTACCAATTCCCTCTTTCGTGTCTGAGCATGCAACATCAATCCTATATATGTGGGGACTGGTGTCTCTTGGGCAATTCTAATTCTATGTCTCAAAGTAATGGTGTCCTATTCTCTTCTATGCTTAGCACTGTTGAACTTAAACAGCTGGGCAATAGATAGAGCAGCAGCATGTGTAGTTTCTTACTCTGGTCCCTGATACTTGGACCTTCCAGTATCATGTTTACTAGGGCAAGTAAAAGAGAGGGCACAGAAGACTTTTGACATCCTGCTGGGAAACCAGTGAAAGTTTTAGCTTCCCCAAATATATTTCTACGCACAATCTGTGCTGCACGTGCAAGGTGAACTGCATCACTATAACTGTCGAGTTCACAGGCTTTGGCCAAAGCAGCACCGATGTCTTCCTCAAATACCAACAGAATGTCTTGCCTTTTCTTCTGAGCCCGCATATCTGGAAACTGAACTAGTAGTCGTTGTTTTAGTCGTGTGGTATGTACTCCCACATCCACAAGCTGCTCCATTCTAGAGTTGTACAGCAATTCAAGATCGCTAAGCTTGAACACTGGCGCTGTCTCTCTATCTAAGCGTGCTTCCTCAATGTACATGACCAACTCTGCAAAGACAATACTTGATAGTGTTTCTTTTTTATCTGTACCCTTTCGTCCTTCAGCCTTATAGTGAGGTCTTTTAGGGCAAAAAAATAGCAATATGTTTACGGGCTGGACAAAAGCACCAAACTTAGTCAGGTGATAGATATGATCATACTAAACAAGAAAATGACCGGCTCCAAAAAAACTAGCTTGTAGAAGCGGAGATATGGATAATAAAGGCGAAATTAGGCGAAAATTAGATGTCTATACTGGCAACACTTGCAAGTAAGTACCTGCACATTGACAAGCAGCTGCAAGTAAGGACCTGCACATTTAGATAAGTTCTGACTGTTCTCTGTGGTGAATCCATCACCACATTATTACAGATGAACTATTTCTATTTTTTGAATAACTGTATTTATGCATGCCTCGTCCTCATCAACACCTTTCTTTGACAATTCAAGCTGTATAGACTTGTTTGGTCATATTCCCATGCATCCATCCACACACATTCTTATATATACACCATTCTCTGCCTTTCCCAGTTGAGTTCTGTCCACATGCTAACTTTTATGATACTCTTTCTCGAGCATCTAGTATTAGCTTTGAACAGCTAGCTAGAATCTGGACTGAACTTTGGTGGCAGCGACTATCACTCTCTGTGCTGCCCTGTGAAGTGAGCTGAGTGTGTTTGTGTGCCTTAGCTATCTTGCTTAAGCGAGCCTCCCGCTCATCTCGCCACATTCTCTGTAGCTGTAACAATGTCTAAGCCCACTGATTGGAACTTGTGTATAATCTGTCAGGAAATTTCATCAGCAGAACTTCGCTGCCCTACCAAGTGTGCATCAGATCGGCCTCCAGTTGATATCTACAATGTATTCTTGGAAAATGTTGAAAAGTTCAAGGAGCTTGATGCCTTGCCAGTGAATGTTGACTATGGTGAGCAAGGGACAGCTTTAGCATTTGTGGAGAACAATGCATCCTGGCACAAACAGTGTCATCAGAAGTTCAACAATTCCAAACTGGAGCGTGTGAAGCAGAGGCTACAGAAAAGGAAGAGATCATCCGAAGAAGGAAACTCTACCTCCGCATGTCGATCCAAGCGTAAGCCTTCTGAAGTACATAGGCTGTGCATTTTTTGTAGTAATCTGACATCCGAGGAATTGCATGAATTTACCACTTTTAACATTGATAAGACCATTAGAGACATGGCTAGTGAGATGTGGGACAGTGAGCTTCTTATAAGATTAGCTGGTGGTATTGACCTTGTTGCAGCTGAGGGAAAATACCACCTTTCCTGCCTGACCAAATATAGGAATCGTTACCGTTCTTTCATCCGATCTCAATCTGCCTCATCAAAGTCAAGCATTGCTGTTAAGCAAGCTAAAGCACGCGCTTTTGCTGAGCTAGTAATGCATATTGAAAGTAGTTTGGAAGAGGGTACATATGTTTTCAAACTAACTGAGCTTCATGATCGCTACGAAAACCGTTTGAAGAAGTTGCATGTAGACTTTTCTACAAACAGGACCCGGTTAAAGGAAGAGCTTACAGATTACTTTAAGGAGCATGGAATCCAAGAACAATCAGAAGGAAAAATTGTAATCTTGCTGTTTCCAGAGGGGATGCATTCCCTTTTACAAAACATGTCATCATTAGATTCCCAGATTAATTCTGAAACTTTACAACTAGCTTCAGTAGCCAAAATAATCCGTCAGGAAATATTTCAGGAAGAAAACAACTTTCGGTTTGGCTGTAAGTTTCCTCCAAATTGCCAGAAAGAGTGTGTGCCTTACAATCTAAATCTTCTTATCTCCATGATCCTTTATGGACCCAATCAAGATAGTCATATGAATGCACAGTCTTGTCTCACTATATCTCAATTAATACTCTTCAACTCCAAGAAGAAACAAACACAATCAGCAAAGAGTTTTTACAGACACTCTGTTGTCCGTGAGCCTCCTCTTCCTCTATATGTTGGTCTGAAAGTTCATTCATTTGTGCGTAGTAAGAAATTGATAGAGGAACTTCAGTATCTTGGGATTAGCATTTCTTATAACAGAGTAATGCAGATTGAAAAGGATATAGCACATTCTGTTTGTAGTCAGTATCAAGCTAATGATGTGGTTTGCCCATCACAATTGCGGCAAGGGCTCTTTGTAGTAGGTGCTGTTGATAATATTGATCATGACCCTTCTTCTACAACTTCCCGATCTTCTTTTCATGGAACAGGTATTAGCATTACTCAGTTTCCTACTGCCAATAATTTGGGTGTAGAAATAGAACCAGTTACTACTGTAGCATCACAACAGATTGTCTTACCACCCTCTTATTCTATAGTTCCGGCTGTAGCTTTGAACCAATCAAAAGCTGAAGTTCCACCAAAAACCTGTAGTGATGTAAGTAGTAACTTACTAGAAGATGCTACCAAGAAGGAAATGCTGTGGCTAAAAAGTTCGATGGAGCTATTAAGCTATTCGTTTAATGATTACAAACCATTAACATGGGCAAGCTATCATGCTCATCTTCAACCACCTGTGACTGATCCTCCTTCAATCAGTGCAATGTTGCCACTTTTCCCCGATAAAGCTGATTCCCCAGCTATGATTAAGCATGCTATGGACATCCTTAAAGATGTTACTTCTTTCCTTCACCCTGGACAGATGCCAGTCATGGCATGTGATTGCCCAATTTTTGCCAAAGCCAAGTTTATTCAGTGGACATGGCCAGCAACTTACGGAGAAAGTGAGTTTCTCGTAATGTTTGGGGGACTACACTTGGAGATGGGCATGTGGAATATGCTAGGTGATTATTTAGCTTCATCTGGATGGACAACAGCACTGACAGATGCAGGTATAGCTACAGCTGGAACAGCTGACAGCTTTCTCAAGTCCTCGCATTTGACTAGGACACGTCATGCCCATCAAATTACATGTGTTGCATTGTACAAGCTTCAATGCCAAGCATTTGAATTACTTGGAGATGGAGTATGCTTTGAGCAGTGGAAGAAGGAAATGATCACAAGAAGTCCTACTTTCCAGTACTGGAATACTATTTTATCTCTTGAAGAGCTAGTCCTTGTTTTTGTGAGAGCTCATCGTGAAAAGAATTTTTCCTTATATGTGGAGGCTTTGGAAAGCATTGTAGGATATTTTTTTGCTTTTGATCATTATAACTATGCCAGGTGGGTTTCTGTCCACATAAGTGACATGTCCTCACTTTCTGCTTCCTTTAGACAAGAATTCCAAAACAACTGGGTTGTTTCAAAGACTCAGCACAGATTTTCAAGCATTCCAATCGATCAAGCTCATGAACAGCACAATGCCGTGGTGAAAGGGAAAGGAGGGATTATTGGCTTGACTGAGAACCCAGCTGCATTGCAGCGCTGGCTAATATGTGGTCCTGAGCTTGCTCGATGTATCTCAGAGTTTGAGAGTGAAATTGAGCATGCTTCATACAGCTCAAGTCAGCTTCATCATGAAGAAGGACTAACTGCTCAAACAAACTTCAAGCAGCAGGTCAACTCTCTGGTGGATGTGATATCTACTTTTGGCAATCCATTCGAAGATGATTGCCCTGAACTTGTTGTTCTAAACACACGTGCTTGTGCAAATGATTCTGTTGCTGAAACAGTGAAACGTGTCAAAGACCTTGGAAGAGAGCAGTACCTAAAGTATAAAAATGAAGTTCTTATAAACAGAACTGGTTCCATTCATGACACGATTAAGAGGAATTCCTTGGCCCTCTTCCGTTCTCCTGAGCCAAAACTGAAGTCAAAGACATCTCAGCAGCTTGCTGCATATAGAAGCAACACATCTCTTTTTGGTCGACTGTATATTGCCAATCAGCAGCGCAATGCAGATCCGACGGAATTTTTTTCTCATGAAAACCAACCAACCCCCCCTTCTTTATCTGATTTTGGAACAATAAGGATAGGCAAGAAATCTGTTCTTCTTTCATGCTTTGATACCACCCACCAGCCTTCACAACTTAGCCAGTTTGATTGCAAGATACTGGATGGTGCTGCTGTGGTGCATTTCTTGAAGTCAGAAACAGCAGCTACCTTTGCTGATTATTCCAACAAGATATTCATACCGTACATCTTACAACAGTTTCAGGATACAAGTAGAATCGACCTTGTTTGGGATTGTTATCTTACTAAAAGTATCAAGGGTGGTGCTAGAAACAAACGGGGTAGTGGCATTCGTGTCAAGGTCTCAGCACAAGCTAAGATTCCAAAAAGATGGGAGAACTTCCTTAGAGATTCAAGAAACAAGGAGGAGTTATTTTCTTTTCTTACCGAATGTCTGTCCAGTATTGAGGTTCCAGATGGTAAAGTCATTTTTATTACATCAGGTAAGCATGAATTAAAATACATTATGCATGATAACATTATTATTGCAATTATTTTTAGGTACCAAGGTCAAATGTAATGGGAGTGATCACGTAATGGCTGATTCAGATCACGAAGAAGCGGACACCCGAATTGTACTTCACATGAATGATTCTTTACAAGGTGGAGCAAGCACAATACTTGTTCGTACAGTCGATACCGATGTAATGGTTATCTTGATTGGCCAATTCCATGCTGTAATCAGTCGGCATCCAAATGCAGCTTTGTGGGTAGCATTTGGCACTGGGAAGCATTTTTGTTACTACAGTATTAATACCATCTGTGCTCACTTAGGAGAAGTAAAATCACGCTGTCTCCCTCCATTTCATGCATTCACTGGATGTGATACCACATCCACATTTTTTGGAAAGACCAAGAGATCAGCATGGAATACTTGGAATGCATTTTCACATGTGAATGCAGCTTTTCTCCATATGGTGGAGAATGCATTTGGCGATGTCAGTGCTTCTTGTGAATTTTTTTCACTCCTGGAACGATTCACCGTTCTTTTATATGACAAGAGTAGTGTCCTGAAATCAGTCAATGAAGCAAGGCTGGAGTTGTTTTGCAAGAAAAATAGAAGTATGGAAAACTTACCCCCAACCCAGGTAATGTATGAATCTCTATGCTTAATGTAACATGATATTATAACCAAATCATTTTTTAGGATGCCTTGCTTCAACATGCCAAGCGAGCTTATTACCAGAGCAGTATATGGATTTCCAGTCATCACTCAATACAGAATGTACCCTCACCAGACAAGTGGGGATGGGTTGATGATGCCCACAGCGGTTGGATACCTCTCTGGATGACAATTCCAGAAGCTGCCAGAGCTTGCAGTGAACTAATCAAGTGTGGGTGCAAATCCAGCCGAGGCTGTACAAGTTGTAAATGCAAGAAAGCTGGACTACAGTGCACTAACTTATGTACTTGCAGATGTGAAATAAATGATGAATTTTAAACTTCCAAAAGCCTAGTATTAAATTTCGCCTTATTTTTAAATTTTCGTGTTTGTTTACTAGTTGCGCGTCCATATACGCCAAAATATTTGCCGAAAATTTTGGAGCCGGTCAATTTCATAATGTACACACTAAAACCTACCTCTGTGCAAAATTTGGTACTTTTGTCCGCTCCGTAAACATTTTTTCCCTAACAGCCCTGACTATTAGCTTTTCTTGCACGATTGTACAAACCCACTAAGCATCTGGTGTGATACTTGGCATCTAGGGCCACCATGTCCCCAGGGCTGAGTTTGGCTAGCAATTCAGTGTCCTCAAGAAGCAAAGCACAGGCCCGCACTCGCCCGTCAATCTAGAATGTGGCTGCTTCATGGAGATCAACTGAGCCAGAAGACTTCCCACAAAAAAAAACATGTTACTTCTTGGGTATTAATTTCAATACTTTGCGACCTTCTACGCTTGCATGGAGTAGAGACATCACTATCTACACTCTCTGTGCTTGTTGCTAATGCCCTCTTCTGTGCTCTTAGTAACTTTGTGTTGTTGTACTTGAGTCTACATGATTGGTGGTATTGAGCATTATTTGCCACCATTGCAGCTTTAATTCCATGCCCTTCATCTAGTCTCTCTAGCTGAAGGTTTAAAAATTTACAGGGCTGTAGAGGTTAATGAACTAGTTAATTTACGATTTTGTTATGGTTGTCCCATGGACACTTTTCTGGAAGTGCTGTTAAATTATCTAGTACACCAGAAACTACAATAACAATATTTTTTCTGCATAATTTATCCTCTGCTTCCTACCCTCTAGTACAAATTATTTTTCTCTAACTTCATCTGTATTGTCCGGGCATAAACAAAAGATGAGAATTTTATAGGGTAGGAAAGTGATACCCAGTGGTGATATTTTATTAAGTTACATTAAACTACAATGTGGCTGATTAATTTTATCTCCTAACTTTCCATAGCCACTCGAAAACTGTTGAGTTTTTTTAATTATTTATGTAGTAAGACTTTTCAATGCAGTAGTAACCACCTGCCACAACTCTGATATTTAGTATTACTACCAAGTCCCCACCACATAGTGGCGCTAGATGTATTGCAAAGTAAGAGTGCAGTAGCACAAGTTATCTAGCTCAGTTATCATTCTCTACCATTGATTTTGTTATAGAAGTTTCTCTCTCCTACTCTTTTTTTTCCTGAACCATTATGAGTTTTTCTTCTACCCAACCTCTCCTATCTTCAGCTCTTCTTCTTGATTCATGGAACCCCGTTTACTTTGTCTATCTCTCCTGCTTCTGAATTTTTGTCCTACTCTGAGAAACTTTTGTCTTCTATTTCTACTTTAGCCTTTCTTTTGAAAACTAACTCCCGCCTTTTCTCGTCGATTCTACCCGCTTTTTAGTTATAATATCGCTTGCTTTTTTGCCTTCTTTTCCCTTCCATTTTAAACCTAAACGCCTTACCTTGCCGTTTCCATCAATTACGATTAATCGCCTTTTACCTCCTCTTCGGTACTTTCGCCTCTTTTTATGAAACCTTCGCGGCCTTCCATCGTCTATTGCACCCGCTTTTTAGAAGTAACGAGCACATTTTACTGACTGTGGCGACACTTTACTTAACATAACGGGACTACGTTTTAACCAACCGTACAAAGCTCGTGAATCATTCATGAATAGACACACCGTCGTCGGTCGTCGTCGTCGTTACTGACACACATGCTATTATTATATAGATTAGCTTATTAGCATTTAATTAGCTGCAAGGCTCTGGAGCCTCCAATGTTCCATGTCTGAGTATTCAAAATAAATAAAGTGTAAAGTATGAAATGAAACGCAGCCTAGGTGCTTAAGTGCACAGAGAACTTAACAAGCCCTTAGTTGAGCTCAGGACCTTACACTATTGATATTTTCTCCATAATTTGGAACTATTATCTCTACTTTGATTCATTACAATTTACTCGGTGGGAATTTTTTAGGGCGTACGGGCGAAGCCATTTTTGTGGTCCACTGTGCTCAGACAATGTTTTCTCTAAATTCCCGCCAGTTTCATCCAAATACACAGCAAATGTGGTCCACCCAATGTATGCTGTTTACCACTTCTTTGCTGTTGTTTTGTTTTGTTTTTCTGCAGTGGTGTTTTTTTTTTGGTTTTAGACGTTTTCTCAGAGTGTTTGAAGTTTGAAAGTTTTCTTTTGGCTGCAAATTCGCTCTCAATTTTCTCACTAATGTCTTTGATGTAGGCTGTTTTGAACCACTCTCCATGATGGTACTCATACTTTGTGAATTTTGTTTCTATTGAGGTTTCTATTCATAACTGATAAAGGAAAGCCATTAGCTAAGAAAATTGTTTTAAGATGAGTAAATTCTTAGTCAAGTAATCCAGAGTAGCTTATTCATGTTGCTCCACAAATTAAACTTTTGACACTCCTGACATAATTCTAGGGCGGTGATTAGATTTGTGTAATTGAGATGATGGTCAGTGTATGTTTTTCTCTGTAGATTGATGTGATCAAAGACTAATTTCGCTCTCTATTTGAACATTTAGAAAGGATAAATTGTTTTTTTGTATCTTTTTTTTTATTCATTTGGGACTTTAATTGTAGGATGTGTTATTGTTTATGAGGCCTAATGCAAAACATCATCAACCTATCTGCACTGGAGAGATAGTTTAAAGGGGAAGGTACTGATTGCATTTTCCTCAAGATTCTCCATAGAATTGGAGATAAAGGAGAACCTCGGTAAAAAAATCGGCCCACAACCTGTAACCGTGTGTAGCGTGCCACTGTAGTAAAGTTAATACTATTACTGCATATTTTATCGCTATGCTTCAATTTAGAACAGTAAAGTTAATACTATTACTGCATATTTTATCGCTATGCTTCAATTTAGAACTAGTACAGTGTATTGCTCAATAATAACTTCATTTGTCTATTATATTACTCTTAGTTCAGGCGTAAACTGGCAGACTATAGTTTTGTATGATATGAAGGTTATACATAACAATGCAGACATTCCAGAGAACTCTTCAATAACACTGTAATAGCTCTTCAGCGGTAAGTTGGGCGCATACCCCGTTTAACTGTGGTGGTTTCGAATTCCCGATTTACCAAAGACGTCGGCAAGAGTCAAAACTGGAGCGTACTCGTGCAAAGGGCATCTATAAAATGGTCGTCATTTTTCGTACAGTGTATTTATTGAGGTATTCGAAGTAACACCAGCTCGTAGTGTGGTACCAAACTGGGTTGAAGCTTCAAAGTATGGTTCGGTTACCCTCACCTGTGGTAGCAAAAAAGGAGTATAGTGGTACGGTGTTCATTTATATACTCAAAATAAAACACTTGTTGGAAATATTCTCAACCTATTCAATCTGCAGCCAGAGCACAGTGGCAGATATATCTGCAGGGGTAGTTATGAAAACGAAACGATTAATAAACGACTTCAAAATTTTCATGTCCAAGCAATTGTTCTTGTAGATAGTGTCATTGTTAGAATAAACGAGGTAAACCCATGTATTAGAACTATTGATCATCGGTATTGATGAAAAAATTTAAATGCTGAACTTCATTATAATATATGATTAAAAGAAGGATGAGAAAGAAATTGTGAAGTGATAAATTAGAGGAGTAAAAAAATTCAACGTATAATAAGAATCTTTGAAAAAAGAGAAATTTCCCTAGTCTGTTGAGAGTGAGGCTGTAGCATAGCTGTACCCCTTAACATAATAAATACAGAATCGGAGTGTTTGTTCGCCGGGTGGTTGTCGTAGCTCAGTGACTAAGCGTTTGTGCGCTATACTAGGGGTTCTGGGTTCGATTCTCGGTGGCGACCAAATATTTTTGATTCTGTACTGTAAAAAAAAAGCCTGTGAAAGAGAGAGAATACATCTAATGAGTAAAATAAGGCTGAGAAAGAAATTGTGAAGTTATTCATTATACTTGTTACATATTGTTAAAATAGTAATCCTTGCATACCTAATTGTTTGTGCTAAAAGCAACCAACACAGACTACACCCTCGGTTTAGATTTGCTTGCTGTAGATCACTTTTTTTCCTATTACTCCCACTGGATCTGGAAAGAGTCTGTGTTTAATTTCCTGTTTAACTCAGCATTTTATCTGTGTAGACTAACTAATATGGAAGGTCAAGATTTTCTCTAGCTCCAAAATCCACTTCCACATAACAATTTTGATACAGCAATGTTACCAGACTCTTCTGCTGTGTAGTGGTGTGGTAAAAAGTTTAGAACACCACACTATCTAGCTTAATCCAACCCCTAGTTTGATAATCTAGTCTTTCAAAGCCCTAATAGCATACGATGGCAATATACCTTCTTTTATACTAAGCTTTATTTGTTTTTTGGGGGAAAAAACAAAAATAACTAGAGCACTGACGTGCAAACCCTCAGCGCTAGTTAGCTAGTATGATAAAGAAAATAATAACAAAGGAAAAGAGTAGAAACAAAAAAAAGAAAGAGAAGTTGTATGAAGAGAGGCAGGAAAGAGAAAAAGACAATGAGGAGGGACAAAAGAAAGAAGAATGAATGAAAAAGGTAGGAAGAAAAGAAAAAGGACGAAGAAAGAAAGAAAAACAGTACAGGAAAGAAAAAGGAAACAAAGGAAATGGTAGGAAAGAAATAAATACAGTAGGAAGAAAGAGGAAAATAAAGAAAAATAAGGCAAGAAGACTAAAGGAAAAAGAAAAAAAAACAGGATGAAAAAAAAAAGAAAAAAAAACTAGTCACTTACCAGTCATTTTAGAAGGTTCAAACTCTAAGAAGATAAATACCTTCAAAACATTGTGTATTGGTGGGGAGGGAAATGAGTGAGACACTCTCGTGTCTAGCCAAAGGCATTTTTCGATATATATGTGTCTGTATGTGAAGGGTGGGGTTTTTCTAATGACAATATTTCATTAATCTGGCTCAAAACATTTTCAGCATAGCATACGATTTGAGAAGAAATCAGTATTTGAAGATATCTGTAAGGCTTACCAGATTGTATGCTCGCTTTGTTTAACTCTCAGTCCGCTCCAATATTGCATTTGTATTCGATCGTGTATGTGCTTAATTAAATATTTTCCACTAACCGTAGTGTTACTACCAGAAAGCATTGGAGTTGCTAGTGAGGGGCAGTTTGTTCTTTATAGCACAACTAAAATAGGTTTTGTGTTTATTAGACACAGTAAAGTATTGTCTTGCGACTAAACTTATGCCTTAGCTCGATGAATACACAACTTCCGTATTTAATTAGCTGGGTTAGCTCGCTCACTACCATGGGAGACTGGATTACACCATTAATAGCTATGAAGTGTTTGCCAACTGTTCAGCAAAATGTGGGGGTGGACTAACCAAATAGCAGGTAACTCTGACGATTGCAACTCTGAGGTCTACTGTGTCTTTAGTTATAGAAAAAATGGTAAACAATCAATCCCTCGGGGTCTCCCTTTATTATTTTTAATTGGCTATTAAAATCAGTACAAAATGGCTGTGTTTTTTTTATGTATTAATCTTTATTATATAGCGGGGTAGTTGTTCAGTTATTCAGACTTATTCATAGAATTGGATTTCATTTTATCTAGTTTAATGTCCGATTGATCTACTAAAATTCCTGGTGAGAAGGGCGGGTGGGCGGGAGTTGGTGAGTCGTCCTGAAAGTAGACAGGGGGATCTAGGTCTATAGAGCCAGGTAGCAGGGGAACCAATTGGAGAGCGACTGGGTGACGGTGAAGTCTGGGTCAATCCTGACTGGAGTGGCTGGGTGACCTGGAGTCTAGGCCAAGTCCTAAACAAGTGGTGGCCACGGACCGGACCGAGGAGCCATCAAATTCAATTTAGAAAATTTCATTTTGATTTTATTTATATAATTACAGGTATGATGGAAGAGCTCAGAAACAATATTGAAGGCATGATCCATAATTATTGTAATTATTAAAAAAAAAATTTTTTCATTTATTTTCTTTAGCAAATATTGAGGTAAACTACATACAATATCATAGACTAGTGGTGTGCTTGAGCACAAATGGTGAGCGAGCTTTAAACTACACTGTTGTTAATCAAACTACTAAAATAAAGTTGAGTTGCTAAATCACGCATATACGGTAAAGGGGATTCAATGCCATAGTAACCACTCCCCTCAACTGTTTGAATTGAAAAAAAGAAGCAACAAAATCAAGTCACGTTATTTAAAATTTTCTTTGTGATATTCTTAATAGTAGTTGTAACGCACAATACATTCACAAAACTGAACATACCTACGCAAGACTTACCTTCGTGGTTCGTCTAGTGGACAATGAATTGTCAAGTAAATGCTGTTGAGTAGTGCTATAACTGCGACAAATAGTGTATTTACTTACCACCGCCACTAACTCGAATAGAAATGGAGCTCCCAGCACCCGCAAAACAATTCAAAGCGGTAAACAATTCAATTTCTAAGGTGATACGGGTAGTGGTCGCTAAACCAGAGGATTCTGTTTTTTAGTGAAGTTTGGGACGGGGTCGAACGCGGAGCGAACACAAAAATACGGAGGATCAAAGTACAAAATGACATACCTACGTCCAAACATATATATAAATAAATAAATAAACAAACATCCCCGATTTTTTCATTTTTACCCCTGTAAGTGTCTCGCTCGCTACGCTCGCTCGCCGTTTAGTCAGAAATGATCAAAGTTACATTTGCATGCATAGTACCTATAATTTTTATACTTATAATACCGATTTGGTTACTATGGGATATAATTGTCCAATATAAAAAAAATCGCTGTGGATGCAGTACCGGTGTCACGGAAATATGGGGACCCCCCCAAAAACGGGGACCCCCGTCCCCATATTTACGGGAAATATGGGGATCCCTTTGTAAATATAGGGACCCCTCGTGCCGCGCGGGTCCTTCCTTCTTTTCTCTGTGGCTAAATTTTGAAATGGCTCAAGAAGGAAGATTTTTGTATAAAGACATATACAACTACATTGAGGAAGGTATATATCCAGAGAATAAAACAAGACAAGCTTGCTCTACGAAAGAGAGCAAAGTATTTCCAAATTGTTGAAGGGTCTTTGCATTATGTTGGTGGTAAAGGTTAGAATGATGTACTTTATGCTAAGCTATAAATCATTAAAATTTGATTTTTAAGGTGGCTCTCTTAGACTAGTTGTTGATGATGTGGATAAGCGCAAGAGAATTCTAGCTTCAGTTCATGACAGCAGTCATCTGGGGGTTCATAGAACTAATCATATGGTGTCGGCTAAATATTATTGGCCAGGTTTGTTTCAAGATGTTGCTGAATATGTAAGTTTAAGAGCAAGTTATTTTCTTATTCACACCTAACTTTCATTAACAGGTTCAATCATGTATAAAATGCCAACAACACAACAAGAAGTTGGTGAAACAAACAGGTTGCCTGCACCCAATTCCAGTGAAGTCAAAATTGTGGTGTCAAGTAGGAATGGATTTAATAGGGCCATTGCCCATAACTTCTCGAGGCAACAAATATATAGCAACATTAACTGATTATTTTTCAAAGTGGCCAGAAGCAGCTGCTCTACCTAATAAATCTGCAGAACAGGTTGCTTACTTTGTATACAGTGTGAGTCACAATATTAATTTTTTCACTATATAATTTATGAAGTATAATGAAGCGAGTGGGGAATCGGAGGCCGAAAATGACCCACTCGCTGGGCACCTTGCCTAAGACTTGCTCTTTAAGTTACTCTTTAAGTTAAATTGTTATGTGATTATAAGTTATCCCTCTTCAATATACCTGGTTCCTATCCCTATTTCAGGTTCTTCCTCCCTGATATTAATTATTGTACTTGTTTTTGATTTACCTCTTTGTTCCTTACCTTTTTAATAGAATCATAACTGGGCAATTCCTTCAACTATACACAGTCTATCAACACCTTATTCTGCTCATAGAACAGGTGGTTCCCTCAACTATACACAGTCTATCAACACCTATCAATTATAATTTTCACACTTTGGACTCTTTCATCTATATTTCCTGTACTGTAATGTGTGTATATATTCACTACCTCCTCTACTGTCATTCACATCACTTGCACTGGAAGGCCCACAAGGCCAAGAATTTATGCTATTGAAATTGATATATCTCTGATAAAGTCTATACACATGCAGGTCTTCTGCCTTGCATAGCTTGGCAATCTTTAAACAAGAAAATTTCAAATATTATATGGCCATTACTGAAACAGACTTTGATAAGTTGTTTTTGTGTTTTATATTGGACTATTTATTTGAAAGGAAATGAATCAAGGAAAGTCAGAAGTGCTACATTAATGCAGCTTGCATGAGAGACACCGCCCGAGATAACATGCTATATATCTAATTGCATCAAGAGTGAATGTGAAACGTTTATTAAGCATTGTGTAGTCAAGGCAAATTGTAAATTCTATTATTTATGATCTTAACTAATTATTTTGGTACATAATAGTGATTTGGCTGTCCTGAAGTCGTAATCACTGATCAGGGAAGGGAATTTGTTAATGAGCTCTCATCTGCTCTCTATAATATGACAAATACTAATCATCGTGTTACAAGTGCATACCACCCACAAGTAAGTTATAATAGTTTATGAAAATTACATTAGTGTGCTTGAATGGTGTAGACCAATGGACTCACTGAAAGATTCAACCAAACACTTACAAGATCTTTGGCTAAACTCATTAATGAAGACCAAAATGATTGGGATCTGAAAATAAACACAGTTCTTATGGGATATCGAGCATCTTTTCAAAGTTCTACTGGATATTCACCGTATTATTTATTATTTCAAAAAGAAATGAGGCTTCCAATTGATTCTGAGATTTCCCCTCCCATTCATACATCAGGAAAAAATTGTGATGAATTGGTCAATGAGTTACTAGTATATCGTGAATCTGTTTTTAAAAAAGCAACAGAAAAAATCAAAGATTCCCAAATTCAACAGAAGGAGACATATGACAGGAAGCATGTTACTGAAGAGCTTTCAGTAGGTACTAGTGTTTTACTTGAAAATTCGGCCCAAAAGGGAAGAAAAGGTGGAAAATTACAAGAATTATTTCGTGGCAACTATACTATATCAGAAAATTTAGGAAAAGGATTATACAGATTAAAAAATGATGATGGAAAAATTCTTAAAAATAAGATCAATATTAAGAGACTGAAAGTCTGCCGAAAGCGTGGGGAAATCGATTGTTCTAGAAATGAAACAGACACAAAGAAAGCTAAGGTAATTGTACAACTATACCTCGAAAATTGTAATTTTTACAACCTTGTTTACTGCATTTGCGCTGATATGTAGTGCTAATACATTTTTTAATTTACATACTATAGTTCGATAATATCCAACAACTCTCTCAGCATGAACAGGATGATGTAGAAAATGATGCTTGTCAGGATGGAAGTTCAATAAATTCTATACAGGACACAGAGCTAACTAAGCAGAGTCAGTTAGAAAAAGCTGTTACTGAAATAAAGAATTATGACTCAGATCACTTTATCTCCAAAATATCCTCCTTGAATCTTTCATTGGATGAATTTGTGAATGGAAAGGTTAGCAAAGAAAAATGTCATGGCAATTTCAGTTTTCCTCATAGTATTTAAAATGTAATAGGTGAATGGCTGCATAAGCTTGATGGAGTTTTCTAAACTTGGATGTGGTAAAAGAAGTGAGTGAGAACCATTTAATTTAAAAGTAATTAATTGAACTTTCTGATATAATAATATAGAGAAGGTGCAGAATCTGACGAATGGTATCAGTTGTATATCTAGTGCACAATTTAGTGACATCTTAGAGTTTTTGTACTCTAAATACATTCATAAGGATCATACACTTGAGGTATGCATAATATTATTATGATGAAAATTTTACAATCGTTTACATATTGAATAATTTAATTTCAGCTTGTCTCCTATGTTCTGGATGTTATGCTACCTAACGTTTTGCTTCTTGTTATCTGTAGCTCATTTGATCTCACTCAAGAACAGGTAACTACAAGATAACATACGACATGAACTAAAGAAAATAGAGTGAGACCTGTAGCCAGACCATTTGAAATGAGGTGCATGGCCAAGTGTCCAACTTAGCTTTGTAAATTATAAATAGTTTTTTTTTTATGTCCTTGGATATTGATTATGAGTAATAATGCAGCCATTCATCTCAGATTGGGGTGAGATGTTGGATGGTCATAAAAATTGGTAAAAATAGATGAGTATTGTTTTAAAGCATGTGACCTTAGTCAATACATAGTAAACTTATTCAGCAAATAAACCTAGTTGACAAAATAGCTTGAACAATTCAAGCTTTATAATCCACTTGTTTGTTGTAACAAATATTTTTAAGTGCAATGTTAGGCTTTAGTTATATTATTCCACCTAATCATCATTTATATTTGTATTTCATGTTTATTGTTTGTATGCTATTCTTTGTATTGACAGGCCCAGACTGTCATGTTTATGCCACCAATAAAAGAAACTGAACAAAATGATACTTCTACTAGAAAAGGTAATGCATATATTATTTCTATACACATTACATATACATATATCTATATGAATATACTATGCAAATATTTACGTATGTATGTATATATATGTGTATATGTAAATACATATGCTTGCATACATGCAAATGTTTACGTATGTATGTATGTATGTATGTATGTATGTATGTATATATATATGTGTATATGTAAATACATATGCATGCATACATGCATGTATATATATATATATACCTATTATTGGGAATAAAAAAAAATGTCACATCCTCTGATCTAAACATTAAAACTCATGCCCGCAGCACTGATGCCAATATTTCTGACTGAATTTTGATAATTTATAATATTTTAAAGTGTACTATATATATATGGATGATGTGTGTATAGACGTATACATGAATATTTCTCTTGCAATATCTATGATTCATAACTATATGATAAATAGATTCTTTGAATTGGATTAGCTATGTATGAAAATCTCAAGAAAAAGCATCAAACTGGTACGGTAATTTCATAATAAAAAATGTAAAATAACATTCCCTTATTTGCTGCAGCCCTAACCATTAACTTAACATCTACTTCTCCAGAAAAGTATGGCGAACAACAACTATATTGGAGAAAAGAATATGGCTTATTCACATCTGATCTCCAAGCTCTACTGAGAGGTGATTGGTTGTCGGATGCTTTAATCAATTGTGCTCAAGTGTTGCTCCAGCAATCCTACCCAACAGTTTGTGGATTACAAATGACAACTCTTGGACTCACAGATTCTTTTAAGTCGGAAAGGGGGAAATTTGTGCAAATCTTGCACACTAGGCAAAGCCATTGGATTACTATCTCAAATATTGGATGCCAAGAGAACCATGTCAATGTTTTTGACAGTATGCCTTACTCTGCAAGGGACACCAAAACTGTAAATGAAATATGTGCAATTCTGTGTTCACCTGCAAGACAGATTATTCTCAACTTTCCCAATATTCAGAAGCAGAAAGGTGGCAATGACTGTGGCTTATTTTCGATTGCTTATGCAACTACTTTGTGCACAGGTTTATCTCCATCAAAAGTGAACTATGACCAGTCAAAGCTACGCAAGCACCTTTACGACTGCATCCAGAACAATAACCTATCACTTTTTCCCAGCTCTCGTTCACAACGAAAAGCAAAGCAGACTTCACCAGAAATTATTCCTATATACTGTACGTGCAGAAAACCAGAAAGTGGGAAGATGGCTCAGTGCGACAATTGCCTGGAATGGTATCACGACAGTTGTATCAAAATTCCCGATCGCGTTGAAGAAATTAACTGGATCTGTTCTTTCTGTTCATAAACATACAAATACTACGACAGCAACAACGAATAATGCATCATATCACTGCCGTTTTCTATAATTACGTTGATTTGTCAGTTTGTGCTGAATAAAGTAAAACACATTACTATCTATTAATACCTTTTTCACATTATGCAGATACAATATAACTTTGTTCTTAATTTATACATAGGTCGCTGAATGTGGAGTCTCAGAGAGCCCTAGTCCCCCTTACCAAACAGGCTGTGTGGGCACAGCACCAAAATTTTGGACTTATATAGCTAATCCTTTGAGTGTTTAAATCAAATAACATTTTGTCATCTAATAGTTTGTTACAAATGATAGACCCCCTTCTAACTTTACTACTGTCTATCTATATACAGTATGCACAGGGTAAATTGCGCTGATAGGTTTAGCAAAGAGTGACAATGAAAAGCAAAGCAAACTTTATTAGAGATTGTTTCAACCAACTAAATCCATACATTAAAATGTTTTACAGATTAGTTAGATATGAAAAAACAACATCAAGAAATCTAAAATTTTTTCATTGTTTGTATCAACAATGCAGCTGTCCTTATTAAACTATAGGGCTAATCAGATTGAGTTAACCGTTGCCAGCCAGCAAAAAAAATAGTAGGGGTTAGTTAGTAAAGTTATTTCACTCTCGCATATAGGGGTCCCTATATTTACAAAGGGGTCCCCATATTTCCAGGAACTAAATTTTTTTCATTGTTTGTATCAACAATGCAGCAAACATCTACATTATATTTCTAGCTCTAATTATGTTTTATTTACTAAAGTGAATTAGATTTATGTTAGTACAATAACTGACAAAATACACACTTTCTATAAAGATCAAGCAGCCTATTAATGAATGAAATATTGACACAGGATTTCATTAAAAGTTATATTTATTTTTAGCTGTCCTTATTAAACTATAGGGCTAATCAGATTGAGTTAACCGTTGCCAGCCAGCAAAAAAAATAGTAGGGGTTAGTTAGTAAAGTTATTTCACTCTCGCATATAGGGGTCCCTATATTTACAAAGGGGTCCCCATATTTCCAGGAACTATGGGGACGGGGGTCCCCATATTTCCGCCAACTATGGGGACGGGGGTCCCCGATTTGTGGGGTCCCCATATTTCCGTGACACCGGCACCGGTAGCTAGCACACCTTAGAATACCGGTCCCGGTAAAAGATCGTAAATTTTCAAAGCTACCGGCAGCTCGGTTAAGTACAGCGTGGCAGTGACTTTCTCTTTGGGAGAAGTGTTTGACAGTTTTGAAAATTTGGAAAAGAAGATTGATGATTTTAAGAAGGCTTATTATGTTGAATTAAAGGGAGCCCGGACTATAAAAACTGCAAAGAAAAGAGTGGAGAAATATCTTAAACCAGAATTAAAATAAATTATGAGCTAAAGTATTGCTGTATTAATGGAGGCCCGAGCTTTTAAACCAAAAGGAAAAGGTGTTAGAGTCACCCAGTGATTCAAGCTGCTAGCTAACTCTCCCTACTTAGGTTGATTAGGAAGGGGGGAAAAGGGGATGTGAGGGGAGAGGTTACTGCATGATCTTATACCTCTTATACTATATATATATATATATATATATATATATATATATAATATATTATATATAGCTTATGATATATATATATATATATATAATATTTAGTACCTTCAAGCAAGATTGCCCAGTTCATATTTCCTTAAGGGCTAATGAAGATGGTACTGCTCTAGTTGTGAAGAGTTTATGCTTCAGCCATAATCATGAAGTTTCCCTTGTAAAGTAATATAGCCAAGTACACTTGGTATTAGAATGATCGAGTGATTATATGTAGGAACTTTTCAAGCATTTGCCACATCAACGGTCTTTGTCTGCTGAAGCCAAGGCTAAAGCAGCAAAATTGATGGACATGAGGGCAAATATAAAAATGATACAGCAAGAAATTTCTGAAGAAACTGGTAATATTGTCCTTTTACGAGATTTGTCCAACATTGCAGCAACTAGTAAAAGAGAAAGAACAAGGAACGACATTGATGCTTCCGTGCGAAATGCTCATGGGTAAATATGGTAAGTTTGTTTTATTTATAGTAAGTCTATTTATTTATTATTTACTTATTGTATAACTGCTACAGGTGCAAGTGTTGAAGTATATTCGGATGAATCAAAACATTTTAAAGGCCTTTTCTTTCAAGACAAACAGATGAAAGAAGCATTCAGTGCCTACCCTGAGTTTTTGTGTCTCGTTGCTACCTACAAATTACTTGATCTTGGGCTACCAGTATATTTGATGCTATGTGAAGATTCTAACGGGCAGAGTGAAATTGTTGCTGTTTGTTTGATAGTTTCTGAAGATTCTCTTAGTGTAAAATGGATGATTAATGCGTTTAAGAAGGAAAATCCAAATTGGGAGAAAATATTGATAGTTATGGCAGATAAAGATATTGGAGAGCGAGATGTGATAAAGCAGTGTTTACCAAGTGCATCACTTTTAATTTGTTTATTATGTATATTATATCTTGCGAAGTTTTAGGAGGGAAGTTAGTTGTGAGAAGATGGGGATTACATCTGGCCAAAGGATGCTATGTCTTGAAATGATACAAAATATGGTGTATGCTCATTTGGATGAAACGTATAATGGTCTACACAACCAGTTTGTAAAGGACTGTACCAGAGAGGTTGTACAATATTTTGATTCTAATTGGCATTGTATTAGAAAGGAGTGGGTTATCGGTCTCAAATATAGCTGTGGAAGTTTTCTGAATACTACTAATAACCGCCTTGAGAGTATCAATGGAAAATTAAAGCAAATAATTACTAAGCGAAGCTCCTTAGAAGAATTTATCACTCAGTTTTTTATTATTCTTTGTGCTCTGAGGACTGAGAGAGATCACAAGGCTGCTATAATGTTCCAGAAGGTGAAAGTGCAGACATTTCCTCCTGACATTTCCTCCTGACTCTCCTGAGATGAAGTTTTCGAAATTACTAACTTCATATGCTGTGCAGTTTGTATTACAGCAAATAAAACTGATGGAAAAAGTTCAAGTAATTACTAGAAAAAATGGACAATATATATATTGTTCAAACATCAGAAGGTGTGAAAGTTGTTACTTCTATGACATGTGGTTGTATGTTTTGTCAGTCTATGTCCTTGCCATGTCGTCACATATTTGCACTGAGAAGAAAGCTGAAATGTCCTCTATATGATGCTGATATGTGTGATAAGAGGTGGACATCTGCATACTACAGGACTACTCAAAGACTCTTTGCAAGTTCTTTGGCGCAGCCCGTACTACTTTTCACTCTATCAAAAGAGCAGAAGCGAAAATTAAGTCAGCATGAACAATTTTGCAAAACTTCTCTCATGACCTCAGAGCTCGCTTCGGTTCTCAGTGAGGCTTCAAATGTTCATTTTTCACGTCGAATGAAGGTAGTTGGAGATTTGATTGAGTACTGGAAAAATGGCGAGGAGGTGGCTATTATTGACGTGGATGATGGTATGCTTCTGTGGTGTGTTGTATTGTATATAATATAGTGTACCGAAAATTTTCAAGGGATAAATATTGTGGGTGTATCATATTATAGACTCATATTAGTAAACCTTGATTAGTAGGATATGTTTTTGTCGAAAGTATATTTGGTCTGTGAGGTTTACTGCTCGCAATGCTTCAGCAGAGCTCACAGTGAAGTCAACTACTTTCATGTTGGAGAGAAGTGGGAGGTACATTTAAATACTTCTTGGTTGAGCTAACAATTTACTCTTATACATATTCATATGACTAGAAGTAGTGCTACTTGATTTATGACATCACATGTTGATATCAGGTCTAGCAGGGATACATAGAAATAATTTCCAGGGAAATGGGAGGGACGAGTAATTTATTTCTGACATGAACAAACTTTCGACTCAGACTAGGCCAGAAACAGCAGAGAATTCAAGCGCACGTTCGGCACAATTGAACAGATGATGATATTTTAGAAATTATATGAGGGGTGTGGCTAAAATATTTACTTTTGGTCACTCTAAAGGGGGGTTAGGCAAAACCCCTCGAACCTACCCTCTCCCTCCCCCTCCCCCCCCCCCCCCCCCCCCCCCCCATGGCTACGGGTATGGTAGGGCATAACCTGCTCACAAGAGGGCTATCATATCTACGCATCACTTAAAAAATCTACCACTTCCAACCCACCCACTCACCCGATAAAGAAGACAAGACCAATTCCAACTCCGCGAGTGTGCAACTGTGTGACTATCACTTTACCAAACTTCGCATTTTAGTGAATGCTCACCAGTAAACAAAAACTTGCATATTGGGCTAACCTCATACTTGGCCTTGAAAATTTTCTCCTCGTTGATGTTTCTATTAGTATTTTCTTTCTGTTGGATTGATGGCTACCTCCCAATTTCAAACGGCTACGCACCATTCCAAATGATTGATGTCATATGCATGATTTAGCTAGCATGCTATGGCAGAGAAGTTTTAGTTTTTACAATTTATTTGTAGACTTCCTTGAGCCAATATGTATCAGTGTGATAGCCAACAATTAAATAACAACATATAGTATTGAAATAAATATAGTTCTCATTGTAAATATTATAACATGAATTAATGATAGTTAATGTTCTTAAGGGTGCCCGCACACCGCCTACGCAATTTTTTGTTGATGGTTGCTATGCACGATTACTACTATTGTATACTGCTAGTGTTTTCTCCACTAAACACACTGACTCAAGTGTTACCAAACAGCCGCTCATTTTACACCTTAACTGTAAGAAATAGTTAAAGGGCCTGGTTAAGTTATATATGTGACTTAATGGATGGTGCGGTAATTGAGCTCAATATACTTCCTCAATATGTGATGAAGCAAGCCAGCACAAACAACAGACCGCTAATGAATACTTTATACTTGGATTATGACACTTTAATTAACCCTACTTACTTGCACTAATTCAAACTTCAGACACTTATTCACACTCTCCGACCCTTTATTAACACTGTCAGTCACAACAATTATTCTGTAAATAACTCTCCTATCTTGATCTGCAGGACTGAACTTTGTCCCCAGTAAGATTTACTTGAGTGGAATTTACTTACAGTGTCATCACTGTTGTTTCATTTATTTTTTATTCAACTCCTTGTAATTCATCACGCATTATTGTTCATTAGCTATAATATTCAATTATTCACTTTCAATAGTCTTGATGGATTACTCTAGATGATTTAAAATGTATAGTGTTAGCTGTTTCTTACACAATATCAGCATTATACTTTTGTATTGTATCAAAGTCTCATGTATGACAGGTTAAAATGTTTTGAATTTCTATATCGTATGGTGATGTAAATGTCGTAATAAAGCTTTAACGGAGTAAATTTTAGCTCACTTTATCTATATTGAACTTAATTTCACTAGTGCTAGCTAGAATTACTACCACTAGTTTTGCTATGCATGATAGCTATAGCTAGCTACTAGCAATAAGTCAGTCAGCTCAGTCACATATGCACTTGGAAAACTGATTGCTTAGTCTAATTGGTATGGCTGATAAGTATGGTATTGTTTCATGTAATTTCAGTAACATGGATGTGGCACTGTAGCCATATGCATCCATGTGAATTACATAGTAAGTTAGCTACCTGTTTCAGTAGTATTCCAAATGCCTGCAAACTTTTTTTTAACTCTGCAAGCCATGCTGCTTAGTTAGAGTTGCGGATAGCACGAGGACTTTTATTGCATATAATGCAACCTCAGTACCGCATTATGCATTAACAGTCTATATATGTATCACTTTAATTAACCCTACTTACTTGCAGTAATTCAAACTTCAGACACTTATTCACACTCTCCGACCCTTTATTAACACTGTCAGTCACAACAATTATTCTGTAAATAACTCTCCTATCTTGATCTGCAGGACTGAACTTTGTCCCCAGTAAGATTTACTTGAGTGGAATTTACTTACAGTGTCATCACTGTTGTTTCATTTATTTTTTATTCAACTCCTTGTAATTCATCACGCATTATTGTTCATTAGCTATAATATTCAATTATTCACTTTCAATAGTCTTGATGGATTACTCTAGATGATTTAAAATGTATAGTGTTAGCTGTTTCTTACACAATATCAGCATTATACTTTTGTATTGTATCAAAGTCTCATGTATGACAGGTTAAAATGTTTTGAATTTCTATATCGTATGGTGATGTAAATGTCGTAATAAAGCTTTAACGGAGTAAATTTTAGCTCACTTTATCTATATTGAACTTAATTTCACTAGTGCTAGCTAGAATTACTACCACTAGTTTTGCTATGCATGATAGCTATAGCTAGCTACTAGCAATAAGTCAGTCAGCTCAGTCACATATGCACTTGGAAAACTGATTGCTTAGTCTAATTGGTATGGCTGATAAGTATGGTATTGTTTCATGTAATTTCAGTAACATGGATATGGCACTGTAGCCATATGCATCCATGTGAATTACATAGTAATTAGCTACCTGTTTCAGTAGTATTCCAAATGCCTGCAAACTTTTTTTTAACTCTGCAAGCCATGCTGCTTAGTTAGAGTTGCGGATAGCACGAGGACTTTTATTGCATATAATGCAACCTCAGTACCGCATTATGCATTAACAGTCTATATATGTATCAAGAGTGGTATAATCTATTTTATAAGTGCACATCACCCTGTAGTTCAAGCATGATGCAAAAACATTAATATTTTTTGGCACCCAATGAATGTGGCATTAATGGTACTGATAAAGTATGCATGTTATTTATAAATAAACTCTACAGCAAATTTTTTTGAGGAAAGTTGTCCATCAAGTTATAATGAATTGAACATTGGTAAAGGGTTTTGCTACTTAATACACATTTTAGTAATAATAAAAGTTTTCGGTAAAGATCGTCAATATTCAATTATGCAATTACTTAAAAAAATGAAAAATAAGTACAGCAGCTTTTTCTTCAAACTTGTAGAAGTGATTTATTAATTTCACAATGGCCCAAATGTTCACTCACCCCCAATGAACTCTTCTTATACCTCAAAATTATCATTAATCCAACCAATAACTATTGTGACTTGTTCCTGGTTGGTCACATCTGTTGTCTCATCAATCATCACAGCTAATAATGGAGACTTATGTAGGTTTTCAGAAACTTTTCTAATAACAGAAAGAGCCATAATTTTAATCAAAGAATTCTGGATTTCATGTGATGTGTACTTGTTGGATTTTTTCTCTAGCCATTGATGAATTTCACGATCATCTTCTTCCATAAATGCTTTAAAAGCTGAATAGAATTGCTGTCACTATTATCATCGTGACCCCTCAGTGGTAATCCTTGTCTAGCCAAATATTTTATGCAAGACAAATTTTTCAGTAGTATTTTCTTATTTTTGGCTACCTCGATTGCATGCTGTCTATTCAGGTGTGTGCCAATATGCATGGTAGTGGCTGGCAATGTAATAATTGCATCAACTCCTTCCAAATGGCACTGGCTTTTCTCGTGTTTACTGAATGCAAAAATAGCATCCTTCCAATTGTAAAAACCTTTGGATACCTAAATATACAGCATAATTATATTTCAATTTTTATTTTGTTGAATATATAACTGGTAGTAACTCTGTTCTGCTTGAACAATAAACAAACTTGTAAAACTAAGATAAATGTTCTCACCGCTAGCGCTTTTAATTTAGTAATAAGCTAGTAAGATGCATTAATCATCAAATAAACAATTGCCATGATAATATCTAAACTTACAAAAGCTTGGTCTGCCTTGGTGGAAGTTTTATTCTTCTTTTCCAAAAACATTCTCTTACAGGTGTGGCAAAATACAGTTTTATCATCTTCCCTGTAGTCTAGGAAAGGCCACCTTGAAAACCAAGCATTTTGAAAGGATCTATGGACAACTGTTTTTTTCCAGAATGCTCTCTTGGGAAACTTAAACTGAGAGCCAGGATGGTGTGGACCTTCCTGTGGAAAAGAGCTACTGGAGCTGCTGCTTGAAGTGCAAGCTATAGCCGAGTTGGTGGCCATTCCTTTTTAACGAGAAAAGCTCAATTTGGACACGCGCTCACGGTCATGCCACTCCCCTTCTTAGACGATAAGTACCTAAAGCTAATTAATAAGGTGCCACACACCCTTTAATTAGGGGACACATCTCCTAGACAAAATATTGGTCCGGCCATGGCCTTACCGGTCGCGCCGCTCCTGATTGTCGATTATTTCCGTGAAATTAAAAATATCTCGACGTTATAGGGTCGACCTGTGTAGCCCTAAACCCTGGCAAAATTTGAACCGTAGCAGTTAGTCCATTCCTGAGTAGTACGCAAGAGAAGGTTCTGGATCCACTACTTTAGAGCTCGAGAATTTTTTATTGTAAGTAGACTCCGCCCGCCCTATCAGTACGCGTAGTGGTGAGGCACAGCTGCATTTCACTGGCAATAATTTGTTACTGAGGGGGGCGTGACTTTGTGGTAGATAATGTGCTACTATTCAGCTGGAGTGGCTACTAAAGGCCCCAGGGGTTACTATGTGAGAGCACCCTTAAAGTCTACACACTTCATAAAAATAGGCTTTTCTAATCATAGGGATGGAAATGCCATAGTAATTCTGTTCTTAACTTGTGAGCCAGACTAATACACCGAAATTCAATCTTCTTCACATAACCATTTTTGTTCAACTCTTTTCAATCTTCTTCACACAACCATTTTTGTTCAACTCTTTTCGCTGATGAGACTTGGGAACATTGGTAAACTTGTCTTGCCAACAACTACCCACAACTTAAAGCTCTTGATCACTTTTTCTTTAATTTTAAATCATAATTAATTGGCTTATTAGTAGGATCAAAAGTATATGGCTTCGCTGATGGTGTCACTGCTGAAAATGATGGAAGTGTTGTTGAAGAAGATGCTAATGATACACTTGAAAACAAAGATGATTTCCCTGCAGAAGAAGAAGGAAACAAAGAGAAGAGATGTCTGGTATGTTCCTCAGTAGGCTTCCCTATAAAGACAATAGTCCAAGTAATGATTGGTGTATAGTTAAGTTAGGAGTTAGATTATGGAAAGATGCTGAACATGGGCAAAAATACATAAAATCAAGTTGTATATTAAAGAATATACCGTATATTTTTCCGTCTTTTCGCAGTTATTAAGACACTTTCATTACAATAGGTGTAGCAAAAGCTGTAAAGACAATAGCCCAAGTAATGATTGGTGTATAGTTTTATGAGTTATATTATGGTAAGTCATACAATCCTTGTGCATAAAATGCGAGTCATAACTATTGCATTACAATAATTTATTCATTCTTCATTTGAAGTATGTATAATTTGAATGTGTGTTCCCCGATTATTTAAATAGTTGAATGTTTGTATATCTGTATAATGCACAGGCATTATAATAAATAACACAATTAATTCAAATTCACCATCCATAATTGATAGTAAACCCTTTAATGAGAAGATACTTTTTTCTTGAATTAAGAATAACTTGGAGCCTATGGGTGAGTGAACATTTGGGCCATTGAGATATCAATAAAATGAATACTTACAACTTATTACAAAGTCACCTATTTTAATTTACTCATTTTTACTTTTATCACTTTTTCTATTATTTTAAACCTTTAATAATTTGAAAAAATTGAAAATTGATGACCATTACCTAATGCTTTTTTTTTTTAGTTTACCTGTGTTGAAAACCCTTTACCACCTACCTTACAATTGCCATCAGTATATTAAATAATTTATTGTTTATCACCTTTAAGCAACCAACCTTAGATTCCTAACTGAACTGAAAACAATTGTTCTCAATGCAGGCATTCCTATGTAGTTATATACCTGCCAAATTAACAAAAAGTCATTCTCATGCATAAAATATATATTTCTCCCATGTTAAATAACTATAGCAGAAAACCATGAACAAAATTTCAATCACTGTAGCGAAATATAATAAATAGCTATAATTTTTTTCATTGTAGCTAATCCACATGGTATCTATTACATATGGAGTTTTTAACAAAAAGTCGTTCTCATGCATAAAATATATATTTCTCCCATGTTAAATAACTATAGCAGAAAACCATGAACAAAATTTCAATCACTGTAGCGAAATATAATAAATAGCTATAATTTTTTTCATTGTAGCTAATCCACATGGTATCTATTACATATGGAGTTTTTAACAAAAAGTCGTTCTCATGCATAAAATATATATTTCTCCCATGTTAAATAACTATAGCAGAAAACCATGAACAAAATTTCAATCACTGTAGCGAAATATAATAAATAGCTATAATTTTTTTCATTATAGCTAGCTGATCCACATGATATCTATTACATATGGAGCCTTTTTTTCTCAAAACTTTAAAACAATACCTTGGCACTCAATAATTTGTTATTTAATTAGCTCTAACTGTGTCTGCTTTTGGTCAAACCTGCCAACCTCAGATATAAGCTTTTATCATTGCATCTCTTTCAGCTGAAGTTGTGTAGTAAGCTGCCTGGTATTGTATGTATATATGTTTGTTTGTATGATTCATTGAAACTCTGTAATTAATGCACATTGAATACTCAGTTAACTCTTTCTTGTATAATTCTGGTTTTGTTTTTCTATAGGGGTTGGGGTTGCATGGCAGAGTAATTAAATCAACTACATGTTGATTTTTAATAAATAAATTGTTAGTTTGATGCTGGAGAATACTATAAGTCAGTTGGCTTAGTATTTACAAGTGCCAGGCATGAGCGTGAATATGGCTAATCACACAAATGATAAAGGTGTAAAAATGAAATAAATTTATTATGTACTGCATGCATCATACATGATCCAGGTGGGGGTGGGGGGAACTCACTCCATGGGTGACATGGGGAAAAAATGCCCTAAGCAAACTCCTAGATAATTGTCTATGGGAAGAGAGTGGACATAATTCAATGTATCTTGAGTCACAGTTTGATCAGACTTTGTGAGTGTCAAAATGTGTCAATGATTGTATGCCTAGCTGGCACAATTTTCCATATCTCTCCCTCTATTTCCTGCCACATATACACACACACATAGTCCACATGGGTGTGGTTATTCCAGATGCTATAACACCAGGTCAAGTATTTTAATATAACACTGTGTGTGGTGTTAAGCTTATACATTGTGCCGAGTTGTATTTGGAACACTTTTCTTAGAAGGTATTAACTATGGTATTTACAAATATTGATCACACCTCATTCTACTAACAATAAAATTATTGATACATAAATAAAATAGATAAAAATGACAATGCGCACAAGCCCCACCAACAGTAAAACTAAAGTGACCAGTTTTGAAGCTATCTTTCCAATTAGTAGTAGAAACACGATAATGTTGTGCACTTCTTTTCAAACCCATCGCGTTTAAGGAACAGCTGGATACATGGCAACAAAACAAGTACCAAATTAACAAGTATAAAATAATGCACTCTTTAAATACTCCATTCTAAGCCCAACTTAAATAAACATGAACTTTTGGATAACTCAAAAAGATTGCAACAAGGATTAGATCGGTCAATCAGTCATACCCAGTTACTAAAATTACTATAACACCATAAATATAAAGCCTTCTATTTCTATAATACACCCAATTTTTTTAATGTATTCACGCAATAGCTAAGCTGGATTCCGCATTCACCCTCAGTTTCATTTTACAAGAATCAATGCAACAACTGACAAGAATGGTAATCAATCAGACAAGAGGTGAGTGGACATATGATTGCATCACCATTGTGGTTTGAGGTAAGTGATTGGAACTGTGGGCTAGAGGTGAGCCAATGAACAAATTTAATTGCACTAATAATAACAATGAAGCACCAGCACTATTGAACACTACCTGGCTATTACAATATTATAATCTCCTTCCAAGCAATCTGTTTGCTATTGTAATGAGGCATCAAAATAGCTGGAGCAATGAAAATGGTACATGAAAACCTGTCTTCATAAGAGAAGAAGCTAAACAGGCCAGAAACACTCACCGGTATACATTTTCAATGTGAAACTTCACTTCTTCCAACTGAATTAACTTCCCTGAGCATAAAGTGAACTACACCGCTGGCTGCAAGAAATTATTTGCTTACGTGATTATGATGTTATGCTAGGGAGAGTTGCCCATTAAAGCTGGTACCTATGTAGAGTTGAAAGCTTCAAGAGGTCTTAAATCTTCGTCCTGAGTAAGTTCATACTTAAATCAACTGTTAATTGTTAGTAATCTCCAAAATCAGATCATGACAGACAGACAACCCAGCAAAAAAATCTTATAAGATCTTACAAAAAAAAACTTGCAAGATCTTGCAAGTTGCAAGATCTTACAAGATTATTTGACGCATTATCTTACAAGATCTTATAAGATATTACTAAGATCTTACAAAGATCATATTAAAATCTTAATAATACCTTGTAAGATCTTGTACATATTAATAAGATTTAATCAAGATCTTGATTAAGATCTTGCTGTAACTTACAAGGTCTTGATTGAGGTCACCTTAAAACATGCAAGATTTTAATTAAGATCTTGATTTAGATCTTGCTATAACTTGCAAGATCTTGATTAAGATCTAGTTGTAACTTATGATATCTTGATTAAGCTCTTGTTCAAACTTGTAAGATCTTAACTAAGATCTTATAACTTTCAAGATCTCGATTTACGTTATCTTAAAACATGCAAGATTTTGATTAAGATCTTGCTATAACTTACAAGATCTTGATTAAGGTCATCTTATAACATGTAAGATTTTGAAATCTTACTATAACTTGTTAGGTTTTGTTTAAGATCATGCTGTAACGTACAAGGTCTTGCATTAGATATGGCAATCTTGACTTACATCTAATTAAAATTTACAAGATTTGATCTAAGTCATTAGCTAGAACTTGCAAGATCTGTATAAATATTACTCAAATTTGCAAGATCTTTAAGATCACACTAAAACCTATACAGTCTTGATTAAGATCTAGTCAAACTACAAAATCAAAAGCAAGTTCAACACAATTTACAATTTATAATTAATCAAAAAAATGCAAATATTAATATACACTTAAACAACGTATCTAATGTGAAACTGAAGCTTTTCTTAGTTTGGAGGAAATATCGATGCATTTTTGATTTGCTTTGCGGCAAATTTCTTTATAATTAGCTGTATAAGCTCCTTCACCAAATTTCTCGTTTATACAGTCTAAATAAAATAATGTAATAATAAATTATCACCTATGTTTCATTCTTACCTTCTATCAGTTTTTTCTTTTCTGAGGAAAGAGGAGTTTTAGACCCTTTCTTCGACAAAACTATATAGCATTTACTTGCCATTTCCTCATCGGAAAAAAGTGCGTCCATTAATGCCAAGGCGGACTTGGGAGGATTAGGAGGAAGAACGAATTGCCAGCAAATCAACTCCATTATCCTGTAATATTAACAGAGAAGAATAAGAGTTATCTAGTTTAACATTAAACAATACAACTTACTGAATAAAAATTTTTATCAGATTTTACTACAACTTCGGCACGTTTATAAGATGCACAGTGAGGCTTCTCTATTGGCGTACAATTTTTTAAATAATCTAATTTTTTTTCTATGTTTTTAACTGTAGAATGAATCAGCATTACTGATTCTTTTACTTTCAAAATTTCCCTCCAGCAATCTTCTGTAGAAACTAAAAGATCTTGATCCTATAGAACGAATGATTAATTTCATACATACATCTTATAGGATCCATGTATCAAATAAAGTAAGCCCACTTAATGATCCATAATGTAAATCCTGTCTTTTTATAATATTTAGAATATATAACTATCTTTTACAATTGACAGAGCTACTGTGCCTTTGAATGAAAAAGAAATCAGAGGTACCTTCAGTGGATTTGAAACTGAACCACTCTTCAAGCCTTTTTCTGCTTTGTCTATAACCACATCAACTTCATCTTCGGAATCAAATGTTTCATAAACTTTCCTCATCTATACACCAGAACAATGATAAATTAAACGCTTACTAATACAAAGGTTTAGAATAACCTTTTTGTCAGTAGTGTCTACATCTGACGAGTCTGTGCAAGGCCTTTTATTAATACTAGGAGATGACTTTGAATCTGTAACACCGGGAAACATTGAATTTACATGCACTCTATCATAATATGTGTTTGTTGCTTACCTGACACTGTAATCAAGGTTGTAGTGTACTTATTCCCCTTTACCCTCCAAAGCAAAGTGTTACCAACTTTCAAATCCTCAACACTTAAAGTTTCGGAATTTTCAGGCTCTAAGAAGCGAGAATGAACTGTATGACTTTTGCCATCTTCATGGCAAAGTATTGTGCACCATTCTATTCAATTACAATACAACACACTAATAAATTGATGGTTTAAAACAACAACCAAATTTACTCTGAATTGCGTTATCAGATGACGACATCTCCTCACCCTCAATAATTTTAACAGTTGGCTTCTTGGCTCTGTTACTAGTCCTTGTTTAAGTATGCAAAAAAAAAAGTAAATATTAATAATAAAAAACATAACTTTGCATTGCTTGGCATCAACTTTAGCTTATTGTCACATGACATCAAGCCTTGTCACATGATTTGAAGATTTAGTGCAAACCAGAACATGGCACAAAATAAAAAAAGATTATATCTTCGTGACTCAAGTGTGCCTATGCCAAAATCTACAGGATCTACTGAACAGATAGGTAAGTAGATCTTCTAAGACTGGTGTTTGGTGAAAGTGCCTTACTAATTAACAATATTAATCAACATTACCTTGTAGTCATGGTTGCTATGTAATTGATACTTTTTCCCTAAAATCAGTCCAAAGTGAAGGAACTAAGTATCTCTGTTCAAATTAGAGAGCAGTACATGTGCTTGATCTTGCATTTCAACTGGTGGTAGCATGAATGAAGGTGTGAAGTGCCGAGTAAAAGTTGTGCCCACCATATGAATTGAAATGTATAGCTAGTGGTCATAGCTAACTAATTAAACAACAAAGGGAGGGGGGGTGAACTAAGTGATTCATGACTTTGTCCACGTGTTATTGCAGTAAAAAAACGGAAGTTATATTTGAGAAATCCACAATGCCAGATTCCTCGCCAGATTATTTGGGTAGAGAATAAGAGGAAGTTTCAACCAAAATCAAATGATGGTGGCAGTAGAAGTGAAGATGTAGAGGAACATAATTAAGAAATTATTATACATGAAGAAGCTGATATTAGTAATGGTGGAGATGGTATTGGTGATGGTGGAGATGATATTGGTGATGGTGGAGATGATATTGGTGATGGTGGAGATGATATTGGTGATGGTGGAGATGATATTGGTGATGGTGGAGATGATATTGGTGATGGTGGAGATGATATTAGTGATGGTGGAGATGATATTAGTGATGGTGGAGATGATATTGGTGATGGAGATGATATTAGTGATGGTGGAGATGATATTAGTGGTGGAGATGATATTAGTGATGGAGATGATACTAGTGACGGAGATGATATTAGTGATGGTGGAGATGATGATGGTGATGATGGCAATGGTGATATGGGTGAAAATTCGGACATCATTATGCAAGGCAAGTTGATAATATTCTTTAATTGCTGTCTCCATCTTAGTTTATGTAAGCCTTACACTCAGTTCCATGTTTTATGAATTCAGATGGTTTTTCCTTGATTTATTATTTAACCAGCATGCAATAATTTAACAAATAAAAATATATTTATTGCAGACTAGCAAAAAAGCAAATAAATTGTAAGTGAAGGAATATATCATAAAAGTTTTTATGTATTAAAGGCTAATTAGATAGAGATAAAAGACAATTCTTAGATGATAATCAGGGAACAAAAAACAACAACTGAATAGTAAACGAAAAAATTGAAGTAGAAAAAGAAGCATATTTAGTGCGGTGTGAGTTCATTGTATGTCATTAGTGCACAATAATTTATTATATCACAGGTGAGGGTCCTGTATATGATGGAGCACCTATCAGTCAGAAAGAGAGCTTACTGTCAATTTATCAGTTTGCCATTTCTAATCGACTGACAGATTCTGGCACACAAGGTCTTTTGAATCTAATACGAAGTCACTGTCCAACACCTAATCTAATTCCCCCAACAGTATATAAATTAAAGAAGCAAGTTTATAAAACTGAATTTACAGAATTTCAGTACTGCAGTATTTGCATGGGTGTGATTGAGATGGAAAGTAAGTGTACAAAATGCCGAGACAGCCAAGTTTGCTTCTATACTGTCCTTAATTTTGAAAAAAACATCCAGGAAATATTTTCAAGTGAGTTACATGCAAATATGTTACATTTAATAATATAAAATTTATTTTTTTTAGATAATTGGGGTGAAGTTCAGTACTCTTTTTTACGACAGAAGACGGATGGCTTGCTTAAAGATATTCATGATGGAGACAGATACAAAAAACAGTGTAAAAAAAGAATTTTTTTCACATCTGCAGAGGAAGCCGGCCGTATTTTGTTCACTGATGGTGTGCCATTATTTAAATCATCTAGTAAGTCACAAATGATCGGTTAGTATCAATACTTACATACTATATCATTTCTTACAGGACAAACATTGTGGCCAGTGCAGCTCTGCATTACTAACTTACCTCCAAATGTCCGAATGGATTTGAGAAACTTGGTGCTTGCAGGAATATGGCTAGGTCCAGTGAAGCCTGACATGATTATATTGCTCCAACCAATACTAGAGCGAATTTTTTCTATGCACCAAAATGGAATAGTTTTTCAAACTCCGTCGGGTACAAAATGCCTTCGTGCCAAGCTCCTGTGTGGTATTTTTGATCTTCCTGCGCGAGCTGCGGTACTAAACCTCACTCAATGGAATGGACGATTTGGTTGTACATATTGTCTGGATGAGGGTACACAGGTGGGCCATGTTCTATTGTACTTACCATGTAGTGAGCATATACCACGATCCGAAAATCACACCCAAGAGTGTGTATTAAAAAGTTCACCTGGAAAACCTGTATTTGGTGTCAAAGGTGCTTCTGTATTGACACCATATTTAAATATTGTGAAAGACACACCAATAGATTACATGCATGGAGTCCTAGAGGATGTTACTAAAACTTTGCTTCACAAATTTTGGTTAAATGGAAAATATAAAGATCACGGCTATTATTTAAATAAGCATGTCAAACAAATTGACAAGTTTCTTCTAAAAATATAGCCACCGCATGAATTCAGAAAGGTCTCCGAGATCCCTTGAAAAATCTGGAAAATATTGGAAAGCTTCCGAGTTAAAAGCATGGCTTTTGTATTATGGTATTCCGACCCTTTTTGAATTATTGCATGTAGACTACCTGCTTCACTTGAGTCTGTTAGTCAAATCAATTCATCTACTCTTGAACTCTGAAATAAGTTCTACAGACTTGGAAATAGCAGAAAAAATGTTCTTTTCTATAATACAATTGTTCAATTATATCCCCAAGCAAGAAGTATAGAATAGCACCATAGTGGTCCGTAGTTACGCACAGTGTCACAAAGATGGATTAAACTATGTACATTCATGTTACAGTTTTGCATTTGAAAGTATGAATGGCCATTTAAAACTGAACTGCCACGGAACAAGGAATGTATTGCCACAATTGGTTCAGAACTTACGGTTTCATCAGAGAACTCTAAATAACAAATACCGCTTCAGACATTCATGTTGATGGTATAAGAGGAAAAATTAAACAAAGAAAAATATCAGCCAAATTTGTCGAAGCTCTTCGAAAGGGAAATTTTGTTCATGACAGTGAATTTTTTATTGTTTTCATGAAGTATGAATACAATGGTGTATTATATTGTGCAGCAAAAAATATTGAACTAAAAAGGGATAGCTCATTTTGCCAGTTTTTATCCAGACAGGGAACAATTTTATACGGGTCAATTTTAATGTTTTGTGCGAGTGGTAATGATCATGTAGCAATCATTGATGCATATGAAATAGCAAGAAATGCATTGGATGGGATGAAGAGTAACATTGTTGAATTGAATTCATTTACATCTACTCGTCCTTGTGTATTCAAAGTCTACGGTCAAAAATCACTACATGCTATACCTGTTACTTCACTACATAATAAATGTATTCACATAACAATGCTTGAAAAAAACTATAATTTTATCACACCAATATCCAATCCTTATGAACATCATTGAGTTTTGTTATCATTTCATTATGACACAATATTTTCAAGTTTGTAATTAAAGTTTTAAAATATCGTACAATTATTACTATCTTGATTATTTTTATTCAAATCTTATATAACATCTTATCACGTTCTTATTTAATAATCATATTAAGATCTTGATAATTCTTATTAAGATTTTATATCAGATCTTATCAAGTTCTTATATAAATATCTTATCATGATCTTATTAAGATCTTGAACGTTCTTATTAAAGATCTTATACAAGATCTTATTAAATTCTTATTAAAAACAGTATAAGATCTTATTAGGATCTTGATCATTCTTATTATATCAGATCTTATCAAGTTCTTATATAAATATCTTATCATGATCTTATTAAGATCTTGAACGTTCTCATTAAAGATCTTATACAAGATCTTAATGAATTCTATTTAAAAACAGTATAAGATCTTATTAGGATCTTGATCATTCTTATTATGATCTTATATCGGATCTTATCAAGTTCTTATATAAATATCTTATCATGATCTTATTATAGTGTCAAATAAATATTATGATAATAGTGTCAAATAAATATAATAGTGTTGAATAAATATGATAATAGTGTCAAATAAATATGATAATAGTGTCGAATAAATATAATAGTGTCGAATAAATATGATAATAGTGTCAAATAAATATGATAATAGTGTCGAATAAATAATAACAATGGTTAGGTGTTACTACTGTTTGCTGTAGAGTTTGGTTATAAAAATCATATATCATGAGGCTGAAAGAACTCTTGTAGAGTGCTCTGTCTAACATGACAAAAGCTAGCAGTATGAAGCTGAATCAGCTTATCTACCGTGAATGTAAGTCGTGTTGCTTCTTCAGGATGCCCTTTATTATCCATAAACACTCTAAGTACGGGATCTTTTGCCTAGCACAACACTATCATTGGAAATATTGGATTCATATTGCTCTCTAATGTCTTGATGGGCTAAAATAGTGTTAACTTGTGTCGTTCCACAATTGAACTTATCAGCCAGAATCCTGCTAGTTATGTGTGGGTTGTTCTTCCTCATTTCAATCAATCATGACTAGCCAGCCCATAGCCAGACAGAGGTTGTTAGCTTCAGTTTTGAATCGTTCATACGTGGCTATCATGCTTATAGAGCGCAATGGGAGCCCTGGGTAGGGGAGGTGCTACGTTTGGAGCGAGATCCAACCAACCAGGAGGACATCAATGCTGTGTAGCGATAATCAATACTAGTGGAATAGTCGGTCAATGTACCCTTCAACTTAGCTCCTATTATGTCAGCGTTTTGGCTGAGGTGACAGGAAACAGAGTGAATCGTGGAGCTGGCTACGGGTTGGAGATTCCATGCAAGTACCACTTCTTTGGATCGTCCTTGTATATAGAAAGACTAAAAATTATTGTGGACAGCAGCGTTCTGATGGATTGTTGTAGTTTTCATTGTGTTATTGTTATTGAATAAATGCTCGTTGTATATGAAATACCAAAGAGTGTGTTGGGGGTGGAGCTAACTGTCCGTTGTAAGCAGGTCCCGCTGTTAACAGTATTAGTGGCCGTAATACGGAGTAGAGAGGTTACCCGCTCAGTAGTTGTTCAGCTGGAACTAAGTTTTGTACCCTTTAAATGCATAATACCTTCATCTTTTCACTATCCCCATGTATGCGGGAGGCGTGGCAGTTGGATTTCATTGGCTCCGCCCCTTTTCGGTTGGGTCTCCGCCCGGCCCGTTCAGGGGAGGGGCTGCGGCAAGCCCTGGGCATATGCCTCCAGCTTGCCGCTCCACTGGCTGCGCCTCGCCTGCAGAGGTGCAGCCCCACCCCCCTTCACTCAGACTTGACACCAACTGCCGCCTGTCACGAGGAACGGTAACTCCGTGCCTCGGAGCAACTTCTCAGTCATTTCCGGGTAGTGGCGGGTGGGCTGTTCTCGGCGGCGCCCCTTCCGCCGGTCCCAGATTTCCCAAGGCTGCTGGCTGACTCCATTTCTTTTTTCCTCCGATTCTGACCCGAGGTATATCTCACGTGTCCTTAAGCTCATCCCCGCCCCCCCGCCGGAGCTCATGTCTCCGGCATCCCCTACCAGCTTCCCTACTATCCTGTCTTCGCCGGTAACCTCGGTACGCTCCGCTAGACCTGCCGTTACCCGCTCAGTAGTTGTTCAGCTGGAACTAAGTTTTGTACCCTTTAAATGCATAATACCTTCATCTTTTCACTATCCCCATGTATGCGGGAGGCGTGGCAGTTGGATTTCATTGGCTCCTCCCCTTTTCGGTTGGGTCTCCGCCCGGCCCGTTCAGGGGAGGGGCTGCGGCAAGCCCTGGGCATATGCCTCCAGCTTGCCGCTCCACTGGCTGCGCCTCGCCTGCAGAGGTGCAGCCCCACCCCCACTGACCCCCCCCCCCCCAAACGGGCCCCACGGAGAGCCCCGCCTGCTCCGACTCTGCCAACCTCCCTTCCCCCTTGCAACCATATACTAGCTGGACCTGCCCCCCAAGTACCCAGCCCTCTCCAAACTACGTGCCCAACATCCGCCATGCAACTCATAACCCACCTAACCTGTCCTTGTACATCGCACACCCACAAAAACAAAACACAATAACCAAATAAAACAACAACAACACACCAAACTACTCATACTCAAATACCAACAAACTTAATACTGGTGGTGAGACATAGTATGCATGACACATGTGACTATTGGCCCCCAGAGTTCTTCTCACAGGCCTTGGCCAGCGAAGCTGCCATCTCTCCCTTCGCCTTGTCATCTAGTCTGACGTATCCCTGATATTCCCTGCTTCTCCATCTGCCCATGACTTTTATCTCTTGGGCTGATGCTCCGCACTTTGCAGCCTCTGTGGCCGCCCCAATCCTGAAGCTGTGCCCAGAGATAATACGGCTGTCTTCACCCGCCTCTTCCAGCGCAGCCTTCACCTCTTCCACGAACCTTTTCCGTGTCAGGCCTCTGTCCGAGGTACCTCGGAAGAATGGGCCAGGGCCCTTCTTCCGCTGCACTATGTATTCCAGGATTGCCTTCACCGGGCACAACTGCGTCCCAGACCGACCCAATGAGACAGTGGCTCCTTTCCGCAGCCTGTCTGTTTTGGACTCCTTGATGCGGACCCACACTACCTCTGGATTCTTCAGGCTGTCCACCGTCACGTCCTCAAATGATAAGTGAGCCTTGGGATCAAACTCGCCCTCATCCGGAGCCAGCGCCTCGCCTGCCCTCAGGCAGCCAAAGAAGCACATACATGCTGCCGCCCACAGCATGGTGCCTTTCTCTCCCTTGCTGCTCCACGTCCTCTGCAGCGCTCTCATGTGTGCTGGAGTAATTGGGTCTCTCTCCAGCAACGTGCTCCCATGCACGGCGCTGTGCCTCGCTATACCAGTCCTGATCTGCCCCAGTCTCGCCATCGCTCCCCAAACTGGTGCTGGGAGACCTGCTTTGATTTGAGCTTGCCTTAGCCCGGCCAGGTGATATTTGATGGTGGCTGTCCGCATGCCCTGTTCTGCCAGCGTCACCACTAAGGCAATGGCCTTGTCTTCCGTCACTGGCAGTGGCGCCTCCCCTAGCCTGGTGCACAGTGCCACATACCTGCGCCAGGCGGCCTCGTACCGTCTCGCAGTAGACTCGGCTATACCGTGTGCGAAGTAAACCTGTGCAGCACGCTCCACTCCCTCTCTGACCACACTGCATCCGATGTCGTCAGTAGTGCCAGTAGGTTGGGTGGTATCACCTCCGCATCCTCTCTCACCTCCTGCATTAGAGAATGGGCCAGAGCCACATTGTCCCTAGATAAGGCATCAGCCACTACGTTGTCCACCCCTCTGATGTGATCCGCCACCAGCACGAACTCCCCCACGGCCTCCAGATAAGCCAGGCACCTCCTGTGATGCATAGTGTGCCTCTCTTTGCATGACCCTGATCTCACCGTCGCAACGACTGCCACGTTGTCGCACCTAGCCTTCACGGTAAGGCCTCTCCATCTATAGCCCCACACTGCAGCTGCGATCACGATCGGCAGCATCTCTTTCGGCATGATGCCCCAGTCGCACACTTCATTGGTCAAGCTCCAGCTCAGCTGGAACCAGCGATCCTCCCAGGCTGCTCCGCAGCCCCATGACCCTGAGGCGTCGGAGACCAGCACGACCTGCGGCTCCTCCGCTTCTACCAGGGCCCTCATCATGGACACCCCGTTCCACTGAAGCCCAAACTGCCTCCACCACTCCAGGTCAGCTCTGGCTGCCACATTCAGCCTCACCCTTCGGTCCAAGCGCTTCACCGTCATGCTGAGGTCTCTCAGCCTTCTGGTAAAGGATCTGCCTGCCCTCACGGCCTTACAGGCATGATCCAGGTGGCCCAATATCGACAACAAGTCCCTCTTGCGACAGGACTTCATCCCTCTCCACTCACCAAGCTTCTTTCGGAGGCCTCTCAGCTTGTCCTCTGGGAGTTTCACTACCATGTTCCTGGAGTCCAGCTCCATCCCCAGGAAGGTGATCACCTCCGCCGGCCCTTCTTCCTTGCCAGGGTCCAGCAGCATCCCTAGCCTCTCACACGAGTCCTTGAATGCCTTCAAGGAGCTCGCACACTCACTTGTGCCTGCACTACCCACCGTCACATAGTCATCCAGATAGTGCTCTAGCCACATAGCCCCTTTCCTCTTGGCGATCCATTCAATAGCGTCGCCAACCGTCGTGAACACTATAGGGGCTGACCGAAGACCAAACGGGAGGGCCCCATCCACAAACACGAACCCTTCCCATTCCATCCCCAAGAGCCACCTGTCTTTGGGGTGAACTGGGATGTTCCGGTAAGCCGCCTTCATATCAGCCTTCGCCATCTGTGCACCGGCACCCAGGTAGATCACTCTCTCCACCACCACGTCCACTGTCGCGTAATGCACACTCGCCAGCTCTCTGCTGATGCCGTCATTGACACTGTGGCCCTCCGGGGCTGACAGGTTGACAATGAGGCGCCACCTCCCCGGTTTACCCTTCTTCGGGATGACTGTCAACGGGCTGCACTGCACCCGGCTCTTCCACTCTTCCTTTCCCACTCTCCACACTCTCTTGGCTTTCACCTCCTCGGCCAGGTACTCGCTGACCGCCTCCTTCACTTCGGCCGAGCTATCGCCCCACTTAGTTCGGCTCCTCAGTTGCACGTTCCTCTGCTCGTACCCAAGCCGGAATCCCTCCTTTATCCCTTTAACTAGGAACTTCACCCACTCCCTGTCTGGGTGCATCTCCAGTTCCTCTTCCCACACTTTCCAGTCGAGAGGGGTCACTATCTCCTCCGTGCCTGGAATCGGCACACTCAGCTCCCCCTCCGACACTCTCTCCAGCTCCAAGAGCTTTTCTCTGAAGCGGTAACCTGTGACAGAGGCAACCATCTGAGTCACTACCAGCTTCCTCCATTCCTACCCCCCCCCACCCCTCCTGTGTCTTACTACATTAACCCGCCTGCCCAGCTAATATCTTTCTACCTCGCCCCAGCTATTGCCCGTCCTAACTACGCCCTTAAATATGTGACAGCGAACGATAAATGATTATTGATAATATTAGGCTTGGAATAAATACAACTCAACTGTGTCTGTGAAGTGTGGATGTCTAGCTAAGTCAATATGATGCATGGTTCGGTGGTACATGTACATCTCTGCCCAACTCATCAGGCCTCCACTCCCTTCGCAGGGGGGGGGGGGTCCCCAGATGACTACACTGCTTTCCCAGTCAGGAAACCGGCTCCCTCTTTTGGGCCCTTGCCTGTTGCACGGCTAGGGCATTGAGTAGCTGGGTGCTCTTCACCACAGGATGAGCAGGTGTGGGCGAACCTGCACTGGAGCCCGAAGACGCACACCCCATTCTGCTTGTTAAAGCGGAAGCAGTGCCCTTGCTGCCTCCTCTCCCTCTTCACGCCAGGTCCATTCATACCCGTCAGTGGTCCTTTCCCACTGGACGCACCAGCGCCCTTGCTTATGCCAGCACCAGCCGGACCTGCAGCCTCCCTCAGAAGGAGAGCCGCATCCACCCTGTCCCACTGGGTATCTCTCTTCCCAGCCGCTGCGAGCCTGAAGCAACGGTCGTACCTGGCCACCCCTTCCCATCTGTACTTCCTGGCCATCTCTACAATAGCCTCTCGATATCCAGCCAGCTGCTTGGCCATATCAGGCTTCTGGTCGAGCAGGGCCCTTTCAAAGAGGGTGAAACAGGTCCCCCACCATGAAATATCTGGGACCTCCCTGGGGCCTTTCCGTCTGGCCTCAGCCGACTGACGCCCTCCTGGTGATCCCTCCTTCTCAGAGAGCTCAGCTCTCCACTCGCCTTCACGGCGACCGCCATCGAAGACAGGGAAGTCCGTGAATTCCACGAACTCCCCTTCCCCTATGCGGTCCACCGTCCTCCTTGGCAAGGGGGGGAGACCCTCCACCAGGTACACACTCCCTGGTCTCTTCATCTCCGACTCTCCCCTTGAATCTTTTCCGGACGGGTCACTGAGCAGCCTCCTGAGCAATTCCACTGGCTCACTGCCAGCTTTCCTTGACCCGCACCCCAGGCCACTGTCACGCAGCTCGTTTTCGGAGGGTAGTCCCAACTCTATAGACATGGATCGAACAACTATATAAGCAGTTGACTATCGATCACTCACGTCTCTACCCGCGGGATCTCTACCCTCACCCTTAATCCGGACCTCTGCCACCTGGCAGAACAGGTCCTACTTCCAGGGTCGGAGCAAGGCCTCCTACATTTGCCAGCACCGACCCTACCGTTCGCCAGGTCCTCGCCTGAGCGACACCAAACCATCCCCCATTGGGAGGCTCACTTGGCCCGGTCTCCACCCTACCCGGGTCTTCCCTGCCACTCCAGACCACTGCCACCTGGCAGACTAGGTCCTATTCTCTCTCGTCAGCCACTCTGGCTGATCTCATATATTTCCCTCATTACCACCTGGATTCCTCCACTTGCTCTGCTCCTGCTACCCGGGACCTTGCCTGGCTAATATGCCACTCCGCTCGGCTCCTGTTATCCGAGGATCATTCTAACTGGACCACTGCCATTTGGCAGACCTGGTCCCAACACCATCCCCAGTGTGTCCCTCATTCCCAGGCGTCTCCCCCTTCCCTAGAGAACTACTCCTATATGCCCTTCATCTAGCCTCCTACCCATATATCTCCCCCCCCCCCCTTTGATCTACCGCTTACGCCTAGGCACTTACTCTCCGTCCTGAGGACTGAGAGCCGCTACTGCTGCTCCAGAGGCCCACTGCCTCCACGCCTCCTTCCCCATTCTCCCCTTTTTTAACTACTGTCCACCCTGTGATCTCGCTAACCATTGGCCGTGCCTACTCTGCCCACTCTCCACATGTATTCCCACGGCTCTCAACTATCCTACTTGCTAAACCCACCCCCATTTCTATGCACACTTCTCTCCCTTGCATAGCCCACCGAGCTCATAAGAAAGTCACGCCCGGCCAGGCCGGACGGAGCGAGCATCAGGGACGTCTGCCTATCCTATTCAGGCTATTACCCTACCACTGCCCCTGATATCCCACTACTCGCTCCCCTAATCTCCCGTTATTTCACTCTCTTTGGCCACATCTAAAGGTGCCAACCCCTGTCCCACACAAGCTCAACCACCTAGCCCCAATGGAATTCTACTGTATTCTTGCCCCTAACTGACTAACTGGTTCCCATACCTTCCTCCGATGCCTTTTGCACCAATTCCTTTTCCTTCCATGGCTGGGTGGCCCACAAGTCCATTAGGGCGTCCAACTTTTGCCCTTGGCTCTCCACCAAAGCCCTCAACTCCGATCATGCCCTTCGCTTCCTTCTCCCATCGAGGAGTCACTGCCAGCAGGCGCCCTAGACTTCCCTTTGTCCTCCTTCCTCCTCTTAGGACGACATTCCGATTCACTGTTCTCGGCGGCGCCCCTTCCGCCGGTCCCAGATTTCCCAAGGCTGCTGGCTGACTCCATTTCTTTTTTCCTCCGATTCTGACCCGAGGTATATCTCACGTGTCCTTAAGCTCATCCCCGCCCCCCCGCCGGAGCTCATGTCTCCGGCATCCCCTACCAGCTTCCCTACTATCCTGTCTTCGCCGGTAACCTCGGTACGCTCCGCTAGACCTGCCGTGGCCGTATTGCAGGAGTTTCTGTAGTACAAAAAGCAATAGTCGTGCGGTCTGGACCAATCCAAGTGGCCGTTAAGTAAGGTTCCACTGTACTTGTACTTTTTCCATGCTTTTGGATACTTGAAATTGTCCTTGGTGTCATGCTTTCTGGACCATGCAGAAACACTAAGAGGCTATAGAGCGTGCTGTCACATAAGTGAAATGAAATTGGTAAAGTGAACAATGAGCTGAAGAAGCGGTGGACGAAATTCTGGCTTCTGTGCGTCCTCCACCTGAGGCCATAGTCCAGAGCCAACAATTTGGGATGAAGTGATTAGTTAACATGTTTTGGTAGGCTCCTAGGCAGCCTTCCAGTGAAATGAGTGGGTATCTTACCACAAGTGTACATAACAAAGCCAAAGCCCCCCCCCCCCCCCCCTGGCCCTACACATTGATTGAGCCACACTACTTTGATGCATGGGCCTTTAGGGAAGTGCATCATGTAGATCAGTTTTCCATACTGCAGGGTTGTATAATTTTATTCCTCATAAAATTCAAAATTTGGCAATGTACAACTTCCAAAATTCTGAGGACATAACACTTAGGATTGTGGTAATGGGATGGCAAAATCCCAGGGCTCTCTCTCCTTCCCTTTCCTATGTACTGATTATTATTCTAATTATTCTCATATGCTTTTAATTTTGTCATCACAAAACTCAGTTGCTTTGTGCTGTACTTTTTTCCCCTGTGCTGTACATGTAACGGAAGTGATGTATTCCTTTGTAAATACTACAGTTGTGAATACTGTTGTTTTGCTGTGCTTTTAGATTCAGCTTAGGGATTTATTTTTAAACTAGGCTACATACATGCTATTATCATTCAAAAAAATTAATTCAGCAGGTGATAATGGCCTAATATATAATTATGATTGTAATCAGTGAGATCTTGTTAGTGGGCACAGGAATTCTCATGGTTGTCAGTGTGCATGATTAAGGAACATAGTAGGCTAAATCCTGATGATATGTGTTGTGATCTTGTATTATTATTATTATTAACCCTCAGCGCGCATGCGCAACAGGGTTATAGCAGTCTTCCTGTCTGTTTGTCTGTCTGTCATGATCTGATTTTGGAGATTACTGACAATTAACAGTTGATTTAGGTATGGACGAAGATTTAAGACCTCTTGAAGCTTTCAACTCTACATAGTACCAGCTTTTATGGGCAACTCTCCCTAGCATAACATCATAATCACGTAAGCAAATAATTTCTTGCAGCCAGCGGTGTAGTTCACTTTATGCTCAGGGAAGTTAATTGAGTTGGAAGAAGTGAAGTTTCACATTGAAAATGTATACTGGTGAGTGTTTCTGGCCTGTTTAGCTTCTTCTCTTATGAAGACAGGTTTTCATGTACCATTTTCATTGCTCCAGCTATTTTGATGCCTCATTACAATAGCAAACAGATTGCTTGGAAGGAGATTATAATATTGTAATAGCCAGGTAGTGTTCAATAGTGCTGGTGCTTCATTGTTATTATTAGTGCAATTACATTTGTTCATTGGCTCACCTCTAGCCCACAGTTCCAATCACTTACCTCAAACCACAATGGTGATGCAATCATATGTCCACTCACCTCTTGTCTGATTGATTACCATTCTTGTCAGTTGTTGCATTGATTCTTGTAAAATGAAACTGAGGGTGAATGCGGAATCCAGCTTAGCTATTGCGTGAATACATTAAAAAAATTGGGTGTATTATAGAAATAGAAGGCTTTATATTTATGGTGTTATAGTAATTTTAGTAACTGGGTATGACTGATTGACGATCTAATCCTTGTTGCAATCATTTTGAGTTGTCCAATAGTTCATGTTCATTTAAGTTGGGCTTAGAATGGAGTATTTAAAAAGTGCATTATTTTATACTTGTTAATTTGGTACTTGTTTTGTTGTCAATGTATCCAGCTGTGCCTTAAATACGATGGGTTTGAGAAGAAGTGCACATTATCGTGATTCTACTACTAATTGGAAGGATAGCTTCAAAACTGGTCACTTTAGTGTTACTGTTGGTGGGGCTTGTGCGCATTGTCATTTTTATCTATTTTATTTATGTATCAATAATTTTATTGTTATTAGAATGAGGTGTGATCAATATTTGTAAATACCATAGTTAATACCTTCTAAGAAAAGTGTTCCAAATACAACTCGGCACAATGTATAAGCTTAACACCACACAGAGTGTTATATTAAAATACTTGACCTGGTGTTATAGCATCTGGAATAACCACACCCATGTGGACTATGTGTGTGTGTATATGTGGCAGGAAATAGAGGGAGAGATATGGAAAATTGTGCCAGCTAGGCATACAATCATTGACACATTTTGACACTCACAAAGTCTGATCAAACTGTGACTCAAGATACATTGAATTATGTCCACTCTCTTCCCATAGACAATTATCTAGGAGTTTGCTTGGGGCATTTTTTCCCCATGTCACCCATGGAGTGAGTTCCCCCACCCCCCACCTGGATCATGTATGATGCATGCAGTACATAATAAATTTATTTCATTTTTACACCTTTATCATTTGTGTGATTAGCCATATTCACACTCATGGCTGGCACTTGTAAATACGAAGCCAACTGACTTATAGTATTCTCCAGCATCAAATTAACAATTTATTTATTAAAAATCAACATGTAGTTGATTTAATTACTCTGCCATGCAACCCCAACCCCTATAGAAAAACAAAACCAGAATTATACAAAAAAGAGTTAACTGTGCATTCAATGTGCATTAATTACAGAGTTTTAATGAACCATACAAACAAACATATATACATACAAAACCAGGCAGCTTACTACACAACTTTAGTTGAAAGAGATGCAATGATAAAAGCTTATATCTGAGGTTGGCAGGTTTGACCAAAAGCAGACAAAGTTAGAGCTAATTAAATAACAAATTATTGAGTGCCAAGGTATTGTTTTAAATATTTTTGTAATTGATTCCTCCATGGTGCCCTAACTGTTTAATGACTCAAACATTAACCAGCAGGTAATTAATAACATGAGTAATTTTAGTAGGCAGGCAGATCTTAAGAGGCACAAGTGTTGGGAGGATAGAATGAAACCAATTTGTCTACATGGAAGGTGCAGTACAATGCAAGAAATGGGACGGATGGTTCAGGAGCTGAAGCGGCCTAGCTGTACATAATGCAGACCAGTTCCACAGTTGCAAGATGTGACTCATCCTCAGTGCCCTTTCTTTACATTGGGAGGGCCACATGACCACTTTTAATGGAAGTGGAAGTCAAAGCCAAGGTGTGTGTACTTGTGTGTGTGTGTGTGTACGTTTATGTGTGTGTGTGTGCATGTGTGTGTGTGTGTGTGTGTGTGTGTGTGTGTGTGTGTGTGTGCGTGTGGTGTAAGAGGAGGAGCCAAGCTAAAACGATCACCATCCAATTTATAATCTATTGGCCAAAGTTGGCCAACCACAGGAGACCAGTACCACCACCTAAAGGCACTTACCCAACATGTACCTGCTAGCTAGAGGTGAAATATTTCCCACAACAGAAGGAAATTAATCACATCAGTCAGTATGCACCAGAATACAAACAAAAATTGCAAATTCTTGTCAATACCAACCAGTGGAAGGGAGTGGGAGGAAACCTACATATTGTCTGCAGTTTTCAAAATAATTAATCACTGCTGTTATATTAAATGACTACAACTTTTTGAGCCTTCAAAACAAACAAACTGATGAGCAATTGATAACAGAGTTTTCATTATTCATGTGCTATGAGCCAATCTATATGTGACGTCAATAACAAACTTCAAAGCATCCTTAAAAGTAGTTTCACTTCCATTGCTTACTTCACAGAACAAAGACATGAATCAATAGCGTGAGCAGAAGGTTTCGTATCTAATACCTTGCTTTACATCATTACTTTCCAATGGGTCTCTTCCAAATGAGCATGGTTCAGATATTACACCACCTTGAGACTGATACCGCTGCACAGCAGATCTTGCAGAAGGCTGCAACTGAGGATTAATCTTTTTGGCCCTGTTGTCCAAATTCATAACCACATTGGGAATTCCCCTCTTCATAGCTCTCTTCCTACCACCTACCATGAAAAATAAATTGTGATCTTATACTAGTATGAATAAACCAGTTGCTGTCATTCTTTTCCCAACAACAACAACAACAATAACAATTGGTTTTTATACACGCCATTGCTCTCCATTTACATCAAAATTAATGAATCAATAGAAAAGCCCATCTAGCAGCACCTTGTGTAAACTGGCATCTCTAAGATTCAAAGTTGGAGTAAGGTGATAAAATTGAATGACTTGGCAAAATTAATGAATTAATTAACAATAAACATACATGTTTATTTCAATTTTCAGCTGGGGTGGAGGGAGTTATTAGATACTTACAGCTAAGAAGCTCACAATGCAGTGGCTTTTCACTAGTTCAATAACACTTGTGGATTATGAACCAAAATTATTCCTATGATTTTTTCCTTCCTAATTATGTTGCTAATAGTTAGTTGTGGCTATGAGTGTGCCAACAAAATAAAATGGGCTATTACTGGTTGCTCTCTGTAATGTGCTGTAATTTGTGGTTTAGATCACAACTATCAGCTATAACTTGTGGTAGTTTACTTGGTTATGGTGTGCAACTACACATACTGCCACTAGGTGAACTCTACAAGTACCTGGTATTGGATGTGCATTCCAGGATGCTACAAAGAGAGAAGTTCCCACATTAGCTACTTGTAGTGACAGCCATGAACAACAGTATTGATGAAGTGGATCTTCTAAGAATATTTCTTCATTCTGCACCATCCTTGCAAGAATTTCTTTAATAGGGTAGTTGGTCCCATAAACCATATGTGAGGACAATTTCACTGAATGTGCAAGACAGAGAATAATGCTGGTAAATTCACTTAACATGGATATAAAGTAACCAGTTTAAAAAACACACATAAGTATAAATGTGTGCATGTATGCATTTTATCTTGGTTAGCATGTACATATTTATATATGCAAGTATAGTATATGTTTGTAGTATAATATTATAATAGTATACATTTATGTACGTATGCACATATCATGTATTATATAAAATTCTTAAATGAGCAAGACGGTGACAGCAAAACTTGAACAAGAACTTTGGGTGATGGTCGGTCATTAAAAGCACAACCAAAAATCACAGCAAAGTATTAATAATTTGATAACAAAAAAGTAAGTGAACATAAAGAGGACATTAAAGATTAGACACAGTCCAACCAATACTTTCACACATCCTACACACACTGCTGTCATTTATTGTTGTAGGAACGTCAGAATATGTACACTATTCCAAGTATTGAGACAGCCTCATAGAAGGCATGCGGTAAAACTAAACATCTTTACAAACAGAAACCATAATGAGGTGTAGAAAGAAGAACTAAACATTCAAACAAATAACCAGACTTTGGTTTATTAAGGTCCAGATATGCTGGATATTATTCTGTGCTCTTACTTGTATAACTTTTCGTATATGATGGAATTATTTTTGACGACCGTAGATACGAAGCCTACAATCTTTCCACTGAAACCATCGATGGCACACACATGTGTCACTCCGTACATAATTAACTTTTCATTTTGGTCAATATGAAGCTTTTCGCCAAAATATGTAGCAGTGTAAGGAATAGGATTGACTTGACAATGCACAGTGTTTCTCCTGCAGGAATGATGATATGGATGAACACGCTGAAGTGCCAAACCCACACGATTCTGAGAGACTCTAAATCCTTGACTAGCAAGGAATCTAGTCATCATCTTTCGACCATATGTCGGGCCAACCTATGATTTATTAAATCATTTTTTAATATATTTCTGTACTAAACAAAATGGAAACATTACAGATGTCATCATGTGTATGTCAATGTGTAGTTGATTGTGTATGTGGTTGTTGGCGTTTGTGTATACATGTGAGTATATTTTGCAGTGTGTATACATGTGTGAAGTAACCCTCAATTTTGTTTCTATAGCTGGCAGCATGATGAAGATAAAGGAAGGCAAAGAGAAAGAATTGCTTGTCTTTCGTCTTTATGTAAAACAACACACATCAAAATACTTACTAAAATACTACTCATATTGTACACTTGCTCCGTTCAATTGATAATACACATATATAATGATAAAGGTTAGAGTGAATATGCCCCATTTAGGAATATTACGCTTGGATGCTATTCGAGGCCAAGAATGTTTAAATGTAGGCATTTATGATATTCAAATCTAACTGTTACAGAATGTAGCAACTGTTAAAACCTACAGAAACTAACAAAAAAAAACAAAAAACTTCATGATGACAAAGCTTAGAGCATAGCAAAAAGCATATGATTTTATCAATTTCTGAATGGTGCAGAGCATGAAACTACTGGAATAGATTCAAATTAGAGACTAATCACTAATGTCCTATAAGTGTCTGGATCATCCAAAAACTTTTAAATCGTAATAGAGCAAGTGTTGCCTCACCATTGTCAGTAGTAATGGTAGTAGTAGTAATAACATTGATAGAAACATTGTGAAAAGTGACTTAATATTCCTGCTCCATAAGCCACTAAGACATTCAAAACCTCGTCACTGCACCTTGTAGTGCTATGTAGGTTGTGTTTAGCACAAAAACGCTTTAAACTCCTCACACTAATCCCCCTCACACCAGGAAAGGCAATTCTAAGCTCTTCCACTATTGCTTAATGGGTATAACCATTCTTCAATCGGTGTTCACAAACGGTAACACATTCAAGTTTTCTAGAGCAGACATCGCAGCGTCCGAAGCCCAGCGGTTACTCATAAGAATTTACACTCAGGGCCACCTCCTACTTAAAAACCCTCATGTGTGGCGTAATTTTTCTTCCGCACCTGCTGCTATATTATATTCCCCGCGCGACAGCGAAGAGCGACACCCGCCCGACAGCGAAGAGCGACACCCGCCCGCGTGTGTGTCTCACAGTTCGTCCGCTTCGCGCAGACTAGGTGTTTTTCTTCGGAGGGATTATAGGAGTACTTCGTCTGTGACTTTTCTCCCGTAGAATGTCAGACACGGTGGAATTGAAGTACGACGGAAGGTCGTACGAAATGTCTCCAGCTCAACTACGTACCACTAATATCGGGCTTGTATTTGGAGTAAGTATAATGTGTTACGTGCAAATTCTAAGTTGTATGTGGCGGACTCTTCTTATAACCATGTTTCTACGAATACTAATGTTGTTTGACAGTTGGATCCTAAAACCATTTGGTTGAAAGATGTTGGCGGTAGATGCTACTTTCCTGAAGGGGAAGAGTTCAAGTATGGAGATATGGAGGAGCACACTTACTCGCTCTTTGTAGAAGGATGGCCTCATACAAGCGTTGAAAAGTAAAAAAAAATTGTTTGAAGCGGATAGCTTGCTGCTACTTTGTGTTAGTAGTATTGTACAAACCATGAATTCATAGATTAGTGTGTTGGTTATTAGAGTCCCGCTAACATTTGTATCCAACCCTAGTGGGGATCAAGCTGGTTCTGGTTCCAGTAGCACACCATGCAGATCAATCAAAGGCCTTGGAAATAAAATGTATAATAGCTGTACCATAAGCAAAGAAGGAGATTAGTACAGGAGGAAAAATAGAATTCTATCCATATGAAGCTACATATTTGGACCTTAAGCCATCAACTGCCAATGCCTCATTTATTAGGTCTGAAATTCAAAAGATATGGGGGGCAGAATACATTATTGTATCTAATGATGGCTTAGAGATAGTAGATACTTCTGCTACTAAGGTATGTTAGAGTTTTTGAAGTAGTTTTTTTTTTATTCTTGTGTGTGTATATTGGCTTAGTAGCCATTGTTAGGTATATTACAATCTACTCAAATTAATTACAATTCAGTAATTCTTTGAAGCAATTGTTTTTGTTCTATAGATTCATGCAAACTCAGAAATTTCTATTATATAGCTACAGGGGGAGTGTATAGTACTTGGCTATAGTAGAGCCAGACAATCATTTGAAAGGCACATATGTTGATTTCCAATTTAAAAACTTGAGTGATATTGCTATCCTTTTCAAGAATGGAATTTTGATTGCAGGCATCAAGTTTTGGAAGGTGGGGAGCAGAAAATTATTTTCCATTTCCACTGAAGTACTCGGGCCAAGAAGCGTAGACGCTCCAACGCAGATGAAGACTCTTCTTAATGAAAAACTTTACTCATTAGATTCAAAGGTTTCTAAAATATTGAAGGTTGCTCCATATTACAAAGTACCCTTGGGTTTGTTAGCCCAACTGCATGATACATTCATATGCAAATCGTCACCATATACCCTCCAGCTATATTTGCCCAACTGCATGATACATTCATATGCAAATCGTCACCATTAATCCCTCCAGCTATATTTACCCAATGCTGTAAGCGAATTCTTGGGTGCATGGAGTGTACGGACAAGTGGTACATTGGGGAGGATGGAAGGAGAGACTGTCCCCTTTGCAGGTCTGATCTACATTGGGGAGGATGGAAGGAGAGACTGTCCTCTTTGCAGGTCTGATCGGGGTTATTCTGATACTTCAAAGATTCTGGGCTTGGACGATTTTTTGATAACTATTAGAGATCTACTTCAAGTACCTGATGAGCAGTCCTAAGATTAAAGTACAGATATGGATTAACTGATGTTTTCTTGTGTATTTTATAATTGATATGAACATAGACTAATGAATTGAAAATGAAGTACACTGCTGAACATTGCATGCACAGTGTGGTGCCTAGTATCCTCTGATAGTTCGATAAGGTTGACTGCCACCAGTTCCACTGACAGGCCTTGCTAGTATCCCACAGTTGGTCAATTAATAATGGTTAAAGTTATATTAAGAGACATGCAGTAACACAAACAGGCTCAGTTGGTCAAATGGACTAAGAATCTACAGTGCTCAGTGACTATATAGGAGTAGGTAGATGAGGGGTAGAGGGGCCACCCCACCTTTACACAAAGACAGTGAACAATGAGTCCAGCTCAGCTGGTAATCCCAGAAGTATCAATTACTACTACAATGTGGCATGACTATGAATATAATTAGTGTGTGAGTTTGTAAATGCTGGGTTGGCCTATTCTGGCCCCACATCTCCCCCCCCCAAGCTCAGCCTCACCCCTGAAGGGGCTGGGCTTCTCTAATAGAGGGGCCGAGACGTTCATCATAACTTCAAACGTGTTGTCCGATCCATCTTCATCTTCTCCCTCAGAGTTATTGTAGTCATCCCATGATTGGCGAGATAAACCATCTGCGTCAAGGTTCTCTTTTCCCGGCCTGTACAGCACAGTGAACTTGTATGGTTGGAGTGACAATGCAAACCCACGGAGTCTTTTATTAAGTTTTGGTGACGTCATGAGATGGCACAGAGCTTTGTGGTCAGTAAAGATACAGAATTCTTGTCCATACAAATAGTGGCTCCAGTAGCGTAGCCAGGGGGGGGCAACGGGGGCAATTGCCCCCCCTATTTTCTCAGGTAAGCTATAAGTATTAATAACTTCTTACCTCAAAGGTGAATGATAATCTTCTTAGCGTTCCGACAATATCGTTCCTAATTTAATGCTGACCATTTTACTTTACCGCTAGCGGTTGGGTAAAGGGTCGAAAATGCTGATTGAGTACGCGGTCATTCCAACCACTACTGCTAACCAAGGAGAGCTGAGCTATTGAGAAGCCTGTAAGTGTGTAAGATGTCACAGTCATTACATAGATTTTTTAAGAAAGTGTCAAGACCTGCTCTTAACGATTCTCACTCTAGGTAAATAACTTGATAGCTAGATAGATAATAGTTATTCAATAAAAATTAATAAAAAGTTTCCACATACTATACATGCAGGGATACAGTCCATGAATCACCCAGCAGTGATATCCATGAATCACCCAAATCTTTTCTACCACTTTCGAAGAAGCCTCGTATTGAGCAAGAGTCGGAGGTATCACCAGCTAATATAGATTTGGCTAAAAAGAGAAGTTCTTTAACTGAACGTGACAAGTACAGCTTCTACTGTAACCGGTTCACTCCTGATATTAACTAAAAATTTCCACGTGATGGTAGTCGTGGCTTTTTATATCGATACCTGAGTAAGTATAGCTGGTTGGCATACAGTCAAGTGGAGAATGGTGGGCTTTGTCTCCCTTGTGTACTCTTTGCTCGAACCACAGATACACGGAAAGGTAAAGGGGTATTTGTTGAAACAGCATTTACCAACTTCAAAAAGATATATGAAATGTGTGACCTCCATGCTGCTAGGGAATACCACAAAGATGCTATTGTTGTTTGTGACGCTTTTATCGATCGAATGAGTGGTAAACGAGAGAGTGTGTCGATTCAACTTAGAGAAGGAGCAAGACAATCTATTCAGAGCAATAGAAAGAAGCTACGTTCTATCATAGAAACAATTGTCTTGTGTGGCCGCCAGAACATTGCTCTCCGTGGTCACCGTGATAGTGGCACAGACATAGAAGATGCACAAGCAGCAAGTACAAACCATGGCAACTTTTGGGCTCTCCTCCACTTTCGTATCTCGGCTGGAGATACTGTATTGAGAGACCACCTCCAGAGTGTAGCTAGAAATGCTACATACACATCCCCTGATATTCAGAATCAGTTGATAAGCATACTTGGTGACCAGATTTGTGATACAATCTTAAGAAAAGTTAACAGCAGTCTATGCTATACTGTGATTGCTGATGAGGTAACTGATTGCTCTAACAAAGAACAACTCTGCATCGTCTTAAGATATGTTGAGCCTGACACTTCTTTTATCAGAGAGGATCTTGTTACATTTCTAGAATGTGATAGTGGCACTTCTGGCAAAGCCTTAGCTGACAAGATGCTTGTTTTTGTCAGAAATCACCTGGATCCGTTAAAGATGCGTGGTCAGGCCTATGATGGGGCTAGCAACATGTCTGGAAAGACAAATGGAGCTGCAGCTAGAATATCCTCTCAATATCCACTAGCTTTATATACCCATTGCACTTCTCACTGTTTAAACTTGGCAGTTGTAGCTTCCTTTGAAGAAGTGAGTGTCCGCAACATGATTGGTGTTGTAAATCGAGTGTCAGTTTTTTTCTTTGCACACCCCAAGAGGCAAAACAAATTGGAAGAGGCTATACAAAATACACAGCCGGAATCAAAAGTGGTAAAGCTAAAAAATCTCTGTAGAACACGATGGATTGAACGCATCAATGCCCTTGATCGTATCAAGAACCTTCACTCCTCCATAGTAGCTTGTTTTGAGAGTATTTCATCTGAAGGTTCTCGAATGTGGTCTCCAGACTCTGTGACAGATGCTAGTACTCTCTTGCAGGCAATCATCACCACAGAATTCCTCAGTGCTCTTGTGATTACAAATGGATGTCTACAATATCTCAGGGGACTCACAATAAGTCTTCAGGAAGAGGCCAAAGACATAGTTCAAGCTGTGTCTGAGATCAAAACTGTGACGTCATCTCTCGAGCAAGTCAGAGAGAATGTTGACTCCTACCACAGTAGATGGTTTGAAACAATCTCAGAAATGTGTAGAGAAGTGGGAGTTATACCATCAATGCCCAGAATATGTAGCCGTCAGCATCACAGAGCCAACACACCTGCATCTGATCCTTCTGAATATTTTAGAAGAAATATCACAGTTCCCATATTGGACCATCTTCTTGCTGAGTTTGACAGGCGGTTTAGTTTACACCAAAGAACTGCTTTTCAAGGTTTTTACTTGGTACCATCAGTATTGGTGAAAAAAGATCTTGAAACTGTATCTGATGTGTTGATGAAAGTGGGAGAGTATTATGATTTAGATCTTCCAAACATCTCTTCTCTTTGTGGTGAGATTCACAACTGGTACAGCAAGTGGAAATCTGAAGAGGAAAATCACGGTTTAGCTTCACTTCCTTCAACTCTTTCATCAACATTGCCCCGAATCTCTAGCTTTTTCCCTAACATTAAAGTTCTTGCAACTATTCTCTGCACACTCCCAGTGACTTCATGCTCTGCTGAGAGATCCTTTAGTAGGCTTAAGCGAATTAAAACTGCCCTTAGATCTAGCATGAGTAATGAACGGCTTTCAAACCTGACTCTACTGCACATGCATCCTGATGTACCAATTGATATCGAAGAGGTCATTAATGAGTTTTCTAGGCGTCATCCTAGAAGAATAACTTTAATATGAAAACTCTCAGTCAATTATTCTATTAATGGCATTTTGTTTTTCTGTTTTCAAAATTTAACTATAGTTTGAATGAACGAATACTACATTTCATACCTGTCAACTACAACTTAGCAGAGATTTGCTTAGTACCTGTATCGTGTTATAATTTTTTGCCCCCCCTTTTCTGAAATTCTGGCTACACCCCTGGGCTCCAGTGACGAACTGCTTCCAGTAACCCCAATGCCTCCAACTCCGTTGCCGAATATCTTGATTCTGCTCCTCTCAATTGTCTGGAATAAAATGCTACTGGTATATCTTTTCCCTCGCGTCTCACTAGCAGGGTGGCTCCAAGTCCTCTGTGGCTGGCATCTATGTGAACAACAAAATCGTCGGCCTCCCGGTACACATAAAACAACATTATTGCACAAAGAATTACATAAATACCTGAAAGCTTCCTCCATGGGTTTTGTCCAGCAGACCAGCCTTGGAGCCCTTGGGGAGGTTGACGGAGTGAGGTATGATGAGTGTTTGGCAAAATCTTTGATGAATTTGCGATAAAACCCTACAGTTCCTAAAAAGGCTCTTAAATCTTTAATAGTTTTGGGTTTTCTGTAGTTTTTCAATGCCGTAATTCTATCCTGAGGAACTGCCACTCTCCCATTCCCAATGAGGTGACCAAGATAAACCAAATATGTCCTAGCCCAGCTACATTTCTCATGTCTAGCTGTTAAGCCTGCCTTTCTAAGAGCTATGAGTACTTTCCTCACATCAGATAAGTGCTGGCTAGGATCTTCTGAATAAACTAGTATGTCATCAATATATGTGTGACAGCAATCCATGCATTCCTTAAGTGCTAACTCCATGGTGGCCTGAAAATGGGCTGGAGCATTTTTTAGTCCAAAAGGTAAACGCTTAAAACGATATTTTCCATATGGGCTACAAAATGTTGTAACATCTCTGCTTGTTTCATCCACTACCAGCTGGTAAAATCCTTTGGCCAAATCAATCTTGGAGAGAACCTTTGCATTACCTGCTCTCTCCAATATATCTTCTAACTGTGGCATTAAGTATGGAACAGACTGTGTGACCTGATTAACCTTACGGAAGTCAACACATAAACGGATCTTTCCATTGGGTTTGACAATGGGGACTAGTGGGCTTGCCCATGGGGCAGAGCTTTCTTCAATGATACCTTCCTGTAACAAAGTTTTTATTTCTTCCTGCACCCCATCCTTTACCTTATTAGGGATTCTGTAGGGGTTCTGGGCTATTGGCGTAACATCTTCCATTACTTCAACGTTCACTTTAGCTAGTCCACAGTTTCCTGGTTTCCCGGACAACACATCATTGAATTCCCTCAACAAGTTTCCTAAATCACCCTCGTTAACTTCTGCACATTTAGTGTCTCCTAGCACAACACCACTCTCAAATAAGTCACCTTCCTCTGCATAAACTGTAACTTTCCCCACAAACTCTTCCCTTTCAACATACAGTTTTGCATTGTTCACATGAATCACTTTAGTTCTCTGCTTTTCCCCTTCTTCTCTGACTTTGTAGTTGACTGGCCCTAGCCTCTCTAACACCTCATATGGACACTCCCAAGAGTCCTGCAACTTTGCTATCATACCTGGTATCCTACATAAAATTCTATTCCCTACTTCAAAAGTTCTCACTATTTTCCCTCTGTTGTAAGCTTCTTCTCTTTTCTCTCTCTCTTTCAACCCAATATCAGTTGCCGAATCCCAAAGCATTTCCAATTGTTCCCGCAAACTGTCCACCCACTCACCTAATTCCATGCCCCCACAACTATCATTTGCCCATCCATCATATAACAGGTCCAAGGGTGTTCGAATGTTATGACCCAAGACCAACTCAGCTGGTGAAAACCCTGTATCTCTGTTCGGGCAAACTCTCAAACACTGCACAGCCAAGGGTAAGAAGGATTCCCAGTCTAACCAATCCTCTTGTGTTGGCCTTACTTAAGAGAGACTCAAGAGTACCATGTAATCTCTCAATACACCCATTAGTTTGAGGGTGGTATGGAGTTGTGCATGACAGTTCAATGTGGTAAATCTCAGCAAGTGCTTTCATGACTTTACCCGTAAATTGAGTACCCTGATCAGTAAGGATTTTCAATGGTAAGCCCCACCTAGCAAAAATTTCTACTAATGCTTCTGCAACTTTTTCAGCTGTAATTCCTTTTAAGGGAACAACTTCAGGCCATCGTGAGGCTAAACAGACATATGTTAAAAGAAACCTCGAACCCTTTTTACATTTTGGTAATGGACCTACTATATCCAGTGAAACACTCTCAAATGGAACATTAATGACAGGCCGGGGAACCATTCGTGATTTCTTATTGTTACTTTTGTTAGTTTGTTGGCATCTTAAGCATGATCTACAATAATTCTCAACATCCCTTGCAATGTACGGCCAAGTAAAACGAGCATTCAAGAAATGCCGAACCTTCTTAGTGGACAAGTGTCCAAGCCCATCATGTGATAGTCTCAATACTCTTTCTCTTCTGCATTTGGGAAGTACAATCCTATCTGATGTGCCACTATCAATGTCAGTAATCCTGTGAAATAATATGCCCTTCAGCCAATAATAACCCATCTCACCTCTCATTGCTAGATTTCTGCATTTTTCTAAAGACAGATCTTCCATTATTTCTCTCCTTAAGTCATCCACTTCACTTCCCTCTCTCACATTAGGTAACCCAACTAACTCTGCCAATTCCTCATCTCTTACTTCCGTACTTCTGCTCAATACCTCTTCAACACCTAAGCACTCTTCTCTTAAACCATCCTTTAATTCCTCTTCCCTTTTCCCCAACTCACTTTCCTCAACCTGCACATCCTCCCCTACTGCACCACTTTCCACGGCCTCCTTCCTGTTTTTTTCCACATACATCATGTAATAAGGATTGGTTCCCATTCTGTGCTACAGAGCTATCAAGTTTAGTGGCTACTCCCCCATCAGCTACTTCTCTTTTTGCTAACTGTTCAGAATCTGTCTGGTTATTTTTAGCTTGACTACGGGTTGTAACTCTATCTACCTGCAGCACTGGGTTGGATTTTTCCTTTTTTGCTTTTCTATATTCCTCCAGTAATCTATGGTCTTCATCATTCACAATGTCTATTGAGTACAGGACACACCCACTAGTAAGATGGTCAGGGACAACTGCTACATCTTTCTGTACTAGAGTGTTACCAATTTTAAATGCTACATCAGCTACAATCTTGTCATGAGAGACTCCTTGAATTGTTACCAACTCATCTAAGTATTGAGTGCTTTCTATCAAACTGGCTGGAACAACTGAAATTTGAGCTCCTGTATCTAAGATCACAGTCACTTCCTTCCCATTAACAGCTGCTTCAACCACATTGTTATGTTCATCTAGTACCACAACATTTGCTTTCTTGTCTCCCCTGCTATTTTTCATCACAAGTTGATTATTGTTTTTTGGCTGATCATCCTTCATATTTTTAGGACATTCAGGACTTTTGTGACCTAACTGACCACAAGTAAAGCATTTGGGCTGGGTGTAGGAAGTGTACCCTGGGTATGGCCTTTGTTGTGGGAATCGTGATCTACAATCTATTGCTCTGTGACCTTGACGATTACATTTAAAACAGGTTATTTGAGCAGGTTGAGGGTTGGTGCATGCCTATATCCACTGTTGCTGGTCGCAAAGTGTTTGGAATTACTCAATTCTTTCTTATGGCCCAACTTTTTCCCATCCATAATCGTATCAATTGCATCCCCAGCTTCGATCAGATCCTGCTTGCACTTAATCATCTTGCTATCTAGGACTGCTTGTTCTGTTTCACTGAGGACCTGTCTGAGTAAGGCTTTCATGATCTCTATTATACAGTCATACACACTCTCACATCCAGAAAACAGTCTTTCCAACAACAAGGTACCCGACCATACAACTTCCCGCACAGACTTCCCAGATACATCCTTCACCCATGAGTTAAAAGAGTTTGGAACCAGTGCTAGCCTTTGACATGCCAACATTGTTATAGAGTCTGTTTTTTATGTCCAGGTAAGTGGTTGTTGGATTCTGTAAGAGATCCAGCACAAGATTTTTGCACTTAGGTGTTATCTTGGCTAAAAGAATAGCTTTCCACTCATCTAATTCGACTCCAGCATTAGCAAGTTCTGCTTCTAAGCTATTGAGAAAAATTTCTATCTCAGTTCCATCTCGATACATTGCTATTTTCTCCACAAGTTTGTCTTTTTTAGCTGCTTCCCTTAACCTATCGTCTCTTTCATTCCGCTCCCTTTCTAGTGCCTCTCTTTCTTCTCTAGCTCTAGTTTGCTCGTGCTAATTGCTCCTCCCATTTTTTCTGTTCTCGCTCTCTGGTAACTAATTCCACTTCTCTCTCTTTCCTTTCTTGTTCTCTTCTCTGTTTTTCTAATTCCCGATCCTTAACTTGCTCTGTCAACAGACTAGTCATTAGTTCCAACATCTTATGCAACGTGTCTGGAGGGTCCCCTTTCTCAAATACTTTTTTAGTAGCCATTCCAGTAATTCCACTAGCACACTCACTAGATTCTGTATCCCTTCTATCCTCGAGAACTTCCACACCTATCTCCCGACAAATCTACGAAACCCTGTAATTGCTCAACACTCTGGAATTCCCCACCTTGGCTTTCTTCTTTTCTCTGTGACTGCTGTCCTTTTTCTGTCTTTTTGGTGTTCCTTGTCTCCCTCCCCACAGGCATCCGCAACTGGCTGCAAGACAGCTCCCTGAATGATCTTTTTCAATGGCTGGCTCGTTTCCTTCACCGCTGCTACCAAGTGTGGTGCCTAGTATCCTCTGATAGTTCGATAAGGTTGACTGCCACCAGTTCCACTGACAGGCCTTGCTAGTATCCCACAGTTGGTCAATTAATAATGGTTAAAGTTATATTAAGAGACATGCAGTAACACAAACAGGCTCAGTTGCTCAAATGGACTAAGAATCTACAGTGCTCAGTGACTATATAGAGGAGTAGGTAGATGAGGGGTAGAGGGGGCCCCCCACCTTTACACAAAGACAGTGAACAATGAGTCCAGCTCAGCTGGTAATCCCAGAAGTGTGTAGTCTATTGCTGGAACTGATCATGAATCAAACAAGATTTTAATATTATGTTGCAAACTATTTTATGCTGCTAAGTTGACCAATGCTGTAATGAACAGCCATTGTTTGTAAGAAACATTGAGTGCACGCAAGTTACTGTGAAATAATTAGCTTGCTCTTAAAATGTTTCAGCCACATAACTGACTCATGTAATAAGATATCATATATAAATGTATTAGCTACTAATGACAATGGAGTAGATAAACAGTTATATTGTCAGATACAGCCATATTGATAATAGCTACTGAACCTAGTACAACAATTTTAACAAAAAGTCATTCTCATGCATAAAATATATATTTCTCCCATGTTAAATAACTATAGCAGAAAACCATGAACAAAATTTCAATCACTGTAGCGAAATATAATAAATAGCTATACTTTTTTTCATTGTAGCTAATCCACATGGTATCTATTACATGTGGAGTCTTTTTTTCTCAAAACTTGAAATAGGCAGGTATATAACTACATAAGAATGCCTGCATTGAGAACAATTGTTTTCAGTTCAGTTAGAAATCTAAGGTTGCTTGCTTAAAGGTGATAAACCATAAATTATTTAATTACTGATGGCAATTGTAAGGTAGGTGGTAAAGGGTTTTCAACACAGGTAAACTAAAAAAAAAAGCATTAGGTAATGGTCATCAATTTTCAATTTTTCAAATTATTAAAGGTTTAAAATAATAGAAAAAGTGATAAAAGTAAATTAAAATAGGTGACTTTGTAATAAGTTGTAAGTATTCATTTTATTGATATCTCAATGGCCCAAATGTTCACTCACCCAAAACCCTTTACCAAATGTTCCATTCATTATAACTTGATGGACAACTTTCCTCAAAAATATTTGCAGTAGAGTTTATTTTTAAATAACATGCACACTTTATCAGTACCATTAATGCCACATTCATTGGGTGCCAAAAAAAATTAATGTTTTTGCATCATGCTTCAACTACAAGGTGAGTAGCTAGCTACCTGTTTCAGTAGTATTCCAAATGCCTGCAAACTTTTTTTTTAACTCTGCAAGCCATGCTGCTTAGTTAGAGTTGCAGACAGCACGAGGACTTTTATTGCATATAATGCAACTACCGCATTATGCATTAACAGTCTATACGTATCAAGAGTGGTGTAATTTATTTTATAAGTGCACATATGTATTTCACATGGATGCATGTGGCTACAGTGCCACATCCATGTTACTGAAATTACGTGAAACAATACTATACTTATCAGCCATACAATTTGGCTAAGCAATCAGTTTTCCAAGTGCATATGTGACTGAGCTGACTGACTTATTGCTAGTAGCTAGCTATATCATGCATAGCAAAACTAGTGGTAGTAATTCTAGCTAGCACTAGTGAAATTAAGTTCAATTAGATAAAGTGCGCTAAAATTTACTCCGTTAAAGCTTTATTACGACATTTATATCACCATACTATATAGAAATTCAAAACATTTTAACCTGTCATACATGAGTCTTTGATACAATACAAAAGTATAATGCTGATATTGTGTAAGAAACAGCTAACACTATACATTTTAAATCATCTAGAGTAACCCATCAAGACTATTGTAAAGTTAATAATTTAATATTATAGCTCATGAATAATAATGCGTGATGAATTACAAGGAGATGAATAAAAAATAAATGAAACAACAGTGATGACACTGTAAGTAAATTCCACTCAAGTGAATCTTACTGGGAACAAAGTTCAGTCCTGCAGATCAAGACAGGAGGGTTATTTACAGAATAATTGTTGTGACTGACAGTGTTAATAAAGGGTCGGAGAGTGTGAATAAGTGTGTGAAGTTTGAATTAGTGCAAGTAAGTAGGGTTAATTAAAGTGTAATAATCCAAGTATGAAGTATTCATTAGCGGTCTGTTGTTTGTGCTGGCTTGCTTGCATCACTGAGGAAGTATATTGCTGTCACTTTAATCATGCACCATATGAATAAGATCACATAATATATAACGTTATAAATAGCTTTAACTTTTTCTTACAGTTAAGTGTAAAATCATGCATTGTTATGGTAACACTTGAGGCAGTGTTAATTATTGGTGTAAACACTGCATGTTGCAGTAGCACTGACACAAGTGTAGTTGTGCAAATTGAATGTGGCTACTTGTATAGTGCAGTCACTATCTCTATACTTCTGGATAAACTTTCTCTTGAACTTTGCTTTAATCTAGGCCTCCTCCTAATTTGTTGAAAAAGCTCTGTCTAATGGGGCATAACTTCCACGCTAAGAATGACGTTGTCTCCAACTAGAAACTACAACTGTATAATTCCAAGGCTAGAGCTGCATGCTTGCGCATTTTTAAGCTACCGTGGCATTTCACTTTGTCCCGTGCTATTTCACTTTGTCCGGTGCTATTTCACTTAGTTATAGCGATTTTTCCAATACATTTTGAACGGGCAGTTTACACGCCGTAATATTAAATAACTTGTGGTACGAATATGGCGTATTATTGTTGCACTCTTATATACAGCTCACCATAGTTGTTAGAAGCCTGGTTACACGAGAATACTACCGCTTTTCTCTCGAATATCAACAGATTATAGTTTTAAAGTAGAATACCTAGAACAAATTATAAGCTTAGTGCACTTATTTTTTGTTTTTTAGTATTGTAGAAGAATTAAGGAGGAAGTGACAAAAGAAGGTGTAGCTTTTTGCGTCTTAAAATCCGAACCCCCCAATGCCAACCTCTGGCTACGGGCTTGCCTACAATGTAATGATTCTTATGAGTACTGATTTAAAGAAGTTTTATATGCCTATTTATATACATAGTCAAGTACAGTGTTGGAAGATATCTAAGAATTTGGTCAAATCTTCACATTGTGACTCTTCACTCTTTGTAATGGCTGCATTCTGTTGACTTATAGTTGTGTTTTAATTTTAGGAGTGTTGTGGGACAAATAGGAGATAGTTAATAAGTCTAGAAGATTACAAATGTTTGTTGACACAGAATTGTTAACTTCCTGAACCAGGTTCTTGCCTAATTTGCTCCTTTTTCTCTTCCTACTCCATTTCCCATATAGAGGATGCCACAAGCTTATTTTCATAATACATTACAGACTACTGAATTGATCCAATGGATAAGTACAGTTTTTCCTCACAGGACTATGTCACAATAATAGTTGTATGCAAAAGGTAGTTTTAATTTTGTCTCATACTTGTACTTTTTCCATGCTTTTGGATTTGAAATTTTCCTTGGTGTCATGCTGTCTAGACCATGCAAAAACACTATGAGGCTATAGAGCGTGCTGTCACAGAAGTGAAATGAAGTCTTCCTCAGTAAATTCTGTTGTTTTGCTGTGATTTCCAATTATTATTGCATATAGAATTTTTCGCTGGGAGTTTAAAACACTCTAGTGTGTCCCATGCATGTCAGTACTTGGCCATACCAGATTTAGTTGTCTGGAATAGCCAGACCCTTTACCTAACAGATATGCCCAGAGAAAGGCATGCACCTTGGCTAGTCCAGAGCCAACAATTTGGGATGTGGTTAGTTAACATTTATTGGTAGGCTCCTAGGCAGCCTTTCAGTGAAATGAGTGGGTATCTTACCACAAGTGTACATAACAAAGTCAACCCCCCCCCCCCCTACTCTGGGCCATACCCATTGATTGAGCCACACTACTTTGATGCATGGGTCTATAGGAAAGTGTATGTTTCATGTAGATCAGTTTTTGACCATATTGCAGGGTTGTATAATTTTAAATTCAAATTTTGGCAATGTACAACTTCCAAAATTCTGGGGACATAAATATTAGGGAGGGAAGAACACTTAGGATTGTGGTAATGGGATGGCAAAATCCCAGGGCTCTCTCTCCTCCCTTCCCTGTGTACAACTGATTATTATTCTAATTATTCTCATATGCTTTTAATTTTGTCATCATAAAACTCAGTTGCTTTGTGCCGTACGTTTTTCCCCTGTACTGTACATGTAACGGAGTGATGTATTCCTTTGTAAATACTGTTGTGAATACTGTTGTTTTGCTGTGCGTTTAGATTCAGCTTAGGGATTTATTTTTAAACTAGGCTACATACATGCTATTATCATTCAAAAAAATTAATTCAGCAGGTGGTGATGGCCTAATATATAATTATGATTGTAATCAGTGAGATCTTGTTAGTGGGCCCAGGAATTCTCTTGGTCACATGTCAGTGTGCATGATTAAGGAACATGGTAGGCTAAATCCAGATGGTATGTGTTGTGATCTTGTATTATTATTATTAACCCTCAGCGCGGAATTGAAACCCCTTACCGCATACGTAATTTAAAAACTCGACTTTATTTTAGTAGCTCGAACATTAGTTGTTAAAATCAATCATACAATAGTGTAGTTTAAGGCTCGCTCGCCATTTGTGCTCAAGCACACCACTAGTAGGCATGTTTACATTCATTCAGCGTGAGGTGTTGCGTTGCGTAGTTGTTGAGTGAGCAAATACCTAACCTAGGAGTCTCTGGTTCGAACTCTCAGTCGACACTTTTTTTTCTTTTCATTTTTTTTTTCATCCTGTTTTTTTTCTTTTTTCTTTTTTCTTCTTGCCTAATGTTCGCAGGACTGTAGTACGTCCAAGTTGAGTTGGCCTCAAGAAAAACTTGAATAACTTTAGAACGGAAGCAGCTACGCATCCGGGGTTTGCACCATTGGAAAGCTCGCGCCGAAGCGGTTAAAAATATTCCCTCAGTAAACTCCAAAACTGGAGAGAAAGTGCTATTCCAAAACTCAATACAAAAGTCTATGGGAATAGAAAAAACCACAGGTTTCCCGCTCAAAACGCGCCCGCTTTTAGTCACGCGGTATGGCTCAATTTATCACGCGGACAGTCTTCATTAAGAATTTTGTAAACAATGAGCGGCTTCTTCTCAGATTGCTGTGTTTCTAGCTTTATATCGCGATTAGCTTTGGTTGCGAGTGTGGAAACAGGATAGACAGAGTGTTCTGTTGTTGCAGAGGGTACAGGACCACCTGATAGGATGTTGGTATGATTATTTGTCTACCTGTTCAATAACAAATGCCATATTGCCAATATATTTCAGTGATATAGCTATCATTTAGCTAGCAACTTGTAATACAGCCACACTTACGCTGTTTGACGTTAAATTGTGTGCTTGTCAAAGCCGTGTTTATGCCAATTCCTTTTCTTCACTATTATAGATGCCGTTTATTGTAAGAATTAGGACCAACTCAGGCAGAACTCCACCTTCAACTCGGATCACAACTATTTTTTGTATGTGTACTACTTAAATTCTATCATTTCATCAATTTTCATATACCTTATTATAAATAAATGAAAAAATTGATAATTTTATTTAACATGAAAGTCTAGTAACTCTAGCTACAAGTTTACAGTGCTGTACTGCTGAATCCTGTGAACATCAGAATAATTCTTGGGACACAGTAGGTAGAATCCACTGATTTTAATCCTGTCTCTTTAGAAGAACTCCCACCAGTTTGCGTTTTCCATCTGCTGTACACTATCTGCGCATAAGAAACATAAATATCATTGAAAACAGACGAGATGAGCTGTACAGCGCCCGAAAAACTCCATTAACTTCACTAAATTTCTTTCTTTCAATAGCTACAGTATTAATGCGCACCTGTGCTACCGCCCCTTTTTCACGTGCAACGTTGATGTTTGCGCGCTTAATTGACTTGGATTCACACGACTAAATTGCTTCCGGTAAAGTACTAAATGCATTCCTCAATTACCGCGCTTGCGGTCGTGCCAACTCAACTTGGACATACTATAGTTATTTTTGTGTTTTCCCCCAAAAAACTAATAAAGCTTAGTATAAAAGAAGGTATGTGGGCATACGAGAGCTTCCCACATTCGAGAGCTAGAGAGAGAAAGGAGAATAAGAGAGAAGAGGAGCAATGAGAAGACAGAATGCAAAGGGAACTAGTTTATGTTTTATGTCACTTACGAGTTTATGTTTTATTATATTTATGTATCATGCCATTTATGTTTAAGTTGTCGAAGTGTGCATCGTTTGGAACATTAATGTTTGTGCGCAGGTCATCGGTAGGATTTTAGTCATGCTTTGGTGGATCATTTTCATTGGTCAGCTGGCGAGTGGACTCATATTCATAAGTCCCCTCGCCACGTGTGTAGTTTAGTTCAGCACTTGTAACAAATACGTTTAACTCAAGTGAGGCATCCTCTAAGCTGAATTCTGGTGGCAGCGATACTTTGCTGTCCATCAGAACTGTGGTTGCTTGCGTTGTGCGCAGGGCGAGCGTATACACCATCCACACCCCCACAAGGTATATTGCCATCGTATGCTATTAGGGCTTTAAAAGACTAGATTATCAAACTAGGGGTTGGATTAAGCTAGATAGTGTGGTGTTCTAAACTTTTTACCAAACCACTACACAGCAGAAGAGTCTGGTAACATTGCTGTATCAAAATTGTTATGTGGAAGTGGATTTTGGAGCTAGAGAAAATCTCGACCTTCCATATTAGTTAGTCTACACAGATAAAATGCTGAGTTAAACAGGAAATTAAACACAGACTCTTTCCAGATCCAGTGGGGAGTAATAGGAAAAAAAGTGATCTACAGCAAGCAAATCTAAACCGAGGGTGTAGTCTGTGTTGGTTGCTTTTAGCAGAAATAAAAATATTTGGTCACCGGGAATCGAACCCAGAACCCCTAGTATAGCGCACAAACGCTTAGCCACTGAGCTACGACAACCACCCGGCGAACAAACACTCCGATTTTGTATTTATTATGTAAAGGGGTACAGCTATGCTACAGTCTCACTCTCAACAGACTAGAAAAATTTCTCTTTTTTCAAAGATTCTTATTATACGTTGAATTTTTTTACTCCTCTAATTTATCACTTCACAATTTCTTTCTCATTCTTCATTTAATCATATTATATTCCGTATAATGAAGTTCAGCATTTAAAATTTTTCATCAATACCGATGATCAATAGTTCTATTACCTGGGTTTACCTCGTTTATTCTAACAATGACACTATCTACAAGAACGATTGCTTGGGCATGAAACATTTGAAATAGTTTATTAATCTTTTTTTTTTCTTTTTTTCATAACTACCCCTGCAGATATATCTGCCACTGTGCTCTGGCTGCAGATTGAATAGGTTGAGAGTATTTCCAACAAGTGTTTTATTTTGAGTATGTAAATGAACGCCGTACCACTCTACTCCTTTTTTGCTACCACAGGTGAGGGTAACCGAACCATACTTTGAAGCTTCAACCCAGCTTGGTACCACACTACGAGCTGGTGTTACTTCGAATACCTCAATAAATACACTGTACGTAAACTGACGACCATTTTTTAGATCCCCTTTGCACGAGTACGCTCCAGAGTCAGCTCTACGTACGTTGATTAGTGTTATCCGTTTTGACTCCTGCCGATGTCTTTGGTAAATCTGGAGGTCGTAGCCACCATAGTTAAACGGGGTATGCGTCCAACTTACGGCTGAAGAGCTACCACAGTATATAGTTATTGAAGATTTCTCTGGAATGTCTGCATTGTTAGGTATAACCATCATATCATACAAAACTATAGTCTGCCAGTATACGCCTGAACTAAGAGTAATAATATAACAGACAAATGAAGTTATTATTGAGCAATACACTGTACTAGTTCTAAATTGAAGCATAGCGATAAAACATGCAATAATAATATAAACTTTACTACAGTGGCACGCTACACACGGTTACAGCTAATTATGAACAAAAAAGTGTCGGAGAGGTTGTGGGCCGATTTTTTTACCGCGTCTATGGAGAATCTTGAGGATAATGCAATCAGTACCTTCCCCTTTAAACTATCTCTCCAGTGCAGATAGGTTGATGACGTTTTGCATTAAGGGTGCCGGTGTCACAGCAGATTGGGTCCCCTCGCGTATTTGGCCCTGGCGGACCAAATCCGCTTAGCAGATTTGGTCCTACCTCCGCGGAATTGGTCCGGTTTTTCAGTCTTCCTTTACTGCTGTGTAACTGCAGTTTGAAGTGAAGGCGAAGTTACTCTAGAATGACTGATGCTAGTCTAAGCCAATATTAAGGGTGCAGTACCACCGGAACCTGCGGTAATTAAGTGATTCAGTAAAATACCACAAAACCAGCCCGTAACTCGATCCAATTTACTCTCCCCGAACTGACTTTCGTCTCAATCTTGTTAAGCTTAATGCTGCTTTTTGATTGATTCTTAAGCGAATTTGGATTTTAAAATGTTCAAGAATCAATCAAAAAGCAGCATTAAGCTTAACAAGATTGAGACTTCATGTCACAGCTTTGGCAATCTCTTCCTGGTAGTTGTCGCAATTTAATCTGTGCTACTCTTTAATCATGTCACATTATAGTTATAGCCTGCTACAACTATCTGTAAATAGAAGGAGCTAAATCACTTACTAGTTTCAAAATTTGAGAACATATAGCTAAGAAAGAAAGGTCAGTGTGTAAATAGCAAATTTGATGCTGTAAGGAACAGCAATAAACAATTCAGCAAACAAATTCTTACATCTTCAATATAGTCTCACATCTTTTCTTCTCCAATGTTTTTTCATATTTTCATAATGCTTCTATTGTCTCTTACAATTAATCACGAAGGCATTTATAGTGGCAACACATCAAGAAGAAAAAGTTCAAGCATTTTTTAAAACTTTAATTCTGATTGTATTGGCACATAAATGATGCTTCCAAATAAACTTAGAGAGCATTATTCTGTGTCGTACAATCATCTCACATCATACAGCTATGGCCTTAAGATTTTTTAGTGCTGTTTCTGTATAAGTAAGTTTTCAAAGAAACCCATGATAAAATCAACAGGAACAGCAAGAATGGTGATCAGGACTGGCAAGACAGGAGGAACCTTGAAGTATCCATTCAAAGAACACAAGAGATTTCTACAAGCTTTGATTGATTTTACACTTCTACTGTAACGTAGAGCACTCCATTGGAACCACTCACAACATCAATTGGGATAAAGCTAAAGTTACTTGGAATGAACAAGATCTACACAGAAGATCCGTTCAAAGTCGTGGTACATTGGGGAATTTAAGAAACCACCATTATGAGAGCTTAGAACATGTTCGCATGTTGCATCCAAATTTATTTAATAGTAGCTAGGCTACTGGAGCACGCCAAGTGTGTAAACTTTTAAGACAGAAGATAGTATAATTTAATAACTATAAAATCTCGGTCTGGTGGACCTTCTAGTGGCTATACCTAATGAGATGAATGACCTAAAACACAAACATATATATGCTAGAAGTGAAGGTGACAATTGCTGATTCTCAAGCCTGCTCGAGCAAGCAAAAGCAAGCTCAAGCTGGAATGAGGAAACAACTACATGATCACACACAAACAGACTATAGACAAGAACAGGATGCTTCGAAACGTCTGTAAAATAAAAAATTTGGAATAGTGAAGTATTACCTATTCACATCGGTTTATTTGGATTGATCTGATTGTCCAATGTATGTATGTTTGGTTACAAGAACCACAAGGCACCTGGTTAATACTCCAGATCTTTCAGTTGGTGGAACATAGTATTTTACATGAACCAACATATTTCTCAGTGTTGAGTGTGGTTTAAAACAGGTCCGCATTTCCAAAGGGTGTGTTGGTATGACAAGTAGCCAGTGTTGTATTTATTAGCATTGGGTAGTCATTGGCTTGCAAGGCAGATTTCACATGATCATCTATTGGTCTTTTTCAGCAGACAAAATATAGATCTAGTTTGTCCTAGAGAAAAGAGTCTTTGCTACTGACAACTTGTGGACCAAACAGATGGTGTGAAATTGAAAGCCAAGTACCGTACTTATCGGACTTTGTCTTGTGTGTTAAGCACGTTTATTTATATTTCACACTCCAGCATTCCAGTTTTGTAACCTGAAACCTTAGTGCAAGCAAAGAAATGACCAGAAGAATCAGATTTGATTGTTCCGAGATTAGCTGATTCATGCCATGTAATTTCTAGCATAAGATTCAATACTTTTCTTCAAAGCAGTTATAACACAATATCTGCTAGCGGAATTGTTTGTAACTCATTTTACTTTAAAATATGCTAATTGACAACTCAATTTGCTTTTTGCTGCATTGCTTCTTTTATCAGTAAAAACAAGACAATCATGTTTGATAAAGTAAGAAATCACCCTAAATTATTATGATTTATAAGTTTCAAAGGTCAAGTTACTGGTAGCCCCAAATCTGATATTACATGCTCCATAATCTGAAGTTATATACTTGTAGCTCGTATCCAACAATCATATTACACATATCTGCTATACTATAAATGAAGGAATGACAAAGATCAAATTCAAAGTATTTTTGTATTTTTGATAGCAAACATCAGAGGGTTAAGCTGAAATGCTTACACGTTCCCAAGCACACTCACATTGTGGATGAAGATGTGTGCAGGTATATAAAATCTATCCATATCTCATCACAAGTTTGAAGTGACTCAATCAGGATTTTATATTAGCACTACATTAAATGCATACTGTGCCCATACTGGCATAGGGAAGATGAGATTACAGATGCTGTAAAGAATACTACGTTTTGCTTGGAAGAAAGTGGTGGCAAATTTCAATGAAAGCATAACCATGCCTACTATTACCAGGTCAGTTCCAGTAAACCAAAAATGTATAGAATTTTTTAAATCATGTTCATATCATATTTTTGTAAAATGAAAATGATTTGAATATTGAAAGAATTTATCCTGATGATAACTTTGGAAAGTTAATATTGTTCAAGCTAAAACTCTTTTTGATCAAGCAATTCTGCCAAAATTGATGGGAAATTTTTATTCTCGCACTTTGGACAATTATACTGCAGGAGATGCTTTCACAATAAGATGAGTTTTGTGAGTATTTTGACATTATTCAAACTTAAACTAGCAAACTTATATCATCATGTTGTCATTATTTTGTTGTTAGCTTTATTGTTTATTAAAAAGTCAAAAATGAAATTTAATGAAAAGGTACAACACAATTTAGTCCAGAGTTAATACTGTTTCGCTGTGAATGAGAAAGTCTATTGGCTGTGTTGCACTCAAAATTGAATATTTTTTCTTGAGGTTGCCAATGACCATTTGTACATGAATACAAACATTTGCAATACTCCTACTTTGTTTCCTCAGGTGCCTTTGGTAGCACCATCACTACACTCAGGATACCACAGCCCTGGTAGAGCCTAATTATAGTAGTGTCCCTGGTGGAAGTGCCTAACTATTTTTTTATGACCATTTTTACAGGAAAATCTAGCACAAAGCTGCCCCCATCAACATTTTTGTTAAACAAATGAAATAAAAAAATTTAAAGTTTAGGAATTAGTTGTTATTTTTACTGACATGGTAAAAACTGCCTTAGCTTCAGGTTGTAAATACAGCCAGCTGCAACTGGCTGAGCTAGCTTAGCTATGTGGTCAGTGGTCAGTGGTCAACTACAGTTGTACTTGCATTATATGTAGCTGATTAAGTACTTCATATGAACAATTTTTTGTAGCACTTTTTCATATCATTGCCTTGCAAAGGATTGGTGTTATGCCTAGAGAGTACTTGAATAATAATATACCACATAAAGTGCCCATTCAAAAATGTATGGGTAAAATCGTCGTTCGATTGAAATAGCCTGAGGAGTGTGAAATAGCACTGTTGGAGTTGAAACTGTACACTTATCAAAGTGAAATAATATGGGCAAGTGCACAAGCGTGGGGTGATTAACCTTAGTAACACAGTAGTTTTTGCTGAAAAGTTTGTTTGCATGATAGAGGTATAATATGGCAAGTGATAGCATGGCTAACCGCAGTATTAGGGACAAAGTAATAAATAGCATGAGGCGAATGCTATTTCAATTGGTTACTCTGCTATTTATCCCAAATACCACGGTTACCTGTGCTATTACTCATACTAACATCACTTTAATAAAGCTATACAACTAATCTATGAAGTATTTAAGAATGAGCATATTAAAAATATTGAATGTTCTCTTAAACCTATACAGGATATCAAAGAATGAGATAATGATTATCACAAGAAAAGTCAATTCATTAGTCCATGAATAATGATATTTTTATCTCGCATAGAATACAAAATAGTAAATTAATAATTTTGGACTGGAACATATTTTCTTTTGTTTGTTTGTTTTTTAATTCCAACCTTTCCAACCTCAAGGCTATGTGATGTCTTTAATGTTTAATAAACTCACTGATGAAGGACTCCCATAGTCCAAACTGTTGCAAACCTAGATTTATATACATATTAGCTATATTACATGAAATTGAGCAAATAACATGATATATATTGTTCTTGTTCATGGAATAAAATACATACCTGCCTGGCGTACTACTATCAATACACAATAAAATACTTTTGGAACACATCCGTGTCATTATATGTAATTCTGTGGCTAGTTACAGCCAACATTCTCCAATGAGAGACTAGTAAATACCACTACAAGTAAGTTTAACTTGTTTTTAACATGTTTGAAACCTGGACATCATCAGACATACTTATACTTCTATTCACCCAAGTCTTTCTGAGTAGAATTCATAGGTATGGAAGTAAACTATGAGATAGTATTGGAATATCTTCAATCTGGTAGATACCCTGTAGGAGCTACTAAAAATCTAAAAAAAGTCATTCGAAAGAAATCTGCTAAATTTTTTTAAAAGATGGTCTGTTATTCTATTCTTCAAGTGGAACTTTGAAACAATGGATATCAACAAAAGAGAAGCAAAATCAGATCATAGCATCATGCCATACTGACAACTTGGGGGACATTTGGGACGAGACAAGACTCGACAGAAGATAACATCAAGGTATTGCTAATTATATATTTTTTTCTTTCATAAAATGAGCATTTTGCATTCATATCTTGCCTTATATCTCAATCTGAAAGCAATGTTGCATGCTTTGGTTATTACTGTATGCTTCAACTTTCACGAGGAATTAAATCATGAGTGTGACGAAATTTGTGACATAACTATTTGCATGATGAAACTCAAATTAATAATGTTTGTTAAAACGAATTATTTTGAAATAATATGTATGATTAATGGATAGTAACTGGTATTTAGATATACCTTCAGCACTTATTAAAATAAATATACAAATATTGAAATTAATCTTTTTTGTATAATTCTTGGAATATAGTAATAATTAGCGTAATGTTCTTTTTGGCTGGAATTCTTTGAAGTGAGGTAGGGGATTTGTTTTATGTAGTAAATAAAATAACAATAAAAAAATATTACTTTAGCTGTATGGCTAGATGCAATCTTGGTTGAGCACTGGACCAAGTGCAACCTTTGTGCTATCACACAAAATATTAGGCCAAAAGTCCTATAGCGTGCGGGTCCAGTGCTCCCCGAGCTCTAGTTGATGAATTGATTGACTGACTAACTGACTACCAATTTTGGTTTGGTTGGTTGTTTGTTCTATTCATACTGATATTTTGCTTTTGCAGATATTACTGGACTAGCTGTATAAAAGATATTGATTCATATATTCAGACATGTTTGGATTGCCAGCATGTGAACAAATGACTAGAAAAACCAGCTCATTCTCTTCATCCTATCGAAGTGCACAGTCCATGGTACCGAATCGGAATTGATTACCACGTTCAAAATCTGGAAATGCCTACATAGTCACCTGTTGTGACTATTTCACAAAATGGCCAGAGGCTGCGGCAATTCCTGACAAATCAGCCTCTTGTGTCGCACAGTTCTTGCACACACTTATTACAAGACATGGCAGCCCAGTAATTGTTCAATCTGATCAGGGAAGAGAATTTGTGACCAGATGCAATAAAACCACTAAATTCATTTTATAAAAAAAAATTACACTGCATTTTAAGTATTGCTAGCATTTATAACAGTTTAATTGAAAGCTGGAAATAGAATGACATTGCTTAGAAATGATATTAATGTTGGTCTTTTTTCGTAAGGTTAACCAGTATTTGTTTGAGAAGTGGAGCATAAAATTTCAGCTGCTTATCATCCTCAAAACTAATGGTTTAGTAGAAAGATTGAACCAACTCACCAACATGTTAATAAAGCTGAGTGGAGAGAGGCAAAATAATTGGGACGATTACATTGATGCAGCCTTGTTTGCATACAGGCATTCAATCAACACCAATAATGTTTGAAATTGTTTCTCTGCTTTTAAATTATGATTGTAGTTAAATATTACCTTTTAACAACATGTGAGAATCAGAATCCATTGTCTTCCACATTTTACTAGCAGAGTGCTTGGTCGCTATTTGAGCATACTATATTCGATATCTGTGGTAACTTATCTTTACTTACTAGTCAGCAACTACCCCCAAAACTTAACAATTGTGGGTTCATTGGTGCACTTAGCCCCTCCATTGCAACAAGGTCATGGTCCAAAGAGGAAACATAGCACCTCACACACACACACACACACACACACACACACACACATACACTTTTTAGTTAACTCTTCATTATTAACCTATGAGGGGCAGTGGCGTAGCTGAGGGGGGGTTTGGAGGGCCTTGGCCAACCCATCAACAATATTTTATCAATTAATTAGTCATAAATTCAATTTAAACTTGGTTCATACATTTATAGGTCACAAAACTAGGACCCTCCAGCAGTTTCTCTCCAGCTACGCCACTGATGAGAGGTGAGAGTGTCATATTGTCCAATGGCTTGACAATAGCCATGCACAATCACCTGGACTCACACAAAGTTGATATACACATAATAATAATAATAATAATAATAATAATAATAATAATAATAATAATAATAATAATAATAATAATAATAATAATAATAATAATAATAATAATAATAATAATAATAATAATAATAATAATAACAATAATAATAATGTGGGGGAGGAGGTGGGGGGTTGGAGGTGAGTGGGAATAAAGTATTGAGAATAGAAGGAAGGAGAATAGAAGGAAGGAAAAGAGAGAGGGGAAAGAGGGGAATAGGTAATACTTTGAAAGAATAATTGATTCTTTGGCTATATTTACACGCACGCATGCATGCACACACGCACGCATGCAGCATGCATGCACACATGCGCAAACACACACACATACACACTTGTAGTCCAGTAATGGTAACTGGTGCAAGTACAGAATTTCTTAATTCAATAGGTGACATTTCTAATTTATAGATACCTTTTTTTCAGTTTTCATAGCACATATTTGAAATCTGATAACTTGATCAAGATAACATATCGTCCTGCATCATCAGCTAAATTAACAAGCTGACAATTCTAGATAGTAAATCAAACTAAAAGATAACTATTTAGGACAACAAGTAGCAAATATTGAGCAAGCATATCATTACTTATAATGATATGTTTCATATCATTTAAGCATTGCTTTAAGTCTGATAAATTTTAAATTAAAAACCAGATTTTTGACTAATATAAATACACCCTAAAAATCATATTTATATGAATGCATACCTTTATTCCAGGTTTATCTTTCTAGTATTCAAACAAAAAGATAAGACGAGATATTAGTTCTCTGTACATAAGTGGTAACTTCTAAAGGAATAGTAATAGCAGAAAATGAAGATGGCAACATCAACAATAAAAACAGTCGTTTAAGATCTAAATTGCTTAGATTACCTATAATTAAATCTCTAACACGTCAACATTATACTAGATAGTTAAAAAATATAGTAAAACATCTACAAATTTTATTTCCACTAAATTACTCTTTGTAACAGCCCCAATATTTCCGTGAGTGTTTACAAGTTATTGAGTGCATTGGTTCCTGTAGCTATACAGTCCTCATGCTAGTTATGCCTGTGATGCTTGTTCTTTTGTTGTTGGTTTCTGCACAATCCAACTATAGTGAGGTAGCTGAGCCATGTGGTTAACCACGCACCCTTTATGTACATAATTGCTGCACCGAATGAATATAATTGTGAGACGTTTTAAATGCAGTATATTCTAAATGCAAAACCTGATCTTCTTTAATTCAAAATACACAAGAGCAAATGAAGCAACTGAGAATTGACAATGATATTACGTGCATTCTCTAATTGCCTTTAATAATGAATAGTTCTAAAGGAATTCTAACATGTTAATTAACCATGTCTTCACACAATGTGGCAAGCAGATCATTTGATTATTGAATGCTCCATGTAGCACGTGTGTAGCGAGTAAAATCTATTGAAATCGTATTAGAAATGATTAATAAAAATATTTTGAAAATATTTAAAGTGCTCGTAAAGTAGTTCTCTTATTAATGTACTCTGACTCAAGTATTGTACATAGCATGAGTCAGATAGAAATAGTGGCAACTGAGCAGATTTGTTCAGCGAGGCTAACTCAGGAATAGTTTCTACAAGATCACTTACATTTTGTTGTATTCAACTTCATTACTATGTCAAATAATGCTTCTGTGTTGTATATATAATTTAAGCACTTGACTTGTGTACATACATTATCCCTTTCAAACTGAAGATCATGACAGTAACTAAATAATTCTGTCATTTGTTGGCAGAATTTTTTTTATTATTGCTAATTTCTAGGAAATATCAGCCAAATTTTATCATCTTCTGAGATGTTTACCCCTAAAAAAGGCTTGTGCAAGTGGCTGAAACATTTTTGGGTATATTTAGCTAATAATAGTAACTAATTAAAAAGCAGTCATTGTAGTAAGGCAATATTATACACTACATTATGTAATTGCAGCGGAGAATCTAAATTAGTTTAGTCACCACATTGTCATCATTATTCAGCCCAACCAAATAGAATCTAAATTAGTTTAGTCACCACATTGTCATCATTATTCAGCCCAACCAAATACGTGAAAAAGGTATTTCAACTTTCAAACTGAAGTCTTCACGGAGTAAGCAAATATGGACATGCTTGATAAAAGTATACAATCACTACAGTATAATCTAATTACTATATAGCTAAGTCCTGATAACTGCTGCTACATAGAAAATGCACTAAAATAAACAGGATGAGGCCTAGGGTAATATTTTCCCATATCACCAAATTTGTTTATGGTGTTTACAATGCCATAGCAATAGTAACTATGGCATCAACACATGAGCAGTACATAATAAATTTATTTAATTTGTCTGATTGGTTATATTTACACTTGTGCCTGAGGCACTCATGTAAATACTAAGCCAACAAGCTCATGATATTCTCCAGTATGAAATGAAAATGAAGCTTATTTAGCTAGTAGTAGTTTCTTTGGTTCAAGTTGAATCTGAATCTTTCACTTATACGTCCAAACCACCAAATGGTTTTAGTCAAGCTTTGTGAAATAAAAGTTGCAAATACCTAAGCCACTAAGAAATTCATATGGCATCAAGCATTACATACTAGTGATTACAATCCCTGTAAGAGGCTCAAATGTCAGTCTAATTGAATTTAGTTACAAAAAAAGTTAGATGATATCCTGTGGAATCTTCTTACATTTATAGCAGTGAACAGTGGAACTTGAACTACATCAAAATTGCTAGAGCTCAATAGGAAAGTGAACATACCTCTACTTGAAGACTCCTCAACCCCCAAAACGATGCAATAGCTGTCTTGGAAGACGATAAACTAGGCGGACCAAATCAGCAGATGACGGGCCAAATCCGCTAGCGTTATTGGTCCGGGGGGACTATATAAGCTAGCAGACTTTATCCGCCCGGACCAATAACGCTAGCGGATTAGGTCCGATCGGACCGCAATTTGCCCGGACCAATTTTCCTGTGACACCGGCACACCGCCTACGCAATTTTTTGTTGACCGCTGCTATGCACGATTACTACTATTGTATACTTGCAGGGGCTTCTCCACTACAACACAAGTGTTCGGGAGTAAACTAACAAGTTACTAGTAATAACTCCGAAAGTGTATGTTTACTTTTATTGTAATATAGAATACAATTGTAGAGCAAAGATTATGAGATATAAGAAGAAGTGAGAATAAAACGTAACTAAGAGTAATACGAGTAACAATGGTAATTAAATGCAATTCGTCGATGTTCGAAGTCGGAACGGAGTACGAGTGCATGCGTAGTAAATATAGAAATAAAATGAATATTGAAATACGATATGTAATAAAAGGTTAAAGAGCTAGCTAAGTGAAGGGGCTAGGCTTCATGATGTAACTCTTGGAGGGACTGGTCGCAACAACAAGGACAAAGTACCTGCCGAAGGAGCCGCTCACTAATTTTAGAGCGAATCTGGAGGAAATATCGGGGGCTGGTTATAAAACTTTGGGGCACTTTTTTGGAGCGGTGCGGTAAGTTGGAGCTCCCCAATTTGGTGCACTACTAGAGCTAGACAGCGAGTTCTTATCCATTTCAATATTACTTTATGATATATTCGCAATTTTTTCTGTTTATAAAATTCTCGCTGTAGTGCAGTTCATTTTTTTTTTGGTTTACCCGTGTATAAAATTTTTGTGTCGTTCTCATTATTAGATTCCAAGAAAAACTGACCCAAAATTTGGAACTTTAATTCCACTCGCAATTATGAAGAAATAGCCCCACCCCCATGTCTAGTACTGCGAGTACGCGAGCATTTTTTTTTTAAATTAGTTTGTACTGATTCTAAAAAGAGCCCGTCTATATCAAGAGTAAACAAACATCAATACAACAATAACAAGAGAGAGTCTGAAGAGAGAGCAGTTTATTGGAGATAGCCAAAGGTGAAGGTATTACATTTGCCAGCTTGGGAAGTCTTCGCTCCGCAGAAATCGAGCCTGGTGGATCCATCCACTTGAGTTCAGGTGCGCATAGTCCGGAGAACGGCTACTGGTGGAGAGGCAGCCTGGTGCATCTTGCTGCGCAAGCTCAGACGACGTATGGAGAGTTGCTGTAAACGAATATGAGACAACAAAAAGCTAAACTAAAACACCACAACTTCGCAAAGTATACTTCTGCTACTACTGCGCGATTGTTTCTGCTCGCGTATTATAGGGAATGGTGGGGTATTGGCGGGGAATAAATTAATGTCCGGATCTACAGGCGGTACGCGTTGCTATGTGCGGGCACCCTTAAGACCTCATAAACAATAACACATCCTACAATTAAAGTCCCAAATGAATGAAAAAAAGATACAAAATAACAATTTATCCTTTCTAAATGTTCAAATAGAGAGTGAAATTAGTCTTTGATCACATCAATCTACAGAAAGAAACATACACTGACCATCATCTCAATTACACAACTCAAATCACCACCTTGAATAGAAACCTCAATAGAAACAAAAATTCACAAAGTACGAGTACCATCATGGAGAGTGGTTCAAAGCACCCTACATCAAAGGCAATAGTGAGAAAATTGAGAGCGAATTTGCAGCCTTGTGAACATCAAAAGAAAACTTTCAAACTTCAAACACTCTGAGAAAATGTCTAAAACACCACTGCAGAAAAACAAAACAAAAAAACAGCAAAGAAGTGGTAAACAGCATACATTGGGTGGACCGCATTTCTGGTGTATTTGGATGAAACTGGCAGGAATTTAGAGAAAATATTGTCTGAGCACATTGGACTACAAAAATGGCTTCGCGCGTGCGCCCTAAAGAATTTCCACCGAGTGAATTGTAATGAATCAAAAGTAGAGAAAATAGTTCCAAATTATGGAGAAAATATCAATTGCGTAAGGCCCTGAGCTCAACTAAGGGCTTGTTAAGTTCTCTGTGCACTTAAGCATCCATGACCCTAGGCTGCGTTTCATGACAGAATTAATCCAGACTGGGTTCCTAATCTTTCCTTGGGATATACATCCACACTTGCTTCAGCTGAGGCAGCACAGCGATATCATCGACTTTATGCTAGACTTAAAAGGTGTACATCTCCAGAAGGTGGAGTAGATCAGTCTATTGCAATGTCAGATCAACATGACCAGTCTTCAGGTGCAATTTTGGATGAACAGAATGAATTGAACAAGTCAACTCAAACTGAGTGTAGTGTAGCTGTGGATTGTGCTTGTCAAACTAATATCCGGGATATTACTAACAGCAGTAACACTATGCTCAAGGAGATTCAGCATTTACAGCAATGCATTAATGTTACTAAAGATGACTATGGCAAGAAGGTTCTCACAGAGGAAGCACTAAAGAATGATAAGAAATTGTTAAAGTTTTATACTGGTAAACAACAAAGTCATTTTACACCTGTATAAGTATTATTATTATTATTATTTTAATGTTATTGCAGGCTTGCATGATTGGTACATTTTTGAGGCACTTTTTGAGTTAGCTGAACCTAGACTTTGTCAAGGAGTAAAACTATCAAAATTTCAGATGATGTTAATTTTTCTCATGAAATTGAGACATAACTTTCCAGATGGAGATATCGCTTATCGTTTTGGAGTGCATCCCTCAACAGTATCAAGAAACTTCCACAAGATTTTGGATGTAATGGTGGCTTGCACATCAAAATTAATTGTATGGCCAAACAGAGGAGTTTTGCGAATGACAATGCCAATATCTTTCCAGAAATTTTTCAGCAAATGTGCAGTAATTATTGATTGCTCTGAAGTATTCATGGAAAGGCCATCTGACCTTTTAGCGTGGGCACAGGTTTGGAGCAACTATAAACATCATTCCACCATTAAATTTCTCATAGGAATCACTCCACAAGGTACTATATCATTTGTTTCCAAGTGTTATGGTGGGAGAATATCTGATAAAGAAATTGTTGAGCAATCAGGCTTAATTGACTTTCTTGAACCAGGTAAGTCAACACTAAAATGGGATACATAACTATGTATAAAGAATGGATAACACAAAATATATACTGGTGATGTCATTTTGGATGACAGGGTGTTTACATGTGGAGAATATGCTAGCATGGCTTTAGCTGAAGTGAAGACTCCACCTTCACCAGAGGCAAGAAACAACTGGAAAGAAAGGAAGTTGACTGGAGCAGGGAATTATCGCTGGTGCGAATTCATGTAGAACGAGTTATAGGCATGCTGAAACAAAAATTTACTATACAGCTATTGCTAGTACATATTTTCAAGCTGAGAGACAGTAATTAGCAAATTAAATTAAATCCATCTAGCTAGTGTGCCAGTTATAATTGTGACCGTCTATAGGAAAACCAGGCACAACGGGGCACCCTTCGAAAAAAAAATGTTTGCACTTAAGGAGTTGTCGGCGTCCAGATATTGAGCTCTCCAAGTTTTATCGTCGTAGCTTAAGTCGTTCCCACTATAATAGACCTTTTTTTAATTAATAAGCTTCGTGGGCTGTGTTATGATGGTGCAAGTGCCATGAAAGGTCACAGAAATGGTGTGGCTAAACAAATTAGTCAGATTGAGCCTAGGGCAGTGTTCACACATTGCTATGGTCACTCGCTAAATGTAGCTGCAAGTGACACATTAAAAGAATCCAAACTAATGCGAGATGCTTTGGAAACAGTCCATGAGGTAACAAAGCTAATTAAGTATTCTCCAAGACGACAAGGTATATTTCAAGGTATCAAAGAAGATGCACATAGTGCAGGAATTCGAGTGCTATGTCCAACACGATGGACAGTTAGGGCAGAGTCAATTGCAAATGTTCTTAAGAACTATGAAGTACTTCAGAGCACATGGCTAGAGGCATCTTCAATCACAAGTGACAGTGAAACAAAGGCTAGAATTGGTGGTGTAGCAGCATCCATGAAGACTTTTGACTTCATTTTTGGAGCAATGCTAGGATGATCTTGAAGCATTCAGATAATCTCAGTAGCACTCTGCAGCACAAGTCCATGTCAGCAGCTGGAGGCCAGGAGATTACTCGCATGACCATAAAGACGCTGAAAAGTCTTCGTGAAGATCAATCTTTTGATCTATTTTGGATGAAAGTCAATCAGTTAATGAGCCTCATTTGCCAAGGCAAAGAAAGAGACCAAGAAGATTTGAAGAGGGAACCTCTCAAGGTTTCTATCATGAACAAAAGACTATTACAGACAGTATTATTTTGAAGCCATTGATGTACTTGTTAAAAGTATTCAGGAGCGATTTGACCAGCCTGGATACAAAGTGTATGTTTGAATCTTTACTTATTAGAGCATGAAAAAATGAGAACTTTGAAGAAGAATAGAAGTCTGTGTGTGATTTTTATAAAGAAGACTTAAATGAATCTTATTTACGTGCACAACTACACTTTTGTTTTACATTTTCAAGAAGTGTTGGGTGTCTTTGATAAGATATCTATTTTTGACCTCAAGAAATATATCTGTTCAACTTCAGACTGTCAAATTGCTCTTATTGATGAAGTTAAAAAAGTTATGCAAATGATTTTGGTACACAAAGATCGTACGGATAGTTTGTGCATCAATACTGCATTAAATGAATTTGTGGATAGTTCTCCAAATAGATCAAACATTTTTGCAAAATATGGTATAACTTAACTCACTTATGTATTTCATTTTGTCAAACTTTTCACAATATTAAGTTATTGATAGTTTTCATTGACGTAATACTACAATGCTCACATAAAATGACAGATATCACACCCACTTCCTGTAAAGACCACACCCACTTCCGGGCCAAGCTCTAAGCTCAAGCCCTTGCATGACCGGTTTGTTTCAGGCACTGTAACATGTAGCCATCCTAGCCAAAAAGTTAGACAACTATAATGTGAGTCCCATGTATAACCCCAGCCCAGATCCTTCAGTGTGTCTGGGATCACCCAGACATAGAAGATAGAACATTTTAAGAACACAATCTCATGATTGTCAACACCTCATCAACCCTTTTCTCATACTATACACAAGTCGTCGGACTTAATGATATTCATGATATGTAAACCCACACTCACCCTCACTTAGTTATTTCTTTATATACTGCATGTACTTTTGATAATTTGTTGTTCACCTCTGAGACCTCTAGCAAGTACCAACGTTTTTTTACAGCTACTGAGCAAGACTGCAAGCTCACGCCAGCGGTTGCGCTCAGCCTTAGCCGCCACATCAAGGGAGCGCTTGGTCCTTCGACTTTGTAAGTAAGGAGGCCATCTGGAACGTTGACCCTCATTTCCCATGCACAGTCTATCCACAGACGCACCAGAGGCTTCCTATACAGCCTCACATTATCACGCCTCATACAAGGCCTAGGGGGTCACATTCATTTGGTCCTTCGAGCCAGCAAAGGACTAGCCTACTACTACATTCGTTCGTTCGATCACTATTTCAGTTACAGTTTCCAACTTGTCGAGTTAGCTCTTAGTCTAATTTCGTTTACGTTTCGCTTCTCTCGACTCAACATGTCTACACATACGGAGGACGACGCCTCAAGAGCAAGCCTCGAATTTCTACGCCGTCAGAGAGCACATCGACGTGGAGCGATCACTCGACTTTCCAAAAAACTCTCCCTTCAGCTCGCAAACCCCTCAGTTCCGTCCCCATACATGCTGTCAAGGAGCTAGAGAATGACATACGAGCAGACGTTACCAAACACGAGGCACTTCAGGTCGAAATGGATTCACTGCTGGATGAAGAAACCATTGACTCCGAATTTACTGACCGTGCTAAACACGATGATATACACGCCAATCTCATCTCGGAACTTCGCACCCTCGAGGTAACTTGTACTACCTCGATGGAGTGCAACAGCTTACGTTCACGCCTTCAGGAACTCCTGGATGAAGGAGATGGCATTGCCTCAGCTGAACTCGAGGGACTCTCCTCCTCTAGGGAGACTCTCAGGATGAAGGTTCTAGGCCTACCTGATAATCGTACCATACAGGACGCCTTCGACGACATCAATGCTCTCTTCATTCGCACAAAGAAACTCATATCCTCCACTCCTTCGTCTTCTACGCCTACTACTTCGAAAGAGACACCGGACAAACCGAGGATGGCACCCCTCAACCTCGACATTCCGCAGTTTCATGGCGACCCACTACAATGGGATTCCTTTGAGCTTAGCCTTCAGTCACTGCTCAAGCATCGAGCTGAGGGCTACTCAGATTTGGACAAATTTGCTATTATCCGACAGGCCGTCGTTCAACCCCAAGGCAAACACTTTGTTAACGACCACATGAAAGGAAGTTCGTCCATACCCTCACTCATTGAAGCTCTTCGAGACATGTACGGGAGACCCCAGATAGTCATTCCGATACTCGTCCAGAAAATCACAGAACCACTGAAGATAGACTCCTCCATACCGGCACTCCAGAAGTTTAAGGAGCGGGTGCTGGATAACTACCGTTCCTTGGACAGTCATCTGGGGAACAACTTAGCCAAGTTCATGCCTCACCTACTACGTCCATACTTCGTTGGGGAACTTAGTAAAGAATGGGATCGTCTACTCTGCGACAAACTCCCTGAACCAACCATAGCAGACTTGAATGAGTTCATTAACAAGCGTCTTCGGTGGGCTGGTACGCAACATGCCACCAACACCCCTCCTACCTCGTCTCCGTCTTCGCCGACCGTCCAACCTACGTCTTCTACATCACCATTTTCGCCATCTTCGCCTCGCATGAGAACCACTCCTAAGTGTGCATTGTGCTCAGAATCACACTGGCTAGGTCGTTGCTCGACTTTCATGGCAATGAGTGTCGAGGACTGCAACAAAGTGGTGAGAGAAAAACGCCTCTGTCTCAACTGTTTCACCAACGGTCACACTGTCAAGGGTTGCACCAACAAGCACTCCTGCAGGCACTGCAACCAACGTCATCATTCGTACCTACACAGAGACCAGAAATCAAGTACCTCGACGACACAAGCCACCAACCCTTCAACACCTGATAAGGCCATGACAGTCCTGTCCAAGCCTGATTCTCCACCTACACCCAACACACAGCCACAGAACAAGGGGAATTTCGTATGTACAGTCGTTGCCTCTCTCCAGCATAAAGGCCTCAAAGTTAAAGCCAGAGCACTACTCGACCATGGCAGTGGGGCCACTTTCATGTCGAAGGAGCTGGCATCTAATCTCAAATTAAAGGGACATCCTCACGACAGACTGTTTGAAGGCTTCAGCCAGGGCACTGTTCGCTCTCGCTTCTATGTCGTTGCATCTCTACACTCCAGACTTTGTTTCACCTCCTATAGAATTTTCCGTCATATCTCATGGACTTCCCCACCAGCCAACAGGGACCTGTTGGCGGAATACGCTGCGGAAAATGGACTTACACTATCGGACCCAGAAATGGGAGGCGCCGTGGATATTCTCTTAGGACAGGAGTACCCCTGGGACTTCTGCGGCAAACTACAATACATCAACAGGCACAGATACATCGAGACCAACTTTGGCGTCGGTGTGATTGGTCCTGTCCAAGGGAGTGTAAAAGTTCTGACGGTGACCTCCACTGCTACACCCTTGGCCCAGGACTTGAGCCGACTCTGGGAACTGGATCAGGTCCCGGAGTCCTTTTGTCTCAGCCGAGTGGACCAGAGTGTGGTCAATCACTTTCACGCCAACGTCCAATCCATCAACGGCAGGATCTCCATAGCACTACCCATCAAAGACGATGCTCCACCACTAGGAGACTCACGCAAACAAGCATCAGTCGACTTTACTCTAACGAACGTTCACTTACCACGAAGAAGAAACTAGAAGCCTTCAACGTAGTCTTACGGAAATACCTTACCTTGGGCCACGCCCACATCATCCCTCAGCAAGAACTCCTCCTTGGAGCTCCGTGTTATTACATGCCAGTGCATGGAGTCTTCAAAGACACCTCCACGACGACCAAGATTCGACCAGTATTCGATGCGTCCGCCAAGACTAATAGCGGCTACACTCTCAATGATACACTTCACGTAGGACCAAACTTGTACCCACCACTGGTTGACATCTTGATCAAGTTCAGGAAACATACAGTCGGGATCTCTGCGGACCTCAGCAAGATGTTCCGGGAGATCCTACTGAACAAGGATTACAGGAATCTTCACCGTTTTCTACTTTGCCAACCATCAGGACAGATCGTGGATTGTCGCATGGAACGTGTAACTTTTGGAGTGGCCTCCTCGCCGTTCCTTGCCACTCAGATACTATGTTACCTCGCCTAACTACATCGCGACACTCATCCAAAGGCAGCAGCAGCAATTGATCATGACTTCTACGTAGACGATTACGTTTCTGGTGCAGACTCTGTTCAGGAAGCCACCCAACTGCGTCTAGAGCTGTGTGATCTTTTCTCCAAGGCTGGGATGACCCTCAGGAAATGGAGGTCCAACTCCTCGGATTTCCTGGACCGGACACCAGCAGAACTCAGGGAAGAGAACACCTCCTCGCTCAGTTTGTCAGACAGCCCAACACCCAAGGCTCTAGGCATCCATTGGGACGTGTCGACAGACACACTCAGCATTTCCACTCCTACAATCACTGTCAATGCGGATTCAACAGTCACCAAACGTACGATCGCATCTGGTACAGCCGGCGTATTCAATGTACTGGGACTCTTCTCCCCAGCAATCGTGCCAGCTCGTATATTTCTCCAAGATCTGTAGAAACTGAACATTACTTGGGATAAGCCCGTCCCACAACACGTTCGAGCCAAATGGGTATCATGGCTTCAAGAACTCTCCAGCATCACTTCACATCGAATTCCAAGACATATGACACCTTCAGGGAACACATCTTCACATCATTGCACGGATTCTCTGACGCCTCCTCTGTGGCGTATGGAGCTGAAGTGTATATCCGGACAGTTCAGGATACCACACAGCACTTGTTGTGGCCAAGGCTCGCGTCCTTCCGGTCAAACATACTACTATACCGAAGGCCGAGCTGCTTGGTGCTCAGCTACTTGCCAAATTACTGGCTCACACAGGTCAACTCCTGAATGTCCCATCTCAAGATCTTCATGCCTGGACCGACAGTGCCATAGTCCTCTACTGGTCTTCAAAAGAACCATCACAACTAGCCAAAGATCGCTTCATCGCCAACAGGATTCAAGTGATACAAGACCTTCTTCCCTCCACCAAGTGGAGACATGTACCAACAACAGACAACCCGGCTGACTTAGCGAGCAGGGGAGTCAAGGCTTCGAACTTGATTACCTCCACTCTGTGGTGGTCAGGTCCACCCTGGCTCTCCCAACCGCATATTCGATGGCCTCTCACGAAGCTTGCTCGTCGTAAAGAAGCCACTGCGGTCCTCTCCATCTCCATCGCGGCCAACATGGATGCTAGTCAGGATCACTTCCTCAATCAACTTTGGAGTAGATTCTCCTCTTTCAATACACTTGCCAGAGTCGTGGCATGGATCAAAAGATTCCTCCACAACTGCAAGCAGAAGAATTCAAGAAACTCATCAGACATCATCACCTCGGAAGAATTTCTACAAGCTAAGAACTCTCTACTTGGACTTTTGCAGCAACAATCCTAGCCGGAAGTTTTTTTGGCTATCAAATCGGACAAACCTCTTCCAAAACATCATCCACTCTACAAGTTTATCATCACCTCGCAAGACAACATTCTGCGCATACACAGCAGAGTGCGGGACACTTCAAACATCAACGTATCACACCTACTAATTCCACTTCACGCCAAATCAACTCTCACCAAGCTTCTACTCAAGACTCTTCACACTACACATTTTCACGCCGGAGTCTCAGCCATCCACTCTATAGTGGTCTCTACCTACTTTATTCCAGGCTTGCGCGGCCTGCTGAAACATATCAGTAGGTCTTGCGCAAGCTGCCAGCGTGCCTATGCACGTCCACTCACTCAACAAATGGGACTTCTCCCTCCTTCACGTACAACACCATCATCTCCCTTCACCAAGACTGGGATTGATTTTGCCGGAGCTTTCTACCTCAGACAAGGCTACACTCGCAAACCAGTTACTGTAAAGTGTTACGTGGCAGTTTTCGTTTGTCTCTCCACAAAAGCAGTTCATCTAGACCTATGCTCCTCACTCTCAACAGTTGACTTCAGGGCCACCCTCTCACGCTACGTAGCCAGACATGGTTGCCCCACAGATATCTTCTCCGACAACGGTTCGAACTTTGTGGGGGCCCGTGAGGAGATCCAAGAGATGAGGAGACTTCTCGGATCCAAGGATATGAGACAACAGATACATCACTTCGCAAGCCAGAATGACATCTCGTGGCACCACATACCTCCCAGGGCTCCTCACTTCGGGGGACTCTGGGAGGCAGCGGTAAAGTCAATGAAACTGCTACTCAAGAAAAACCTTCAACCACATCTACTGAGATACAACGAATTCTACACCGTATTAGTTGAGGCAGAGTCTATCCTGAACTCACGGCCAATTACTCAGCTACATGAAGACGAGATACAACAAGGCTCCTACTTAACAGCTGGCCACTTCGAGCTCCACCATCAGCTCCACTCTCTACAGGAAAAGTCACTTCACTTTGAAGATGGAGACTCGTAGAACGTCTTAAGGCAGACCTATGGAAACAGTGGCTCACCACATACCTGGCCACGCAAGCACAACGTTCGAAATGGACTCGCCCAGGATTACAACTCAAGAAAGGAGATCTAGTCTTTGTGAAAGACGAAGTTCTCAGGACCAGAGCACGGCCCCTAGCAAGATTCGAAGAAACTTACCCTGGCTCGGATGGACAAGTCAGAGCTGTCAAACTAAAATGCAAAAACAAGACATATACTCGTGCATCTACACTACTGATACCTTTCTCGCCGGACGAGACGTCTTCCCAAGCCCGTGTCACAGGAAAATTGGTCCAGGCAAATTGCGGTCCGATCGGACCAAATCCGCTAGCGTTATTGGTCTGGGCGGATAAAATCCGCTAGCGGATACAGTCCCCCCGGACCAATAACGCTAGCGGATTTGGCCCGTCATCTGCAGATTTGGTCCGCCTAGTTTATCGTCTTCCACGACAGCTATTGCATCGTTTTGGGGGTTGAGGAGTCTTCAAGTAGAGGTATGTTCACTTTACTATTGAGCTCTAGCAATTTTGATGTAGTTCAAGTTCCACTGTTCACTGCTATAAATGTAAGAAGATTCCACAGGATATCATCTAACTTTTTTTGTAACTAAATTCAATTAGACTGACATTTGAGCCTCTTGCAGGGATTGTAATCATATAGTATGTAATGCTTGATGCCATATGAATTTCTTAGTGGCTTAGGTATTTGCAACTTTTATTTCACATAGCTTGGCTAAAACCATTTGGTGGTTTGGACGTTTAAGTGAATAATTTTTTTTAAATAAGCTTCATTTTCATTTCATACCGGAGAATATCATGAGTCTGTTGGCTTAGTATTTACATGAGTGCCACAGGCACAAGTGTAAATAGAACCAATCGGACGAATTAAATAAATGTATTATGAACTGCTCATGTGTTGATGCCATAGCTATGGCATTGTAAACACCATAAACAAATTTGTAACCTGGAGGGACGTAATAACCCAACGTGATAACTGTGAACACAGGTGATATGGGAAAATATTACCCTAGGCCTCATCCTGTTGACTTTAGTGCATATTCTGTGTAGCAGCAGTTATCAGGACCTGTTCAGTATATAATAAAAAATATCATGATATTTTTTCCTATATGTTCCAAATTTGCTTCTTATTGTGTGTGTGTGTGTTGTGTGTGTGTGTGTATGTGTGTGTGTGTGTGTGTGTGTGTGTGTTGTTCTCGTGCTTCTAAAATGTTTTTCTATCTGTTAGCTATAAATAACTCCTAAAATGTGAGGTTTTGCTCTTTTTTCCCCTTCAATTATGCCTCTTATGTTTATGGCTTTTATCCTACTAGTGCGAAACTTTGAAGTTATAAAAAAATGATGATTTTTGAATTTGAAAAAACTGTGATATTATGACCTTTGATAACTTTTAAAGTGTGATACATAGCTATGCAGTAATTAGATTATACTGTAGTGATTGCATACTTTTATCAAGCATGTCCATATTTGCATACTCCGTGAAGACTTCAGTTTGAAAGTTGAAATACCTTTTTCACGTTTTTGGTTGGGCTGAATAATGATGACAATGTGGTGACTAAACTAATTTAGATTCTCCACTGCAATTACATAATGTAGTGTATAACATTGCCTTTCTGTTCATTAAACCTTTTTGCAAACCTTATTGCTACTATTCCCTTACTACAATGACTGCTTTTTAATTAGTTACTATTATTAGCTAAATATACCCAAGAATGTTTCAGCCTCTTGCACAAGCCTTTTTTAGGGGTAAACATCTCAGAAGATGATAAAATTTGGCTGATATTTCCTAGAAATTAGCAATATAATAAAAAAAATTCAGCCAACAAATGACCGAATTATTTAAGTAATCTTCAGTTTGAAAGGGATAATGTATGTACACAAGTCAAGTGCTTAAATTATATATACAACACAGAAGCATTATTTGACATAATAATGAAGTTGAATACAACAAAATGTAAGTGATCTTGTAGAAACTATTCCTGAGTTTAGCCTCGCTGAACAAATCTGCTCAGTTGCCACTATTTTTATCTAAAGGCAGCTAAAAGGGGACCTAGTTAGGCTTAAAAGTTTTATAAATGCTATCCCCGAACCTCACTGGATGTATCAGCTCTATCACTACTATTCTTGTATAAAGGCTGTGGAAATAGAACGTTGTTCACCAAGGTAAATACACTTTTAGTCGATAGTTGCAAGCCTCGCTTAAATAGCTTCTGTCATTGATTAGTATTTTTATCTGTCAGAAATGGTAGCTATGGTATAAAATAATTAAACCATGGCAACTCTCAGAATTATCGCTGGATAACTCCTCAAACCAATGGTTTAGCTATTACATATTCTCCCGTATTTTATGCTATTTATTGAATTCTCCAAGCAGTGCGTACATAGCGAGTAAAATGAATTGAAAAATGTACTCTGACTGTTTGAGAAAAAAGTCTAAATCACTTTCACATGATATTTTCATTTGCCTTCGGCGCCCATTTTATACTCTGACTCATGCTATGTACAATACTTGAGTCAGAGTACATTAATAAGAGAACTACTTTACGAGCACTTTAAATATTTTCGAAATATTTTTATTAATCATTTCTAACAATTTCAATAGATTTTACTCGCTACACCCGTGCTACATGGAGCATTCAATAATCAAATGATCTGCTTGCCACATTGTGTGAAGACATGGTTAATTAACATGTTAGAATTCCTTTAGAACTATTCATTATTAAAGGCAATTAGAGAATGCACGTAATATCATTGTCAATTCTCAGTTGCTTCATTTGCTCTTGTCTATTTTGAATTAAAAAAGATCAGGTTTTGTATTTAGAATATACTGCATTTAAAACTTGTCTCACAATTATATTCATTCGGTGCAGCAATTATGTACATAAAGGGTGCGTGGTTAACCACATGGCTCAGCTACCTCACTATAGTTGGATTGTGCAGAAACCAACAACAAAAGAACAAGTGTCACAGACATAACTAGCATGAGGACTGTATAGCCACAGGAACCAATGCACTCAATAACTTGTAAACACTCATGGAAATATTGGGGCTGTTACAATGAGTAATTTAGTGGAAATAAAATTTGTAGATGTTTTACTATATTTTTTAACTATCTAGTATAATGGTGACGTGTTAGAGATTTAATTATAGGTAATCTAAGCAATTTAGATCTTAAACGACTATTTTTATTGTTGATGTTGCCATCTTCATTTTCTGCTATTACTATTCCTTTAGAAGTTACCACTTATGTACAGAGAACTAATATCTCGTCTTATCTTTTTGTTTGAATACTAGAAAGATAAACCTGGAATAAAGGTATGCATTCATATAAATATGATTTTTAGGGTGTATTTATATTAGTCAAAAATCAGGTTTTTAATTTAAAATTCATCAGACTTAAAGCAATGCTTAAATGATATGAAACATATCATTATAAGTAATGATATGCTTGCTCAATATTTGCTACTTGTTGTCCTAAATAGTTATCTTTTAGTTTGATTTACCATCTAGAATTGTCAGCTTGTTAATTTAGCTAATGATGCAGGACAATATGTTATCTTGATCAAGTTATCAGATTTCAAATATGTGCTATGAAAACTGAAAAAAAGGTATCTATGAATTAGAAATGCCACCTATTGAATTAAGAAATTCTGTACTTGCACCAGTTACCATTACTGGACTACATGTGTGTATGGGTGTGTGTTTGCGCATGTGTGTATGCATGCTGCGTCGTGTGTACATGCATGCGTGCGTGTAAATAGCCAAAGAATCAAAGAATCAATTATTATTATTATTATTATTATTATTATTATTATTATTATTATTATTATTATGTGTATATCAACTTTGTGTGAGTCCAGGTGATTGTGCATGGCTATTGTCAAGCCATTGGACAATATGATCCTGGAACACTCTCACCTCTCATCAGTGGCGTAGCTGGAGAGAAACTGCTGGAGGGTCCTAGTTTTGTGACCTATAAATGTATGAACCAAGTTTAAATTGAATTTATGACTAATTGATAAAATATTTTTGATGGGAGGGCCAAGGCCCTCCAGGCCCCCCTCAGCTACGCCACTGTCCCTCATAGGTTAATAATGAAGAGTTAACAAAAAAGTGTGTGTGTGTGTGTGTATGTGTGTGTGTGTGCATGTGTGTGTGTGAGGTGCTATGTTTCCTCTTTGGACCATGACCTTGTCAATGGAGGGGCTTAAGCGCACCAATGAACCCACAATTGTTAAGTTTTGGGGGTAGTTGCTGACTAAGCATGGTCCAAGTAGACTAAAGTAAATAGATCCAGGGCATTGCCTGATGGTGCCACTTAACAAGAACTCCATGTAATCTCAAGTACGTCCTGTTTAAAGCTTATTATGAGATGCTGGTGCCAGTAATGCTTAGGGTATGTCATTCTTGCTCACCTCCCCCCCCCCATCTTGGAAAACCACTTGACCAATTACTGGCAGTGGTGACAAGGTTAAGGTGTTAAGTATAAGATACATTAGTGAGATTACTGGTTCACCAGATGTAAGATGTACGGTACTTTCTTCTTAGTCACTGTGACCAGGCAGCTAACCAGAAATTAATTAGTTCATTTGTAGTTACATAAAAAATTATTGAGTATAATGATACCAAAGTGCAATTTTAAATTGTAAAAGTGATCTGTAGTAAATCATTCAGTTCTTGCATTTTGGGCACACCCAGGGTTTCTTCTTGCTATTCCAATCTTTATTACTTATTCTGCTACATTCCCTGTGGTACCACTCTCCACATTCATCACTGCATACCATACTACGACCTTTTTCAGGATGTCGACAGCTACAATAAATTGGTATCTTTTGAGTGTCAAAAGTTGCCTTTCTTTGCTCACTTTTGCTTGGAAATGTTGTGAGAGTTTTGCTCTCAAATACTATCAATAATTCTGATCTTAACGTTTCTTGGTTAAAAGTTATGAGTTCAGGTTTTTGTCCATTACAAATGGCAGCTGCAAAAGCGATCGCTAAGGGACCACAGTCAGAACCTCCCTTCTGAATTTGAACAATCATATAATTTACTTTGATGTCTTTGCTATTTGTGTGCAGTAAGTCTGCGATTATTTCTTCTAGATCTTCACTGAGTAGTAAATGCATGCTGTCATAAATTTTGACAGTGGCAGGTTGACATCCTACTATAGATACTGTCATCCAATGGTTGCCGCTGTGGTTTAATATTTGCACAAAGGGGTTCAAGTGATGAACAGTAAATGTCCTTGTGTATTGCAATGTAGGGCTTTCCAGTCCAGCTATACCATAGGTATTTCTCAAAATGGTCTATGCTGCATCTATGTGACGGTCATTTAACCACATGTTGCTGGTTAGGATATCCTTATCAGTAATTGAGAGTGAGATTTGGCCAACAACAGTCCATATTTTTTCTCCTGTACTGCATTCGTTTCAGATACCTCAATCACTGCAGTAGACTGCATTGCAGCTAGCTTTTGAGATCCTATATTAATACATGCTCGACCAGAATGACATTGTGGTCCACATATGTTACCCTGCCATTTGCATGAACATTTCTTTGTGGCACAGCGAGTTTGGCACATACACTGCTGACCAGCTGGAGGCTGAGCTTCAGGCTGCATTATCACATGGATAGCCTAAATAATATTTGAAAATTTATTTGAATCATAAAAAAAATAGGTAGACAATGAGACCAAAGGGTCTAGCACATTTAAAGTGCTGCAACACCATTTCAATTAGTATGAGTAATAGCACGAGTAACCATGGTCTTCAGGATAAATAGCACAAGTAAAACACAATTGAAGCAAAGCTGATTGCTATTTATTGCTTTATGAGAGCTTTTATTGCTTTACGAGTGATATTATCCCTAATACCATGGTTAGCCGTGCTATCACTCGCTAATAGTATACCTCTATCCTTACCTAAAACCATCGTTTACTTTAAACAAACATTTTAGCAAAAACTATGGCATTACTAAGGCTAATCGCCCCACGCGTGTGCACTTACCCATACGATTTCACTTTGATAAGTGTACTATTTCAACTTAACTGTGCTGTTTCACTTATCCCGGGCTAGTTCAATTAAACGGTGATTTTACCTATACATTTTTTAATGGGCAGTTTACGTGGTATACTATTATGCATAATAATTTCAACCAGGATTACCTTTTCATATGTAGTGTTTTCTGAGCTTGCATCAATAGACATCACATTTTTAGTTAATTCCTGCCACATTATATACTTTAATTAGAGATTAGTAATTTGAACTGATATTTAAAACAAATAAGCAATAATATTCATTAGGCATACAGCTTCTATAATAAAAAAAATTGTTATAATATTAATCATTCGAAATTTAACTTTGCCTATTTCAACCTAATCATGCATAAAGCACATGTTAAATGAAATAAAAAATTATAGAATTAATAAATGAGAAAATTAACTTTCTAATTGGTTACTTTGATATGAGTAAATGTTAATTATTATATGTATTACTCCAATTTATTAATGATAATCACTGCAACTGATCTTATTTATAGTACTTGCATACCAAAATTATTCAAATAAGTGAGAAATTTGTGTATTTATGTATACTGTAAATCTACACATACATTGTCTTCTGTAATGGTACCCATTTCTTCGATTGTCATTATGTCTTCTTCCGCTGTCTTCTATCACAAAAGACATCAATTTTCATATAATTATGTATGAGTCAGTGCATGGTACACATTTAGAGTTAAATATTGTAGTGTTTTATTAATAATTTAAAATCAATACTTATCTGTCCAGCTAATAAAGTCTTATTATATTTACATTGCTATGAGTAATGACTTCCTTTTCAGATTTTTTTGATGTTGACACAAGTTCCTCAAATTCCTTTCATAAATATTTAATACAAACATGGAAGGAAAGCTTATGAATGTTGAATAAGGAAACGAGGAAGGATATTTCAGATTTTGATAACAGGACGGGTAAAAGGTGTACTTGCCTTATGCGTATTAAAACTAGAATGAAAGGGATAAACACTGATACTCAATTGACACGATAAGTAACATGAAATTTTTTTACATTATTTACATACTAACAATTAACTAACCATATCTGTGTTCTTGCAAATTTTCAAATTTATACTGCTAATTCCCTGCTTGAGAATTTTCCCAGACTTGCTTTTTAATTTGTATGTTCCTCTGGTTGTTTGTTCAGCAATTTCATATGGACCATCCCAATTAAACTCCAACTTTCCTCCTTTTCTTGTCTGCTTGCGGCTGTTGTAGCGCCATACCTTATCTCCAACATTAAAGTCTGGCTTCTTATGCTTAGCATCATACCTTTTCTTTTGTTTTACTTGAGCCTTCTTTATATTATCCTTGGCTTTAGTATTGATTTCATCAGCCCATTGAAGCATTGATTCCATGTGTTTATCAAGGTCATTTGCTGATGGAATTCTAAAGTGCACATGCCATTAATCCACCATTGTACATTTAAAGCCAATTAGTTATATTATACACCAGCGGTTTTTTAATACCTTAGGAGATATTTGCGTCACCTCCTGGAAAATTGTTTTGCTAATCCTCCTCACACTGAAATTAATTGTACTCAATGTTTATGGAATTTTAAAAACTCTAAACTGGACATGAGTTGTAAAAATTTACAAAATCAGAAGCAGGTACTGTAATGGCAGTGTTATTAAAGTTTTTAAACGTTAACAACCTATTGGTTGCCTAATAAATGTCTTCCCTCAAGGCAGATTACTTTGCAGTTAAGATATATGTGACTGTCTTTAGGAAAATAGGGCTCAAAGCAGCGTGCTTGAATGTTGATAAAAATATTCCATACATTGGGAATAGCTAAAGCTAAAATGATAAAACTAAAGAGCTCAATATGCCCATTATGTGATGATTATTATTATTATTGTTATTGTTACTATTATTATTATTATTGTTATTATTATTATTGTTGTTGTTGTTGTTATTATTATTGTTATTATATAATTATTATTATTATTTTTGTTATTGTTATTATTATTATTATTATTATTGGCGAGAGAGCGAAGCGAGCGAGCAACTCTAAGATGTATTCTATGGAAATCCTGAATACGTGGTACGTCGTCGTTTTGAATACGTCGTCGTTTTGAATACGTCGTCGTTTAAACGCGCGCGCGCATTCCAGAACTTCGCTGGCTCGCCCAACCAATGCTAAACGAGCATTTTCTAGTTATTATCATTAGTATGTTTTTGTTTGTTTGTTTGTTCGTTTTTTTGTTTTTTGTTTGTTTGTTCATTTGTTTGTTTATTCATTCGTTCAGTCATTCATTTGTTCGTTCACTCGCTTGTTCTTTCACTCAACTATTCATTCATTCATTCATTAATGCATGCATTCATTCATTTTATTGTATTTATGCTCATTACTGATTACTGAATAGCATTTTACTCCCTCAATTTATTTTAATCTCCATTTGCTCTTCTTCCTCCCCCCTCTCCCCCTATAACCTCCAAATAGATGGAAACATTATAGTCTGGCAATCACTTAGCTCATGGAGTATTAACATTAAACATTTTAATTTTAACTCACGTAGAAACTTCATCAGCTTTTTCAGATTCCATTGGAAGTGTGATGTCTACAGGCAATCTGGCTTCCCGCTTATACAAAAGCTTAAAGGGAGTGTATTTGCTGGAATCCTGTTGACTTGTCCTAAATATATAAATAATTCATTCAATACACTATTTTTTATTCCATTGGTATCAATTCTGATTCTTTCCATAATATAGAAATGAAAGTGAAGATAAGTTACCACAGGTATCGAATATAGTATGCTCAAATAGCGACCAAGCACTCTGCTAGTAAAATGTGGAAGACAATGGACGTCTGATTCTCACATGTTGTTAAAAGGTAATACTTAACTACAATAATATTTAAAAGCAGAGAAACAATTTCAAACATTATTGGTGTTGATTAAATACCTGTATGCAAACAAGGCTGCATCAATGTAATCGTCCCAATTATTTTGCCTCTCTCCACTCAGCTTTATTAACATGTTGGTGAGAGTTTGGTTGAATCTTTCTACTAAACCATTAGTTTGAGGATGATAAGCAGCTGAAATTTTATGCTCCACTCCGGTCTTCTCAAACAAATACTGGTTAACCTTACGAAAAAAGACCAACATTAATATCATTTCTAAGCAATGTCATTCTATTTCCAGCTTTCAAATACTGAAAATGCAGTGTAATTTTTTTTTATAAAATGAATTTAGTGGTTTTATTGCATGTGGTAATTACCTGATTCACAAATTCTCTTCCCTGATCAGATTGAACAATTACTGGGCTGCCATGTCTTGTAATAAGTGTGTACAACAACTCTGCGACACAAGAAGCAGGATTTGTCAGGAATTGCCGCAGCCTCTGGCCATTTTGTGAAATAGTCACAACAGGTGACTATGTAGGCATTTCCAGATTTCGAACGTGGTAATCGTACAATGAGATCAATTCTGATTCGGTACCATGGACTGTGCACTTCGATAGGATGAAGAGAATGAGCTTGTTTTTCTAGTTGTTTGTTCACACGCTGGCAATCCAAACATGTCTGAATATAATATGAATCAATATCTTTTATACAGCTATTCCAGTAATATCTGCAAAAGTAAAATATCAGTATGAATAGAACAAACAACCAACCAAACCAAAATTGGTAGTCAGTTAGTCAGTCAATCAATTCATCAACTAGAGCTCGGGGAGCACTGGACCCGCACACTATAGGACTTTTGGTCTAATATTTTGTGTGATAGCACAAAGGTTGCACTTGGTCCAGTGCTCAACCGAGATTGCATCTAGCTATACAGCTAAAGTAATATATTTTTTATTGTTATTTTATTTACTAAAAGAAATCCCCTTACCCTTACCTAACTTCAAAGAATTCCAGCCAAAAAGAACATTACGCTAATTATTACTTTATTCCAAGAATTATACAAAAAAGATTAATTTCAATATTTGTATATTTATTTTATTAAGTGCTGAAGGTTTATCTAAATACGAGTTACTATCCATTAATCATACATATTTCAAAATAATTAGTTTTTAAACAAACATCATTAATTTGAGTTTCATCATGCAAATAGTTGTCACAAATTTCGTCACACTCATGATTTAATTCCTTGTGAAAGTTGAAGCATACAAATTCTAGAGTAATAACCAAATCATGCAACATTGCTTTCAGATTGAGATCAATGCAAAAGCTCATTTTATGAAAAAAATAAAATAATTAGCAATTCCTTGATTTTGTCTTCTGTCGAGTCTTGTCTCGTCCCAAACGTCCCCCCAAGTTGTCAGTATGGCATGATGCTATGCTTTGATTTTGCTTCTCTTTTGTTGATATCCATTGTTTCAAAGTTCCACTTGAAGAATAATCTTTTAAAGAAAATTTAGCAGATTTCTTTCAAATGACTCTTTTTAGATTTTTAGTAGCTCCTACAGGGTATCTACCAGATTGAAGATATTCCAATACTATCTCATAGTTTACTTCCATTCCACCTATGAATTCTACCCAGAAAGACTTGGGTGAATAGAAGTATAAGTATGTCTGATGATGTCATCATTGACTTCCTTGTGGCTGTTTATACAAGTTTACACTGCTTGGGATATGTACTTGGTCAGACTTATGTCTGTTTTAAAATTTTTAAACCTCTGTGATCCTGGCCTCTGTCTCCAAATTGTCCACAGGTTTCAAACATGTTTAAAAAAAACAAGTTAAACTTACTTGTAGTGGTATTTACTAATCTCTCATTGGAGAATGTTGGCTGTACAGGGACACTACTATACTTAGGCTCTACCAGGGCTGTGGTATTCTGAGTGTAGTGAGGGTGCTACCAAAGGCACCTGAGTAAACAAACTAGTGCAAATGTTTGTATTCATGTACAAATGGTCATTGGCAACCTCAAGAAAAAATATTCAATTTTGAGTGCAACACAGCCAATACTTTCTCATTCACAGCGAAACAGTATTAACTCTGGACTAAATTGTGTTGTGCCTTTTAATTAAATTTCATTTTTGACTTTTTAATAAACAATAAAGCTAACAACAAAATAATGACAACATGAGGATTTAAGTTTGCTAGTTTAAGTTTGAGTAATGTCAAAATACTCACAAAACTCATCTTATTGTGAAAGCATCTCCTACAGTATAATTGTCCAAAGTGCGAGAATAAAAATTTCCCATCAATTTTGGCAGAATTGCTTGATCAAAAAGAGTTTTAGCTTGAACAATATTAACTTTCCAAAGTTATCATCAGGATAAATTCTTTCAATATTCAAATCATTTTCATTTTACAAAAATATGATATGAACATGATTTAAAAAATTCCATACATTTTTGGTTTACTGGAACTGACCTGGTAATAGTAGGCATGGTTATGCTTTCATTGAAATTTGCCACCACTTTCTTCCAAGCAAAACGTAGTATTCTTTACAGCATCTGTAATCTCATCTTCCCTATGCCAGTATGGGCACAGTATGCATTTAATGTAGTGCTAATATAAAATCCTGATTGAGTCACTTCAAACTTGTGATGAGATATGGATAGATTTTATATACCTGCACACATCTTCATCCACAATGTGAGTGTGCTTGGGAACGTGTAAGCATTTCAGCTTAACCCTCTGATGTTTGCTATCAAAAATACAAAAATACTTTGAATTTGATCTTTGTCATTCCTTCATTTATAGTATAGCAGATATGTGTAATATGATTGTTGGATACGAGCTACAAGTATATAACTTCAGATTATGGAGCATGTAATATCAGATTTGGGGCTACCAGTAACTTGACCTTTGAAACTTATAAATCATAATAATTTAGGGTGATTTCTTACTTTATCAAACATGATTGTCTTGTTTTTACTGATAAAAGAAGCAATGCAGCAAAAAGCAAATTGAGTTGTCAATTAGCATATTTTAAAGTAAAATGAGTTACAAACAATTCCGCTAGCAGATATTGTGTTATAACTGCTTTGAAGAAAAGTATTGAATCTTATGCTAGAAATTACATGGCATGAATCAGCTAATCTCGGAGCAATCAAATCTGATTCTTTCTGGTCATTTCTTTGCTTGCACTAAGGTTTCAGGTTACAAAACTGGAATGCTGGAGAGTGAAATATAAATAAACGTGCTTAACACACAAGACAAAGTCCGACAAGTACGGTACTTGGCTGTCAATTCACACCATCAGTTGGTCCACAAGTTGTCAGTAGCAAAGACTCTTTTGTCTAGGACAAACTAGATCTATAATTTGTCTGCTGAAAAAGACCAATAAATGATCATGTGAAATCTGCCTTGCAAGCCAATGACCCCAATGCACCTAATAAATACAATACTGGCTACTTGTCATACCAACACAATCAGATTTCCAACACCTCACCATCCAGTCAGGTCCATCGTACACCAAAAGCTACAGTGATTCTTCATTATGTGAGGCATTTCTCAGAGTGTATCAAAAGGATTCTAGCCCCTTTGGAAATGCGGACCTGTTTTAAACCACACTCAACACTGAGAAATATGTTGGTTCACGTAAAAAACTATGTTCCACCAACTGAAAGATCTGGAGTAGTTAACCAGGTGCCTTGTGGTTCTTGTAACCAAACATACATACATTGGACAATCAGATCAATCCAAATAAACCGATGTGACTAGGTAATACTTCACTATTCCAAGTAAATTGGTACAATAATCATGACATAATTATGAGACACACTTTCAGTTTCGTAAAAATGAACAGTGCAACATTATTATAGACTCAACTAAATGGGCAAAAGTGCAGTAAACTTGAAATGTAATATAGTGTAGTTGATTTCACCAAGAAATTTGAAAGCATCAGAATATCTATAGCAATTTACTGTATAAGTTAACAGAGCTACATCAAAACTATAGCCATAAGAAATTATTTTATGAGACCATAGTAATGTACTGTTCATACATAGGATACTGAAGATATATGTCACAATTTATAAGCAGTCTTCTTTTCATTGGTCCTGTGTGATTAATGTCTAGACATAGTATATAGTTCAATAGTCATGTAATTGAAAGCCTCAACTCCTTCAGTCATCATTCAGTGACCATTTTCAGATACAAACAAATCAGAAAAGGACCCCAGGCTGTGATGGCAACATGCGAACATGTTCTAAGCTCTCATAATGGTGGTTTCTTAAATTCCCCAATGTACCACAACTTTGAAAAGATCTTCTGTGTAGATCTTGTTCATACCAAGCACTTTAGCTTTATCCCAATTGATGTTGTGAGTGGTTCCGATGGAGTGCTCTACGTTACAGTAGAAGTGTAAAATCAATCAAATCTTGTAGAGATCTCTTTCTTTGAATGGATACTTCAAGGTTCCTCCTGTCTTGCCAGTCCTGATCACCATTCTTGCTGTTCCTGTTGATTTTATCATGGGTTTCTCTGAAAACTTACTTATAAAGAAACAGCACTTCTTAAGGCCATAGCTGTATGATGTGAGATGATTGTACAACACAGAATAATGCTCTTTAAGTTTATTTGGAAGCATCATTTATGTGCCAATACAATCAGAATTAAAGTTAAAAAAAAAACACTTGAACTTTTTTGCCACTATAGCTAAATGCCTTCGTGATTAATTGTAAGAGACAATAGAAGCATTATGAAAATATGAAAAAACATTGGAGAAGAAAATATATGAGACTATATTGAAGATGTAAGAATTTGTTTGCTGAATTGTTTATTGCTGTTCCTTACAGCATCAAATTTGCTATTTACACACTGACCTTTCTTTCTTAGCTATGTTCTCAAATTTTGAAACTAAAGTAAGTGATTTAGCTCCTTGTTGTAGCAGGTTATAACTATATGTGACATGATTAAAGAGTAGCACTGATTAGATTGCAACAACCATCAGGAAGAGATTGCCAAAGCTGTGACATGAAGTCTCAATCTTGTTAAGCTTAATGCTGATTTTTGATTGATTCTTGAACATTTTAAAATCCAAATTCGCTTAATATTGGCTTAGACTAGCATCAGTCATTCTAGAGTAACTTCGCCTTCACTTCAAACTGCAGTTACACAGCAGTAAAGGAAGACTGAAAAACCGGACCAATTCCGTGGAGGTGGGACCCAATCTGCTAAGCGGATTTGGTCCGCCCGGGCCAAATACGCGAGGGGACCCAATCTGCTGTGACACCCGCCCCCGGAGTCTGTTTGGGATCACCCAGACAAGATCTGAGAAACCTTATGTTAGGAAGCACCATGTTGTGAGGTGTTACAAGTGTGGCATGAGTGGCCACAGGAGTTTCGAATGTGAATCGAAAGTGGAGTCCCAGCCCAATAAGAAGATTACTTGCTTCAATTGCAATAAGCAAGGTCACTTCTCGAATGAATGTCCCGAAAAGTCAAGTAAGGATAAGCAGAAAGGGGGCAAAGGGAAAGGCAAGAAGGAGCAGTAGTCCTCAAGACGAATGTCGTATCGGTTATGGGTAAGGTTAGTACTATTAGTGGCAAAGTCAATGGTGCGGAGACACAATTTCTGCCCAACACTGGAGCGCAGATAACTGTTGTGCCACAGGAGTTAGTGTGCCCTGCCCAAGTGAGTGAGAAGTGTGTTGTTATTGAAGGCTCAACTGGGGAGCCAGAGAAAACACAATTAGCATTGGTGGAGATGGAGCTTAGAAAAGAGAAGTTCCAAAAGGAGGTAGCAGTCTCAGCTAGTAGGACCAAAGGGTGTCCTATACTCTATACCAATGCAGGAGCATGTGCCGGAGCTCTTGTTGTATTGTGCTCGTGAGATGGAGCGCAAAAGAGAGAGAGGCTGAGAGCAGTAGTAGTAGCACTGTGTGTGATACTGTGGGTAGTAGTTGTACTGTGAGTGGTACAAGTAGTAGTATTGTGTGTTGTACTGAGAGTGGTACAGACAGTAGTGAGGAGAGAAGGTGAATGTGATGAACCTGAAACTCCTAAGTCGGTCAATGCAGTGACCAGATCACAGGCAAAGTTACGTGAGCATGACGTAGTAGTAGCCGAGCAAATGCCAGGTAGACCATTAGTAGCCAATAAAATGTATTGTGAGCAAGTAGATGTGTGTGACTCCGGTAATAGTGTGGTAAGTGATGAGGTGGGGTCTTCGGCAGTTGGCGAGGTTGTTGAGTCGAGGCATAAGCAGGAAGAAGAACGGGAGGTGAGCGATCAAGACTCAACTTTGTAACAGAATGGGTGAAAATACACTGGAATATGGTTGATATCTTTTTTGCTTAACCAATCGCACTATCTCATTCCTCATATCAGTCTCAGACATGGTTGATGTATACCTTATTGAACCATCATATAACCTTTCTTCTTCACTTAAAGACAGATTTGAAGTGACATCACAAATCAATGACCACCAAGCCTTTTTGTAATTCTTTCACACTAAATTGACTTCGTCGTTTGTCTTTCCTGGTAGAAAACTTCTTTCTATTTTTCAACTGCTTGCTCAGGACCTCAGCTCTAACTAACAAACTATCAGTACCAGTATGTGCTGCACTTGTACTGGGGCCTCTACCACTGGGACCACTCCACCGGAACCAGTTACAGAGGCATCTATGTGTGTGTGGCCAAACTATTTCCTCAGTTTAGTTCCAACTTTATTTTCTCCTAATTGTATAAACGCCAGGGGTGACAGGGGGGTTGGAGAGGGGGGAGAAGAGGGAACAACACACACGAATAAACAAAACATTATTATAAACGATTACAATACCAAAATATTTTAACTATGCAATTCTTACTGTACTATACAGATTGACAGTACATTACTGCCATTAATACTAAGATTACCTGCCGCACAATGGCACTTTGTGTACCAAAATATATATAGGCGTTATTGATCAATATTAAAGTGCTTGTATAGTTTGAAATGGCAGCAACCAGGTGTTGGCCAGGGTCCATAACTCTCTCTCTCTAGTCATGATGATGTATATATTAAGCATTACAGTGAATGGTCAATATTACAGATAAGGGCTTTCATGATAGCTTGTGTTTGCAAATTAATAAGGATGGTCTCTGCATAGAAATGAACTACAATCTAATAATGAAGCACCAGGAGGTGCGAACCCTCAGCGTATGTCCACCAGAGATCAGCAGTAGAAGCGAACGTCTGTTAAAATTATTTCAAACCTCTAGCATTTAGACACAGACAGTTACTACTTACGGCGATACAAAGAAAGAAGCAAACAACAGAGCGAAGGGAACGCCTCTAGGTTAAAATAAATCAGCTCCGCGGTATATAACTCGACTCTAGAGCCCCCTTACACGCATGAAGCGCGACAATTGCAACTGCATTAGTACTACAAGCCAACCGGCCATTCTCTAGCTGCAATTTTCAGCTCACGTGATTATAACGGGGTAAAGGGGCGTTACTGGTAGCGCAGTAGCACAACGATCGTACGACGAACGGCTACAATCGACTAGCTTTTTCTTGAAAACTAAGTCGAAACAAAAAATGCTAGCATATTAAAGGGACTTACTTTGTAAATTTCTCTATCTCTACATCGTTTCAGAGCCTGGAAGGCCGTCGTCTTCGAGATCCTTTTTTGAATGAATGAATGAATGAATGAATGACACACAGACAGGATGACTACTGTAACCCTCCGGGCGCATGCGCGCTGAGGGTTAATAATAATAGGCTAATCACTTCATTTCAACTATTAATGCTACTGGACTATTTACTTCACATGTCTACTTACGTTCATATCCTTTTTCTAGATTAAGTAGCATAATTCTTTCACCCACATGGTGAACACCAAGCCGTTCAAAGTCAGCGGTTGTAATAGACGAATAAATTCGACCCTAACCTATAAAATTGGGCTGATTTGGAACTACTGAATAATACCTAGTGTATGTAGTGTAGTACCTTTTCTTCCAGGAAAGAAGGCAAAACATGAGTTAAACCGGCTTTAGCTAAAAGATTCGTTACTTTTTCAACCTCACTGGCCTCCATAATCAATACGCTACCGTGAGTTTCCCACAAGATCTGGTAAAGTGAAGATTTTATTTCTTAGAAATCACGTGACTACCAGGTGCGTGACTAGCCCTAGCCCTAGCCCTAGCGCCCAGAAAATGTATCGCCCAAATACATTTGCAGGCCCACGAATACACCGGAATTTGCCGAGAATTTCACCCAGTGCCCAGAATAAATCGCCAGCGGCCAGAATTAATCGTCAGCGCCCAGAAAATAATATCACCCAAATATATTTGCAGGCCCACAAAATGCACCGATTTTTGAAACAAATAGTTTTCCATACCTTACCACATGCTAAATATTTCATAGTTAAGTACTCCTTTCTTGTTGATGTCATTGTTTATGCAGTTTGGCAGCTGTGACTATGGTTTATTTGCTGTTGCTTTTGCAACAACAGTGGCTTATGGAAAAGATCCATTTCAGTGTAAATTTGATCAACAAAGAATGAGACAATATCTCTACAAATGTTTATCTAAAAATAGATTAACACTATTTCCAGAAAAATGTGTGTAATGATTCGATCTGAGAAACTGAGTTGGATAGATGACATTGAAGTTCATTGCTATTGTAAGATGCCTGGAATTTGATAATGTTTAAATGGTAGAGTGCACAAGCTGTTTGAAATGGTTTGATGTGGCATGTTGCAATGGGTCATAACAGAAAAAACAGTTAAACTACACGTATCTGATGCTAATTGGCTTTGTAAGAACTGTGGTTAAAGTTTGTGTTATTCTTGTGTTTTATTTAAACTTATTATTTACAGTAAGACTTCTATTAACGACCTCTCTGAGAAGCAACCAACCTCTCTGCAGATACCAAATCAAGCGCCCCGATTGCAACTACAACAACTATAGTGCATTCTGAACTTCCGAGAAGAAACCACTTCTTATCTCCTACCAGCGACCAATTTCTCAGTCCACCTTGCCCAAAATAAATACATTCGCTCTCTATGAGCGACCAAAGACCACACCTATTGAAAATTTGGGAGATCACGGTCGCACGCAAACTAATAAAAAAAACATACTACACTACTACAGTATCCAATCTTGTCTGGGACAAAAGGTCTTTGCTAAATGCTCGCAGTGGGCAGTGGGTCGGTGAAGCTCGGAAGTTCCTCGGTTCAGGCTCCTCAACAAGTTAATTCCTGGCTGGCCTAGCCCTCCCTCTGAAAGGTGGACCAAGGATTAGACTATAGCTAAGTTTTAATTTAAAGAAGATCAGATGACAGTATGGCAACTGAAAAACTGACTACCCACACACACAGAACACGAAGTCTTATATGCACAGCCTGGACGCAGCAGCGCACAACAGTCATGGGACCAATAGACACTTCTCATGTTAACAAGATGTACACACACAGATGACATGACTTTAAAAAATAACTAAGTCCCATGATAATAACTGAACGGAGAGTTGCTGAGAAATTATTGGCGGGCTTTTCACTAACAGCCGGGAAAAAAACTGTAGCTAACTAATTCACTTACTATTCTACATAATTCACGTACTCACGCAATTCTCGCCATCATAGTTTCTTAAGGAGCCCTGCATTAAGCCTTTTAGACGTCTTTCAATCCGCCTGAAACCGGTTTATTCCATAGTGTCTCGGAGACATGCAGTAATAGTATACGGACACAAGGCACGCCCCCTGACCTTAGCAACGCCTTTATAGGGCGTTTTTTCGAAATAAGCAATAATAAGTTTAGCAAAAATACTGAAGTGTTGTAGTGCGTAGGGCGAAGACGGCTTGTGCTACAGCTTCCAAATTAGGAGGACGGCATCCCAAGGCCCCGTGCAGCCTACTGGTAGAACTAGAGCACTGAAGTGCAAACCCTCAGCGCTAGTTAGCTAGTATGATAAAGAAGAGGAATGAATGAAAATAGGTAGGAAGAAAAGGAAGAAGAAAGAAAGAAAAATAGTACAGGAAAGAAAGAGGAAATGAAAGGAAAAGGTAGAAAAGAAATAAAAACAGTAGGAAGAGGAAAATAAGGCAAGAAGACAAAAGAAAAAAGAAAAAAAAACAGGATGAAAAAAAAAGATGAAAAAAAAAAAAATATCGTCGACGAGGATTCGAACCAGAGACGATTGGGTTAGTTACTTGCTCACTCAACAACTACGCAACGCAACACCTCACGCTGAATGCATGTAATTGTTAGCTATTTAAAAATGATTTGCAACCTGCAAGCTGGCTCACGTGACAAGCACGTTTTTAAGGGGCGGTTCCCGCTGTAAGCCTACGATCGCACGGCTCTGGAAAGACTAGCTTTTTTCTGGAAAATGAAGTCCAAAATCAAAATTCTGGCACATTAAAGGAACTTACTTCGTGAAATACTGCTGTTTGATGCCGCTTTCAGAGCCTGGCTGGTTCCTACCTTCCAGAAGTGCTTGTTGACAGACAGAGTGACAGAATGAATGAATGAACTAGAGCACTGAAGTGCAAACCCTCAGTGCTAGTTAGCTAGTATGATAAAGAAAAGGAAAAGTGTAGAAACAAAAAAAAAGAAAGAGAAGCAGGAAAGAGAAAAAGACAAAAGAAAGAGGAAATGAAAGGAAAAGGTAGGAAAGCAATAAAAACTGTAGGAAGAAAAAAATAAGGCAAGAAGAAAAAAAAAAAAAAAAAACAGGATGAAAAAAAAAATGAGCACCAACTTGGATTCGAACCACATACTTCTAGGTTAGCCATTCGCTCACTCAACAACTATTCCAGGGAACACCTCACGCTGAATCCATGTAATTGTTAGCTATTTAAAAGTGATTTGCAACCTGAAAGCTGGCTCACGTGACAAGCAGGTTTTTTAAAGGGGGGTTCCCATTACCGTAACGTACGGTTGTAGGCTACTCGCTTTTTCTTGAAAACTAAGTCAAAACTAAAAATTCTGGCACATTAAAGGGACTTACTCTGTGAAGTGCTATAGTCTGATGTCGCTTTCAAAGCCTGGGTAGCCGTACTCTTCGAGATCCGTTGTTGACTGAATGAATGAACTAGAGCACTGAAGTGCAAACCCTCAGCGCTAGTTAGCTAGTATGATAAAGTGATTTGCAACCTGCAAGCTGGCTCACGTGACAAGCACGTTTTTTAAGGGGCGGTTCCCATTACCGTAACGTACGATTGTAGGACTGAAATTCTACTCGCTTTTTCTTGAAAACTAAGTCAAAACTAACAGTTCTGGCACATTAAAGGGACTTACTCTGTGAAGTGCTATAGTTTGATGTCGCTTTCAAAGCCTGGGTAGCCGTACTCTTCGAGATCCCTTGTTGACTGAATGAATGAATGAATGAATGAATGAATGAATGACGGGTTGACTACTATATACCCTCAGGCGCATGCGCACTGAGGGTTAACGACACTAGGACTACTGTAACCCTCTTGCGCATGCGCGCTGAGGGTTAATAAAATAGAAAACTTTAGATGCCGCGTTTAGGCCGATTTTCCCAAAACCGGTCACAAATAAGGACATTTACAAAAGAACCTCTGAGAAAGGACCAACTGCTGAGAAGAGACCAAAAGTCCAGTCCCCAATGTGGTTACTATTCAGAGGATTTACTGTACCATCAGTATCATTGGCTGTAATACTTGCTGTACCCATGTCATATTCATTGTTATAATATAGTTTATCAAGTTAAATGCATATTTGAGTATTATTGGCACATTATTAAATCAAATAATAATTTTCAGTAATTTCTTCATTTCTGAAAAATTATCAAGGCTAACACATGCAGGCCTACTATAGTTGATAGTGATTAAAATGTATTATTTTCCCAGTACTTGAAAAGTTGAGAAATAAAAAAAAATAAAAATAAAAATAAAATAAAAATAAAAAAAATTATATAAAACATCAAAAAAATTTTGACTTTCTTTGATATTCAATTGGCATAATGTGAAATGAAAGAGGTGGAGGATGGCTCCACAAATAATTTAATCACTAGTTATCCTAGTCCCTTCTGTAAAATGTCCCCAGATAATAGACTATCTTCAGAAGCCAAATTAATTAGACAGGGACTGCTGTATGTAATGATACACTCTAACCACCTATCCAGCTTCTCCCCTAGTCTGGCAGGCCAGATCCGTTCGGAAGGGTCAGGTTACCCTAACGCATTTTCCCCAGGATTCTGAGGGGGTGGGGGCGTATAAAATGTGTACTTCTTATGTAAAGTTTAATTGCATGTGGGCGTCTATAAAATGTGGTGCAAATATTTTAGCTACTCCACCTCTGCACTTGAGCTCACAGCTGAAAAGCGTCCTATAAATGGAGAGTTCCAGTCTAAGAAGGACAGTACTTGAAGTGACTGATTCGTTTAACTTGCCTTTCCAGCTGAATCCTCAATTCTAAGTTTTGTGAAAGGGAATGACGTTTTTTGTTAGTCTTCTCACAGACTTCGGAAAAACTATGTACTACATTCTTATTCCAAGAGTGTTTGATATTCTTCGTAGTGTGTAGAAAATTTCACTGATGCCTGTCCTCTCACCATTAATTGCTGATTTTTGCAGGCTTGAATTGGACATTAGTCACGTCCTCTTCTTCTCACCGCTAGTGATATTGGCTCCGCAGCAATAGCAGCACACTACTGGCATAGCCTCAGCTTGAACGTCCACCATTGTACAGCACCAGCTCGCAACGATTTATGATGGGACGGTAAGAAAGCCCGCAAGGTTTAATTGAATTCCGCTACTATTGGTGTGCTTGAGCACAAATGGCGAGCGAGCCTTAAACTACACTATTGTTAAATGATTGATTTTAATGTTACTATGTTTTAGCTTAGTTCATGCAAACACTATAATAGCAGTTATGACCTTTTATTCCAGCAAACAAATACAAAATTACTCTCTTACCTGATTAATGGTAACTTCTGTAGTATCAAACATCAACCATTCTGATAATCTCAATCACCAGTAACTCTTGTTCCTCAGCTACGATAACAAAATAAACCGGTGTTATTATTTGTAATTTTAGCCAACAAATATGGAAGTACTACTTACATCATTCTTGAGTATTGATAACTTCTGATTGAAGTTACTTTGACCATCTGAATTACCTTGAATCCTTGACAACAAGCTCTCACCTACAAAAACAAAAACAATAGATTTTAGCACACAAATACAAAATTATTTTCTTACCTCATTTCCTTGAGCAGTGGTAACTTTTGTAGTACCAAATTTGAGCCAATCTGACTATTTGAATTTACCAGTCACTGTTGACAAGCTCTTAGCTACAAAAAAGAAAGGCCAGAGTTATTTTGCATATTTAGCTAACAAATATGGAATTACTACTTACCTCAGTATAGTAGCTTCCTTAGCATTAATACTGCGGCATTCTGACTACCAACAGCTCTTGACAACCAACAACCGGCACTCCGTATCCCCCCCATAAAACGGCGAAGTTTTGAAATTAAGTCTGGAAAAGGGTCTTCACTGCCATAGTAACCGGTCGAATAGACTTTGTTTCTTAAAAAGCAAGCATTTTCGCAGACACTTTGGAGCTTAAGTATAAAGTAAGGCTTGCTTAATCCAGTAGTTTCAAAATAAACTGGGGTCAAGCCTAAAAAGCCGTGTTTTTTGGAGAAAAACGTTCCCCGCGCGTACGTTTAAGGGGCATACGTACCATCCCACATACATATATACATATAACATATACCCGATTTTGCATTATCCACCCCTAATACTGTCTCGCTCGCTACGCTCGCTCGCCAATAAACTAGTGGTGTGCTTTAGCACTAATGGCGAGCGAGCCTTAAACTACACTGTCGTTAAATTTGATTTTAACAACTAACACTCAAGCTATTAAAAAAAAGTCGAGTTTTTAAATTACGTATGAGGAAAAGGAGTTTCAATGTCATAGTAACCGCTCCCGCAACAGTTTGAATTGAAAAAGAAGCAAACAAAATGAAATCACGTTATTTAAAATTTTCTTGTGATATTCTTAATAGTAGTTGTAACGCACAATACTTTCACACAACTGAACATACCTACGCAAGACTTACCTTCGTGGTTCGTCTAGTGGACAATGAATTTTTAAGTAAATACTGTTGAGTAGGGCTTATAACTGTGACAAATAGCGCATTAACTTACCACCGCCACTAACTCGAATAGAAATGGAGCTCCCATAAGATTTTGAGTTTTAACTGCACCCGCAAAACAATTCAAAGCCGTAAACAATTCAATCTAAGGTGATACGGGTATTGGTCGCTAAACCAGAGGATTCTGTTTAGTGAAGTTTGGGACGGGGTCGAACGCGGAGCGAACACAAAAATACGGAGGGTCAAAGTACAAAATGACGTACGTACGTCCATATAATATAAACAAACAAACATCCCCGATTTTTTCATTTTTGGCGAGCGAGCGTAGCGAGCGAGACACTTACAGGGGTAACACAATCGAAAATCGGGGATGTTTATTTATTTATTTGTTGGCGAACGAGCGAAGCGAGCGAGACAGTATTAGGGGTGGATAATGCAAAATCGGGTATATGTTATATGTATATATGTATGTGGGATGGTACGTATGCCCCTTAAACGCGCGCGCGGGGAACGTTTTTCTCCAAAAAAACACGGCTTTTTAGGCTTGACCCCAGTTTATTCTGAAACTACAGGATTAAGCAAGCCTTACTTTATACTTAAGCTCCAAAGTGTGAGAAAATTCCTGCGAAAATGCATGCTTTTCAAGAAACAAAAAGTTGATTCGACCGGTTACTATGGCATTGAAGACCTTTTCCAGACTTAATTTCAAAACTTCGCTGTTTTATGGGGGGATACGGAGTGCCGGTTGTTGGTTGTCAAGAGCTGTTGGTAGTCAGAATGCCGTAGTATTAATGCTAAGTAAGCTACTACTTCTCGAGGGAAGCTGAGGTAAGTACGTAATTCCATATTTGTTAGCTAAATATGCAAAATTAATTCTGGCCTTTCTTTTTTTAGCTAAGAGCTTGTCAACTGGTAAATTCAAATAGTCAGATTGGCTCAAATTTGGTACTACAAAAGTTACCACTGCTCAATAAAATGAGGTAAGAAAATAATTTTGTATTTGTGTGCTAACATTGATTGCTTTTGTTTTTGTAGGTGATAGCTTGTTGTCAAGAATTCAAGGTAATTCAGATGGTCAAAGTAACTTCAATTTGATACTACAGAAGTTATCAATACTCAAGAATGATGTAAGTAGTAATTCCATATTTGTTGGCTAAAATTACAAATAATAACACCGGTTTATTTTTTTATCGTAGCTGAGAGCTTGTTCAAGAGTCACTGGTGATTGAGATTATCAGAATGGCAGATGTTTGATACTACAAAAGTGACCATTAATCAGGTAAGAGAGTGATTTTGTATTTGTTTGCTGAAATAAAAGGTCATAACTGCTATTATAGTGTTTGCATGAACTAAGCTAAACATAGTAACAATACTTAGTTTTATGTTACCTAACATCAGGCTCGCTGCCATTTGTGCTCAAGCACACCACTAGTATATATATTATGTTTGGACGTACGTATGTCATTTTGTACTTTGACCCTCTCGTTTTTGTGTTAGTTCGGTTGGCGACCCCGTCCCAAATTGCACTAAACAGAATCCTCTGGTTTATCGATCAGTACCCGTATCACCCTAGAAATTGAATTGTTTACCGTTTTGAATTCTTTTGCGGGTGCAGTTAAAACTTGAAAAACTTAAGGGACTATTCGAGTTAGTGGCGGTGGTAAGTCAATGCGCTCTTTGTCATGGTTATAAGCCGTGGGCAACCTTATTTACTTGAAAATACATTGTCCACTAGACTACCGCAAAGGTAAGTCTGTATAGGTGCATGTCCAGTTGTGTCAAAACATTGTGTGTTACAACCACTACTTGGCTAAAGAATATCACAAGGAAAACGTTTAAATAACGTGTATTTTTTGTTGTTTTTCCCCTACAATTCAAGCAGTTGCAGAGAGTTGTTACTATGGCACTGAAATCCTTTTACCGTGTATGCGAAATTTAAAAACTGGACCTTATTTTCAGTAGCTTCAGTGTTAGAAGTCAAAATCATAAAAATAGTATAGTCTTTAGGCTCGCTCGCCATTTGTGCTCAACCACATCACTAGTTTATTTATTTATTTATTTGTATATATGTTTGGACGTACGTATGTCATTTTGTACTTTGACCCTCGCGTTTTTGTGTTAGTTATGTGGTCGACCCCGTCCCACATTGCACTAAACAGAATCCTCTGGTTTATCGATCAGTACCCGTATCACCCTAGAAATTGAATTTTTTACCGTTTTGATTCTTTTGCGGGTGCAGTTCAAACTTGACAACTTAAGGGACTTCCATTTCTATTCGAGTTAGTGGCGGTGGTAAGTCAATGCGCTCTTTGTCATGGTTATAAGCCGTGCGCACAGTATTTACCCGAAAATACATTGTCCACTAGACTACTGCGAAGGTAAGTCTGTGTAGGTGCATGTCCAGCTGTGTCAAAGCATTGTGTGTTACAACCACTACTTAGCTAAAGAATATCACAAAGAAAACTTTTAAATAACGTGTATTGTTTTGTTATTGTTGTTTTTTCCTTCAATTCAAGCAGTTGCAGAGAGTTGTTACTATGGCACTGAAATCCCTTTACCCTGTATGCTAAATTAAAAAAACTGGACCTTATTTTCAGTAGCTTCAGTGTTAGAAGTCAATAAAAATAGTATAGTCTTTAGGCTCGCTCGCCATTTGTGCTCAAGCACACCACTAGTTAACCCTGTAAGTGTCTCGCTCGCTACGCTCGCTCGCCAACTAGTGGTATGCTTGAGCACAAATGGCGAGCGAGCCTGATAGTTAGGTAACATACAATTAAGTATTGTTACTATGTTTTAGCTTAGTTCATGCAAACACTATAATAGCAGTTATGACCTTTTATTTCAGCAAACAAATACAAAATCACTCTCTTACCTGATTAATGGTAACTTTTGTAGTATCAAACATCTGCCATTCTGATAATCTCAATCACCAGTAACTCTTGAACAAGCTCTCAGCTACGATAAAAAATAAACCAGTGTTATTATTTGTAATTTTAGCCAACAAATATGGAATTACTACTTACCTCATTCTTGAGTATTGATAACTTCTGTAGTATCAAATTGAAGTTACTTTGACCATCTGAATTACCTTGAATTCTTGACAACAAGCTCTCACCTACAAAAACAAAGGACAATCAATTTTAGCACACACAAATATACAAAATTACTTTCTTACCTCATTTTCTTGAGCAGTGGTAACTTTTGTAGTACCAAATTTGAGCCAATCTGACTATTTGAATTTACCAGTCTTGACAAGCTCTTAACTCAAAAAAGAAAGGCCAGAGTTAATTTTGCATATTTAGCTAACAAATATGGAATTACTTACTTACCTCAGCTTCCCTCGAGAAGTAGTGGCTTTCTTAGCATTAATTGGCGAGCGAGCGTAGCGAGCGAGACACTTACTGGGGTAACACAATCGAAAATCGGGGATGTTTGTTTATTTATTGGCGAGCGAGCGTAGCGAGCGAGACAGTATTAGGGGTGGATAATGCAAAATCGGGTATATGTTATATGTATATATGTATGTGGGATGGTACGTATGCCCCTTAAACGCACGCGCGGGGAACGTTTTTCTCCAAAAAACACGGCTTTTTAGGCTTGACCCCAGTTTATTCTGAAACTACAGGATTAAGCAAGCCTTACTTTATACTTAAGCTCCAAAGTGTGAGAAAATTCCTGCGAAAATGCTTGCTTTTCAAGAAACAAAGTTGATTCGACCGGTTACTATGGCAGTGAAGACCCTTTTCCAGACTTAATTTCAAAACTTCGCCGTTTTATGGGGGGGGATACGGAGTGCCGGTTGTTGGTTGTCAAGAGCTGTTGGTAGTCAGAATGCCGCAGTATTAATGCTAAGGAAGCTACTATACTTCTGAGGGAAGCTGAGGTAAGTAGTAATTCCATATTTGTTAGCTAAATATGCAAAATAACTCTGGCCTTTCTTTTTTGTAGCTAAGAGCTTGTCAACAGTGACTGGTAAATTCAAATAGTCAGATTGGCTCAAATTTGGTACTACAAAAGTTACCACTGCTCAAGGAAATGAGGTAAGAAAATAATTTTGTATTTGTGTGCTAAAATCTATTGTTTTTGTTTTTGTAGGTGAGAGCTTGTTGTCAAGGATTCAAGGTAATTAAGATGGTCAAAGTAACTTCAATCAGAAGTTATCAATACTCAAGAATGATGTAAGTAGTAATTCCATATTTGTTGGCTAAAATTACAAATAATAACACCGGTTTATTTTGTTATCGTAGCTGAGGAACAAGAGTTACTGGTGATTGAGATTATCAGAATGGTTGATGTTTGATACTACAGAAGTTACCATTAATCAGGTAAGAGAGTGATTTTGTATTTGTTTGCTGGAATAAAAGGTCATAACTGCTATTATAGTGTTTGCATGAACTAAGCTAAAACATAGTAACAATACTTAGTTTTATGTTACCTAACATCAGGCTCGCTCGCCATTTGTGCTCAAGCACACCACTAGTTTAGATGTATGTATGGACGTACGTATGTCATTTTGTACTTTGACCCTCGCGTTTTTGTGTTAGTTATGTGGTCGACCCCGTCCCAAATTGCAGTAAACAGAATCCTCTGGTTTATCGATCAGTACCCGTATCACCCTAGAAATTGAATTGTTTACCGTTTTGAATTCTTTTGCGATGCAGTTAAAACTTGAAAACTTAAGGGACTTCCATTTCTATTCGAGTTAGTGGCGGTGGTAAGTCAATGCTGGTTATAAGCCGTGGCAACAGTACTTACTTGAAAATACATTGTCCACTAGACTACCCGCGAAGGTAAGTCTGTGTAGGTGCATGTCCAGTTGTGTCAAAGCATTGTGTGTTACAACCACTACTTAGCTAAATAATATCACAAAGAAAACTTTTAAATAACGTGTATTGTTTTGTTGTTGTTTTTTTCCTTCAATTCAAGCAGTTGCAGAGAGTTGTTACTATGGCACTGAAATCCCTTTACCGTGTATGCGAAATTTAAAAACTGGACCTTATTTTCAGTAGGTATAGTCTTTAGGCTCGCTCGCCATTTGTGCTCAAGCACATCACTAGTACTATGCATGAATACCAACGGACCCCTTTAGGTGAGAAAGTTTCATCAATCTATTATCTCTAAACATGTAAAGACACTGGCCCTAAGGCCTAAAAAATTACTGCATTTATTTGCCACACTACTAGTAGATACTCCATCCACACTCCCATATCACTTATAGCCACTGAAATTGGCAATAACTCTGGTTTTGTCATGAATATAATTACTTTCATTGACAAATAAATAGCTTTGAGGTGAAGTTAACCACCTTCCAGGAAAGACAAGAGCTGGATCACTGTTCTGCTTATACAGGCTTTTGAAGATGTTTTCATTCCTAATTTCTATATTATAAATAATTCTGTTTTTGTTATTGTTGTTTTATACTGAGAACTTTTCATCATTTCTTCAACACCACTTTAGCTGTTACACATAAAATATTTTGTACAAGTTAGTCAGTTTAACACATTACGCATATCATTGCAACAATCATGGAAATAACCTGATTCTTGGGGAATTATAAAGTAAACCTTGTCACACTATAGATTAAGAGTTGCAAAGAAAATTAACTAAGTGAAAATTGAAAGGAAGCTCACTATAATACTGTTCAGTTGTGTGTTCTTTGGTTGTTTTAACAATAAAATCCTATCTCCTTAGCGAAGGGTGGGAGAGAAGAGACAGCCTTCAGCCACATCTCTGGTGGCAGCACAACCGCTAGAGAAGCCCGCAGGAGCATTGCGGAGTGGACTTCTTGATGCTGCTGGGAGTGCCCTTTGAAACTCAGCCCCCACAAACACTTCGAATGCATTGACCAAATTTGTACTTATTCCTGTGTTTAGGTGTCCTATATTTGATCTCCATACATAATGATATTCTTATAATTATAAATATGCCTATATGGCGATACTCCTTTCAGCTCCTCTGAAAGTGTTTGATGTACTACCTGTGCAAGGGTAATAGTTGGTAAGGGTTGATGAATAAAATGTATGAGGCTGGGCCAAAATAATTATACTATAATTGAATTAGCTGTAATCTACAGCAAGTATAGGGATAGATTTACAAAAGAAAAATTAGCATCCACAACAATTCTAATGACTGTATAGCAATTTTTTTCAGTGAGAATAGCCAATAATGTTTGATCAAAACTTACCAAATGTTTGACTACTTGCCAAGGTCCTCCTCAGACATAATATATATATATCACTTTCAGAAGCTGTGATTTAAAAACTTCAATTGTTGTCAGAGGAATTATATTGGTTATTTTTTATTTATTGATGAATTGAGAAGTGAGTTTTTTTGGAAGTAACAAAAGCACTATCCTATCCCCTTGAGCTTGGTGGTGACGACATGCCCATAAAGTGACAGTAGATTTTCACCTACTGATACTCCTGTATTTGAGGTGTCATATATTTGGTCTAAATGCATAATGATATTTCACAATTTCTTTCTCAGCCTTCTTTTGCTCATTAGATGTATTCTCTCTCTTTCACAAGGTTTTTTAAACAATACAGAATTAACAATAATTTGGTTGCCACTGGAAATCGAACCCAGGAAATCGAACCCAGGATCGCTCGTGTAGCGCACAAGTGCTGTGCCACTGAGCTACGACTACCAACCAGCTAACAAACACTCCAATTCTGTATTTATATTGTTAAGAGGTACCGCTATGCTACAGTCCCACTCTCAATAATAGCAACTCATTCAAGGTCCTCTGGTTACTTCTTATGGAGAAAGTGTATAGTGCATCTACTATAACATGATAGTGTTTTGAGAAGATTTTTTGAGGCCTAAGGGCCAAAGTCTAAAATAACACCTTACTGAATACAATGTTATAATTCAGTAATTCTCAGCTAAAATGACTATAATAATACTTATTATTATCAATTATAATATTATACTTTTCAGTGGAGTAGGAAAATAAAAAATATGTTAAGAGTATGTTGTTAGAGTGCATTTGTCCTCCCTCCCACCTCCCTGACACTGGTTTTACCCCCTTCTGATCTTCATGGTTACATTGGCTACAAAATTTTCATCAATTTTATGAAAATGAGAATCCCCCTGAGATTTCAAAAATGTTCGTTTGACTCCTCTCAATTTGGGTTCTTAAATATACCTGGTACAAACAATGTATTCTCAACAACATTGTTTGTACCAGGTATAGCTACAATGTTGTTGAGAGTACATTGTTTGTACCAGGTATATTTAAGAACCCAAATTGAGAGGAGTCACACGAACATCTCCATCAGCATTATAATGATGCCAAGCTTGAGCTGATAATGGCTGGTGATTGTCAACTCAAGTAATTATGCCATGTAAGTACTGACTGATAAAGACTTCTGCAGAGTGAGATGAAATGTTTTTTATCACCAACATTAATGGCTAGTTTGAATAAATCATGTTATTCATTTACTGTGGTGCCTATACGAGTTCTGTCCTGACTGGAATAGCCTGCATTATCAGCAGTTCATATCTTTGTAAATGTGCAGGACAGAGGTCTATAGAGTTTATAGTATTATAATTGGGTCTTACTAAGTTAAATCACTAGCTTCAACATGAGAGAATAATCTATGTAAGTGCAAAAAAAAATTAAGATGTACCCATTTTTCTGTGCACAGTCAAAAATTTTGTACTTTGAGATATTGATTGGTCATGATGCCTTACTAAATTACATCAACCCTAACCATCCCTAGATAACATTCAAATTGAACTTAAACAGCTGTACATCAACCATTTCAAGGTGTTTGCATAGATGACCTGGCCCTCTGGCCTCAAAAATTAAAGAATAAATTCATAGTTATGATTTTCAGTTCCTTGTTCTAGAGTGGGATCTGTACACTTAAATAGAGCCAGAGAGATTGGCAAAGACTCTGGTTGCGTCATGAATATCATTATCACCTTACCAATCGGTGTAAACCCTTAGCCACTAGACTGGCCACAGAGGTGAAGATAATCACCCTCCAGGGAGGGAGGGAGGGAGAGGGAGGGAGGGGAGGAAGAGGGAGGGAGGGGAGGAAGAGAGTCACTGGATAATTATTACAATGTGATTTGGAGAAACAATCAATATGAAAAACTAGTCTATTTATATTGTACTTTACTTAGAGCGGAAACAACTAAGCGCACAAAAATGATAGCTAAGTATTAAACAGTATACAGTAATTTGAAAACAATTATAGGTTGCTTTTGCTACCTTGATTGTGTCAAGAGTAATAATTATTTATTTGTGAACATATAGTAATACTCTTGTCTGTCAGTAACTACGACAACTGGGTTTGTGTTCATGAATAATTTGTGAACTTAGCAGAGCTGTTAAAGCATCGATCGAATGGGCCGGTAGGACCGATAAAATTAATAGTCATTAGCTAATAATGATGATGCTAGTGGTGAGTGGATTTGTGTAAGTCCAATATTATGAAAATGGAGGGTGTGTGCCTATCAAGTGAGCTCACCTCGATAAGTATTGTGTCTATGAAACAGGTGAGTACGGTGAAAATTGATAAAGTGTTCTCCAATGGGAAGGCAACAGTTTCACAAAGCCCAAGTTCAACTATTGATAGAAGGAAAGAGAGACTGAGAAACAGTCAGAGGTAGACAGGGTAGAGGAAGGGAATCAATGACTCACAAAACAGGAAAGAGTGAAGGAAGAGCAGGAGAAAAAAATGATGTAACTAAACTAAATGGTAGCCTTAGCATCACCTTGTGGTGGGGGTACTTGCTACTGTAAAACAATGTGTTTGAAGGAATTTTATCATCTTCTCAAGGTTAATATAGTCTTCATTAGCTTTTTCAGTATCTGCATTAGAGACCAGCATTAAAGAGTAGGGAGTATGCTTCTAAAAAAGTTGATTTCGAGATAGATTATTGAGCTCAGCATGAAATGTGTTAGTTATATTTGAGTAGAGTAGTTAAGTTGCTTATTAATCAGGTTAATTAATTCCTACCTATACAATATCCCAGGCTTACAAGGTAAAATTTATTTTATGCTTATGAAACAGTTGTTTCAATACATAGGACTGACTAAAATGGGGAAGGGGGCAGGGCAATTCCACCACAAGCACACAACGTACGAAAGAAAATAATTACACAGTTGTTGTTTTAATGATAATGACAGGTGATTATCACTTCAAGTAATTATGCCATGTAAGTACTGACTGATAAAGACTTCTGCAGAGTGAGATGAAATGTTTTTATCACCAACATTAATGTCTAGTGTGAATAAATCATGTTATTCATTTACTATGGTACCTATAAGAGTTCTGTCCTGACTGGAATATCCTGCATTATCAGCAGTTCATATCTTTGTAAATGTGCAGAACAGAGGTCTGTAGAGTTTAGTATTATAATTGGGTCTTACTAAGTTAAATCATTAGCTTCATCATGAGAAAATAATCAATGCAAGCGCAAAAAAAAAATTAAGATGATTGTTGCCCATTTTTCGGTGCACAGTCAAAAATCTTCTATTTTGAGATGTTGATTGGTCACTGATGCCTTAATAAATCACATCAACTCTAACCATCCCTAGATTAACATTCAAAGTGAACTGAAAACAAACTGTACATCAGCCATTTCGAGGTATAGCATAGGTGACCTGACCCTAAGGCCTCAAAAATTACAAAATAAAATAATACTACTGGATTTTCAGTTCCTTATTCTTGAGTGGGAAGAGCCAGAGAGATTGGCAAAGACTCTAGTTGTGTCATCAGTGGCAGAGATACTGGGGGGGCAGGGGGGGGGCGATCGCCCCCCCACTCTTTCATTAGGGAGGGCACAGCCCCCCCACTTTTACACTACAAAGAGCAGAGGCCCTATTTTATATTAGGAGAGTGATAGCCAAGTTTGCTGAGTTTTTCTGGTCAGCTTCCTCTCAAGGAGCAGTTAAAGAACCAGCAATTGAATCCGTTGAACCAGCAGTCCAATCTGTTGAAGAACCAGTACTTTTTGTGACAGTCTAGCTAAGGAACTACTAAATTTATAATTTCAAGCACACTATAATTCGTATATTTTCAGCTGGTACTCCTGATTCATTGTCATTTTTATAAACTTTTTTGTTCTTTATTTTTGTCACGATCCAATTACTTTTATTAGGCTCATAAATTTTTTGCATCTTCAAAACGCACAGTTTTGATTTCCTAAGGAATTTCTTTATTATGCCCAATTATTTTCTGCCCCCCCACTTTTGAAGTGGTGTTTCTGCCACTGGTCATGAATATCATTATCACCTTGACACTCCCTGTAAACCCTTGGTCACAGAGATAAATAATAACCACCTTCCAAGGAGAGGGAGGGAGAGAGAGAGTGAGAGGATGGAGGGAGGGAGAGAGAGTGTGAGAGGATGGAGGGAGGGAGAGAGAGAGAGTGAGAGGATGGAGGGAGGGAGAGAGAGAGAGAGAAGAGAGAGATAGAGGAAGGAGGGAGGAAGGGAGAGAGAGAGAATAGAGTGACTGGATTGCTACTACAAGATGTTCAAATTTTAAACCCAAATATCAAATTTTAGCAAAAGATACCACCAAGCACAGAAATTACCTAATGTAATTTGGAGCAACAATTACAGCAGTCAATTGGAGACCAAGGTCTCTGAAGCCTCATTAAACTACACCCAATTTAAAATTCTTTAGGTGAGCTTAACATGATTCCACTGATACAGCTAGCTACTTAGATTTTGTCCCAAGAAGTGGTGTAGCTTTGTTGAACCAATATTGTTTGTTCTTCTTGAATACCACTAGATATGTGGCTAGCAGTGTCCCACTGTATCACCAAGATAATATGACAGGTAATAATTAATAGTTACGCTAATGAATGCATTTTTTAAAATATTTATTCTTGTGAAAAATATCTGTCCCAGAAGTAGTACCAACTCCATAGAATACAACAGATAATTATTGATTATGTAGTTGATAATAATGATAATAATGACTATTGTGATAGCTACAGAATGCAGAAATGATGTTGTATAAATTTAGAAACGAGTGAAGATATTGACTATGCAGATATTCAATGGACTCAGTAGTACATTAAAAATTAAATGATGCACTAGTCTATCAGTTATTCAAAAAATGAATGTATAATCCAGTCCGCAATGAGTTGTTCACCTTTGGATGTCAGAAAAGAACTCTAAACCGGAGGGCGTCCGGAGACCGTGCCCCAATTGTTGAAACCTGTGGTAAAAGTAAATAAACCATTGATAAAAAAATTATCAATGAGTAAACCAATCTAGTAATGGACGGAGTTTGTCAGCAATCGATGTCTTTTTGTTGTTCTGAAACTTATTTTGTGTAACTCCTCAGATTCTAAGAATGGGAATGACTCCAAACTTCACGTGCAGGTAGACGGGAATTCCAGCTCGCCAGCGCAGTATCGCAGGGGGAGTTTTTAAGCTTGGGAAGCTTGTAGAGGAGAAGAAACACAGTACCAACTTCTGTCTTTTGATATAGTTAGTCCATTAGCAGTGCTCTTCAGGGTCCACTGCTGGCCATAGCCCTACAACAGTAAGAAAGCCCTACAAACAGTAAGAAAGGTTTGTTAGCCCTAGCAACCAAAATCTAATTAGCACCAAAATATGCGTGGTTGACTTACACGCAATAAAATTGTTTTAAGTTCACAATAGCTACTGTCTATGATTGTTTCCAACTCTATAACTTCTTTTGAGGCCACAGTGTTCCAAGTATGAGGTTACATTTTCCATGATACCTCATTGCTTCTTGGAAGCTCTTCAACTTCAGAGAAGGAGGGGGAACAAAAGGGTTGTCGTTAAAGCCTGCCATGCTCAAAATTTATTATTCTCTTATTATTCCAACTAGGAATAAGTGAAGCAGTGATGGCTGCAGTAGCTATATAAAGTTGGTAGGTTATGAAATGAATGAGTAAGAGAGTCAGTCTCTCTTACAGCTATACTGAATTATTCGTAGAGGATTCACTATATTGCTAGTTAGCTACTCTCAGTGAAAACCTTGAACATTGATCCCCATAAAAATGTTCAAAGAATGGAGGAAACATGCTTTGCTACAGCTGAAAAAAGTTCGAGAAACCGTTTAGCTAAATTTTCAAGGTGACTTGCTGACTCTGAGTCTGAGCTGACAGCTCTCCCAGTATTTCGATTTTTTTTTTTCATTTTTAAAGTATAATCAAGTGGCCAACACAAACCCAGCTGCTTTAAGACCACATTTCTAAATGCTTATGTCCTTTGTACAAGAAAAAGAGAGAGGAAAAAGCTGCTGTCTTCTCACCCTGTTAGACAGATCATGATGTGCTAAAGTATTTTGTTTTTAATTTTTGTGCAGTAGTAGAAGCCATGTTTTTGCATATAATTGGCGGCATTGTAGTATTCGATAGATTACCCAGTCCCTGTACTCACACTTTAATTCATAATACAATAATTAACTTGCTCGGCTATGACAATCCACAAATAAAACCTTAGTGTAACTGAGTCAGCATTTAGAAATAATAGTTTATCATGGCTTCTACTACTGCACAAAAATTAAAAACAAAATACTTTAGCACATCGTGATCACGACATCAATATTTCAACAGAATCTCTGTGGAATGCACTTACACCTATTGACATCTCTGCTTCTCTCTACACAATCAAGATAACGATTCATACTAAACTCTGTCACAGATTTGATCCTAACAATATTTGCACTTTCTCTTCACTGTGTCCATGTGTTAACTGTTGTTCCTCCAACTTTAACATTTCTCTTTAATTTTCTTTTTTTATGTCTTTTTGGCAGCTTGCTCTTAGAGCCTGACCCTCAGCCACCTCACTGCACCATTCTTTTCTGTTATCATGCCACCTCACTTATCTACTGGTTGGAAATAAATAAATTGTACACATGCAGATCTCGAAAGTTTTGGATTTGTAAAGTGTACAAGTAGATTCCAATAAGAGAAGAGCTATTGCTTTCTGAGAAGGGACTCTAACAAATAATTTGCCAGGGTTTGTTGAAGACAAAGTGAATCCACGTGTGGGCTACGGATTAGAAATACACAGTGCAGTGCATCTACCGCCTTTGTGGATCTAAAATCTGATGGAAGAACTTATTGTGGATTCATTAAAATTGTCTGAACTATTGTAAATTTTGAATGTGTCAATGAATTTCCACACTTTCTGTATTGTGCAGCAATTGTGAGAGTTCTGCTGTGTTAGTTTCTGGAGTTCGGAAGCGCTTAATATATATAGCTATATTTTGAGTAGGAAATCCATCCTAGTTTTCAGTTTGTCCGCTGTAGAGCGTTGTTGTTCATTTTTCGGTAGCTAAGTCTTTTTTTTTTTACTGTTGCAGTTTTGTTAATCTTTCTATTGTTGTTGTTGCTTGCTTTAGCTAATTGCTGCTGTTGCTTTAGTTTAAAAATAAATTGGGTCAAAACCATATTTTTTTAAATTTTGTTTTTTTCCCCCTATTTAACCCACGAACATGGCCATTCATCAATAACTCAGTAGATTTCTCAGATTTTAATGGCTAATAAAAAAGGCAATAGCTATGGCTTCTTTTCTGTAGGAAGCAACATATAGATTTGACAAGAAGATTCAAAATTTCATTCTCTTTTCTGATAGGAGTCGACATCCTATGCATACATATGTAGCTATCTACTGGTCTATAAGTAGCTAGGACGTACCAGGATTATGCTCAAATATTTACTTATTTTCATCTTGTTATATATATTATTTTAAAAAATTCTCAAAATTATAAACAATTGGAATAAGTATATGATTAATGTAACAATTTGAGGTGTCCTGAAAGTGAATTCTCATCAATAGTCACATCATCACTCAGCCAATTACCTAGTTGTAATTCACCTGATGAATGAGGAATATAGATCAAAATGTTGCGCATTTTAAAGTGAGATTGGTTCACTATACCCTTTAAGTATCATTAATTTACAGTTCTAGTTCATTACTATATTATATAAAATGACTTTAATTCAATAATGCTATATAAATAGCTAGCTACTAATGCTACAAAAATGTCTGGAAGACAAAAATCAACACTACATAAAGAAAAAAGTTCAAGATGTCACTTCTTGGTCGTCCCAAATCTCTTAAATCTACTCTTCTTTTTAGCTTTATCCTTTTCTTTGTCAGCCTTGGGATCCTCTGCAGCAGAAGGCGGGACTTCTGATGAAGGAGGCGGTGGTGCAGTTACAGGAGGAGGTGGAGCTGATGCCAAAGAAGGTGGAGTTTCCTTGGTGGTAGCGGATACCGTCTTTGAAGGAGGAGGTTGGGTCACTTTGTGGGGCTGAGATGTCATGGCTGCTTTAGGTGGAGGAGGAGCCACTCTCTTAGTAGTTATAGTAGATTGTTTGGGTTGAGATACAACTTCAGAGGAAACTACTGGGGGAGCAGGAGTATGCTATCAAACAAAACATATGCATTGATAATAGGGTAGGTTACAACTTCAATAGAAACTGCTGGGTTAAGGGGGGGAGGGGGGAAGGGAGAGAATGGGGTTTATGTAAGCTTTGAGAGAACTTACATCCATTTATATGGTGAGAACCATCAGAGTTGACCAAAAGTTAGTTACAAGGATAATTCTATCAAATGATGTAGTAGCAATAATACAATGAGAACTATTGGTGTTGACCAATAGTTAGCTATTGCTATAGAATAATGCTATCAAATTAAGTTGTAGCGATTTGAAAAGCAAAAGAGTCTCAAGTACATAGGAATACAGCACATTTTTTACAAGTTGTATAAGTATCCAACTTTAAGCTCTTAATTTAAAGAAGAAGAAGAAGAAGAAACAATAGGAACTTCAATTCTACTGTTCTCTGGCTATAAATCGATACTTACAACATCATCTTCTGGCAGGTAAGCATCAGGAGGTGGTGGAGGAGGAGCAGGAGGGTTGTCTGAGGGGGCGGAGTCCACTACTGGCTTTACTTCACCTCCTCCGGATATACCACTAGACTCTGAAGTAGCTCCTACAAATGTTAAAGTATCCTTTTAAAATATATATATAAAACTTCTGTATCATTGCTATGAAGTTACCAACTCTCATCCAACCAGTATGTTATAGGTAAGCAAAATAAAAGTGTACAATGAAGATTTGGTATCCAAACTTATTTATTTTAATCTTTTGTTACTACATAACCCCTCTCCCCTTCACACACACACACACACACACATACACACTTGTACACATGCACTTAATAAGGCAACCTTTCTCCATATACACACTTGAGATATTAAATATAAACTACTCCTACTTGATATTGGTGAGGAGTTCTTGGTTCCTTCACCACTTTCCCCTGGAGTAGCTGATATCGCTGATGTAGAAGGTGGTATTGAGACTACAACTCTGGGAGAGGCGGAGTCTTCTGCCTTATCTATGGCAGCATTAATGGCAGTCACCCATCCTGACGCCTCCTCATCATCACGAGCCATAAACAAATACTCAGCTCCGTTAATAGACCTGGAGGGTAAACAATTCAATAACAATAAAGGGAGAGAGGGAGGGAGGAAATAAAAAAAAAGTGAACAATTCAACAAACTAATAATTATGTAGATACGTCATAAGCGTCGTATACACAACAATATTGCGGTATTAAATTCTTAAAATTATGTGTAGCTATATGCAAAATTCAGGGCCACAAAGAGAACAACAACATACATGTACACATGCTCACACAATTTAATCAAATTGCCAGGTATAATTAGTGGAGACAGAGATGCATTACATAAATAATATGTGACATTTTCTATCATGTTTTATCAATATGTATATTGTAGCTACACAGAGCACTTGTTGTAAATCAGTGTTCAACTTTAACAGAACAATTACTTGAGTCTGAGGACGTATTTCTTCTTCAGATAATCTTTAGCAACTTCACAATGTCCCTGAGACACGTTGATAGGTGGGCAGGCTGGCAGGACCTGGTTGAAGTCTCTTTTGTCCTTATAGAAGTTCAGTAGAGGTCCAATGAGTGCTGTGTGGTAGGACTTCCAAGACCTGACTGCGGCCTTCCTGCCCCCTTCATCCAACTCATTCTTACGCTGCAACACACCCTCTTTCTTCACATCAGATTCCTGCAATGAATGTAACAAAGAATTATGAGCTGAAAGTAAAATTCTGGGAAAATTTACTGATCTATTAAAGTGAATATAAAAACTCTACAATCATTTTATCTAATTCCGAGTTTGTACATAAAATGGGAGATAAGAGTTCCCACCGATAAATGATATTTTAAAGCTCGTTAGCATGATATACCCAAATACTAACTAATTTTACAAAAAAACAAAAAACAAAAACAAACAAACAAACCAATTCACCTCAATCTTGTATGCAGGAACTTCTTGTGAACTGAGGGAATTTAAAATGGAAGCTTCTCTTTCTTTCCTCTTTCTTTCTTTTTCTTCCAACATCTGTAATGTCAAAACAATAGAGTAGTAAAGTAATGGAATTTCTACCAGTACTGTTATATAAATATATAAGTTTATCAGTGAATTGTACGGCTTATGAACACACTATAAAGTACCTTTTGTTTCCTTTCCTCCTCAAGCATTTTAGCTTTAGCCTCAGCCACTTCTCTTTCTCTCCGGAGTCTTTCTTGCTCCTATGTTATATACATAACCATTAACACATCAATGGTATTGATATTTCTATCGAATATTTCTACTCAATAAGAAAATGTGTGAACAAAAGCAAAAGAAACAAATATTTTCTGGGTGAAACATCCTATAAAATAGTGATTAAAAAAGGACATTGTCTCACCTCCTTCTGTCTTTTTTCCTCCTCCATTTTCCTCTTTTCTTCCTCTAGCCTCCTCTGTTCTTCCTCACGTCTCAGGCGTTCCTGTAAAAATGAAAAACAAAACAAAAAACAAACAAATATTGTACATGCATACAGAATTCTCATATACCATTTTCTTGAATTAGCTGCTGGTGTCATAACAAAGACAAATTATTCTTTGTTAATATAATAGTGGTATAAATTCGGTATTAAAAAGGTATTCATTAAACTGTCCCCTAATCAAGAAATAATTATAATACTAACACTGTTTATACTGCCCCTGGAATGGCACTTAATTATTAATTCAGTTTAGCCTTACTTGTTCTTCCCTCATTCTTTGTTCTGCCAGTTCCCTCAACCTGCGCTCCTCTTCTTCCCTTCTTCTCTGTTCTTCTTGTCTCTTCTTCCTGTCAGCTTCTTCCACCTGATTGTACAATGGGGAATGATGAACATAATAGAAAGATAAGTACTGCAGAAAAAGCTATACCTAAGTAGGTATATTGTAGATATTAATACATATAATAATTATATATATAATATGTATACAATACCTTAGTTTCCCTGTTGAGCAGATGGAATCTGTCTTCTTGAGCTGATAACATCTTTTCAAAATCTTCTTGTTTTTTGAGCAACTCTTCCACTTTGTCTATAGAGTCCTGACAACAATAGCCATACCAGTTGTAAATACAATACAAGTAAATAAATATGTGTACATCAACACAAACAGTGAAACTATAAATACTGCTGAGATACCTCATTTTATTAAATGAACATGAGGCGTATGATAATGAGATTGATTAAAAACATATCTCAAAATATTCATTAAATAATCAGTTACGATAATAGCAAATTTTCTCTTTCTAACAGCCAATATTGTTAATATAAACTTAACCCGACGTTTTGACTGCTTGCTATCTAACCAAATCTACAATGCTACATTTTCTTGGGTACCAATTGAATAGCTAATACTTTAGTTCTAATCCAACTACTGACTCACATATTCAATCTGTCTTTCTGGTACTCACCCCTAATTCTTCATCCTCAGATCCCAAGAAGGACTCCCTGAAGGCGATCCACGCCTCTGCCTGTTCGGCATCTTGATGGAAGATCTGAACGTCAAGGTTATGTTCAAACTCCTCAAGCCTCTCCTGGTAAAGGGTCACCAGCTCTTCATGACTAGACTCCACGATAGAAAGTTTGTCCTTGATCTGTAGGGGAAAAAAAAAAAAAAAAAAAAAAAAAAAAAGATACAATAATTTCAGGCCACAACACACCAATTTTTTTTATTACTTGTTACTACACTTCAAATTTACTAAACTCAAAAAGGCTGTACTGATCAACATACTCTTCATTAGCTAACACATGCCCCCATATCTATGATATTGTGACCAGGCCATGCAGCTAGTGAGTTACAATAGTGATGGCCATACATCTTGACTGGCATAATGCTGAGCTCTGACGAGCTTCTCTGCCGTCTGCTTGAAGTCTGAGAATGATTTGAGTCTGGCGTCCATTTCTGCCTTGTGCTCCAGGTGGTTAGAGAGGACAGCTTCTGCCCCGCCCACATCTGTGGGCAGCTCATCGGCCATCAGTACAGCTGACATGTCATTCATCCAAGAACTGTGAGAGAGAGAGGGAGTGAGCATGTGCATGAACGTGTGTGTATGTGTGTGCATGTGTGCAGAGAGAGAGAGAGAGATAAGGAAATAAGGAAGTGAAGAGAGAGAGAGTATAAAGTAAGAAGATACGAAATAGACTAAGTCCATAAATATTCTTCTTTTTTTTTGCATAGGTACTGTACATAACATAACATACATGGATATAGCAAAAAAATTCCCTAAATATTGTTTTGCTCGCTTGACAATAATTAAAACAAAATCTGAAGTTGCTGTTAAACATCAATAAATTTTAAGAAAGATTTTTTTATTTTTATACGACTATCAAAGCATAACAACTTCATTACAAGTTCCCTTATCTTCCACTTATTCAATCATTCATTATTAATTCAATCATTGGTTCTTTCATTATTTCGACCATTGATTCTTTCATTAATTCAATCATTGATTCTTTCAATCATTGATTCATTCATTAATTCAATCATTGATTCATTCATTAATTCAATCATTGATTCATTCATTCATTCATACGTGAGGTCTCTGAAGTTGTTGAGGTATCTCTGAAGTTGCTCTGCTTCCACCAGTTTATCTTCTCTAGCCTTAGACCGATCCTTTAGCGTATTCCACACCTTCAACACCTCATTCTCTTTACCGCGCACACGAGCACTAGACTCTGGGTAGGTTGCACACAGACGGGCACTTTCCCTGGACAAAACCTGAACCTTCAAGTTCAATGCGTCCAGATCTTTCTATGGAGTACAAAAATCACAGAATTACAATCAAAGGCATAAATATAATAATTGGTCACATACTGTAAGCTCATGAGTATTTCATAGAAATTGTAACTAGTACAAATATGCTACATTGTAGAATACTAATAGTCCCTACACTACTAACATTATATGAATAAAGTAAATACAAGTAAAATAAAGTATTACAGGAGTGAGTTACTGTAGTTGTGCACTGGACTTCTTACCTGGAAGCCTTCATGCTTCATGTGAAGAGCCTGGACACTGGCCAGATCTTTACCGTAGTCATCAGAAAGGGCGGCATCCTTTTCCTATTCTCACACATGCACAATAAAATTCATCAAACCTCAGCAGAAATTACTTTAAATTGCAAATTTCCAATACATGAAAATTCCTCAAAAGCTCATACTCCTAATTGCCAAACTAACACTAATATCTATATTTGTTGCTAAGAGTGAAATTGTGTTTTTTCCTCTAACCTGTACTCTTTCTTTAGCATCAGCAGCATCTCTGTCAAACGTGTGTATCTCCTTGGCTGCAGCTAGAGCCAGTGATCTGGCATCTGCAAGGTCCTTCAAGTCTTCCCACAACTGATCCACCTGGTCTCTAGCAGACTTAATATGACCCGACTCTATACAAATAACAATGGCAGTAAACAACAACAACAACAACAACAACAACTTGTTGACTGAAGTTGATCAGACACAATAACATTCAGATAGTTTGCATTATATTATATGCACTGTAATATTTATTATACCCAAATCAAAATAATTGACTAGGTACTGAGAGATATTTTAGCAATCAGTCAATTTTTTTTTTGTCTTTTTCTAGGGTTGTCCTGAAATAACATGTAAATACAATTTGTGGTAGGCATTAAAAATTAATAATAATCGTAATAACAATATTAATAATGATGATGCTGATGATAACAATAACATCAACAATAGTGATGATGTTGATGATAATAATAACAACAAGATGATATTAATAACAGCAAACAATGGTGATAATGTTGATGATAACAATAATAATACAACATCAACCATAATATAATAATAATAATAATAATAATAATAATAATAATAATAATAACAATAATAATAATAATAATAATAATAATAATAATAATAATAATATAAATCGGCTGATCGTGCACTACATACATACATACATACGTACCAGTGTGGTTAGAGTCAATGAGAGAGTCAGCCATCCTCCCCACTTCCAGCACACGGTCCTCAGAAGCCATCACATCGTGCATGAAGTCCTGGAACCTCTTCTGGAGTATCTCCACATGCTCCAAGTCCTTCCCCAACTCCTCGTTGGCAGCCATCACCTCCTTCTCACTGATCCAGTTCTCTACTTCCTCACACTCCCTGGAAACGGAAAGAGAGCAGCTGCATTATTACTAATTCTTTGCCTACATGTATGTAGTATAGACTAGACTAGATACTTGTAATGCCTAATTGTAATTGCAACACATCCTCCTCCTCCCCTTTCCCAACCTGCCCCGCCCCATAATGCAATCCCATGTGGACTATTCCTTTGCTACCTCTACGTCTACCCTTTGCTACCTCTACGTCTACACAGAGATGTGTCACCTGTTGAAGTTGTGTAACTGCTTGTACTCTACGAGTCGATGTTGCCTCTTCTTGGCCAGTGCATCCAACTCCTCATACTGGCTATCCAAAGACACCTACACATGAACATACACAGCAGAATCAATAATAACAAGATAGTTGTTTAAAACAGGGTAATCTATACTGCTTTATACATAAACAATAGTTTAATATGATGTACATATATAATGAATACCACTAAACTAAAGTTGACCGCATAACTGTACAAAGCCCAAAACTGTCATTATCCGATTACGGATATATGATGATCCGATTACGTATATATGTGACCGTCTACAGGAAAATCGGGCACAACGCGGCCCCGACGAAAATTTTTTTTTTGCATTTACACACTCCTCGGCAAGCAGATATTAAGCTCTCCAAGTTTTATCGCCGTAGCTTTAGCCATTCCCGCTATATATCACCTAACCGTTCCCTTCGTTAGGCTTATTTAATACAATTTTAAGAACTAAATTGATCTTTTTGCGACGTCTATGCATGCCGCGTTGTGCCCGATTTTCCCATAGACGGTCACATATGATGATCCGATTACGTATATATGATGATCCGATTACGTATATATGATGTTCCTTTACCTGTCTCTGCTTGATGTCGACGCTGGCAAAGTGTCCCTTATCCAGTAAAGAGTTGCACTCAACTTTCAGGTCTTCTACTCTACTTCTGTAACTCTCCACTTCCAAGTGAACCGCCTCGTGCTTCTTTATGAGACCCTAAAATATATAACAAACAATCAAACAAATAAATCTTTGCCTTTTATGAACATCCTAAATGCCACCTTATCAAAAAAAAAAAAAAAAAAAAAAAAAAAAAAAAAAAAAAAAAAAAAAAAAAAGGTAATGGAAGAAAAACAAAACAAAACATGTGTAAACAAGTAATAAAAAATGCAAAAATAATACACAGAAAAAAAAAAACCCCAAAAAGTAGATAAAAAGAATAAAAATAAATAAAAATGAACAACTTTGTACAGTATATTTCATTTTTACACTCTTTATATCTTGATACCACACCCCTTACCCCACCCCTTCAGACACGCCCATCACCCCCTCACACCTGAGTCCCATCTTCATCTTTCCCATACTCCTCCAGAGACACTAGAGGTAGTCTATCGTTCATCCAAGACTCCGCCTCCACCACTCTCACGTAATACTGCTGCATCGCTAACGAGTCTTGCAGTGTCCGTGTCCTTTGGACGGTGTACTCCTGCAAAGTAGACCACGCCTCCTGCAAGTTCATTCTAAGTTCCCGTATTCTAGTGGAAGCAAAATGGCCGCTGGCGTTGAGATCTTGTGCAGTTGAAGATACTGCCTCAATGACTGGCTTGTGGCTTGCTAGCTCACCTTCCATAGCCTGCAATATAGGAGGGAGGACGGGAGGGGGAGGAGGGGCAGATTATGTAAGGTAAAAACATACAAACAATATATGTATTCCAACCGGCACCAGAAATGAAAACCTTATTAGTGCTACCCTATACTGTAATATTATGAAGTGTAAAGTTCAAAAAATAAATATCATGTACAGTGGTCTCTCCATGATATGCATGCATACACATATGATATTGCCTCAGTTAAATCATCAACTGAAGCCTAAAAACACTGCAAGTGTGAGGGCCTATCTCCAATCTTAATACAATAAATTAATTTTCCTGCATGGGATATTGTCTGTACTTATACTCTGCACACTGTATGTACAAGACGTTTATTTATTTATTTATTTATTTTTGCTTAATACAGTTACAATTACTCACCAGATGTTTCTTGAGGAGGTTCTGCACATTGTCCAGTGAATTTCCCAGTGCACTGCTGCTAGCCATGGGCTCCCTCTCTCTAATCCAGGCCATCTCATCCTCTATGTCATGCACGAACTGATGCAGCTTCAGGGAATCCTCCAGCTGCTGGTGACGTCGAGCCATAGGGTCCTCCAGTTGACAATACCTAATCAATGACACACGCACGCACGCACACACACAGTCTGTAATATAATATTTAGCAGATGAATACTACATGTCGTGCATGTATCTGAAATAAAGATCACATGTTTAAAATTTTTGTAGCTAAACCAGTAAATAAATGAACGTAAAAAAAAAAAAAAAAAAAAAAAAAAAGCCAAAAAATAAATTGTATGTCTTTAGTAGTTGAACATGCACAAATGACTTCCTCCTTACTTGGCCACTAGTTCTCTGCCTCTGTCTTCTATCTGGTCGATCTGGAAATGGTTGTCTTCCCTGAACTTCCTGACCTGAGCCATGATGTCATCAATCCTGTCCTGATGAGCCTGGATGTCATTCTCCAACAACTACACACACATACATAAATACATACATACACACATCACACATACATACATACACACGTACATACATCACACATACATGCACACATACATACACACATACATAATACACACATACATACATACACACATACATACATAAGCTTAAGTACATACATGCATCCATTTTTATTGTAAGTATATATGGTAAATGGACTTCAGTACTATAAGTACAGAACGTAAATATAGATTCATCAGTGATTTTGATGGCATTTCAGAAATAGGTAATTTTTATTGGACTATACTATACTCTATATGCATATCTTTAAGTCTTTGCCTATTGTTTTAATTGACACATGTACATGTATGCATAATTCCATTTGTCATACATGTAACACCTTTTGTATATTTACTTCACCCAGAATAATACATCATCCAATAATTATAATGATTCAAATAGACACCCAATACTACATCCCCACACATGTATAGATGGCCTCTAAGTACATGTATAGATGGCCTCTAAGCACATGTATAGATGGCCTCTAAGCACATGTATAGATGGCCTCTAAGTACATGTATAGATGGCCTCTAAGCACATGTATAGATGGCCTCTAAGCACATGTATAGATGGCCTCTAAGTACATGTATAGATGGCCTCTAAGCACATGTATAGATGGCCTCTAAGTACATGTATAGATGGCCTCTAAGCACATGTATAGATGGCCTCTAAGTACATGTATAGATGGCCTCTAAGTACATGTATAGATGGCCTCTAAGCACATGTATAGATGGCCTCTAAGCACATGTATAGATGGCCTCTAAGCACATGTATAGATGGCCTCTAAGCACATGTATAGATGGCCTCTAAGTACATGTATAGATGGCCTCTAAGCACATGTATAGATGGCCTCTAAGCACATGTATAGATGGCCTCTAAGTACATGTATAGATGGCCTCTAAGCACATGTATAGATGGCCTCTAAGTACATGTATAGATGGCCTCTAAGTACATGTATAGATGGCCTCTAAGCACATGTATAGATGGCCTCTAAGTACATGTATAGATGGCCTCTAAGCACATGTATAGATGGCCTCTAAGCACATGTATAGATGACCTCTAAGCACATGTATAGATGGCCTCTAAGCACATGTATAGATGGCCTCTAAGCACATGTATAGATGGCCTCTAAGCACATGTATAGATGGCCTCTAAGTACATGTATAGATGGCCTCTAAGCACATGTATAGATGGCCTCTAAGCACATGTATAGATGGCCTCTAAGCACATGTATAGATGGCCTCTAAGCCTCTAAGTACATGTATAGATGGCCTCTAAGTACATGTATAGATGGCCTCTAAGCACATGTATAGATGGCCTCTAAGTACATGTATAGATGGCCTCTAAGTACATGTATAGATGGCCTCTAAGCACATGTATAGATGGCCTCTAAGCACATGTATAGATGACCTCTAAGTACATGTATAGATGGCCTCTAAGCACATGTATAGATGGCCTCTAAGTACATGTATAGATGGCCTCTAAGCACATGTATAGATGGCCTCTAAGCACATGTATAGATGGCCTCTAAGCACATGTATAGATGGCCTCTAAGCACATGTATAGATGGCCTCTAAGTACATGTATAGATGGCCTCTAAGCACATGTATAGATGGCCTCTAAGCACATGTATAGATGGCCTCTAAGCACATGTATAGATGGCCTCTAAGCACATGTATAGATGGCCTCTAAGTACATGTATAGATGGCCTCTAAGTACTAAGTACATGTATAGATGGCCTCAAGTACAGTGATCTTCCTGCAGAAATCTTACCGCGTGTTTCTTCAGTAGCTTGTTGACAGAGATGAGGTCCCTGCCCGTGTCTTCAGACGCCATTTGCCCCTCCATGTCCGTCATCCACGTCTCTATGTCATCCACTGCATGCAGGAACTGCTGCTGCTCCCATGCCTCCTTCAACTTCTGACCTTTGTCCCCTGACCTGAGGAAAAAATAATTTTAAATAAAGGTGTCTTTCAATAAATAAAGGTGTCTTTCCGTGTTTCTTTATTACTTTTTATAATATTGTTATTAAGTGCACTAATAATACTACATATTATACAGCATGTCAGCAATTTTCCATTTCTATAGTACACAAGTACAGCGTATTACAAGCCTCACTTTTCACTTTTATAATATTATAATTTACATTAAGAAAGTATTATACATTATAATATTACATTTATCAGAAATTCCTTATTTATATTATACGTATATTAAATGACTTACTTTTCGCTCAGATTGATCCAGTGAGCCCTCAGGGAGTCTATCCTAGCCTCTATCTCGTGTGCTGCATAATGGTTGCCCTCAATCAACCTCTCTCCCATCTGGTCCACAGAGTCGACACGCCCCTTGTTGGCGGAGAGCTCTGCCTCGAAGGCCTGGTGCTTCTGCATCTTAGGCTGCAGGTTGATTGGGTCCCTGTAACTCTCATCCATGGCAGTCTGAAGCTTCTCTGTGATCCAGCCCTCAACCTGCAGTTCAAGGTACAGGCAAACTATCATTTGAAAGGCTGTGTGAAGGCGTGGCTATTGATCAACATATTTACATATGACTTCTTAGCAATGTAGTGTTTCTATGCCATTAATATAAAAATAACGTTCACTTTTATTACATAGTTTAAAACTTCTTTACTAACTATATGTATTCAATGGTGGAAGGGCAAAAAAAATCCATGAAATAGAGAAAACATTTACATCAAATAATTAATAAGGCTGGGGGGGGGGGGGGGGGGGGGAAATGTAACTATTACAAATTTCAGTCCTTCTCGGCTGAAATAATTATAATAATAGGAAATGTTTCTCTTTTTAACAGCCACGGGTTACGTTATAATTAAAAATATTGGCTGTTAAAGAGGAAAATATCCTATTATTATTACATATTTAATTATGATGAGAAAATCAGGATTGCATCTAAACAGTTAAATTATCAGTTAACTTAATTAACGAAAATATAATGAATGCATACTATTATGTAAACTAACTACTCCTTTATCTACATACATACATATATTATATCAACACAAACAAACATAACAAAATTCATTTCATCCCTCAAATTAATTGTCCTGTGTTGTTAAATTACCTCTTCTGCTTTCCGAAGGAATTGTTGCAGTTTTTTAGAGTCTTCAAGTTTCTGTGCTCGTAGAAGTGAGAGTTCTGTAAGTCGAGCATATCTGTAGGAAAAATATTCACACGTCAGAAATTTGTGTCGTGAGATGTACTCTCTCTCTCTCACAGGCTTTTTAAACAATACAGAATTAAAAAATATTAGGTGGCCACCGGAAATTGAACCCAGGACCGCTTGTATAACACACAGGAGCTCTCAAGCAACCAAGTATTTTTAATTCTGTATTGTTTAAAAAGCCTGTGAAAGAGAGAGAATACATCTAATGAGTAAAAGAAGGCCGAGGAAGAAATTATGAAGTGGTTAATTTGTATCATACTGTACGTGATAAAATAAACTCAATAGGGAATTTAAATAACAACCACAAAACAACTTTGAATGTATACACACATACAATGTAATTAAAGAATAACAACAACAACAACAACAACAGAATTCCATTTCGTAACAATCATGCACTGTATATCTCCAAACCATGAAAGCGAAGGTTCATGGTTTACGTTACTTATAACCATATTATTTGTACGCTCAAGATACTAAACTATTGAAGACTAACACACTGAGACATGAACTATTGAGTTTATTACCTCTGCAAGACTGCATCGCGTCTATTGGCGATGGTGATAGCGGCATAGTGGCCTGAGGCCATGAGTTTGTTAGCTACTTGGTCCATCATGTTCATCTTCTCTTCCTGGGCATCAAGTGTCTTTTCAAAGTCTTCGTGCTTCTTTATGAGAGCCTCAACACTATCCAAATTATCCTGAATAGATTTTTTAAAAACAATCAATATTCATTATATTTTTCAGTATTTTACATATCCAAACATGCTATCATGATTCTATTACCTTACAGTCTAGTGTATGTCGAACTACATAATTAATAAAACACCCACTGACACACACACACACACACACACTATAATGTACGTACTCAAAGACTAGCAGACACACATAAATAAATAAAGTATGTCATCTGTTTTGTAAAAAGTATAAAACAATTAATGACTATTAAGCTAAATACCACATTTAAGTAACCACTAGACTATACATTGGTTAATGCGTTGGATGTTCACATCAATTTCATACTAACATGATTTGCAGACTGTGTGCAATTGTTTGTGAGTCCATAAAACTTGTATGTTGTAACTCACTCCCAAGTCCTCATTGGCCAGGAAGGCTTCCTGAGTCCCACACCAGCCATCTCTCTGCTCTGCGTCTCTCAGGAACACCTGCAGCTCATGGCACTGACTGAAGAGAGTCTGTCTCTTGGCCCACGTGTCGTGGAGCTTACTGTGCTCCTCCTGTAGACCTCTCAGTCTAGACTCAATATCAGTGGCAGCATAATGACCCTCTTCCACCAGGAGCTGCGATAGACAGATATGTTGGGTGTGGTCAGAGGGTGTGGTCAGAGGGAAATGTCCATAATACTTACCTCTCCTTTCCTTCGAATACTATCAAAGTTCTCCTCTTTTGAGTCAATCTCTCCCTGAAATAGCAACAAAAATAAGAATTAATTGCATATGAGTACATGTGTTGAGTACATGTGTGCGAGTACATGTGTTGAGTACATGTTCTTATGAGTACATGAGTGTGAGTACATGTGTTGAGTACATGTTCTTATGAGTACATGAGTGTGAGTACATGTGTTGAGTACATGTGTGTGAGCACATGTTCTTATAAGTACAAAAGTATGTTTGCCATAAGGCTGACCTTCCTCTCCTGGTGGCCTTTGAGTAGTTTCTCAGCGTCTGACACACTCTTAGCCAATTCATCAGACACTAGACGATCGTGGATGTCCTTAGCCCAAGCCAGCTAAACAACAACAACAAACAACAACAATTGTTAAGACAAGCACGGAAACAATGTGGCATTATATATATGTCAATTGTGAAAATTTTAGTATGAAAGACATAATACAATTCATATATTATATGAATTGTATTATGTCTTTCATACTAAAATTTTCATATTTGTACATGTACACTATAGTCATACATACATACATACATACATACATACATACATACATGCATGCATACATACATACATACATACATACGTATGCAATTTTAATACCAGTTGTGGCCACACGCCATTAATTTTAAAATACTTAATCTTAACAATTAAAGTCGTATATGCACCCACCAGGTCCCTGAGGTTGGCCAAGAATCTCTGCAACTCTCTAGATTGTTCCAGGTTAGTTTTGCGGCTGTTTGCACGTTGAGTTAGCTCCTCCCAGTTCTCCAAGATCTCTATTTGTTTGTCGTTGATGAGACCCTCCCTGGCTGGCTGCTCTGTGATCAGTCGCTCTGCATCCGCCTCTAGTTTCTGAGATAATTAAAAAAACAACAACAAACAACAGCGCTAGATTGAAACTTTCTCACCTAAAGGCTGGAAAAAAGCAAAGGAATAATGTGACAAATCGTAGTTGTCGCTGGGGACAAATGGAAATTTTTATTTTTATTTAATTTTACAAATATACCAACATTTACCACCCACTGTCATTTTTTCACATTTTTCCTTTGCTTTTTTCCAGACCCCTTTAGGTGAGAAAGTTACAGTCAGAACTTGATAAACAACGTTGTTACAATAATGTATTCAAAAATACGTTCAATAGAGTTTTGGTTAAAATGCCACTAACAAATCTACACTGAATACACATAAGACAAAAAACTAAAAAGCAAAGCTGTTGACTTTAATCCCTTGTAAGGTTAAATTCACACACATACTCACGTACCTCTAGCTTTCCTTCAATGGCTGTGAGGTCTCTCTCCAGTTCTTCATGGCGTCTTATGAGAGCCTCTACACTGGCCAAGTCTTTACCATAGTCATCAGTGAGCAACGCCTTAGCCTGAGGGAATACACAATACAGTACGTATTAAAAGACATTCAAGTATTAAAACATGCGCACGTGCCACCTTTGTTCATGTAATACACACACATGTGAATGTAGCAAGCACATGCTACCTGACAATAATTCGATACCTGGTATTGAATTATTGTCAATGAAAATTTAGTTTGAAAATTAATCAAAGAATGAATGTTCTTGATAGTATATTCATACATACATGAAATAGACGCGTGCACACATGCAGTACCTTTTCACTCATGCGGTCGTTGGTATCGGAGGCTTCAAGGACAAACTTGTGAACTTGTTCTGCTTCCTCTAGCAGCTGCTTTCTCTCCTTTGCCAGTGTAATCAGCTCCGCCCACCTAATAAATTAGTGAATATTTTTTAAATTTTACAAATACACCAACATTTACCATCCACTGTCATATATAACACACATAGTCATGCTTGCTTTTAACTTAACGCCACCTGTTGACACTCAATATCAAGCCACACCCGTTTATCAAGCCACACCACAAAGCATAGAAAGATGAAGAATAACTACCCCAATATCTAACAACACTTACTATGTTGTATATCAAGTACGTGTAAATGAACATACAGATCCTTTACACAGTATGTACAGTTGTAAATATATACATATATATATATTATATACATATATATACATATATATATATATATTATATATATATACATATATATATATATGTATATATTGCAGCACATGTATATACGTACAACAGATGTACTCCTACACATGTGAGCACAGCACATATACAGTCCCAACTACAAGCCTGAAGGTGTAATGGCGACTGACTTAGCCTCTAGAGTGGTCCTGTGCTCCTGGATGATATGAGCTCCTCCATGACCTTGCTTGATCAGCTTCTTAGCCGATGATGTCACCTCCACCAGTCGACTCTTGTCCACAGATACTTCCTACATGTACAGAGAGAAGAAACACAGAGAGCTCATCATTTGCATTCATTGTATTCTTAAAATCCACATTATATAAACTTTTATAAAGATGGTCCACTAGAGTCCCAATAATTTGGACAAATTATAAATTAAGTAAGATAAGGATTTAAGAATTCCGTGCAGTTTCTTGTCTAGTAGACCAGAGTCTCACAAATTGAGCTAATTTAATAACTGGAACTGTAGTAGAGCCTCAACAATTGTTTAGTTTTTTCACTAATAGTTGGCACTGGGTAAAAATATATATAATATACGTTGGCAGTTGTCATATATTTCACATGTAACATGTAACACATGTTACATACACATGTTCACACATGCACACAACATATGTACATGTAATTTCTATGACTTGAAACCCTATATATAAAACACTATACCCTGACCTTCTCGAAGTCCTCAAATTTCTTGATGAGCATCTTGCAGTGCTCCAGATCTCTGCCCGTCTCGTGGGAGCTTGCCACGGCAACGTGGTCTCTGATGAGACTCAGGACACCGTTCACCTTACGGTTGAAGAGAACAAGTGCAAGTGCTTCCTCCAGCATGAGCTCCTTGTTTTTAGTGGCCTTGTTGAGGTCCTTCCACTGCTGGAAGAGTTCCTCCACTCTGGACTGGATCTCGTGAGAGGAGTAATGACCTCTTGACACCAGAGAGCGACCCGTCTACAGCAATATTCATTCATTATAATATATAATCATCAGATGAAAACAACAACAAAACCCACAACAAAAAAGAATGGCAGTAAGCCTGTTACAGTGCATCTCATGCAATCCAGTTTTAGCTATCATTCACAAAACTACAAAATTACAAAGCTCCAAAAATCAACTTTCAAAATGTTATTGTTTGTTGTTGTTTTAAGCCCAGTACTCGGCCATTTGAATATTGAATTGAGCCATACAGCAATGAGTTCACTTTAAGAAAAAACTTGCTGAAAGCGAATAGTTTGTCACTTGTGTCGATCTCTCAATTTCCTCTCCTCTCTCTTTTTTTCATTTCAGTTACAAACAACTGATGTGTCTGTCTCCCCTACCTTGGCAATGTCTTGTATCCTGTTCTCGTTGGCCTTGATCTCTGCCACAAACTCCTGGTGTCTCTGTAGCTTGTTCTCCAGGTTAGTGGGGTCTTCGTAACTCTTGTCCTGGGCCACCTGGAGCTTCTCTTTCATCCAACTCTCAGCCTACCACAACATAGACAGACAGAAGACACACTGAGTAATGGACTCTGGAAGTGTGGCATCATATAGTGCACAGTGTGTGTGGTGAGGAATCACAGTATGTACTAGTATATTATGTCTCTCTCTCTCTGTGTGTGTACTATTTGTACACTACACAGCTATGTACTGTAGGAGACAAAATAAGTTATTTTAGTTTTTTTACCGTTTTAGTAAACTGTGTCGGCCGTTAAGTCAAAACGGTATGGAATGCAACGGTAAAAACTACAGTAAAAAGACTATCATTTTACGGCCGTACTACGGAACAGAATCCAGAACTTTATTTTGTCTCCTACTGTATGTATGCATCTATGTAGTCAGACTGTCTCACTAATACTGCATAAGTTGAGGGGAAGTTATCATTAGAACATGTCAGACAGTGATGTTACTTTTCTACTTTCTGGGGAAAAAACCCAATTGTTCTCGCAAGTCTGAACATGCACACACCTCATTACAGTTCTGCAGGAAGACCATGAGTTTCCTGCAGTCCTCTAGCTTAGACCTCCTTTCTGCTGCTGACCTCTTGACCCTTGCCCTCCTCTGCATCACACTCTCCTCCCGCTCTTTTATTTCTTTGGACTCATAATGTCTCTGACTTCTGAGACGATTAGAGAAGTCTCTCATCTGCACCACCTGAAAAAAATATGAATGGATTCATGGAATGAAATAATGTGTGAATGAAATAATGTGTGAATGGAATAATGGGTGAATGGAATAATGGGTGAATAAAATAATGGGTGGATGAAACATGAAACAATGAGGAAAGAAATAACAGATGATGGATTTAATGGGACAACGAAATTGAATTAATGGATTAATGAATTAACAAATGAACAAATTAACGAGTGTATGAAATAACAGACGAATGAAATACAAGAAGGAAACAGTACAGGAAGTGGGGAAGAAATAATAAGAAATGATGATTGTCACAGAGCTACGAATGAGTTTGTACACTTACCTTTTCTTCTTGAGATGCAACGAGCCGCTCGAATGCCTCGTGCTTCTTCAACAAGGCATCACACTCGTCCACACTGTGACCCAACTGCTCTGAAGATAGCTGCACCTACATACAGTATGCAATACATTCATAAATATGACACAAAGCTTGCTGATGCATGAAAGTAAGGTATGAAAATGAATAAAACATGTACTACATACAACATTTAATAGCACATTTATCTACTCCAAAATAATGTAATATTGCATGTGTGAATGCACATAGGACTATATACAGTAATTACTTCATATAAAAGTATATGCACCTGAAAAGGCTGTGTGTGTACATGTAAAAGCACATGTACACACACACATACGTACGTACCTCATGAGCGCCGCTCATTGCATCGATGTTCTTGGCGTCTCTGAGGAACAGCTGGAACTCCAGCACTTGATCCAACCTCTCTCTCTGCTCCTGCCAGGTAGACTGCAGCTTAGAGCCCTCCTTCTTCAGGTCTGACAGACAATCCTTGATCTACACAATCACACACATACGTAAGTATGAACACATGCACACACACACATATGTGAACACACACACACACATACACCAACATACATACACACACACAAACTCACATCATCACACACACCACTACACACACACACACACACACACACACACCACCACACACACACCACTACACACACCACCATACATACGCACACAAACTCACACCATCACACACACCACTATACACACACACAAACACACACACTACTCCATGGCTAACTTTCCCTCAATAATGTCTAAGGTTTAGGCCCTCGAAGCTTTTCACTTATTCGAAAAGTATTTCAGTTTCGCATTTTAGTCAATGACTATTATTTTCCCATATTTAGCTACGTAATATTAGAATGACAAGATTCCAACTCATCTCTCAAGTAATAAAGTATGAGCTGACTCACGTCAGAGCTGGCATAGTGTGTCTGTTGGATGAGCTTCTTGCCATTCTTTGTGATGGTGTTCATGGATTCCTCTCGAGCATCTATCTCTGCTCTGTGTTCGTTATGCTTCCCCAGCAGTGACTCCGCCCCCTGCACACTGTGGGCAGGTTCCTCCGTGGATATGAGAGACCCCATGTCTTGCATCCAAGTGATTAATTCTCGTACCTGCGCGTGTGCACAGTTGCCATGGGAAAATAAATTCAATCAAAATGCAACATGCTTACAAAATGTCTACATGTAATGGCCACTTACTTGCTGTGTGTATACTTATTCCATATAATAATAATAATAACAATAATAATAATAATAATAATAATATTATTATTATTAACAAAAATAATAAGAAATGAATATTATATATTTTATTTTGATAACATTTTTTGCAATACCTACGTACATATGTACTTGGCAAATATATAAAAACTAATTCCACTATCATTTGGTGTGCATCAAATAGAAAAAAATACAATGCGAAAACCAAACAGGTAATACATTTTTTTTTACTGAAACCTTATGTTCATTTCAAAATAAATGATTCAATATTTCTTTATGTATACATACATGTACATAGTGTATACAAGTTCTTGCATGTGTTGTACCCACCAATAATAACTGGGAGAGAGATACTTAGTCACTTACAGAACTCAAGAACTTCTGCCAATCACTGGATGCTCTGAGCTTCTTCTTCCTAGAGTTTGCTGCTGCCTGAAGACTCTCCCATGCCACCTGGGCCTTCTCCATACTGCTAGTGATCACTGCAGCATTGGCCCCGGGATAGGATGTCGACAGACGCAATGCCTCGTTACTCAGCTCTCTCACCTACGCATGCATGTATGTGTGTGTGTGCGCGTGCGTATTGTTACAATAATGCACCGCAAAACAAAATATTTAAAGAAAAATCTAATATAAAAGACATTCATTTGAAACTGGGGAGTACAATTAACTTTGTAAATGCTTATCAGTACTGTGTGAATGTTTGTAACACGTATACCAAGTCCTATAGCCAGCCTTTTTCATTATAATATGTAAAGAAAACCAGCAAACTTGGTTGAAACAAAAACGTGACTTGAAGTATGTACGGTAAAATTAACAATTGTACTACAAGTAACTCTTTCGTTGTGTAATTCACTCATTCAAAGCTACTTTCAAATACCGTTTTACGATGTACTGCCATTGAGCTGACAATATGTACCTTGCTTCCCAGTGCAGTCAATTCTCTCTCAAATATTTCATGCTTCCTCTGCAAGACTTGAACAGTGGTGATATTCCTACCCAACTCTTCATGAGGAATTGAACTCTCTTTATCCTGTGAACACAACAATAAAACAAACAGAAACATCACATGCATGGCAAGCCTACGTGTACATGTACATGGCAAGCCTACGTGTACAGGGCAAGCCTACATGTACATGTACAGGGCAAGCCTACGTGTACAGGGCAAGCCTACATGTACATGTACAGGGCAAGCCTACGTGTACATGTACATGGCAAGCCTACGTGTACATGTACAGGGCAAGCCTACATGTACATGTACAGGGCAAGCCTACGTATACATGTACATGGCAAGCCTACATGTACATGTACAGGGTAAGCCTACGTGTACATGTACATGGCAAGCCTACATGTACATGTACAGGGCAAGCCTACGTGTACATGTACATGGCAAGCCTACATGTACATGACAAGCCTACATGTACATGGCAAGCCTACATGTACATGTACATGATTATAAATCACATGTTTATGTAGTTGGTAATAATGAACTCTACACTGAGTAATGGCAGATATGAACAATGTACTTTTTTTTACCTCTATTCTTGCCAGTAGTTCCTTGGCATCTCTGTTGAACTTGTGGATTTCATAAGCACCTGCGAGTTTCTTAGTTCGCGCCTGGTTAAGGTCCTGTAGAAGGTTCCATCCAGCTCTGCAAAATAAAACACAACAAAAGAATGCTGTCATCCAATCACAAAATGTGTTATATTACCTATTGTATGTACATACTATTTAAAGTTCTAATCCTACCTCTCCCCAAAGAGCACAACACAGTCTCAATTAGATTGAAACTATCTCACCTAAAGGGGTCTGGAAAAGTTTCAATCTAGTTTTTATGAAGGGTCAGAACTTGATAATTACAATGTCTTAATTAATCTTTTTTTTTTTTTTTTTTTTTGGTTTGTTTGATTTTTGTGTATCAACTAGATATCATTTTGTTTGTTTGTTAGTGTTCTTACTCACACTCTGTTTGATACCTGCTGCATACCTCATGGCGTCTTGCTTCTCCTTGATGAGCACGGTGTCTGAGTGACCCTCTGCTACTAGCCTGCGAGCTAGGCTGTTAGCTGCTGTGTAGCGTTCAGAACTGGCACTGATGTCTCTCTTGAAGTCTTCAAACTTCTTCTGTACCACCTGTATCAACAGTGTATAATTTATATAGAATGAATACATTTTACACTAAACTAATAAGGTGTTAAATAAGGTGTTACTCAATGTTATGTAAACTAATAAGGTGTTACTCAATGTTATGTAAACTAATAAGGTGTTACTCTATGTTATGTAAGCTTTGGACTATAAAAAATGATATTCTTATATATTTGTTTTGATCACAAACTAAATGTATGTCATTATTATTATATTACGCATGACTATTTTTTGTTCTTTAGAAAAAAAAAGTGCTGTTTTAGAAACAAACACAAGTAAGATGTAAATATTAAAACATGAATGAACTCTCATTGAAGCATAAGCAGTTACAGGAAAATACAAAACAATCGTTTACTTTGCACTTGACCCCACATTGGATTGTTACTTTCACCACAGTGATATATTAATTATTTTATTTAACCACGTCACCCCGCCCCCATGTCCCGCCCCGTGTCTCCGCCTCCACAGAACTATGTCTATTATATAAATTTACCACCAGGTGTTCGAAGTCCTTGCCATAGTCGTCAGATGAGGCCACCTTCTCCTTGTCCCCCAGCCATGACAGGACATCCTCCACGTCCTGCAGGTACTGGTGCAGCTTGATGGACTCCTCTAACTTGGAGCGTCTAGCAGCAGTCAGAGTCTGGAGACCTGACAGCTGTTCATCAAGTTGGGCCTACACAATACACACATGGTAGAATGAATATTAGTGTGGTAAAGGGTCGTTATATTAAAATACACCTAAACAATACACAGGTGGTATAATGGGGCACTTATACGGTAAAGGGTTGTTATATTAAAATACACACATCACAAATAAGGTAAATAGTTGTTGGCGAGCGAGCGAGACACTCTCAGGGGTATGAAAATCAGGGATGTTTGTTTGTTTATATTTATGTTTGGACGTAAGAATGTTATTTTGTACTTTGACCCTCACGTATTTTTGTGTTCGCTCCGTGTTCGACCCTGTCCCAAACTTCACTAAACAGAATCCTTCAGTTTAGTGATCATTACCGTATCACCCTAGAAACTGAATTGTTTACCGCTTTGAATTCTTTTGCGGGTGCAGTTAAAACTCAAGAACTTATGAGAGCTCCATTTCTATTCGAGTTAGTGGTGGTTGTAAGTTAATACACTATTTGTCACGGTTATAAGCCCTACTCAACAGTATTTACTTGAAAATGCATCGTTCACTAGACTAACCACAAAGGCAAGTCTTGCGTAGGTATGTTCAGTTGTGTGAAAGTATTGTGCGTTACAACTACTATTAAGAATATCACAAAGAAAAAGTTGAAATAACGTGACTTGATTTAGTTGCTACTTTTTCAATTCAAACAGTTGCGGGGAGGCATATGGCATTGAATCCCCTTCACCGTATATACGTAATTTAAAACTCAACTTTATTTTAGTAGCTTGAGTGTTAGCAATTAGAATCAATCATTTAATAATAGTGTGGTTTAAGGCTCGCTCGCCATTTGTGCTCAAGCACACCACTAGCAACATCAAAAAGCAAAGAAGAGATAGTAAAACCTTCCCATCACACACAGATTTTAAAGATACTATCTCACAGTATATATGTAAATTGCACCACTCTTGTTTTATTCAGTTGTTTCCATGGCTACACTTCCTTTTATTTATAATTAACAGTACATTTCATTTCCTGCCTCTGCAAGTTATGCATTGTATTATAATTAAGCACTAACCTTCCTGGCCTTGATGTTAGCAGAGTCAAAATGATCAGAGGTCACTAGTCTCATAGCCTCTCTACCCAGGGAGTCCACAACACTCACATACCCATCTACATCATCCTCCAGAGTCTGACACAACAATAAACAACAAACAAACACCATAAACAACAACAATAATCATAACATTGCAAACTAAAGTAGAAAAAACGCCAGAACAACAACAACAACAACTATGTATTACACACTACTATAAAAAAATAAAGTACATGTAATAAAAAAAAAAATTAAAAAAAAGATAATAATAATAAAAAAATAACAATCAATAGATAAAAGGAAGGAATGATTCAGGATACATCTTGTTTGTTGATTCATGGAGGACCTCTGTGAGTATGTACCTTATGTTTCTTGAGTGCCTTGACTGCAGCATCTTCATCTCTGCCATAGTCCTGGTTGGCTGCTGTCCCTGCTTTATCATTCATCCACACATCTGCCTCCGTGCCATCTTGGTAGAACTAAATGTTAACACATCACTAACTATAGCAACACATATATACCATATATGCAGATGATGATGATGACTATGATGACTATGATTATGATGATGACTATGATTATGATGACTATGATTGTGATGATGACTATGATTACGTGTACGATATGATGGTGGGACTATAATGATGATGACTACGGTTATGACTACTACCACTTTAATTCCTGCACACACATTATGACTATTAAAATTGAAGACCCTTTACCAATTAAACAAGCATACCTTCTGAGCCTCCAGGGCGTCGGCCAATTTCTGAGTCCTACCTGCTGACAGTATCTTCAACTGCGTCCAGCTCTGCTGCAGATCAGCGTTCAAAGTCTCAATGGAATCAGACGCAAAATGTCCACTAAATAAGAGCTCCTTGGCCGAAGAACCGATCTCTTCAACATTTCCCTCATAACTGGTATTCTCATTGAGCAAGGCCTGGTGCTTCTTCTGTAAGTTCTGTACCCCCACCAGGGACTTGCCATAGTCTGTGGACTCAGCCAGAGGTCTGTGCTCCTTGATCCACTGCATGGTCTCTTCCACTTCCCTGCTGAACTGCTGGAACTTGAGGGAGTCCTGCAGCTGCTGTCTCCTGTCTGTAGCTGGACCTGACAACTTGTCAAATCTGAAGAGAAGAAAGAAGAGAAAGAGAGAGGATGTGGTATTTAAATATACGTGATAATTTGTCAAATATACAGGGGGAAAAAGAGCACGGAATTTAAATAAAATGTCAAATCTAAAGGAGGAGGAGGAGAGAAAGAGAGAGGTCACAGCCTCTAAGTACAGTTTATTTAATCTCCAAGCATTCTTACTCTTTCTCCAGTTCTGCCTTTCTCTTTGAAATAGTTGCGGCATCAAAATGGCCGTCATTGATGAGCTGCTGGGCCTGACCACTGAGTGTCTTCACCTTCTCCTTGTGCACTGCGTAGTCTGCCTCCAGTTGCTAGGCAACCAGCACGTAATAAACATGAGTAAATAAAATTGAGATAAGGACTTATATACAATCTGATAATGATGGACTATATACAAGCTTACATTAGTATTTGACGGTTGGTAAATTAATACATACATACATACACCAGCAGTAAAAAAAAAAAAGAATCCTTTATTAATAAATTAAATTTAGTGCATAGGTACCACTGTTTCTCAGAGTGCTTACTAATAATACTAACTCTAGCATATTCACTATGTAATGTATGTATGTGTGTATGTATGTATGTATGTATGTATGTGTGTGTGCATGTATGTATGTGTGTATGTATGTATGTGTGTACGTAAGCACATCTTCTTTACCTGATGGTTCTTCAGTAAGAACCTGACTCCCTGCAGATCTTTCCCGATGTCCTCAGTGCTCAGTAAAGTCTCCGCCTCTTTGGCCCACACGAGTTCCGCCTGCACCGACCGATGAAACTGATGCTGCTCCCATGCCTGCTGCATTCTGCTTCCTGAAACAAACAAAAAATTACACAGGATGCACGTGTGCGTACACGTGCGTGGAAACACTAACTTTCTTTATTTCATCGGTGGAGGTTTGCTAGTTAAATATACATACATACTCAGTTCAGTCTCTTCCCTCTCGTGTCCTTTGTTAACTCATCATCCGTAATGTAATTATATTTGTGAGTTTTACCTTTGAAGGACGAGTCTTTAGTGAGTAGTTTCCACTTGTCCTTCAAGTCAGCCATGATGTGCCTGATCTCTGACGAGTGGAAGTTGTCTGCTGCTACCAACTCACTACCAGTCTAAACAATAAACAACAACAAAGAAGTAAACAAATATTCTACACCTTACGAGTTGAAACATACAATATATCTGCACTATGCAGCTGTCTCAATAGAAATTATTATTAAGTGAAATATCAAATGTGTCATTTCTGTAAAAAAAATTTCAAAAAGTCAATGTGTAGTTTTATCTAATACATTTTCACTCACAATCACAAATACAAAATTCTCCAATAAACCATAAGATCCCCAATATAATACTGACATTACCACCGCTCCCACTAGCCTCCATCTTTACCTTGCAGACGGAGTCTAGCCTTCCTTTGTTGGCGGACAGCTCTGCCTCAAATGTCTCGTGTTTCTGGAGTTTACTGAGAAGGTTGGTGGGGTCCCTGTAGCTCTCATCCTGGGCCACCTTCAGCTTCTCATTGATCCATGCATTCACCTGTACAGCACGACACCAGACAGGAAGAACACCACACCATTATAAAGTACTACTTGTTGGAATAATCGTGCACAAACTGAGCTTGAAATACATGTATCCAGAGAATATACTAAAACTACATATCCTGAGCACATATCCTGAGTACATATCCAGAGTACATATCTAGAGTACATATCCAGAGTACATATCCAGAGTAAATATCCTGAGTAAATATCCAGAGTAAATATCCTGAGTAAATATCCAAAGTACATATCCAGAGTAAATATCCAGAGTGTTGTACATACACACACTATAGTATTAATGTGTAAATAGTGACACATATGATATCAGTAAAAAATTAATGAGAGATTTGCTGCTGCTGTTGACATATGCACGTGCTACTGACCTCGTCAGAGTCTCTACTGAACTGCTGCCAGTTGAGTGAGGCATGAAGCTTCTTAGCTCTGTCTGCAGACTGCTGCTTCACTCTCAGTCTCTTGTTAACAACTGCCTCGCGACAACTGTCAATACTACAAAACATAACAATAACTGTAGTTAGAAGTTAGGTCGGACAAGAAAATTATTATTTTAATTAAAATACCAATATGTAGTGCTTGATAAAGAAGGGTGGGAGGGGGGGAAGCACACACACACACACACACACACACACACACACACACACACACATACATTTCCCTCCTATAACCTCTACCAACCTATACCTAGCCTCAGCTATCTGCTCCTTCTCTCCCAACACTCTCTCAGATGAATTAAACAAACAAGACTCGTGAATCAATTCTGACGTTTCGGTTAATCCGTTCCCGTGTACACCTTCAAATCTGTATAACCCTATTCTCTAACTTCAATGGTTCCATTCCCCCCCCCCAGTTTCTGCCCTATGCCACACCCACAAACCACTCACCCTGCAGCATCGTAATGTCCTGCCTGTATGAGTCTGTTAGCATGCTCGCACAGGGACCGGATCTTGTCGTCGTGGGCGGCAGCTGTGCTCTCAAACTCCTCGTGCTTCTTCAGGAGACTCTCAACACTGTCCACTGACGTCTACAAACACACACACATACATACACATTTAATACTAATAAATACACATGTATTAACATGCACTCATACAAACACGGACATTGACACATGCACACACACATGCACGCATGCACACACACATGCACGCATGCACACACACACACACATGCACGCACACACGCATGCAACGTATTGCCTCCTCCCCTCCCCTGAAAAGTATTTTGATCTTCATAGTGACATTTGCAAAAAAAAAAAAAAAAATTTTTTTTGGTCACGTTCTGACCCCTTGTAAAAACAAGGTTGAAACTTTCTCACTGGTCTAGAGAGAAACAAAGGCAAAGGGTAAAACAATCTTAGTTGTCGCCGGGGAATTGAACCCAGGCCTCGTAAGGTGTCACTACGGCCTTCATACCACAGGCAAAATTGCATCATATTCACCTTAATTGATTCTTTTCATGCATTGTGTAACCATTTAGCTAGTTATTCACATGCTTTAGGTGTAAACATTATCAATAACTTGCTCTACTTATACCAGCTCTCAGCTATCATTCTTTTTAGTTTCACTACTTTGAAGGGCAAACTGAGCCCGAAATATTATAGAATATTACCATAGTAGTCAAATATTGGTCAACTGGAAAGTAGCTGGTGCGTCTTGCCATTTGAGTACTTTAATTAACAAAAAAATATTTTTTGTCACGTTCTGACCCTCAGGTAAAACAATCTTAGTTGTCGCCAGGGAATTGAACCCAGGGCCACCAGCTTTAGCCACCAGTGCTCTAGCCACTGAGCTATGACAAGCCTCGACTTCCAAGACCTTCACATTTTCCCTTGATACTGTTGAGTAGTACCGCTTGCTGTAGTCTCGTACTCAACAGACAACCAATTATGTGCCGTCAGAACACCTTTTCGGTGTCAACTGGAAACACCTCCCCCTCCGGAGAGGAGCCATACTTAGTGGATTGAAAAGGCTTTACAAAAAATGAGAACCCCCAGAAATTCAAAATGGTTTTGTTCTATAAAATCCACTGCATGCAATAGACACTACTCACTCCCAAGTCATCATTGGCCAGGAACGTCTCCTGAGCTGCAGTTACTGAGTCCACTTGCTCCGCCTCCCTCAGGAACACCTGCAGCTCACAGCACTGCCTCAGCTGTCTGCTCCTTCTCTCCCAACACTCCCTCAGGTTGGCTCTCTCTGACGTCAGCTGTCGCTGCCGGTCAGCCACCGTGGCCTCGTTGCTCTGAGACGGAGAAGACGATGCCACTCGCTTGCCTAGAGACTGGAGCTGATCAAACCTGGAGGAAAGAAAGAAAGAAATATTTAAAATCTATTAAAGTTAACATCATGAGATGTGAACATCGTGAGATGTGTAGTTTGAATTAATAGAATCCAGGAAGGCCTTTTAAATGTGAAACTTGCACGGAATGTCTCACACACATACACACACACTCAGTTACAAATGCTACCATAGAATTATGTGATCAGATATAATATTTGTTCATATTTTTATGCCATAAAACTTCCTATTATTGTACTTTATTGTAACACAACAGCTGATCAAATTATGATGCAACAATAATTATTTTAGTATTTATCATCTGCTTTGATTGGTAAATAAAGCACTTCAGTGTCAGATGGAAATACTCGTGTTGTAGCAGTAAGAATACATATAGACACAAGTATATATAGCAAAGTCATTAGAGTGGACAGGATAATACCCACAAAATGATACATAGGCAAAACTAAGGAGAAATTTTTTTCCTACACTTAGCAAAAAAAAAAAAAAAAAAAAAAATGCATCGCATTAAGTATATCTTGTAATTCATGCCTTACTTTTCTTCTCTGGCTTCTATCTCCACCTTCACCTCAGAGTGCCGACTCAGCATTTCTTCTGCCCCCTGGACATCCTTGGCTAGCTCCACAGATGCTAGCATAGCACACGTCTCTGTGCTCCATTTCAACTACACACGCACACAATGGTGGGATGAGGAGAGGTGACCTCTTAGTTTGTATACGCTACCAACTTGTTCAAAAAACTGCAATGTTGAGACTCTAGCTACAATAGTAGTGAGTAAATACTTGTAAAATCCAAACTGAGTACAATAAAAATAGATACAAATATATATATTCAACGCTCAATCTGACGGTGTTTTAAGTTCTAGTTAGTTCAAACGTGGGTTTGTGTCCCACATTTTCAAAGTTATTGCCAGTTTAGCACTGCTATAGCATTGCTACGTTATTTTAGAAGGACATAATACAATGAGTTGATTCAATCAATCACTGAGTTATTAACATATTAAAGTTGTACTGGGCATTTCTATCCTAGCAACGATCTTGTTGTAGACAGAGTATGTTCTACTTATGTAGTGCATATATATTACATAGAAGTTACAAAACAACAACTATAGCTTTCTAGTTGCTGGTGTTAATATTAATCAAGACATTCTGCTCCACGCAGCCTTCTGTAGATGTTGCCATTTCGTAATTCCTACATAAAGAGTGTGTTATTGGTCTGTTTGTTTTATACTGAACTGAAACACCATATTTAGCCTTTACATGATACAGTACCATAATGTACCAATCAGTTTGATGAGCTATTGGGCATGCCCAAGCTACACTCCATGGAGAAAATTTATTTCTTGGGGATAAAAAGAGTAAAACAAACAAAGTCATAGATTAAAATCAGCAAAGAAAGTTAACTAAGTGAAAATTGTAAAGGCAAAAATTTATTTTAATGATATTCATATAGCAAAACCAAACTCCTTTTGGCTTCTCTGGTAACTACTTAAGGAGAGAGGTTTCGATGCACTATCTATGTAACGGTAAAAACGTCTAAGTAATTTTTGAGGCTTAAGGGCCAAAATTGAAAAATACCTACACGGAATATGTCATAATTTGTGAACAACAAACAGACTTACAACAAAACAACAACATAATATTAGCAAGCAGAAAAATAAAAGTTGTTGTAGGTCGGTGAGTGTTTCGAGTGTCTGTACATTAAGCTAATAGACATACATTAGTACATGTCTGCTAGTCAGTTAACAAGCCCAAATATACACTGGCCCTGAGGCCTCAAAAATTGCTACAGAACGTAGACCAGACATTTACAGTTCCACACAACTCATAGGGACTTGCATCAGTTAAATAGAGCCAGAGGGCTTGCCAAAGACTCTGGTTGTGTCATGAATATCATCACACACTTTTAACGAGTAGCTATAACTACTGCTAAATAAACCTAGAGAGCCACAATGGCCACTTTATCATATTTAATTAGCATCAGAGTCAAAGGTCAAAAGCCTGCGAAAGAGAGAGAATACCACAGACACTCTACAGAAAATATGAACTTTTATAGTATAGTCTTTTAATAATGGCAAATTGTCTCATTCTATGATATTTAGTCATTTTAATAATGGCAAATTGTCTCGTTCTATTATTACATGTATTGAAAATTTGCTAATATTGTAAAAATTTCATCTGAGCATCACTGAATCATCAGTCATTTAGTAATCAATTTCATTAATTTAACAAATGAGTGGGTGTGGTTACAATGGCCACACTATATAAACTCTATTTGGTCTCCTACTCCTTTACCAGATGACTTCTACCATTTGGTGATCAAGTATACATACCAGGCAAGTAAGTACATTGGCCTGGCCTGAAGGCCTAAAAAATTGCTACACACTGCTGTAACTTCATGGTCGAGTCATGAATATCATCACACACATTTACAAGTTGTACCTGACTACTGCTGAATACACCCAACACCACAATGGCTACTGTGCATCATAATAGCACTAGACCTAACGGTCAAGTTAGTAAGCTGTTGCTGTTTCACAGAAAGAGGAGAGAAAATTAACACCTTTCCAAAAACTGCTTGTCTAATATCTGTGTTCAGTCTGAAGCTAGAATAAATTAATAAATGCATTTAAATTTAAGAGAAGCCTAAGGATTGCAATGGATTATGGATTATGTTGCATGTGTAGGCAACAATTGAAGCTACAGGATTGATGGTACCCTTTTCCCTGTGTATAGTCACAAATATTCCATTGAGTTTCAATGGACCACATCAACATCTAGCCCTCCCCAGACATCATTCTTGGTGAGTTCACAGTAACTATAAATAAGCTTTCACATAGACAGCCTGGCCCCAAGGCCTCATAGACAGCCTGAACCCAAGGCCTCATAGACAGCCTGGTCCCAAGGCCTCACAGACAGCCTGGCCCTAAGGCCTCAAAAATTGCTGCATTAATTAAATGCAGACCACTAACTCTACTGCATACTAGTACGTACTGGTCGATAAGTGAATCTGGATCTGCAACACTTAAATAGAGCCAGAGAACTTGGCAAAGGCTCTGGTTATGTCATGAATATCATTAACTTCCTGATAAACAGCTGCTAAATGAACTCTTAGCCAATGGCCCACTCTATCAAACATCAGCAAGGCACTGTAGATTAGAGGTGAAGTTAACCACCTTCTAGGGAGAGAGGGAGGGGGAGAGAGAGAGGGAGGGGAGAGGGAGAGAGGGAGGGAGGGAGGAGAGAGGGATGGGCTACGAGAGGGGGGAGAGAGAGAGAGGGGAAATCACCTGATCACAATTTTTACAAGATACATGTATTAACCGATTAACGCCGGAAATTAAATTCGCGATTACGTGCGCGTACTCCGAAATTGTTTACAAGAAATCGTGACCGTCACCTCGAGGCTTGAACCGCCTGAGCTTTTTCTTGTCTAGAGGCAATACGCTTCGAAGTAACCGACGGCGATGTATTAACTGATTGAAGCTAAAGCCCTCCTCTACCCGCGGGCTAAGTTTTGTTTAGTTTCTAGGCGTTTGAAGTGTATGAAGTGCGTACTCATTGGAAACTACAAGCTTCAAGGTAAGTATACCATTGTTAGCATCAGTATTGTAAATGTTTAGGCTAAGACCTCATGTTTCATAGCTATATATTGTTGTTTTAAATGTTCACCAGCCGCTTGCTTTGAAATAATTCAGCAACTATGGATTTTGGCTGTTTATTTTTTTTGTGTGAGCCATATACTAGGATAATATAATATATAACATAACAAGCAATTATATAGACTACTGTGTTTGCAATTCTAGGATTTTTTTCTGATAATACTGTGAAGCAGTCCGATTGAACTCCCATGGTGACAAAGCCACACCCCATAATCACCACTGTACCGTACCATGATGTGTCTGTTGTTACTGTTCTTGACATAGATTGCACATCCTTCTCTTCATACCTGAGAAACTTTCTCCTAAGAAATCCATTTTATGGGCACCTTCAAGTAGGGGAGAACTGGGAGGAAGAAAGTCTGTATCCTCATGCAATAATAACTTGACCTTTTTGTGGTTAGTGTTGTTCAAAATCTATATAACCCTCTGTGTATGAACAAACGAAGCTAAAATAGCTTGCCTTTTTCAACCTTTATTTCCTCCAGGTCATCAAATTCTTCATTGCTGCCCTCCATGAAGACTTCTTGGCCACGGACCTCTACACCTGAGAAGTCTTCTCCCTTATTCTATCTCTATTTCTTTGAGATCATAAAATTCTTCATCACTGCCCTCTATGAAGACTTCTTGGCTGTCTTTAAATTTTATTGACAAGTTTATATCATATTAATAATTGATAAATATTTTTGTCTATTAGTTATAGCTATTCATATTTTTTTTTTGTAACTTTGATTTTCTTTATACACAAACAGTGCTACAATTTCAATCTACAAATAATAAAAAAATTTCTATGGTAAGGGTCATTAAAACCTTGCCTCCCTTACACTTACCTCACAGGAGAATCGCTACGGCGTTGTGGGAGCTCTTGAAACACTTGCGATTGCTGCTGGTAGCTAATTGAAGCGGGTACTATGGCGGTTACGCAAAAATGCGTAACCCGCGCTGTGAAGCACCCTCGTGCTTGACGCGGAAACGCGTAATTCGGCGATAATCGGTTAAAACCAAACATCATATATTTTTTTAGCAACAAATACACGTACCAGCAAAAACACTAATGCGAAATAGTATTCTCGTGTAGGACTACCATCAGCTGAATGTAATGGATGGAATGATTATTTTGGGGAAGAAGTAAATGAAACCTACTTTTGCTTGAATAGACCATCAAATTGTTAGTTTTTCTCTAGGAAAATAATTACTTAATCAATCAGTACTGTTACTTAGCAGCGATGGCAAGCCAGTAAGAGTTATTAGATGATTGAGAAAGACAAAATTAGAATTTAACTATGATAAAAACCAGTTTAGAAAAACAGGTAAACTTAATACACATCGTAGGCCAGCAATTAGACTCTCTTTACACATATGTATCTCTATTCAAAAAGTGGTTAAGTAGTCTACTTAATTATATTCATATGATCAAACCAAACGGTAAAAAGTTTAGAGATAGAATTCTTGAAGTCTTGTGTCCAGATATATCCATATGGAAAAAAATATTAATTATACTGTGTGAACACCATGTGTAAATGTGACTGTACACAAGAAAATCAGTTAAAAGAAGTCTTAAGGTGAGCTTAAACTACCTGTTCAGTGCAAACTGGCCCGAAAGCCTCAAAAATTTTCTACAAACACACAGTTTAGAATCTCTCATAGACTTGTTCCACTGTCAGTGAGTGGAAGCTGCATCACTTAAATAGGACCACAGAGGTTGGCAAAAGCTCTGGTTTGCCATGAATATCATTACCACTTGGCAAATGACTGCTAAATAGATCCCTGTGGTCCCAATGGCCACTTTATCAAACAAGAGAGAGAGAGAGAAAGAGAGAGAGAGAGAGACAATCATTGGATCACTATTACAAGATGATATATTCAATTTTTTTTACAAATGCCAGCAAGCACAGAAATCACCCAAAAAGATTCTGAGAAACAGTTACAACAGTCAAAACTGCCAGTCTATGCATATTACAATTTACTGAGGGATTACGACATGATTCTCATTAAACCACACCCACTTTAACTTCCTTAGTATAAGCTTCAGAGTGACTGAACTGAACAAGTATTATTTATAACACTGACCAAAGGACCTTAAAACAATTCACTATACCTGACTAGTACCACTCCATTTCTACAAGAGTGCTCTGTACCCCTAAGATTAAGTTACAGTCACTGGTAATATAGCAGGAGTGGAGACAGCTACCGGAAAAAAAATGAGGGGGCAAACTATATGGTCAGAAAGGAAAAGGGGGGGCACATTTCTTTACTTTTCACTAAACTGTTTGGGGAAAAAACAACAACATTAAAATCCACCGGGTTGGGTCTCGTGTACCTATATGTGAGTGGGTTGGGTCTCGTGTACCTACTAATATTCATATTCTATCTGCCAATAAAAATTATGTTCATACAACTTATCGCGAAGTTAAGTAGGTGTGGTTTGGTAAAACGATTGTCTAATTGTGACGGATATAGTAATACACTTGACAGTGCATGAACATATTTTTGTAGTTCACAAGCTGAGCTAAGTTGGTAAAGTAAGGTCAATTGAACAGTGTTTGACAAGGAGGAAAAAAAAACAGGCAGGGAATTCAATTGCTTGAATGTGTAATTTCCAACACCAGCATCACGCACACTGACCAACGGAGAACCTCCAACTCACGGAGGCCACTGCATAGTGAACTCACGGAGGCCACTGCATAGTGAACTCACGGAGGCCACCGCATAGTGAACTCACGGAGGCCACTGCATAGTGAACTCACGGAGGCCACCGCATAGTGAACTCACGGAGGCCACCGCATAGTGAACTCACGGAGGCCACCGCATAGTGAACTCACGGAGGCCACCGCATAGTGAACTCACGGAGGCCACCGCATAGTGAACTCACGGAGGCCACTGCATAGTGAACTCACGGAGGCCACTGCATAGTGAACTCACGGAGGCCACTGCATAGCGAACTCACGGAGGCCACTGCATAGCGAACTCACGGAGGCCACTGCATAGCGAACTCACGGAGGCCACTGCATAGCGAACTCACGGAGGCCACTGCATAGCGAACTCACGGAGGCCACTGCATAGCGAACTCACGGAGGCCACTGCATAGCGAACTCACGGAGGCCACTGCATAGTGAACTCACGGAGGCCACTGCATAGTGAACTCACGGAGGCCACTGCATAGCAAACTCACGGAGGCCACTGCATAGTGAACTCACGGAGGCCACTGCATAGTGAACTCACGGAGGCCACTGCATTTGAACTCACGGAGGCCACCGCATAACTCACGGAGGCCATAGTGAACTCACGGAGGCCACCGCATAGTGAACTCATAGTGAATCGGAGGCCACCGAGTGCATACCGCATAGCGAACTCACGGAGGCCACCGCATAGCGAACTCACGGAGGCCACCGCATAGCGAACTCACGGAGGCCACCGCATAGCGAACTCACGGAGGCCACCGCATAGCGAACTCACGGAGGCCACCGCATAGCGAACTCACGGAGGCCACTGCATAGCGAACTCACGGAGGCCACTGCATAGCGAACTCACGGAGGCCACTGCATAGCGAACTCACGGAGGCCACTGCATAGCGAACTCACGGAGGCCACTGCATAGCGAACTCACGGAGGCCACTGCATAGCGAACTCACGGAGGCCACTGCATAGTGAACTCACGGAGGCCACTGCATAGTGAACTCACGGAGGCCACTGCATAGTGAACTCACGGAGGCCACTGCATAGTGAACTCACGGAGGCCACTGCATAGTGAACTCACGGAGGCCACTGCATAGTGAACTCACGGAGGCCACCGCATAGTGAACTCACGGAGACCACTGCATAGCAAACTCACGGAGGCCACTGCATAGCAAACTCACGGAGGCCACTGCATAGCAAACTCACGGAGGCCACTGCATAGTGAACTCACGGAGGCCACTGCATAGTAAACTCACGGAGGCCACTGCATAGTAAACTTAAATGTGTGCATGCCATCATTTGTTAGCTAGCTGTTAATATTCTTTAAGGAATATTTTATGCTTACTCATATTCTAACTTTAGAATCACAACTTACCAGTTCCCTGGACTCTCCGAGAAACATGTGTAGGAGGTAGGCACTGTCCAGTTGAGTCTTTCTGTTGGTAGCCTTCACCTACACACATACACACACACATACATACAAACACACACACATACACACACACACAAACTAAAACATACATATACCAATGCATACATACACACATACACACACACATACATACACACACACATACACACATACACACACACACACTAAAACATACATATACCAATGCATACATACACACATACGCACATAAATAAACATAAACATACACACATACATACATACACACACATGCATACATAGGCCTTTCCTCTCAGCAAGTGGTGTGGGCCCCCGAAGTCCCACCTGGACCATTGCTGTTTCATGAGAAAAGGCCTTCAGCAAATACCAGGTACCAAATCACAGCTGGGTGGACTGGTGGGAGCGGGCAGGAGGCAGATGGAAAACTAGATGGAAAATTGCCTGAGTTGGGCTTGAACTCAGGACCTCAGGCCCAACCCTACTACACCACACAGCCACCACGCACGCACGCACGCACGCACACACACACATGCACACACACACACACACACACACACGTACGCACCTTTAGTTTATCCCACAGAGCTGATATCTCTGCCTTCCTGTCAGAGATGTGTTTAGCATCATTTCCAGATATGGCCGACAGTTTGTGAGACATCTGTGCCAGTCTCCCCAGTCTTTCCTCCACTGGGTGAAGCTCTCTCTCCAAAGCCTAGAACAATCACATAATATAATATTAAAATGTTTCGAACAAAGGCTAAATTTATCTGTTTCATTTGACATTGCATTTCACACACCTGCCCCTCCCTCCCTCCCTACCTGCCTTCCCCTCTGCCCTTTACCTGATGCCTTCTCTGTAAGGCTTGTACGGAGGACAAGTCTCTACCACAGTCATCAGTGGACAAGGCCTGGTCCTTCTCGTTGATCCAGGAGTGAGTCTCATCACAGAGGTCTTGAAATCCCAGCACACTAACACAGTATATGGATCAATACTTAAATAATGGACTATTCAAAGTATTGGATCTAAACCTCAAAGTAAAAAAAACTAACAAAAAAACAACTCAATATACAGATATATAAAATACCTATTAAGGTTTCATAGAGGGGGGTTCTGGGATCTCCCTCCATCCCCAAGCCAAAAGTTCCCCCCTCCTCCCTCCAGAATTTTGAAATTTAATAATTTTGAAAGTTAATAAGTATATTTAGCTCAATTAGAATACTAGTGAAATTATATAATCATGAAGGCCAAACCCAAATATGGGCATTGTAGACAGCAAATCCATCCTTTACACACTGATTTGTCCGCTTTTAAGCATTTGTGTGAGGATACATGTAAAATGATAATTGGAAATTGAAATACCAACAAAAACCCAGTGAAACTGTATGACACAAATTAAACACCTACATATGTAACTACAGATGTAAGCACTCACTCCTGTGCCTGGCCGAGTGTCCTGTCCTTCACGTCTCTGAGTTGATGCATGTTCTGCCATCTGTACCAGACACGGAATACAAATAATAAAGACAATCTAGTAACCATATGCTCCAGTTCCATAATGTTAGATGTGTTCTCTCTCTTTCACAGGCTTTGTTTTAATTGTGCTCAGTGGCAGAGTGCTTGTGCGTTAAGCATTAAGCATACGGTCCTGGGTTCGATTTCCAGTGGCGACCAAATATTTTTAATTCTGTATTGTTTAAAAAAAGCCTGTGAAAGAGAGAGAATACATCTAATGAGTAAAAAGAAGGCTGAGAAAGAATTTGTGAAGCCATAATGTCCCAGCACTTCATACTTATCCATATGCAATCTAATTAGACATAGGGAACACTTTCACACTTCCAGTGTGGCACGTGCTTCCAGTGTGGCACGTGCTAATTGAATGCTAGTCTCCTTGCCTTTGATTGAGCTGCTTCTTCCTGTCCAGTATTCTGGCAGACTGAGGATGCCCCGCCTTCATCATCTTCTCCGCCTCACTGTTGATCTCATTCACACGCACGCCCATACCAGTCAGGTCAGTCACGAAGTTCTAACAACAATAATAATAACAATAATAATAATAACAACAATAATAATAATAATAATAATAACAGCAAAAAAATTATTATGATGATGGATTAATTTTCTACATGTTATTATGAAAACATGTAAAAAGAGTTAATACTTCACAAACTCTTTCTCAGTCTTCTTTTACTCATTAGATGTATTCTCTCTCTTTCACAGGCTTTTTAAACAATACAGGATTAAAAATATTTGGTCGCCACTGGGAATCGAACCCAGGACCGCTTGCTTAACGCACAAGCGCTCTGCCACTGAGCTGGGTTTGATTGCCGGTGGCGACCAAATATATTTTAAATTGTTTAAAAAGCCTGTGAAAGAGAGAGAATATACATTTATGAGTTAATCATATACATTCAATACACACACACACACACAGTGCTATAGTCAAGTTTCCCCATCCACTCACGTCGTACTTCTTCTGCATGGCGTCCACCTTCTCCTTCATGTTACCTTTCTCATCTGCCTTGATGATCATTTCCTGGAAAAAGCACAATATGAAACATGTCATTAGTACCCCATTTCTCCACACACACGATGCCCCTTTAATCAGGCATATATCCACGTATGTATTCACTCAACCTTCCCGGCACTTACCCGCTCCTTGATCCACGCCTCCACTTCATCACACTCCCTAAACAGAGAGAACTGGCGAATGCTGTCCTGTAGTTGACTCCGTCTAGCCTGAACAGACGAGTACATGCAACACACAAACATAAGAAATATAATGTACACTAGATTTCTGTAAAACATCTTTGGTCACGCACATAGACACTAATCAAGTCCAGATCTTTACTTTATTACACACACACACACACACACACACACACACACCTCGGCTGCACTGAGTAGCTTGTCGTAGGTAACTGTGATGGCCTGTTGTCTGCTAGCCACATTGTTGCTGTCTGACTTGCCACCCGACATATAACCTGAGGGCAAACACATGAGTAGATCAGACTATCCTAGATAAACACTTGCACTTTTACCACCTGATTACACACACTATGTAATCAGTAGCAATTACACACATACACACATGCTACATATACATGTGTATGTACCTCTAGATCTGCTCAATCCTCCTCTAGCAGACATTCTTCCCAGCTGCTTTCTCACTGGAACTTTCCTGTTGATTGAAAAAAACATATGAAGAAAAACACACACTATAATTTAAAGGCTCTGTTACGTTCTGTTGTGATTATGGTTTAAGCTAAGTATGTAAACACACACACATACATACATACATGCATACATATACACATATGACATACATCATACACACACACACACACACACACACATGTAATGCACCTCTTCTCTATCCTCTTCTTGGTGACCTTCACAGGAACATTGACTAATTCCTTCTTCTTGACTATCTTCTTCACCTTGGCGGGCTCTATTTCTTGCACGTAAGTAGCTGGCACAAATCCCTCCTGGCTCCTCTGTTGTCTCCTGATTCAATGGAAATAAAATCATCATATAACTAGTGATGTGCTTGAGCACAAATGGCGAGTGAGTCTAAAACTACACTATTGTTAAACAATTGGTTTTAACTTCTAACATTCAAGCTACTAAAAAATGTCTGAGTTTTTAAATTACGTATATTGCCATAGTAACCTCTCCCCGCAACTGTTTTAATTGAAAGCAACAAAAAAAAACAAGTCACATTATTTAAATGTTTTCTTTGTGATATTCTTTAGCTAAGTAGTAGTTGTAACTTAACTTTCACACAACACAAACAAATGTTGAGCATTTTATGTAGGTTACATAAAACTATTTACCACTATCACCTGGTTCTGCCTCCCTTGTTATGGAGAATGCTCTGTAAGATTCTGTCAAGCTAAAAAATTATTCCTTGACAAGGTATAATTAGCTAATGGTATGATTGATTAGTATTTATCATGCTTTCATCAATTTTACATCATTTATTTACTAATATGTCAATTTATTTACTAATATGTCAATTTATTTACTAATATGTCAATTTATTTACTAATATGTCAATTTATTTAGTAAGTACATTTAAACAATTTAAATCCCACCCAATATTGTAGGCGTGGCAAATGTGCCGCTTGATTGGCCAATTTAAAATTGCTTTCTACACCCATGTATTGTTACATAATATACTTAGTTTAGTTCATGCAAAACAGTAAAAAGTAGTTGACCATTAATATATACAGGATTACTACTCTCTTAACAAATTTCAGGAATAGTGATAATTTCTGTAGTATCCAATTTATGCCATTCTGACTACCTCAATTACCAGTAACTGGTGAACAAACTGGCAGCTCTACCCAAAAAAAACAAAAAAACATAGCCAGAGTTAATTTGTAACTTAGTAAGCGAACAAATATGGAACTACGTACTTACCTCAGCCTCTCCCAAGTAATGGTGGCTTCCTTGGCTCTAATATTTAGCAACTGTGACTACCAGTGGCACTTGACAACCAACGAGTGGCATTTAGCAGCCCCCCAAAACGACGAGGTTTTTCAAATTACGTTTGGTAAAGGGTTTCAATGCCATAGTAACCGTTCGCAGTAACTTTTTGGGACTTGAAAAACAAGCGTTTCGAAGGAATTATCTCACAATTTGGAGCCCAAGTTTCAAGTAAGACTTGTTTAATGCTGTAGTATCAGAAGAAAGTGGGGTCAAGCTAAAAAAGCCGTGTTTTTAGGGGGAAGACGGCACCAGCGTGCGCATTTAAAGGGCATACGTACCACCCGATTTTGCATTATCCACCCCTAATACTGTCTCGCTCGCTCCGCTCGCTCGCCAATTATAACAAATAATTATTGATGATAATGATTGTTATTACAATATAATAATGATAATAATAATAATAGTAATAATAATAATAATAATGATAATTAATAGAAAAAATAATAATTCATTACTAAAAATGATTATAATTAATTATAATAATTACTGTATTGAAGACACTTTACCTGACTGACCACCAATCCTTGTTGGTCTTGGACGCCAACAGGAATACCTGCAAGACAATAATACTATACATTAACATGTACTACCTAAATACGTAAACTCTCACCTACTTGTATACATACATGTAGACCACAATCTGCATACATACATACTTACCTCTCCTTTCTCAAATCCCATGCCTTGACCTTTGTACTTGTAGAGTGTTTTGACCTGGGGCATACTGATCTCCGTGGTAACCTCCTTCTCCACCTCCTTCACTTGTACCTCCTCATCCTCATACTCCACCTAGCACACGCACACACATACACACATGTTCACACACCATTAGCAACCATCATAAATACATGTATAAATTAGTTACTACAAACGAATTTGTGAACTTGGCCCATTAAGTTCAGAGCAGGATACATACATACATACAAGATGTACACACATCCTCACATACATACTGCATAAAATGGCAAATACTGTATAAGTGCATACACACACACATACATACATACCTCGTATTCCTCTTCCTCAAATTCTTCCTCCAGAGATGACAGACTAGATCCCTGGACACAAGAAAGAGAAACAACTCACATTACATCCCATAACACAATGTAATATACGACAGTCAAGTCAGTGCACATGCATGTCATGTGGGGCGTGTGAGACCACCAGCCACGCCCACACATACTGTAATTATTACTGAATGCTTCCATAAAGTCTTTGCAAGTGTCTTGCAGTGTTTCATTTTTGTCAAGGTTTTGTTGTTGTTTTTTGTTATTGTTGTTTCTACTTTGGTGCAATGAAAAATTATTATATTTTTAACACCACTAAGGGAGTAAACAATTGTGTACATTACAAACAAATGATTTACCCAAACACAAACAACAGATTCCAAAGACTTGCATTGGACACACACCTGCAGCTAAATATTGTCCACATTAGAGTCACTTACGAAGACGGAGGATGAGGAACCTTCTATGACCTTCCTGCTGGACTCCTTCAGCTGGTCTATCTGAGTACTGTAGCCTTTCACTTCAGCCTCCAGACGCTCATGACTGGCCAGAAGAGTCTGCAGGAAAGACAACAGAATTATTTCAAACACTCATAATGATTTATCACTTCACAATTTCTTTCTCGGCCTTCTTTTACTCATTAGATGTATTCTCTCTCTTTCACAGGCTTTTTAAACAATACAGAATTAAAAATATTTGGTCGCCACTTGGAATCAAACCCAGGACCGCTTGTATAGCGCACATGATCAAAACACAGAAAAGCTTACAAGTTGTATTAAGTGGATAGGAATAAACCGCACGTATGCTAATTTCAACATTTGTATTATACTCCAATGCTTATGGTATAACTAGATATAGTGATTGTGTGTATAAACTTGATATACATGTAATGGTGTTTGGTGCAATGAGTCATTTCTATCAGTGGTGACCATGTAAATACATGCATAGACATACACATGCATACTATATGCACATATACTACACCTTAGCTGAAGCTTCATCTTGTCCATAGTCCTTGCTTTTCACCAAAGGCTCTTTCTCCTTCATCCATGCCTCAGCCTCATTAGCATCAGAATAGTACTAGATAAATCACAATACACTTCTGTAATCTGTAGTTGTTACCTCAGTGGACATAAGGTTCACTAGTACACAGGAACAATGCTATAGTTGTATGGTACTGAGTGAAGGCATCTAACCATTGTAAGCTATGGTTAGTCAGTCATTCTCGGCAACTTGACATTTCGACTTGCTTTGAGGAGAACTTTGGCAAGAAGTCGAAATGTCTAGTTCAGTCTTAATTAAATTATATATTAACTGTTGAAACTATTGTCATTATTATCATTATGTAGGCTACATTAAATGCTGTGTAAAGTAAAACTATGATGTGGGATTCCAGATATGCATTTAAAAAGCCAGAATAATGTAACATACGTACATGTACAACATGCAGGGATATTTATTTAAAGAAAACACTTGAAAATTATGCCTGCATTTAATACCATCACCCTAACACCATCACCCTAACTCCTAGCCCTAATGTTTAAGGTAATAACAGTGTGTACTTTGCCTGTTAGCATCTTGCTTATTCCTTGTACACACAAAATAAGTACGTACATACTTATACTTTGTATGAAAATTCATAATCCTTGCATATCTGAGACATTATCCTGTTAAAAGTTATCATTATACCCTTTACCGGTTGTCACCCTTTACCAGTTGTCACCCTTTACCAGTTGTCACCCTTTACCAGTTGTCACCCTTTACCAGTTGTCACCCTTTACCGGTTGTCACCCTTTACCAGTTGTTATCCTTTACCTGTTGGTACTGCACCGCCTCCTCTAGCCTCTTCTTCCTGGCCTCTGCCATGTCACTGAGCTTCTTCCACTTGTCCTTGAGTTGGAGTAACCTGTGACTGATGGCCTTGCTGGCTAGCTGGCCATGAGCCCTCAGACTCTCTCCCTGGGAACACACCTTCTCATAGTAGGGAAGACGACCTGTAACCAGCAAGAGTTCAAATAAAGACACTCACCTAATACTAATGAGTTTCAACCATTAGTATGTGTATGTGTGTGTGTGTGTGTGTGTGTGTATGTGTGTGTGTGTGTGTGTGTGTGTGTGTATGTGTGTGTATGTGTGTGTGACTGTGCACAGAAAAATGAGGCACAAACACAGTGTGTATAAATGTCATGAATATATATATATATATATATATATATATAATTCTCTAAAATGCATTAAAGAAGCCTGTGGGTTGAAACAGTTAGATTGTGTATATTGGCAATATTGGAAGCTACATCACCATAACTGATAAATACCACACTGCATGTTCCTTGTCTTATCCGCAATACAATAGAGTCTCCATTCTCACCTTGTAGTTCAGTCTCCAGCGTCTGGTGCTTCTGCTTCAGTTTCATCACACTGCTGATGTCCTTTCCAAAGTCAGCCGATGAAGCCATGGGTTCCTTCTCTCTCATCCAAGCCTCCTCCTCCTCCACTTGCAGGAAGAACTCCTGCACCCTCAGGGACTCCTGCAGCTTGTTCAACCGGCTCTTGGACAGCACCTCCAGCCTCTGACAGGCGTCATCCAGCTCCACCCCCTTGCCCTGCAGCAGGCTGATGTCCGGGTGATTCTCGTCCACAAATCTCTGGACTTGCTTCTTCAGTGACTTGCATCTCTCAAACTCTGTGTTGATGTCAGCTTCCGTGAGCGTGTGTTTCTGCATGAGGTCCTGCACGCCCAGCAAGTGCTTGCCGTAGTCTTCAGAACGCAGAGCAGTCTGGTGTGGGAGAAGAAGTATCATAAATACTGATACTGATATATTACTGGATCAACTTTATGTAGACTATTCTTCGTTTCCCCTCCCACATCCCCGCCCCTAGTTAATTAGCTTATTTGTTCATCTATACTACCCGTTGGAAAATGTAGCATCACTTGACAATTTTTTTCTTCTTCAGAATTATAGTTGCAGTCAGTGTCGCCTATTAATTGTGGTCAACACACACACCCCCTCCCACCACACACACACACACATCCAACAGGTCAAACATACATAGAGGTTCATTGCTATGAGTATCATATTGAATGAGTATAGATCAGCTTAACACAGCATAGTGCAATTGTAAAGAATGTTTTGGTCCGTGGACCTTCTTCAGCTATTATGAATTTATTATAGCTGAAGAAGGTCCACGGACCGGCTGAAGAAGGCCCATGGACCGGCTGAAGAAGGTCCACGGACTGAAACGTTCTTTAACAATTACACTATGCTACTGTATGTTAAGCTATCTATACTCATTCAAGTCAAACATACATACTCATTAGGCGCTACATGCATGTACATGTGAGTCCTGACCCCTGACTGACCTTAACCTGTAACCTCTATATGAACCCTGCCCCCAACTGACCTCTACCTGAATTCCGCCCCCGACTGACCTCTACCTGAACCCTGCCCCGACTGACCTCTATTTGAGCCATGTCCATGACGCAGTTCTTCATCTCGGCGTACACGGACATCAGGTCGTGGTAATGGGTCAGAGTCGACTTGCAAGACTCCAACTTCATCTCCAGAAACTTCCAATTCTTCTCAATGGACTCACCTCTGAACCCGGCCACGCCATGAGTAGGTGGGGCACAAAAGACACATACAACAACAACAATAACAACAACAACAACAACAACAACAACAACAACAACAATGGTATTCAGTCATTCTCGGCTGAAATGATTATAATAATAGCAAGTTTTCTCGTTCTAACAGCCAATATTATGTTAATCAAAACTTAACAATAAGTTTAGTTTTAAAACAATATTGGCCGTTAGAATGAGAAAATTTGCTATTATAACAATTGTATTAAGAACATGCCCTACAGTCATCTCCACCTTACCTCTCCTTTATGGCAGCCATGTCCCTAAACTTCTCCTGGACCAACTCGTGCCCTGTGTCCCTCACCACCTATACATACAGTACACACACACTAAGTCCCTGACTGCAGGCAATATCAATTCACTTAAAATAACAATTTTTTTAATTCCTGCTAGCAGTAAAATATTGGCACCTAGCCTTCATAAAGCTACACACATGAAGAATACACTTGGCAAATTACGACAAATTAGTACATTAGCTGACCCTTTACCCAACCTCATGAGTGCCATTGTCTTTGTGTAAAGAACACCCTTTACCTGTATCCTCACTTCCCCAGCCTGTATGTCTGTACTAATGGCCTCGTGGCGTTTGAGTGCTGCATCCACTCCGTGCACGTCCTGTCCCTTGTTGAGCTCGTCCAGCACTTGACTCATGTCTTTAAGCCACGCCTCCCGGAGACCTGCTTTGCGAGAAAACTTTTCCGCCAACTGCTCCAATTTCTGTTGCCTGCGACACACAACACAACACATTACAATAACAATCACTGAGTTGTTAATTACAGGGGCAGTCTTCATGGAGACAGTAGAGGGGGATAAATATATCAGCTGGCAGAAGATGTACATAAAGCACAAGTATGGCAGATGAGGGCTAAGCAAAAACTACACCAAAAAAGACTTGCCAGATTTGCATGAAATAGGACCTCTTCAAAACATATTACAGTAGACCCTCAGTTATCCGAACCCCGTTTATCCGAACTCTCGCCAATCCAAACACCATTTTGGGGGAATTATAATGATATTCATTGGAATTTTGCTGTGCATTAAATAGATAAGAAATGAAGACCCCATTCAAAATGACTTATTTAGAATATCCGAACATTTCAAATATCCGAACAACCCTCGGTCCTGAGGTGTTCGGATAATTGAGGGTCTACTGTAAAACGCAAAAAAAAAGTCCTTATGTAATCCAGAGTTAAATAAAAAACAAACACTTGATTATCAATAAGACTTAACTAGCTACATTCTGTCAGTTCATTTAAAGACAGAAAATGGAAATGCTGGAATAAAAACTTACACCTGGCAGGACAAGGATACACAACTTGCCACATACTCCATTGCTGTATCCTGAAGTAGTCAGATATTTTAACTTCAGCATACAATACACAAGCACCAGAGAGGTGTGCACCAGAGAGGCGTGCACCAGAGAGGCGTGCACCAGAGAGGCGTGCACCAGAGAGGCGTGCACCAGAGAGGCGTGCACCAGAGAGGCGTGCACCAGAGAGGTGTGCACCAGAGAGGCGTGCACCAGAGAGGCGTGCACCAGAGAGGCGTGCACCAGAGAGGTGTGCACCAGAGAGGCGTGCACCAGAGAGGCGTGCACCAGAGAGGTGTGCACCAGAGAGGCGTGCACCAGAGAGGTGTGCACCAGAGAGGCGTGCACCAGAGAGGCGTGCACCAGAGAGGCGTGCAGCCAGACGGTGTTAAAAAATACACATGTATAGTTTAGTTTGCCGGGAAATTTTCTACCACAATAATTTATGATTGAGCACAAAATAATATGCACTTGGGACTCAAAATAATGTGATAAACTAAAGGAGAGGTATGCACAATTGTATCTGATTATATCAAACTTGATAGAATCATCGTGCTCATTTCACACGTCTCAAATCTGACTTAATAATGAACGGAGGATGTGAATCCAGAATTCAGTGACTAAACCAAGGTAAAATCCAGCAAAGCATAACTTTGATCGTGCTCACTAATACTGTTCATGTATAATATGTATGTATGTATGTACAGATGTAGTCATTGGCGAGCGAGCGTAGCGAGCGAGACACTTACAGGGGTAACACAATCGAAAATCGGGGATGTTTGTTTATTTAGATATATGTATGGACGTATGTATGTCATTTTGTACTTTGACCCTCGCGTTTTTGTGTTAGTTATGTGGTCGACCCCGTCCCAAATTGCACTAAACAGAATCCTCTTGTTTATCGATCAGTACCCGTATCACCCTAGAAATGGAATTGTTTACAGTTTTGAATTCTTTTGCGGGTTCAGTTCAAACTTGAAAACTTAAGGGACTTCCATTTCTATTCGAGTTAGTGGCGGTGGTAAGTCAATGCGCTCTTTGTCATGGTTATAAGCCGTGCGCAACAGTATTTACTTGAAAATACATTGTCCACTGCGAAGGTAAGTCTGTGTAGGTGCATGTCCAATTGTGTCAAAGCATTGTGTGTTACAACCACTACTTAGCTAAAGAATATCACAAAGAAAACTTTTAAATAACGTGTATTGTTGTTTTTTTCCTTCAATTCAATCACTGAAATACCTTTACTGTGTATGCGAAATTTAAAAACTGGACCTTATTTTCAGTAGCTTCAGTGTTAGAAGTCAAAATCATTCGTAGTATAGTCTTTAGGCTCGCTCGCCATTTGTGCTCAAGCACATCACTAGTACTGTGGTGTTTCTGCCACCTGGCGAGCACATGTCATAACTCCACCCACCTCAGAAGCTCCTTCCTCAAGGCGACTTCTCTCTCGTGTTCTGCAGCCTCCAGTCTCACCCACGCCTGAGCAAGAGAAACATAACATACAATCTCAGTTCTCAGCCTTCAAAGAAAAGGAAGACACTTTCAGGATTTATGTTATGGGGACATGTGTAGTGTACTAATTAGTTAGCTAAGGCAGGAACGTAGGGTTTGTATAAGTGTGTGAATGTGTATTTTATTACATAACATGTACGTATGTATGTGTGTGTGTGTATGTGTGTATGTATGTGTGTATGTGTGTGTATGTATGTATGTGTGTATGTATGTATGTATGTGTGTATGTATGTATGTATGTACATATGTATGTATGCACACATGTATGTATACATGTGTAACTGATCCACCTTATTGATATCAGACACTAGCTTCCCTTCTGGTGGGTACCAGTTCTTCTGTTTGGCTGCACGTAGTTTAGTCTGAATGTTGAATAGCTCTATCTCAATATTGGTTCTCTCCGCATACCTGTTAACATAACAACCAGCATGTGTAACATAGCAACCTGCATGTGTAACATAGAAACCAGCAAGTATGTAACATAGCAACCAGCAAATGTGTAACCTAGCAATTGTGTAACATACAGTAGGAGTCAAAAAAAAGTTTCGAATTCCGTTCCGTAGAATGGCCGTCACACAATTAAAAAACGGGGAAAAAACGGTATGCCGTTTGTTGAAAAACGGCCGTTCCGCTCGACCGCGTTACCGTTTTAATCTTTCTCATTCACCGTATGTCTCGCTCAAAGAAATATAAAAAATCGTTTATCCAATAAAATGTTCCGATTTTTTGTTTACAGGCTCCAGAGGCGGAGCTTTTCAGGTTAAAATAAAATTGAAGCCGTCCTATTCGAAGTTGTCTCGCGGAGAATTGTTAGTTCGACCACCGCACAGTATCGACGTTTTCTCAATGTTAGGGCCTTCTCGGGCTTAGATTTTTTACTACTGGAGGTCCATCAGTAGCTAACAGAAGATCTACGAAGTGCGGACCTCGTTATAGCTCTGTGCCTGTCGGAACTTCAGTCTGCAGCTTTATTGAAGCAAGTTAAAATTTTATACGAGCTTTTTTGCACTATCCCCGTAGTGTTTAATGGTTGATACAAGGCCTTAGCTTGCTGATATAGCTATAGAAGAGTTTCTAGCTAGAAAATATCTGTGAATCGACGGAAATGCTTCACCGTTTTTTTACCGTTTTAGTAAACGGTGTCGGCCGTTTAGTCAAAACGGTACGGAACGCAACGATAAAAACTACGGTTAAAAATCTACCGTTTTAGGGCCATACTATGGAACGGAATTCGAAACTTTTTTTTGACTCCTACTGTATCCACCAGCATGCATGTGACATTACAACCAGTATGTGTACCTTAACAACCAACCTGTGTAACATAGCAACAAGCATGTGTAGCAGTAACCAACACATATGCAACACATCTAGCAACCAACATGTGAGTAATAATGTGTAACACCACAACAAATAATATAATAACTACAATGTGTGTACTTTAACCCTTCCCACGCCGACTTTCTTCAACACTTCGGGCATCTTTTAGAATTCGAATATGATTTTTTTATTTCTACCGCGTAAAGCAACCGCAAAAATCCACAAACAAACAGCCAGGCATATAAAGTGGTAGCTATAGTCTTATAACAAGCAAATAAGCTTCTAAAGGTCTGAAAATGAACCTGAACCAGTCCATCTTACAGCAGGTTTCGTGGAGACCCCGAGGAACTAGCTCAATCGATTGCTTTCGATGTCCGGTAGGAAAACTTAATTCATATTCTTCCAAAATGCTGAGGGACTCTCCATAGGCTTCATACTTTCTATTCTGAGTGTTTAAAGTCCGTAGGCAACAAAAAATTTGGGCGCTCGGCATCCTGAAAATTCTCGGTCAACAAAAATTTCTCGATCTCCATTTTCAGACAATTTTTTTAAAATACTTAACCTGCCTGTACTGGTTCAATAGTTTTTTTAAAGCAAGTACAATGCCTGCTTTACGTATAAAAAAAAAAAGATTTTTTTAATTTTTTTATTTGGAGAATGCTGACCTGATCTCGCCCACATATATGCGGTCATGGCGTCGAAAGGATTAACAACCTAAATACATGGGGTGCATAATATTGGGCAGACATAACAAACAAATTGTAAGTCTCACAAGTAACCTTGGAAAGCGTGTAAGTGTTTGAGCCAGCATTTGGCATACCAGTGATCCTGTGATAACAAGCAGTTTATAGACATGTGGTTACTTGTGAGACTTACAATTTGTTTGTTATGTCTGCCCAATATTATACACCCCATGTATTTAGGTTTGTAATTCTTTCGACGCCATGACCGCATATATGCGGGCGAGGTAGTTGTGTGTGTATACAATGCATATACATGTATTTGTATAAAGTTGTAATGTGTATGCAGATTGTAGCACCAATTCAAAATTAGGTAGTATTTAAATTTAAGTGAAGAAAAGTGGATGATTTACAAGAGGAACTCTTAACATTTACAATTACAGCACACATTGTATTCAACATACATATACATGACATTCATGTTACATGTGTATGTATACATGTTACATGTGTATGCATACATGTTACATGTGTATACACATGCACTGCTTAAATGTGTGTTAATTATTCTCCTTTGCTGATAAAATTTCCCCACCAAATATAAAGTACCAGACGTACTTGGCTGGCTTGAGTTCAGTTCTGAACTTCTTGAAATCCTGCATGAGTGCTTGCATGCCAGCCAGTGAGTTGGGGAAGTCTTTCTCCCTGAGTTTGAGGATAGTCTGCTCGATCCACTGCAGCAGCTCTGTGGTAAGACCTTCATAGTTCTCCTTCTGTGCCTCAATGTCCACCATGATGCCTATCACCTACCATAAGAGAAGAGAAGCACATTATGTTGGCATGCATGTGTAATGCACATGTGTAGTACATGCACATGTTGATACATATAGGCGCAGGAGGATGAGTGCTAGAGATGCTAGGGAATCTTAATAATGAGGAGGTGGTCAGAAGAACTCCCACTATACTCCATCTCCTCTTATCTGGGCACCATGGGACCTGAGGGTGCCTAATCTCAGAAACCAGTTACTCAGGGAAAGACATAGTTTCTCCAACTGCACCTTGAATTGAACCAACTTTTTCAATAAGTTTCAGACTTTTTTCAAGCTTAAGCATAGTCCTCTTTCACTTGCAACCTTCAGTAAGCTTCTCTGCAACTCTGGAACTAGAAATAACCGGCTTGTGCTGCCATGATTGATAATGGTTGTCAAATTAGCGACCTCGCGCGGTAAGAATTGATTAATTGAGTGGCTTGGGGGATTGAGTGTATTACCTTTCTTCAACTAAATTCCCTTAAAGCACCCGGTATATTAACAGCTGTTTCCTCCCGGCACTCACATTATAACCAATTTCAATACAATTAAAATGCATTGGATTAATAAATAAGTAAGGTTACCATACCACAACTCTCAAATTATCCTGCAACAGATACGGACTACACTATCAAGGGAGTGGTTGGATAGATCAACCAATACAGTGCATTACGATATGTGTATTCTCACAAAGGAAAACTTTGAAATTAGCTTTAACCGCCATCTTCAGTACGCACTTACGCACCTTATTGAGTCTCCTCCCTCCTGTCTCCTCCGCCTTCATCTTGGAGAAGTAGTGGTAGTAGGAGACAAGGTAGGTCATGATGGACTTGTCGTCAGGTCTCTGGCAGTCCACATCTGCCAGGCAAAGCACATGTACATGTACATCACAACATGGAGGATTAAGGGAAGGGGACAAGGAACACTAAGTATGTGCATTAGAAAAATCTGTCACTCTTCCACATTGTGTACATAAACACAAATTCTCTTGCTGCCGCTAGGCGGTCACGCGCACCTGGCAGAGCCAGGATGCCTGTGTACTAAGCAGGCACTGTGAGCCGTGCAAGCAAAGCTCCTGGAGCCGGGCTAGGAACTCGCAGGAGAACAGGCCTTTCCTCACAGCAAGCGGTGTGGGCACCCAAAGTCCCACCTGGACCTTTGCTGTTGCAAGAAAAGGCCTTGAATCTGTACCCCAGCAAATGCCAGGTCCCCAATCACAGCTGGGTGGACTGGTGGGGCTGGTGGGAGGCAGATGGAAAACTAGATGGAAAATTGCCAGAGTTGGGCTTGAACTCAGGACCTCAGACCCTGAGCCAAGGACACAACCACTACACCACACAGCCAAGCACATATAAACACACACACACACACACACGCTACACACATTACACACACACACACACACACACACACACACACACACACACATTACACACACAACTACACACACTACACACATACACACATACACACACACACATACACACTACACGCATACACACACTACACACATACACACAAGCATACACACACACATACACACACTACACGCATACACACACTACACACATACACACACTACACACATACACACACACACACACACACATACACACTACACGCATACACACACTACACACATACACACAAGCATACACACACTACACACATACACACATACACACACACACATACACACTACACGCATACACACACTACACACATACACACAAGCATACACACACACATACACACACTACACGCATACACACACTACACACATACACACACTACACACATACACACACACACACACACACATACACACTACACGCATACACACACTACACACATACACACAAGCATACACACACTACACACATACACACATACACACACACACATACACACTACACGCATACACACACTACACACATACACACAAGCATACACACACACATACACACACTACACGCATACACACACTACACACATACACACACTACACACATACACACTACACGCATACACACACTACACACACACATACACACTACACACATACACACACTAACACACACATACACACTACATGCATACACACACTACACGCATACACACACATACACACTACACACACACATACACACTACACACATACACACACTAACACACACATACACACTACATGCATACACACACTACACACATACACACAAGCATACACATACTAGAATAATGCACACTCGGTTCACCAACACGGCCACATCGAAAGTTTCATCACAGCCACATGCCTAATTGCACCTAATGCCCTAATAGCACGCACTTTAAGCCATACACACACACAAACAAATTCTCCCCCGAATGAAACCATATACTGTATAAGCCTAACACATTTAATATTCTTAATTACTCAAAGCATTTCACTGCACCCAAATATAAGCAACACATCTATGAAAACTAACACCAGACTCAGACCAAACTAGCTAAATAAATATTCAAGCGCTGCCAAACCTTCTGCATCCAGGAGTCGAGAAATCCCCAAATCATTGAAGGCCACATCAAAGGCGTTGTTCAGGTTCGCCATGGCATTGTTGCCACGGAGACCTTCATACTCTATCAGATCTGGCCTGCAGCATAAACAACAAACACATTTGATTTACGTACCTGAAATGCAGCCGCAAACACTCCGGCTCAGTTTCCCCCCTCCCCCTCAAAAAAGAAACTTGATAAACATTAATAAACTAACACAGTAAAACTGAAACCTTATAGAGAAGTGCTAGACAGTGATCAGATGGCTGGTGAACTACCTGCATTTATGATGAATTGCAAAACAAACAAAAAAACAAAAAACAAAAAAAATACCCAAATAACAAGAGGGTAGGTGTCAATTCGGTCTACCACCAATCATATAAGATATGAGCAAGCTTCAATGTTGACTAAAAGATATATATATATATATACACACATATATATCAGCAATGCAAAACCTTCTAAAAAAAGAGGGGGGGGGGGGGGGGGGGGCTTTTTCTTGGACAGTACTGTATTTAATTTTGCTTGTAAATTTCAGTTAACAGAAAATGTATCTGTCACTTTTCTCGGCACACCGGTTCATTCAGATACACAGGCAGCAACTTTCTCCTACCTCTGTATCATTGGATACTGATGGACACCCACTAAATGGTAAACCTTAATTAAAATTGAACCAAAATGACATTAGACGTTTTAGAAGTTGTTGCCAATTCAGCAATCTATGGGGACACGTCCCTTGTGTGCACACATGCACACACATACACACGTGTGAGCGCATACACACGTATGAGCGCACACACACACATGCATACATATACGCGTGCACACACACACATGCATGCATACACATATACACACGTGCACACACACACACACATGCACACACACATGCACACACACACAGGTCCACACACTGCAAGACACTCACCTGTGTTTGTGTATGAGTGCATTGAAGGCCAGGCCACTCCTCCAGCTAGAACTGAAGTTGGTCACCTTTACACCTTCATAACTACACATACACAGACAAACACACACACAAACATGTTACATCATTATTGTAGGTGTGTGCAGTGTTTGCGTGTGTGCATGTATGCGTGTGTGTGTGTCTGGTATCTGGTATTGTGTGTAGAGGTGTATGTGTGTGTACATGTGTGTATGTGTGTATATGTATGATGTGTATGTGCGTATGCGTGTGCAGGCGTATGTGTGTGTGCACATGTGGATGGGAGGGAGATGAGTGTGTGTGTGTGTGTGAAAGAGAGAGAGAAAGAGAGAGAGAATAAGTGGAGAAAGGCATGGGGTGGTAAAGGGTAAGAAACACACTATTCTGTAGTGTGTGTATCCATGGTTATCTCACCCAACTGTCTTCCTCTGACACCATAGTAGTAAGGCTTCCTTGGCAGACTTAGTCTCACTGGACTCATCCTCTACTTCCACTTCTTCAATCTGGAACCTCAATATAAGAGTCCACACGAGACCCAGAGTGAGTCTAGGGTTACAGTCCACTATATCCTCAGCCCCAATGTTCTCCAAGTTCACTTTCTTCTGCTGCAGGAAAGCAAGAGCTTTGCCGACATTTTCAATCTTGTTGATCCTAAGCTTTCCCCTCCCAACAGATGCAATCTTCTCTCCTGAGAGAATTTCCAGCAGTCTGATGAGGATGCGGCCATCACCCAGGTCTGTGGAGATGTCGTTTACATGAAGACCACTCCCCTATTGGTGGGTGATAAGAAAAGAAGCAGAGTTGAT